>Ga0302226_10000867_pt1 | contig 23534 bp, 25 predicted proteins | sample II_Palsa_E3_3_FD_193524 | JGI IMG/M metagenome (GOLD analysis project Ga0302226, IMG submission 193524) | Peat permafrost microbial communities from Stordalen Mire near Abisko, Sweden - II_Palsa_E3_3 | ecosystem: Environmental > Terrestrial > Soil > Palsa > Peat permafrost | place: Sweden...
AAAAAGGTTAGTAAGGGATTGCTTACACACAAAATAAACATAGGTGTTACTGCCCTCATCTTTGACCTTATCTTCATCATCCTCTACTTTTACAACGAAGCCATTCCATCATCCTGGGAAAGCTTTGTATGTCCCACACGATTGCCTGGCATTTGTACTGACTGCACTGATAAAAAAAATATTTCAGCTCCCCGTGGGCGAGTTTGGCTTCACTGCACTTTGGGCCTTCTTTTACTTTGCCGGTTCGATCGCGTACGCGGTCAATGTCAATAAACTTGCCTCAAGCATTGTCGTGCTCCCTGGAGTAGCCACAGCTCGTGCCGGTGCAGCCTTTGGTTTCTTCAGCTGGATCGCCTGGTCAGGCAGTGCATTCTTCGCCTTCCAGCGCTGGCGTGGCGTAAGCTCGGCCGCGGCACCCGTCCACTATAACGATCTCTAATCGGACGTTTCGGCCTCGCCCTCCCCTTTTTTCCCCTTCTTTCCGAAAAAAGAAAAAGAGTAATTTTTTTTTTCAACGTCTCTCTCCTCTCTTTCCTTCTCCTCTCGTTTGCTTGTTTATTTTTTTTTTTTTTCCAGCATAGACGATTGAAACATGCGCTATTTCCGGTGGTCCTTGTGCAAGAAATTATACAGTTCACGGGCGGGTTTTTCATTGAGCCAGTCCTGGAGCTCTGCAGGGAGGAGGTCGCCGAGGTCTTTCAAGCAGTAGACACGTCGCATAATCATACGATAGTTGTACGCAGTCACACCAGGGATGGCCTGCAAGACCTCCTGTGGCACGACGTTGTAGTCACTGTTGAGAGCGTCCGAATCTGCACCGATGCGAGCCGCCGTGAACTCGTCCGGCTGATCAGCCCCCTTTTTCAAGCTCTCAAAGATTTCGGCTGTCTGAAATGGGCTAGTTGACCAGATGATCCTCAGGCGTGGAAAATGGATTGTCAGCAGGACAAGCTTGGACGAGACAGACTTTTGTTTTTTAAAAAAATGTTGCTTTTAGTTGAGACAGAAAAAAAAAAACTTTTTATTGTTTGCCTACGTTGGCGGAGACGTCGTCCTTGATGTCAAAGGTCGCCTGGAGGGCAAACTGCTTGTTTTGTTCAAACTCGATCAGGAGGACTGCCGTCTCATAGTGCTTGCACATGGCCTCGGCCTGGTAGTAGAGACGGCCGGATGCGAGCGAGCTGATGAGGTCGTTCAATGCCTTGCGCTCGACGCAGATGCTCGGCGAGAGGATATAGTCGCCCACCTCGAGTGTGATGGGGGATACCTCCATGCCACGCTGGAACAGGAGCATGGGTAATGACGACCTGAACTCGCGCATGTCCACGACGACCTTGGATTTTTTGGGGATGATGACTGCGCCGCCACCAATCCGCGTTGTTGTCAGGGCCTGCGTCTCCCGCGCCTCCCAGAACGAGCTTGACCTACCGTCCTGGTCTGAGCGAATGGCCATCGCAGCCATTTCCTTGATCAGGAGCTCAAACGACTCGAGCTCGCGCTGGATCGACTTGAGATAACGCTGCTCCTCCACAGACTCGTCGTAAAAAGTAAAGTAACACCGCACCGGCACGCCAGGGTTGCATGCGCGGTACACCTCGGCCGTGCGCAAAAGCTCCAGAGTCGGATCGTACAGTACAATGTACTTGGGCTGAAGGTCAAACATGAGGCTGTACGCGTTTTGTCGTCAGTCGATTTTTATAAACTATTAAAAAAAAAACAATAAATACTTTTCAGCCAATACATGCGCTGCCGAGCTGACGACCACATGCGGTTGTGAAACAAGTCCAAAGTGGGCGTCGAGCTCCTTGGGATCGATCGCAGCGTCCAGGTCGTCTGCAGCAGAGTTTTCTGGTTTTTCTAAAGGGAAAACATTTTATTTTATTTTTTTTCAACTTTTTTGTTTTTACCTGTGCTTTCGAGAATTCGAGCCCATACTTCGTCATCCTCATTGTCGTAGGCATTGTTACTGTCGTCATTGGACGGGTCCGCGGCATCGTCCAAGCTGTCGTCCTCGGAGACCTTGCGCTTTCCATTGGCATTAGAACTCGCGTTTGGTGCAGAGGACGAGGAGGAGGAGGAGGAGGAGGAGGACGAGGCAATGGAACTGGCATTGTGCAGTCGTTGGACGTAGATATTTTTCTCCTTGGGGTCATCCGGAAACCAGCTCAGACTTTGGACGAAAAGTTTCAATATTTTTTTAAATTTCTTTTCTAAAAATAAAATAATAAAGTAGACACATACAAGTCAGCCAAGGCGTCCGAGTCTGCAATGATCTTGCCAGTGTCTTCCGAGCGCGACATGGACGCTATTTTTGCACCTCGCCGCGATCGCTTGTTGGCGGATGCACCACCTCGACTGCTCCCGCCGCGAGATTGAGTTCGGCCCCATGAACCACCGCGAGAATCTGTCGAGCCAGTAGCCTTGGCGGTCGTGCGATCAGATGCTTTTGTCTTTTTTTTTTTTTTTTGTGGATGAACAAGGTAAAGTTCTTTTTAGATATGTACATACCGCTGTAGCAATGTTGGCGACAAACCGAGGCAGTGCGGCCTTCCACTTGAGATACTTTTCTAGCTCGCGCTTGAGCAGTTCATCACCGCCGAGAGTGAGATAGTCGCGGAGCTGCACACATTCTCGCTCATCGTCGCAGATGACCAAAACAGAGTAGTCGTCGTTTTCCGCCTCTTTTTCAGACTGCTCGATCTCTTTGATGATTTCCGAGAGGATCGACCACTTTGGGTTGTGCTCGAGGACAGGATCAATCTGTCGGTCTTACTGAGGTAAGGGGAACAGAAAAAAAACTGACACAAACGCACATCGTCAGCGGTAACCCGTCGCGCACGGCCAGCATCGCTGACCTGCTTAAATTTGAACACTCGAGCCTGTGCATGCTTGTAGACAGTGTTGGCTTCGTCCAACAGAAGCCACGTCGTGTGCTGTCCCATCGAGTGCAGGCCAGTAAGCAGGAGATCAAACATTCTGTGCCATGGAAAGAAACGTTTTTTTTTTTTAAAAAAAAACCTCCCGATGCACCAAGAGGGCTACTTGAAAAACGTGACGCAGTCGTAGCTTGTGAGCATGAGCAGCAGCTTGCGGACGGTCTTGAGGTCGGCGACAATCTGCTTGGAGCGCTGGGAGACTTTGTTCCAAATCGGATCCAGTGCCGCCTGGATTGTCTTGTCGAAAGTCTTGAAGATGGCGTTGGCGGACGTGAACGCGCTCACGTCGGCCTGCGGATTGGCTTGGCGCAAGTCGAGAAGGCACTGGTCCATGATCCCAATAATGGCTTGTTGGATAGCCAGCATGTGGTCCGTCATTGGCTGGCACCTGTTTTTTGGTTGCTCAGCCGGGAACAGAAAGTGTGTAGGACAAAAAAGCGCACATTTCCACAGTGTCGAGCGCATGCTTGGCCAGCGATTCGCGGACGTTGACATGAAACCTCGGCCGAAGATGCACCTTTTTCACCAAGAGAAGCCGCATCGTCTTGGCCAGTTTGTCGTACCCTGACGCGAGCTCTTCGGGCTGATCCGAAAAGGCGCGGACGAGTCCTTTCTGCATAGGAGGGCATTCGTCTAGACACCGCAACACGCACACACACACACACACACACACACACACACAAAGAAATGGTACCTTGTTGCTCTTGCGGTAAAGTTCGAGGACAAAGGCCTCGAGCGACGTCTCGTTGATGCGATGCGCATGGTTCACTATGACCAAGTCGACGTTCTCGGTCGGAAAGCGCTTGGCTAGCATATCCACGACGAGAATGCGCGACGTGATAGACATGACGCCGCCCTCAAGGTACATTTCGCCCCGCTCCTTCACACCGACCTCGTTGTTGACAATCTTTGGCAAATGGGCCACTCCGGCGAGCGCCAGGTCGGTCACGAGCCGTTTCTCCTATGCTTGTCCTTGTCTCAAACACATCGGTATAGCGCGAGCGTACCTCGTCTGCCGTCATGTTTAGCAGAACCACGAGAAAGTTGGGGTCGCAGTAGGTGTGCACCATCGACGTCAGCACTTGCCGTTGCCCGAGGCCGTGCCCGAGCACGAGCAGCCCGTCCTCGTCCATCATCTCGGTCAGTGTCTCGCGAAAGCAGGGCAGCCTCAACACTGCACCCAGCTCTCGTTCTGCCACCCCCACCAAAAAAACACACACACACAACTCAATGTCAGTAGAAGTGGCGCGCATTTCGTGGCTCACCATTTGGCGGCATCCGGCGGATTTTACAAAGGAACGAATCAAGTTTCTCTTTTTTATGAAAGGAGTGATTGGACAGAGATGGTTGTGAAAAGCACAAGAGAGGAGAGAATACAGTGGTTGGAAAGAAAGAAGGAACGAAATATAAAAAAAAAGGTATAAACGAAGAAAACAAGGTAGAGAAAGAAAGAATAATAAATTGTAGAATTTCGCTGAGAACAAAATTCACTTTGCATTCATCGTTCACAATCGACATTAACTCGACGAAGAAAGGGAAAAGGAACCCTAGCACTGCGATGGCGGACACACCTCACAGACAACAACTCGAATAAGTATGCCTTGTCCGACAATATGAAAAGGAGAGAAGAAAAGATGCGGTTGAATGTGCATGAATAGAGATGTAAATTCTCATCAATTGTGCACTCGGGTGTAATTATTTGCCAATTTTTACAACTTTTCTACGTCCGATAGCGGATTCGGGGGTTTAGATCGACGATGCGGAGATTGTGCATCTTGGCCATGGTCTCGGTGTCGTGGTAACTGGTAAGGCCTGTGCAGAAAAAGAAATTAAATTAAATAAAAAAACGTAGATTGATACATTTAAGTGTTGCGCGGACGACATTGGCCCTGTTCATGGAGCCTCGGACCTTACATCCCAACGTAGTGATGCCCGCTAGCTCGCAGATGGTTTGGACGATCGGGTGGGCAAGCACACCCTTGTGCTCTGCAAGCGGCCACATCTCCACGACTGTGGCGCCAACCTTGACCTTTCGACGGATAGGAACAGTCATGCCCAGCAAGCGGTTGATCGGGAGGAGGTTGCGCATCGCGCGGCGAGCACCCTTTCGTGTTGCCTGGACATTGGGGGGGAAAAAAAAAAAGTTGACGAGAGAAAAGAAAAAGAAAATATGAGACGGACCTCCATGGGGGTGGCCGACTTGCCCATAGCAAAGCCGAGGGCGCCGTTCTTGTTGCCGACAATTACATACGTTCGGATGGAGTCGCGACGACCACCGCGGACAGTTTTGCGGACGCGGGCCGTCTGGGAAGCGGGAAAGGAAAAGGAAAAAAGAAAGGGTTTTAATAAATAAAAACGAAAAGAAAAACAAACCAACCTCGACGATCTTGTAAAACAGACCAGAGTTCTTGGGGAGAATGGGGATTTCCGCAGAAGACATGGATTCCATGTACATCCGGTCCTTTGATGCCGAGTCTTTCCCATAGTTTTCAAAATACTCTTCGTCTTCCATTTCGTCGTCTTCGAGGTCCGACAAGGCAGCATCCATTCGCTGCTTCTGCTTCTGACTCTCCTCAGAGTTGATCAGATTGCGCATGCCGAGGCCGCGAGCATGGTCTTGGGCTATGCTGTCCTTGGCCACCTGGTTCAGGTACTTTGTGAAGACCGGGGACGTGTTTTTCGGCACGAGGTCCTTGGGCAGAGGCAGGCGGGCTTGGGGCTGCTTACGCTGCTCTTCATCACGATTGCCCCGCGCAAAGGAGTCGCGGCGGGGGTTGTTGTCTTGGCGCTGACCGTACTTTCGCTGCTGGCCATCACGCTGCTGGCCACCGTCGCGCTGCTGGGGGTTCCGCTGCTGGTAAGAGCGACGATCGCCTCCTTGGCCGCCTTGGCCGCCTTGACCGCCTTGGCCGCCTTGACCGCCTCGCTGGCCTCCTTGACCGCCTTGGCCGCCTTGACCGCCTCGCTGGCCGCTCCCGCCGGTGGACGCAGTCGCCAGCGCGCGAGTGGCAACGGCAACTAGAAACAGAGGGGTATCTTAAAGGAGCGAGGCGCAAGGCACGACCTACCTGGAAGAAGAAGGACCTTTTTCGCAGGAGCCACGACGGAGGCCATCTTTTCGAGTTGAATTTGACTAGTTTCGCCCCTAAAGTGACCGCCGCGTGACAGTTCCGCAATGTTTGACGAGTTGAGCGTTCTCTTGCTGACCGCGGCGGTCTCGCTGACGGCGCTGCTGGTCTACATGACCTCCCAGGTAAGCCGCGCGCAAAAAAAAAAAAAAGGGCTTTTTATTGACTGGACGGGTCCGAAAAACCCCTCCAGGGTCCGGATGTGCCCCCGTACAAGATTGCTTACCAGTGCGACTCGACCAAGACGCGTCACCAGGTAAAGCTGTCCTGTTTGGTGTTTAGTGTCGTGCGCACTCAACAGAATGAGACGACAGGGCGAGTCGGCCGTCTATCGCTCGCGCTCGGCCACGAATGGTCTGGTCCGCAATGTCTACACAGACTCCAAGACGCTGTACGAGGCCTTCCAGCGCGGTCTCCGCAACAATGCCGATCGCCCCTGCCTTGGTACGATGCGTTGGTGTTTTTGAGTGTGTCAACAAAACGAAACAAACCGATATACCGCAGGCCACCGCGAGGGCGACAGCGATTTCATCTGGAAGGTAACACGCTCTCAAGTTGGTATGGCATCCTAACTGTGCTCGCACAAGACGTATGCCCAAGTCGCCGAGACGATCGACTCCTTTGCCTCGGGCCTGTTCTCGTTGGGCGTCAAACCCGGCCAGAAGACCTTTGTTGGCATCTTTTCCATCAATCGCCCCGAGTGGTCGATCACCGAGCAGGCAATCACACTCTCGGATGTGGGGACTATTTACTGACGTTTTTTCAGGTCTGCAACTCCTACTCTATGGTCACCGTCGCTCTGTACGATACACTCGGCCAAGATGCTGTTGTACACATCATCAAGCAGTGCGAAATGCCCGTAAGTTTTCCTGTGTCCTTTTTTTTTTTATTTTAATTTTTTTTTTTTTTTTTTTTTTTGCCAAAAAGGTGGTTGTTGCGTCCGCAGACAAGCTCTCGTTGGTCATCGGCGCTGTCAAGAGCTGCCCATCCCTCAAGCTGATCGTATGCATGGATCAGTATGCCCATTTATTTAAATTTAAATAAAAAAAATGTTACTACACTGACGTTTTTACAATACGAAATAGGGCAATTGCTGGCGACCTTGTCAAGGCTGCCAGCGATGCCGGCGTCAAGCTGATCACGTTCAAAGCTGTTGTTGAGCTTGGTACCTCCAGTGGGAAGACAGCGCACATTCCCCCGACTCCCGAAGACATTGGTAATTTCTGTTTGTTTTGTATTACTAAATATTACTGTAAACAGCGACGATCTGCTACACATCTGGCACAACGGGCATGCCCAAGGGCGCTGTGTTGACCCACGGGAACCTTGTCGCCAATAACGCTGCTATCGTCCTCACCTGGCCCTCGGAAATCCTTCCGACAAATGTAAATCCGATTGTAATAAAAGTATCTATCTGGTCTGATGTTTCTTCTCAGGAGGATTGCTATCTGTCGTACCTCCCACTGGCCCACATGCTTGAACGCTTGATGCACACGTTTGTCTTTGCCAACGGTGCACGCGTTGGCTTCTTCCGCGGCGACACCCAGCGCCTCCTGGATGACGTCGCCGTCCTGCGCCCGACATACTTTGCGTCTGTGCCGCGTCTCTGGAATCGCATCTACGACAAGGTCGAGGCTACTGTCGCCGCGTCGAGCCCCTTCAGCCGCTTTATGTTTAACCTGGCCTACTCGCAAAAGCTGAAGCTTCTCCGGAAAGGCATTTACCGAACTTTTTTTATTCGAGACCTTTTTGTAACATTATTTTTTTCCGTCAAGGCATCATCCGCAACAATACAATCTGGGACAAGCTCGTGTTTACCAAGATCCGTAATCGCCTGGGTGGTCGATGCAAGGCCATGGTGACTGGTGCAGCCCCGATCTCGCCCGAGGTGCTCGACTTGCTTCGCATTGCCTTTGGCTGCCAAGTCTACGAAGGCTACGGTCAGACCGAGGCCTGTGCGGCCATCAGCGTCACTGTCACCGGCGATTACTCGACCGGCCACGTTGGTTGCCCCTTGCCGTGCGTCGAGCTCAAGCTCGTGGATGTGCCCGAGATGAACTACACTGCAGAGGACAAGCCCAACCCCCGCGGTGAGATCTGCGTTCGCGGCACGTCTGTCTGCCAGAGCTACTACAAGGAGCCTGAGAAGACGCGCGAGGCCATTGACGCCGACGGCTGGCTCCACACGGGCGATGTCGGCGAGATCCAGCCCAACGGCACGCTCAAGATCATCGACCGCAAGAAGAACATCTTCAAGCTTGCCCAGGGCGAGTACATTGCTGCCGAGAAGATCGAAAACGTAGTCATCCGCAGCCCCTTTATCGAGCAAGCGTGGGTGTATGGCAACAGTCTGCAGGTATTTTCCATTGCTGTTACTTTCTTTTTTTATTATTTAAAAATTTAAAATACAAAAAACAAAAAATAAAAGGCTGCCCTTGTGGCCGTGGTGGTCATCGATCACGAGTACGTCACCCCCTGGGCCAAGGCCAACGGCTACACGACGAGCCTGCCCAACCTGGTGGAGATTCCCGAGGTCAGGAAGCTCTTTGTGGAGGACATGGTCAAGACCTGCAAGAGCGCCAAGCTCCACTCGTTTGAGATCCCAAAGGAGTTTATCGTTGAGGTCGAGCCGTTCAGCGTCGAGAATGACGTCCTCACTCCCACGTTCAAGATCAAGCGCCAGTCGGCCCTCAAGCGCTATGAGAATAAGATTAACGCTGCGTACAACGCCATCAACAAGAAATAATCTTTTTCACAAAAAAAAAAAATAAAATAAAATAAAATAAAATAAAAAAATCATCAATAGAGTTCTCTCCTCTCAGGAAGTCCTCCTCCTTGTTTGTTTGTTCAATAAAAAAAAATTCATCACTATCAACTACAAATGTTTAGTCTTGCTGAGCAACGCTCACCGATAACGTTGCTTCATCCCAAGGGCCATGGATTTCACTACGATACCATTTTCTTTAGCAACGTTGACGAAAAAAACACAGGCGTACTTCTTGTAGCGTTGCATCCACAAAAGCCAGTAGGGGCAAACAAACGTGACAAAGAGGACAAAGCCGGCATATAAAATGGTGATTGTCGTGGACAGGGGAACGAGGAGGGCCGTTGTCAGCAGCACCATGGACACGGTGATCTTGGTCGTCATTTGCGGAGCAAACCACTGTGGTATAGAGTATTAGTTGAAGGCACGGCACGGCACGGCACGGCACGGCACGGCACATACGTGAAGGTAGCGGCGAAACATGGGAAAGAGGGCAAACCACTCGATCGCCAAGAGCATGAGTCCAAAGACGTGCAGCGTCGAGGGGAGGCGTGATGCCAGCATCACAGACCCCGATATTGCGGCGTTCAGTGATAGTGCCCCGGGAAACCTATGCATGTATTAGGGAAGACGACAATACATAAAATACTTGGCGAGATTTGACGTGGTGACCGAGGTGTAGTCGTGCAGGAGGAGGTTTGCAAAAAAGAGGATCGAAGTGAGGGCCCAGACGGTGTCGCTGGACGTGTGCTCTGTTAGTGTTCTGAGGATTGGTGACAGGCCGAGCAAGCTGCACACAAACAGGATCGCCCCTTGGGCCGCCAGCCACACTAATAAAAGCGGTCAAACCTCTTCAGTCAGGATAGCGATGAACGTACGAGGCTGCTCCTGTTGGGGATTGATGTAAAACCAGATCAGGTAGCCGACGAGGGACGTCGACGAGGAGAAGCCCACAAGGAAAGCCGCAGGCAAGAGCCCCGTCAGCGAGTGAATGAATATGATGGCAAAGAGGACGATGCTGCTGCCCTGTTGCGTGATCGACCCCGAGTGCCGCACGAGCTCCCAGTAATCGTACGCCCGCACATTAACTAGTGCCGTTGGTTGTTGTTGTTAGAGACACATAGTGATTGTCGTACGTACCATTGCGTTGCAGCTCCTCGAGGAACGAGCCGTCGACGTGGTTGTCTGGGAACGGTTGCTGGACATACAAGAGCTTGCGCCATTTGGGCGTGTCCTCGCCCAACGAGCCCCCCGATCCCGCCTTGTCGGCGGCAAACTGAGCGGGATCACGCGAAACATTACACCATGGACACATGAACTCGCCGTCCTGGAAAGGCCGGCCATCACGCGGACAAAACGTAAACAGCGAGTGCGCTGGCGATGTCCCTCCTGCTGTGAACGGCGACGATACTGCTGTCGTTGCCGCTGTTGTCGTCGATGATGCTGACGCTGATGACAATGACGGCGTTATCCTGCCAAAGGCCGACGTCGTGAAGCTTGTTGTTCGTCTTGTCGTCATTATTTTGTGCACTGAGAAAAAATCTCTGAGTACGACGTAAGGTCGTCCAGGTAAGGCAAGGTAATCCTGCGTAAGGTAATCCTGCGTAAGGTAATCCTGCGTAAGGTAATCCTGCGTAAGGTAATCCTGCGTAAGGTCCAAAAATACATGTACAGAAGCATCAAACAAAAACATTGAACAAAATGCATCAGCACGAGCATGCATCCGAGGGCGCCTCCCCTTGAGGAGTCGAGAGCTTGATCGTTTGCTTTTGCTGTTGCTGCTGCTGTGACGCTGCGCTCTTTTGGTATAGGGATGGGGTGTCAATGATCTGCACACGCGTAAAAACAGGTCAGAATGTTTTTTTGTTTTTTTTTTCTCCACAATCACCTTCTGGACGAGCTCCTCAAATGCTTGCTCAACACCGGACCGTGTCTTGGCACTGGCCTCGATGAATAGTGTCGAGTGTTTTCGTGCGAGAAGCTCGCCTTCCTTTCGGTCCACTGCGCGCTTTCCTTCCTATATTTTGTTTTTGATTCATGATACAGTTGGTCCCCCCCCCCTCCATGTGCATTACATCGTCAATCTTATTGCCCACGACCATCTTGACAATGTCTTTGGTCGTCGCGTACGTGTCCAGCTCGTTGAACCACACATCCAGGTTTGTAAAGCTCTCCCTGTTGGTGACGTCGTACACTGTGCACACCCAACGGTTTTAGTACTGCAAATGGCGTGTCGCTCTGCCCTCGATACCAAAGATGACTCCATGTGCGCCGCGGTAATAGGAGGACGTTAGTGTTCGGAAGCGCTCTTGACCTGCCGTGTCCTGCAAGTTTTTTTTTTTGAGCGCCAATCAGGGATTGCCCACCAAAATAGAACGCAGTGCACCAGGTACCCAAATGGTCAGCTTGACGCTCTTCTTGGCCACCGTGAGTATCTTGACCTTGAAGTCGACGCCGATCGTGGCCGTCTGCTCCAGCTCGAAACGGTCGTCCGTAAAGCGAACGAGCAGACTCGACTTGCCTGTCCCACTTTCAATGCAGTGTTGTCAGTGCTCTTCTCAGACCCCCACCACGAGAGCCAGCGTGTGTATTCGTTACCTGTCGCCTATGAGCAGGAGTTTAAACGTCGCAAAGATTTCGTCTTCCATCTCGACGTCGGGTCTGGTGACGCGTTAGGGGTCCTACGCTTGAAAAAAATATTTTTTTTTTTTTGGTGCGCATCCACGTCTGTTGCCTTTGCACGATTTACAGGACGATGACTCTCTCTCTCTCTCTCATGCTACTGAAGCGCGCGCCGGTGTCACATCAGTGCCCGGTAGGTCGCGAGGCCGAAGAAACCTGGCATCGTCAACGACGGAATGTTTCGTTAGTGGCCTGTGCACTGACATGCGGTTCACGATACCTGCGCCGGCTGCAGCCAGAAAGACGCGATTTTTGTGCCCGACCTGCAGCAGCGATCGCTCGTACAGCAGGTAAGCGCCCAGCGCCGACAGCGATACCGTCCCAGTCACTCGGCACGCAAGGCAATCGCCTATCTTTTGTGGCGGCTCCAAAGGGTGTGACCGCTCGGTCTTCTGCTCTTCGGTACTTGTCATCCGACAGTGAGGAGAGGAACTGAAGGCTGAACAAAGCTGAAGCTGAGCTGAAAGGAAAAGAAAAGAGAAAAAAAAAAAACTTTGAAAACATGGGAGTGGCAGTCGTGCAACGCGATGTGCAGCGCGGCCGCTTTGTCGTCGCGGCGCGGGACCTGGCCGCAAATGAAACGGTGCTAGAGACGTCTGCGTACGTGATCGCGCCCCTGGAGAGCTACAAGAAGCGTGTGTGCTCGGGATGCCTTGCGTACAACGCGACCGGCCGGCTCGCGCTGGTGGGTTGTAAGCGGCACATGTGTGACCAGGTGTACTACTGCAGCGAGACGTGCCGCGAGCGCGACGCGGCCGACCACGACGAGCTGTGCGCGCTGTGGAGGCGTCTGGCGTCGCACGATGCGGACAGGCACATCAAGTCGCTGCTGCGCGTGCTCACGCTGGTCCTGCTGCGGCGGCACCAGGAGGAGGAGAAGGAGGTGGTGGCACAGACAGGGACGGCCCACATCGACGCTGCGGGGAGACCCAACACGACCGTCCCCGTGCTGGACGAGCTGTCAACAAACGAGCGCGGGTCGTGGGCAGACTTTCTGCGCCTGCAGAGCCACGCAGACTCGTGGACGCAGGAGGAGCTGCGCGAGTGGCGCAAGACGGAGCGGTTCCTGGCCGGGGCGTTGTTGCCACACATGAGTGCAGGGGGCGAGCCGCTGCAGCACTACGTCTCGGCCATCGAGAGCAACTGCTTTGGCGCGTGGACCGACAAGGGCGAGACGTACGGCCGCGCGCTGTTCCTGTTTGCGTCCTACTTTAACCACTCGTGCCAGCCCAACTGCGAGAGCATCCAGCACAACGGGACCATGGCCATCGTCACACGCGGCCCAATCCCAAAGGGCACAGAGCTGACGATCCGCTACATTGACGTCAACATCCCGTGCTCAACGCGCAGGGCAACCCTCCTCGCCGAGTACCACTTCCTGTGCCAGTGCGAGCGCTGCATCGCCGAGGCCGAGGCGCAGGTCAAGCCGACGTACACGTACGCCAAGAGCGTCAACAACAGGAGGCCCCCAGGCTCCACCACCAAACGAAGGGCTGCTCGCAAGGCGGCTGCGGCGGCGACCGCCTCCTCGTCAGCGTCGCCGGAAGAAGCATTAGAAGAGGCATTTGAGGATCGGTGATCAGTTACGGTAGAACGTTTCTTTTGGTGAGTCTAGGAGCGAAGAATGAGATCCAACTCGCCAGGGACGAAAACACTCTCAGTGAGGAAACGGTGATTCTTGTCTGAGCGCAGCTTGCCGGCGAGATGGTCCTCAAAAGCGAGGACGAGTGCGAGGCTGCGCGAGGTCTCGGTCGCGGCGCGCTCGTCGTTGCGGACGCGAAGACTTGCGAGCCGGACGGCCAGGAGGACGGCGAGGTGGTCGAGATGGCCGTTCACACACGCCTTGCGGAAGACTGCCTTGGCGACGTCGACGAGGGCCATCTGATCGCCGCTGGAGGACGCCCTGATGTCGCCCAAGCAAAGAAACTGGACAAAGGTGCGAGTTGCCTCAGAGTCAAAGTGAGAAAGCTGCGCTGCCACCTCGGGCTGCATGTCGAATTCCTTGTCGAGCTCGCGCAACATGAGTGCAGACGTGCGACGCCCGATCAGTGCCAAGGGCAGTGACCGCACAGAGATCGTCTGGGGCCAGTACCGGTTGTCCACGATGTTGATAGACGCGATGGTAGATAGCTCTGGAAGCAAACACGGCGACTCGACAATGATGTCTAATTTTTTTTTTAAAAAAAAAAAACAGATTCGGCAGTTTTGAGAAATGAGTTTCCCCAGAGGACTTGCTGATACTTTGATCGTCCACGAGGTTGACCTGGACCTTGACGTTTGCATAGTCCTGGTTCACGGCGTCGACGGTGACGAGGCAGCGGTTCTCGACAGCGAGGACATGCATGTGGCGCAGAGCTTGCAGGTGGTACTGGTTGTCGGTCATGCTGGTCGGGAACCGCGGATAAAGGCTGACCACGAGCAGGGCGATCGACAAGTTGTCGGTTTCTGCATTTTGTGACATGTAAATAAAGAAAAAAAAGGACAACGGGTGGGGGGGACCTACTGAGACTGGCCGTGCCGCCGCTGAGAAACAAGAACCCCAGGGCCATGTGAACTGCCACGCTGATGTCTTCGCTGGGGTAGTTGTGGTACTGCATGTACGTTTTTTGTTTTCAGTTTCAATGAAAAATGTTTGAAAAGAAAATACCTTGCGGATGCGGCGCAGCAGATTCACGTCGCCCGTGCCCGCAAGAATAAGAGATTGTGCCAGAATAGCAGCGCACAAGCAAGTCTGCAGTCCACGGCGCTGAGTGGCATTGCCGACCGTGCGGCTGATGCGTTGATGCTCTGTCTCAAACTGGAGCATGTAACGCTCGATCGAGTCGACGGCCGTGGTCTCTGCCGAGCCCGCATAGCGGAGACCCAGCAGGAAGCATTGCCCGGCCATAATGTGGTAGTAGGCCGAGAGGATTGCTTCGGGAACGTCGGACCCTCCTCGCCTTGCCATTTGTTGACGAATAAAGGGCGGACACGAGTCGTCAATCGTGGCAGTGTCTACGGTGATTGCGTCCCACATGACGAGGCCACGTGCGATCACACGCAGCATCAGCACGTCAGGTCGAAAGTAGTCCAGAGCAAACGACGACGTAGGCAGATCGAGGTCTTTGTTGTAAGAGTGATTGAAGTGCCATTTTAAAAAATTTTAAATAATGCAGTACGTTGGGCGACCGTGGCATCACTGGTCTTCATGTAGACAAGACCCAAGGCAAGGGTCGCGCCCGGCGCGGTCACGTGAACCGGGGCTCGCGTCTTGGCTCCGGCTGTGAGCTGCGGCGTGGGCTGGGCAATCATGTACGAGACGAGTTTGGTCGTGATCTGAAGGTCTGTCAAAGAAGAGACCGAGTTTCCCTAGGGAGAAAAAAAATGAAAATAAAAATAAAAACGATATCCTAAAATTATTGGCATACGCGGCCAAGCAAAACGAGTCCCAACGCAAGCGATGCACTGAGTGAGTAGGCGTCAACCGACGTTGCAGAAAGCTGGTTCGCAACGTTGACGCTGTGTCCGCTGATCGAAAGCGGCGTGTCTTGCTTGAGGCTCTGGATGCAGAGTCATGTAAAAACGAAAGTGCTCAAGATCCTTTGCTTTACCGAACGGCCGATTTCGTCCAAAAGGACCTCGGTAATTTGCCGATGGCACGTCCCTTGATAGAGAAGACCTAGTGCAAAGACGGCAGCGGTCTGGACAACTGGCGGCGTTGGGAGCTCGAGCGAGTACGATGGCAAGAGTGCGGGAACGTGAGGATAGAGCATATGCTCGGCCACCGAGTCCATCGTGCCAATTTTACTTGCTGCCACACCTGAAAGTGCATAAGGGTTAGTAGAAAAAAAAAATCTGGATTCTTTTTGAAAGGTACCTAGAAGAGTGCCAACTGTGGCCATATCGTGGCACGATGACAGGATGGCATAGAGATCATACGTTTGCGATCCCAGATGTCCATTCAAACCAATTCCCAGCAACACACCGCCCCACGCGTTGTAGTCTGCCGCGGGCGGATTATTATACCTACACGGGAACGATAATAATAATAATAAAAACATGAAATAATAAAATAATTAATTAATAAATACCTGAGCCAGGACGAGTCCAGCTGGAAGCCCGTGTTCCGCGGTATGCGGAGGCCTGCAGCAACTCCATTGTGAAAATTGGCCCACATGAGCACGTCCGGTCGTAGGGGCTCCTCAAGGCTGACCGTGAGAGCTTGCGGGCCCACCACCCGCCCCACTGTCACCAGCTCTGGGACGTGAACCGAGTGCCACGTGTTGGCTGGCGATGTTCCGAGCGTGAACAGCGCACGACCGATCGACAATGTCAAAGTTCGTTGGACGAGAGTGGTCAGCTTGGTCTGGTATTCGACCATGCGATCGTGGTCACTGAAGGAAGAAAATTTAAAATAAAAAATAAAATAGAAAGGAAAAGAAAATTCAAAAAAATACCTCAACTCTTGGCGATCTGAAGGACGCAAACCAATAGGCCGACCCGAGCTGAGAAGTCGCTGGACCTCAAATATGCGCAGGTCCTGATATTCTCACATAAGTGAGAAAAATGCAAAAAAAAAGTAAACGATACTTTGGAGAAGCGCAGGCCGATCGGCGCAAAGAGAAAGTCGGTGCCGTCGTTCCAGCCGTGCACGCCCGTGGCCTTTTCCAGAGCCGTTAGGCCACTGATGGGTCCTTGGTGAGTCTTGGCGGCGCTCTCTTCGGCAGCAGAGGTCGCGTCGTTCGATCGCAGCCAGAGCAACCTGTTGGCTTCGGCAGTAGGCGCGGTTGCAACAACGCCGCTGTCACTGACGAGTCCAATGTGCTTTGACAAGTTTTCAAGTTCGCGCAGAGGCCATGAGATGCCCAGGGGCATGTCGTCGATTACTGAAGTAATTGTTAAAAGAAAGAAAAAGGTAAGCATTAAACTACGTACGTTTCTTGTTGAGCCCGCTCGATTTCAACGCAGACCAGAGCGTCGTCACGTCGAGGGTCTCTAAAGAAAACTTGGAATAGCACTGTGTGACAGCGTCCAGGAGAGGCGTCGGAACGAGGTCTGGCAGGTTTGCAGCGGAAATTGGCGAGTCCTTGGGGAGAGCAGCCGCAGGCAAGAGTGTAGACACAAGGTTCATTTGAATCCGTGGCAATTCCTGAAAGCGACAACACGGTCTCAGTTAGCAGTCACAAGGAAGAAAAAACGAACCAGCGTGGGCGACGTGAGGCTGTGCAGGCAATAAGCGTTGATCGTAGGGACAGACGGCGGCTCGATGCTACCATTGACAACGACAAGCGGTTGCTTGAGACTGAGATTCGATGCCACGGAATCCAACATGACCACCCATGGCGATATGCTTGTAGCACTCGCTCCAAAAGTTGCATAATAGGCAACGTAATCGGCCCAGTGTTGAGCGGACGCAAGAGGAACGAGGATGAACTTGCGCAAGCAGTCAAACGCTGAGCGCTCGGACGCCTTGAGCGACCACTCTTCATACAGCACATGCAGGCTTAGCGTGAGTACGGGCAAGTAGGCCACAGGGACACTTAATGACGAGGCATTCTGCTTCAAGTACTATGCGAAACAAAAACAAAACAAAAAAAAAAAAAAGGATGTTTTAATTATAGCTTTATTAATTTGTCTCCTTACTGCAAATTGGGACTGCATCCACGGAGGGTACATGACACCACTGGTACTGGTACTGGTTTCGGCGATGTAGTTGGCTCCACCAAAGGCGTACGAGAGGGAGCAAACGAGTGCAATCCACTCGCTCGACAGGCGTGTCGTCATCTCGTCATCTGCAGCGATGGCGTGCAAGAGAGCTGCGTCGGACTTCCTGGAAGTCAGCAACACTGTGGTACTACGTTTAGAATTCGGGCGAGGGAAAGCACTCTGGGCGTACTGCATGCCAGTCTAAGATTCCACGACAGCGACGAGGGGAGGCATTGCTCGAGCACTTGGTGGATCTAGGAGACAAGTTGAGACGAGGCTCTCGTAGAGGGCATACCCGAAGAACAAGCTGGTCTTCAGGCGAGAACCGTGGTAGCTCCATTGCGACGACGTCGCCGTTGTGCAGCTCCACCGCGAGCTGCTGTTTGTTTGCCGCTTGGTTTGCGACAAAATCCACCTGCACGCGCGATTAAAAGAGGAAGACAAGGGAAAACGAGACGCACGATCGATGCCGCTGGTTTGATCGGCGCAGCAGCAGCAGCAGCAGGAGCAGGAGCAGGAGCAGGGGCGGACACGTCCATCTGTTCCCTTAACGGTCAGCAAAACATTTGTAAAATCATGCGTGTACCGCAGATGCTGAACCAATCGACAGATGGGACGACACGGTGGCACTTGTGGCAGTTACAGCCGTGGCGGCAGGCGGCGACAGCAGCACGATGGCATCGTCCTCGTCGTCAAGCGACATATCCATCGCCGATGTGTCGCCCATATTGGTCGACACAGTTGCGAAAATGGAGACGGTCGAAGTAAAAGGTGTGACGGTTACAACACGCCGCAACAACGGCTCTCCGGTGCACCGCACGTTTGCCGAGCCTGTGCGCAAGGCGCTATGGACGCAGATGGACACGGGACAGCAGCTGGAGGCCGACAACAGCGCCATGGCACCACCGCCTGGTGACAAGCAGCACGTCCTGTGCGTCCTCCTCAGCACGACGATGCACGTCTTCTTTGCCGCGTCCGGGTACGTGTACGACGTGCCGCTGCTCTTCCCGGTCGAGACGGTATTTGCCCTGGCCGAGGGGCTTCTGGTCGTGCGATCGCTGCAGGGGGAGGCTGGCGGCAAAGCGGCGGCAAGCACGCAGCCAACCCTCTACACGCTCACCCACCCACTCGACGACCTCGTACCCGTCGGCTCCTTGGCAGAGCCCGGGTCCGGAGCAGCCGCAACCGCAATATCGTGGTCACCCTCTGTGCACCTCGTCGGCGTCGCGCACGAGGAGGCACCGCTGCTCCTCCTGTATGACTCGCAGCAGAAGAAGCACACGGCCTGGCTCTACTGGTGGCGCGGCTCTGCGATGGCAGAGGCGATGGCAGACGCCCCGCCTCCAGCGCAACAGACAATCCAGCTGGTTGCGTCGACACCGGTGCGCTCATCCAAGCCGTCAGCGTCGTCGACCTTGTCCCCTCTCACACCTCTTCACCCATCGTCGGGCTTCAAGCTTCCTGGACCTCGCGTGTCCCTCGGTGGCAACAGCAGCAACGCCGCCAACACGGGCGCAAATAGTCTTTTTCTGATGAGGGCAAATTCGCCAAACGTAACGCCGTCCAAACGGCGACGTCTCTCGGTCATGGCCGGCTCTGCACCGCTCTCGCCCTTGCGCGCCCTGGCCTTGTCCCCGGTCGTTCCGTCCACCGCACATGGTGGTGTGACGGCCGTGGTCGCTACGCCTCCGCCTCCTGCTACCGCGGCTGGACGCACTGCTGCAAAGATTCGGCCGACACACTCGCCCCTGGCGCCGCCGATGACCCCCGCTGCCCATGGTTCTTTCGTTTCAGCAGGCTCACCGTCGTCGAGCAGCAAGCTGCCAACACCCGAACGAATGACGATGGACCGGAGCGGCGTCATTTCGCCTGCCTCGTCTCGCCTGTTGCTAAACTCCAACAGCCAAGTGGCGCACTCGTCAAACGATGGTCCTGCGTCAAGGCTGGCCGCCGCAGAAAATCAACGTCCGCTCCTTCCAGATCTCGTCGTGAAGCAAATCTGGGAGCAGTCGGATACATCGCCGTAATAGAAATGAAAATATGTAGTTTACTCAGCGACTGGTCACAGATCTCCAGCGATCCAGTCCTTTTGCTCGTTCAACTCGTCAAACGACCTGCTGTTTAATCTCGTGCTCCCGGCGGCGGACGGCAACGATGGCAACAACAGGTTGGTTGCGATGGTCTTGACCGGATTTGACGAACAACCAGTCCAACCAACTCTCAAGTTTTCCTTTGACCTGCCCAAGTATGCCAAGAATTCTTTTCTTTCTAATATCTCTAATAATACACTAGCATCCGCACGGCCGTACCCAAGTGCGTCACTCGCGCGTTTGAGAAAAGTATCAACGATGACTCACTCATCATGAATGATATCGTCGTCCTCCGTACGGATGGCAGCCTCGTGGTGTTGCAGGTAAAAAGCAATTCATCATCGACTTGCTTCTGAACAAAATTTTCCGTACTACACCCAGGACGACAAGCACTTTTTTAACCATGTACCTTCACTTCAGGGCATTTAGACACCGACTTTTTTTTTTCCTTTTTTTTTTCTGTACACACTGCCTTTTCATTGATCATAGTCTGGATCGTTTTGATGATGTATTGACGCCACGAAACCCATTCGATTTGGAGGCCACACGACTCCTAGCACATGTCCGTGGATCAAACCGAGCGAGACCTAGGAAAACGACCGATTGAGTCATTGAACTCATTGTGCAAATAGCATACGGGTCCAAAGATGCCACTGTCCGTAGCTCCTGACACATCCTGATCCGTCCGCACCCAGCAGTGGCCCATCGGGACCCGCATGAGCCCTGGGGGCCTCAGTGCATCCGGGTGCCTGTCCATCTTGACCAGGTCGCCCTCGATGGCTGTGATCCTCCTTACAATGTACTCGTTTGGATGTACTGGCGATCTGTTGCACACCTCCACTCTGTCAGCACGTCGTTTGAACCAGAGACGAATCACGTACGCAAGGACAACGACATCGCCGCGCCGGTACGCGTAGCTCTTTGTCGTGACCTCCCAACGGCCCAGCAGCAGCCAGTCCCTCGGTGCCACGGCCGGCTGCATCGTGTTGACGCACCCGTCCGCATCCGCCTCGGCCGTCACACGCGTCACGTCCAGCACCAGGTCCTGGAACATGACCAGCGGCGGGCCAACCAGCACCAACTGACGCAGAAACCTCCGGCACCACATTTACTCAGTCGAACAGTGTAATTCCTAGTCTGGGAGCGGGACTACTGTAGGCGCGGTGTTCTGTGTCTCTTGAGGGTTCAAAGGATAACCTAACGCCATTCGGAACCGGCAGGCACCAGTCATGTACGTCGTCTTGACACCCAAAGGTGTCCACAAAGGAACGGCTCGTCGAATCCTGCTCCCCGCAAAGTATGCCAAACTTACATTAGCACACACGCAAACGAAAATGCTTGGTGGAGGGACTGAAGGAGGAGGTGGAGGGCCGTGTGGGTGGCCAGTGTGCGCGTGTGGCTGGTGTGCCCCGTTTACTGACCCGTCAAAATTACCTCCACTGCCAGGATTTGCCGCAAGCAGCCCAAACAAGAGCCCGGACAGGAGAACGGAATCTTCGACAACAAGGTTCTTTCTCGTCAGCACGCAGAGATATTTGCACAGGACAACAAGGTGACTGGGTCGGTCATTCTCTCCCAAAAGGCTAACACAATGGGGGGGTCTACTTGAAAAAATAGGTATTCCTGAAGGACCTCAACTCGAGCAATGGCACGTACGTGAACGGAACCGGGCCCATCGTTGAGCCCGTGCAAATCGCTGAGGGTGACATTGTGGACTTTGGCGTGGACGTGAACGATCCCAACGACGTCTCAAGAAGTACACCCCCAAAAGAACAAAACTATTTTTCATATAGAGTTGTGGTCCTTTAATCATGACAACATCAGTACAACACCACAAGCTGACTGTCCAGATCAGCTTCCCGCAAGTTTACCCCAATGGCGAGGTCGCAGAGTTGCTTCCAACAGTAAGATTGCTAAATCCCAATACAAACAAAAATCAATTTTTTTAGATTGATGATTCGCTGCTGATCACGGACCGTGGTCCTGGTGGCAACCCTGCTGCGAACAACAAATCCCAGCAGTCGCTTGAAAGCATGCTGAAACTTCTCACGGTACGATTTCCAAGCTTGATAAGACATTTATTAATCAAGTATAATGCTCACGTGTAGTCGGAATTGGCCAAGCAAAAGGAGCAGCACGAGTTTTTGAACAGGCTCAATAGAAACCTTCAGATTATCACTACGCCACCTCCAGCTGCCAGCGGAGACGAGGCAGCATCAAAGAATGCACAAGAACCGCCAGCGCAGGGGCAACAGCAATCCAACAGCGGTACATTTTTTTTTTAATTGCTCTTCTGTTTAGTAACTGCCGAGGATTTGCAATTGGCAGAGCACAATTCAGACGAAATCAACCGGTTGACACTAGAACTGCTGAAAGCACGTGAAAAGATTGTCGACTTGTCGCACGCCAACGCGTCCATGGCATCACAGCAGGCCGAGTACGAAAAGCTAAAGGAAGAGAATGCACAGCTGGAGGTATGGCAGCAAGTAGATGGCTGTCTGAGTGCGTCTACTTTAGGCCGAGGTTCAAAAGCTGCAGGAAGAGACTTTCAAAGCACAGCAGCAGCTGCAGAACGTCGTCACCGCAAACCACTCGGAAAAGATCAAGTCCCTAGAAGCGAAAATCGGCACTCTCGAAAGAGCAAGCCAAGAGGTACATCTATCCCTTCCCCTCAACCAAAATTGAATACTAAGGGAGATTGCGACGCAGTTGGAAAACCAAAAGCAAGCCTCTGATGTGCGGTTACAGGAGACCTTGGGACAGGTGACTGGGTTGCAATCCGAGCTGACGAGCTTGCAGACACTGTTTGAAAAGTCCAAGAAGGAGGCAGCAGATACTAAGGCGCAGGTGGACAAATGGGTAACTAAAACACCAAGGGACTTTCGAATACTGAAAATATTTGTTTTTTATTTTATTTTTGGGGACTGATAGGAAGGACAAGCGAAAAGCCTGGCAACCCAAGCCGGCTCGCTCGAGACGGAGGCATCAAAGTTGAAAAAAGAAATTGCCTCCCTCGAGGCCAAATACAAGCAAGGTATTGTGGCAGTAATGTTCTTTCCAAGTGCTAACAGCTTTTAACTTTCTCTTAGCTCTTGTCGACGCCGAGCAAGCGCAGTCCATCGCCAAATCTGCCTCTGCTAAAACAGACAAGGTGGTTGACACGGCAAAGGTTGACTTTAAGGACGAACTGGTGCAACTTCGGAAGGAGCTCAAGCAGCGCAAAGCATGGGTTCTGTGGGCACCCCAGAGCATTGCTCTCGTGCTGTTGCTGCTCGTCGTCACCACAGTGGCCGCTCCGTCGGTGCATGCGACCGTCGCAGAGTACACACCGGCCGTAAACGCCGCGATCTCTAGCTTCTCCGCGTCTCTGACTGATATGTTTGCGTGAGCAAGACAAACAAATCCCTTAGGCGTCTCTTTTTGCAGAGGAAAATTAGAACCTAATTTTTTTTTTGCCACATGATGTCGTCAGAGGACGACTGGACCGTCGAAAACGTGCCACGACCCATGTCCGCCCCCGGCAAGCTGCGAGGCTACGAGTTTTACCGCACCGTGTGCAAGAACGCCAAGTACGCCTCACAGCCAAGGTGATAGTTAACCGAGAAAACACAGGTATGTGGTCGCGCCAATGGTGGACGCCTCCGAGCTCGCGTGGCGCATGCTCTGTCGCCGTTACAATGCCGAGGTACGCCCCGCCAAAGCGCAGGCAGCCTGCTCTGAAACAACACACTCCTCCTTCTAGTTGGCCTATACGCCCATGTTCCACGCACTCAACTTTGCCTCGAGCAAGTCGTATCGCGAGGCCCAGTTCACCACGTGTCCTGAGGACCGCCCCCTCTTTGTCCAGGTTCACGTACTAATGCGGTCCAATCACCACCAACCCTCTTTTTTCTCGCCTCCAGTTTTGCGCCAACAATGCCGAGACGCTGCTCAAGGCGGCCAAGCTCGTGGAGGACCGATGCGATGCCGTCGACATCAACCTGGGCTGCCCGCAAAACATTGCCAAGCGAGGCCACTACGGCTCGTTCCTGCAGGACGAGTGGGAGCTGATAGAGTCGATGGTGCGCACGCTTGACCAAAACCTGAGGGTCCCCGTCACTTGCAAGATCCGCGTCTTCCCCGACGTGGAACGGACGGTTGCCTACGCCAAGATGATCGAGCGTGCTGGCTGCTCTGTATATCCTGGGGGGGGGGGGGGGGGGGGGGGGGGGGGGGGGGGGGGGGGGGGGGGGGGGGGGGGGGGGGGGGG
>Ga0302226_10000869_pt1 | contig 23513 bp, 20 predicted proteins | sample II_Palsa_E3_3_FD_193524 | JGI IMG/M metagenome (GOLD analysis project Ga0302226, IMG submission 193524) | Peat permafrost microbial communities from Stordalen Mire near Abisko, Sweden - II_Palsa_E3_3 | ecosystem: Environmental > Terrestrial > Soil > Palsa > Peat permafrost | place: Sweden...
GGATGGCGAGCTTTTCTTCGATTTTCACTTCGTCAACGGTGCGCTGGAAGGGCCTAATCAAGTTGTCACAAGAGAGACGGGGACCCTGCAGACTTTCAATCTAAAGGGTGGGCAACTTGCGGCGACTGACTCCGTCACTTCAGACGGCGCGGCGGCGGCACAAACGACTCAACCCCAAGCGTCAGCTTCTACTTACAACTCACCTGTCGAAGCCCTGACTGGGACGCCATCTACCGGCGCCGAAAATAAGTGCCTCGACGAATGGGAAGCGGCTTACCGCAAGGAGCGCGGTGCGGATGCAATCATCGCTTATGACCAGATCGACGAATGGACCAAGGAATGTAAGCAAGGGAAAACGGCACCCAAGAATTAGTTGCTGGATCGCTCGATAGAGTCACAAAGCAGCGGCAGCTCGCGGCCATCGTCATATTTCGCGTTGAAGTCGGAAAAAGCGCACGGTAAGGTGCGCTTTTTTTTGCCATCGTCGGTTCCGCATGTCCGTTTCCGACCCATTTGAGCCGGTCACGAACGGCCGCTTTGCGGCAGGTTCTATACCCAGCCGTGTCTTACTGGCCGCGTTGTGCTCGTAGGTCTTGGATGACCACTCACCATACGGTTTATTACTTCGTTTTCGGAGTCATAAAACTTATCGCTCAGATCAGCGAGATAAGCAAAGGCTATCCTTGTTCCGAGGATCGCGTTCCTCATCGAGTAAACGCATGTTTATCTCCGGGATTTTTCCCTTGACGAGCCAAGAGCTAAAGCTGAACATCCAGTGCATATGCCCCGATATGGGGTCTAACAAGCGTTCGACGTCAAGAGCGCTGAGTGCGGGCTTCTTAAAGAGCTATCGGCTGACATGGTGAAGTGGAGTCACCTGATTGACAGGCTCTCGCAAAGATCGATACTCGGTAAGCGCCGCGCGCTGCCGGATAACTCGTGTTGATCCGGCAGCGCGCGGCGCTTACCGATCTTCAGAAGCTTCGATCCCGTCGCATCGGAGCCACTTCGCAGTACGGGGCACAGAGATGTTTTATCGCCATCAGCGCTCTCGTCGTCGAACCGCGCGTTGAAGTTGACCGCGATGAAGCGCCGATACGAAAATCGAGCCGCCTCGCGCGGCAACTTAACTCAGTAGCGTTAGGCGGCAGAGCATTTTCTTTTGCGTTTGCTCCGCATCGTCAGTTTGTCGTTCCACATGGGTGGTGTTGTGGGCCAGCGTGCGTTGACCTACTTCGTGGCTCTGTCGTGTTTCGCATGCTGCGCGCGTTTTAGTTTCTCGCTTTTCTCTGCGCTGCTTCGCGCGCGGTGCTCGGCATCATCGAGTTCGTCGCTAGCCGCACGCTCTCTTTGCGCACGCCATCACCCTCAAGGCATTGCCGGACCTTAAAAGCAGCGCTATCGTGCAGCCATACTTCGGCGTGGCGGGCCGCCGTCTAACAAGTCATCCAAGCGGACGGCTCCGCCGCCGCTTAATTCCAGCGTTAGGTGTCAAAGATGGTGCCTTGCAAGTACACCGACAAAGGGGAAACTTTCACATTCGATCTGAGCACCGCCGTGCGCGTCGCAAAAGGTTTTAGCGGTATCCATGAAGGTTGGTCGGCAACCATTGTCTTCGACCCTGCTAGCGACGCTCTCATCGAAGTTAGTTCAGCACCTCAAGACATCCGTGGCAACGCTCCGGGAGCCGCAAGTCGGGTCAACATGAGCTATGTGGTAAATACCTACGGTGTTTCAGAGCAAGACGTGCGTCGTCTTGCATCGCGGCACACCTAACTACTCATCCAAGCGGACGGCTATGCCGCCGCTTAATTCAAGCGTTAGAGGGAAAGCATGCGCAGACGTCTAGCAAGCTTACTAGCGATGCTCTGGGCCGCTGTACAGGCTTATTTTCTACTGCAGCTAGGGGGAATCGCTTCGCACCATGTCACTGGATGGTCGCTTTGCCTGTTTGCTCTGTTGCTTGCGATTTTGCTAGTGACTAATAAGAAGTGGGCGCGGCCACTCGCTATGGGTGCCGCACTGTTTATGCTCTGCATGTACGGTTGGATTTGTATTCGACAGGGTGCACCACATCTGACGGCTTGGATTCAACCAATATTGGCCGGTGCTCTGTTGATGTGTCTCGTTAAGCAACCCTCTAACAAATCGTTCAAGGCGGACGGCTCCGCCGCCGCTTAACTCCAGCGTTAGCCAACAACCAAGCCTTCATGCCAAATTTAAAAAAAGTGCTCCTCTTGCTGGGCTTACTCTCAGTCTTCTACTTGGTGCTCCTGCTAGCTCTGTTTTTTACAAGATTCAGAAATCCGTCCGATCACCTATCTGATTGGGCAAATTTCGGGAATTTTCTTGGAGGTGCCGCTGGCCCGGTGTTCAGTCTAATTTCTTTGCTTGCGATCCTTTACACCATTGGATTACAAACAAAGGAGATATCAAGGGCCTCTTTTGAGCAGTCGAGAGCAAACTCTCATTCTGAAATGAATGCAATTACTGCTTTAATCACACACTACAAAGAACAAGAGTCCTTGGCGGCGAAGTGCGCAGAGAACTTTGCGGGTCAGCCACTTGGGCAGCAGGCCTACAATGAGCAAGTTGATTACCGGGACCGACGGAGGACTCTAGAAGCAAAGCTAGAAAGCCATTACTCCCATCTTGTCGGCCAACAATTCGTTCAAGGCGCCTCTGGCGCCGCTTAACTCCAGCGTTAGGCGCAAAGAGGTACTGATGCCACGTTACTACCCGATAAGGATCCAGATCGGTACGCTTGGGATCGCCGCAGCGCTCGTTTACTTGAGCTATCGCGGCATGAATGGTCAAAGCGTCACTTGGGGACTAGTCGTTCCCTGTCTAATTGTGTACGCCCTTCTCGTCAGTAAGTGGGCTGCTCCAGAAATTCCATGGCGCGAGATGCTGGCCTGTTGCATTCTGGTTCTGCTAATCCATTACGTAGCGGACTGGATCGACTGGCCTCCCGGCTACCTGGTCGCGGACAAAATCGTCGAGATGGTATTGATCCTTGGTTTTGGTGCAAGCTGGGTGCGGCGTAAATATTTACCGTGGTGTGCAAACCGTTAATAGAGCTCCTAACAATTTGTTCAAGGCGGACAGCTACGCCGCCGCTTAACTCCAGCGTTATGCCCCTCAATGCACGACCATCCAATATTCCCAGCATCTGATGATCTAGCTCGTAGCCTTGCACCAGTTTTTGAGGTTTCGCTCTACGACGAGTCTTGGAAACTTGCTGTATGTCGGCAGTTCTGCGGAATCTCCACCGAGCATGCTGCAGCAGTTCGGGTGCTGGCCGCAAACGGTTTATTTACGTCCGCCATTGTCGTGCACCGGTCGCAGTTCGAAGCGCTTCTCCGCGCCGTCTGGCTGTTCTACGCGGCATCTGACGGGCAACTGGAAAAGCTTTCGGCGGAGCTAACTCCAGAGCACGAGCAGAACTCCAAGAACTTACCCTTAGCCAAAGACATGTTGGCCAATCTCGCCAAGGTACCCGCAGCCGCAATACCGTACCAAGCGCTAGCCGAGTTCAAGCAATATTCCTGGCAGGCACTTAATTCATATGTGCACGCGGGTATCCATCCTCTGGCCCGCAGCGTCGGTGGGTATCCCACTCAGCTAATAGTTCAACTTGTAAAAATATCCAACGCGTTGTCGGTTGTAGCAGGCATACAGGTGGCAATACTCACTGGCCGCCAACAACTTGTTCGGCAAGTAAGAGACTTGCGTCTACCATACAAGGAGTGCCTGCCAGATCATCGGTCAGGCGGGGCATAACAGTTCGTTCAAGGCGGACGGCTACGCCGCCGCTTAACTCAAGCGTTATATGCCAAATGGAATGCTTCGCATGTCATGGATTCTGATCGTAGCTGTCGTGCTAATTGCGGTCTCCGCTCTCGTGGCGCTCAAGGGCAAACAGAATGTCGGAGCTGGCACTATCGGCTTCCCATACCGTCCGGCAAAGACACTCTTCTCGCCTGCGGAGCGTTCGTTCCTCGGCGTTCTCGATCAGGCCGTCGGATCGGACTATCGCGTATTTGGCAAAGTACGCGTCGCAGACGTCGCTACGGTCAAAACCGGACGCAACAACTCGGTGCGGCAAGGAGCTGTCAATCGCATCGCGCAAAAGCACTTTGACTTTGTTTTGTGTAACGCCAGCGATCTCAGCATTGTCTGCGCCGGCTACGATAGCGAGCAGAACGCCTTCGTCAAACGCTAAACGCGGTCGACCGCGAGCTGTTTGAGGGCCCTTTTCACTATCGATACTCAGACGCGCGCGGGTTCCGCAGGATGATCGTGCGATCCGGCTGGCCGTAATTCCACCCGAACCTCTCCACTCAGCGGTCTTAACTGGCAACTCTCGCTACTAAAGAAAGCGACAACCTGAGCGACCAGTTATTCCTTGTGCAATACCTCCGCTATCGCTGCCTTTGCTAGAGGTCGCATGACGTCATATCCGACCTTATTGGGATGCAGTCCGTCATTCGTGTATTGCGGTGGCAGCGAACAGTCTTCCGCGGCCAATGCGCTGAAATAATCAATAAAGACCGCGTCACGCTCTTTGGCGATATTTCGCAACCACTCGTTCAACTCGGCAATGCGAGCAATCGGTCTGACCTGCGGGCTGTGGCTGAAGCCGGCCGCTGGCGTGATGCTGCCCAAAAGGACCTTTATGCCATTGACCTGCGCGATATCCAGCATGGCCAGAATATTGTTCTTGTAATCCTGCGGTGTGGTCGCGCCGGTATTCCCGGCGATGTCATTGCCTCCGCAGAGAATATGCACGGCAGCCGGCTTCAACGCGACGACATCTGGGTAGAAACGTAGGAGGGTCTGCGGCGTGGTCTGCCCACTGATGCCACGCCCGATGATTCCATTGGTAAAGAAGTCGGGGTCACCGTAACGCCAGATTTCGGTGATCGAATCGCCGATAAGGACGACCTTTGGCCTTCCCTGCGCGCGGACGGCGTCGTTCTCGCCGCGATACAGGCCGAGAAACGGCCAGTCGCGCGCGCGCTGTTCCACCTCGGCAGCCGTATAGGCGGCGCGATCGTTGGCATCGGTAACGCGAGCGATCAATGACATGTCTGGCGGGCCCGACCGCAATACAAATTCGAGTACGGCCTGTTCGAAGGGCGAATTTTCTCGCGGTGTGGCTTCGAGTTGATCCACCATGCCGACGGGAGCGGTTTTCTGCGTCATTGTCGAATCCTCAATGGTTCATAAAATGGACTGCTGCGGTGTGAATAGACCGGATCAACTAGCGGCTCGTGACCGCGACATCTGCAGGGACCAAGTCAACGTCCGCATGGCGAACGAGGATCGTGCGTGTCTCGCCCGCATGCATGTCGAAATAGTTGTCGCTGAAGGATGTCCATCCATGCGGAGCGGTCAGATGCACGAAGTACAGAAAGGTCGGCGCCGAGATATGCACGCGCAACTCGCGCGCCCACACGACCTCGATTTTTACTTCAGGCGCGACGCCCTTCGGTCGATCCAAGTCCTTGATTGGCGCGAGGAACCAGCGATTGCGCTCGAATGCCCCTTTGTCGGATGCAACCGTAAGAAACTGGCTGGCCGCAGGACCGATACGGTCGGCGGCCACCCGCCAGACGCACCGACTTTCATTGGCTTCGACGCAGTATTCCACCGGTTCGCTCCAGACATTGGCGCCCGCAAACGTAACGAGTTCGACCAAAGCCGTACCGTGCAAAACATCAAGCGCGTCGTTGGTAATCCACAGTTCGATGGCGCCGTCATCAAGTGACTTGAACGATGCCAGCACGGGTGCGTAGGCGCGTGACGTGTAGTAGTACGACGCTTTGCCAAAGCCATAAAAATCTACCAGGCTCCAGCTGATACCAGGCCAGCAGTCGTTGTACTGCCAGATCAGCGAGCCGGAGCAGTGCGGCTTGCGCCGACGGAAATGCTCGATACCAAACTTCAGACCTTCGGCCTGAGTGATCTGGGTGAAATCGACGTACTCGTCCAGCGAGGCCGGCATTCCCGTCACCGGAATCAGCATCGCATCGACCTTGTCTTTCGGCTTGTCCTTGATGCGATTGAGCAGACCTTCGCTGCCGAGCATCCGTTGATCGTCAGGCAGCGCTCGCTGCAACGTCTGCATGCCCGGAGAGGCCTGGATGCCGTACTCGCTGATGAAACGCGCGTTATCTTCGGCATAGCGCGTGTAGGCGACACCAGCAGGACTGTGATCAAAGCTGCCAACCGGCACATCGACCGGCACCAGCGGCAAACCGTGCCATACAGTCCAGTGATGCACATCGCCGGCCAGCATGCTGTTGTCGCTCGGACCGCCGGTTGGACTACCCGGCCAGTACGGCGTGGTCGGGTCCAGCTCCGCCAGCGCCGCGGGCATGATGGTGTCGTAGTAAAGCGCACCGGCCAGCGGTTCGTTGCTACCGGTCATGCGGTTCATGAACCCCTGTACCGCCTGCCCTTCGTTATTGCCGCACCACACGGCCAGCGATGCGTGATGACGCAGGCGCTGAATCTGGTGACGCACTTCGGCGCGTACATTGTCGACAAACGCCGGTTCGTGTTCGGGGTACGGCGCGCAGGCGAACATGAAGTCCTGCCAGACCAGCAAGCCGAGTTCATCGCATATATCGTAGAACGCGTCGTGCTCATACACGCCGCCGCCCCAGATGCGAATCATGTTCATGTTGGCATCGGCGGCCATTTGCAGCAGATGACGGTAATGCGGCTCATCGACCGCGCCGACGAACGAACTGGCAGGTACCCAGCAAACGCCGCGTGCAAAGATCGGCACACCGTTCAATACAAAGCGAAAAAAACTGGTGCCGGGCTCGTCGACATCGGCCGATGTGTCGATGGCAATGGTGCGGATGCCGACGCGCATGTCACGAAAATCGATGATCCGCCCGCCTTCCCGTAGCAGAACATGGAGCGTGTAGAGATGGGCATCACCTAATTCCGGCGTCCACCAGAGTTTCGGACTATCGATATCCAATTCGATCGATGCCTTTGCATTCGTTGGCTCGACCACGCGCTGATGAATAACCTCGCCGCGCGGGTCGTTCAGCACGATTTCGACCGTCAGCTTCGACGCTGTCGAAAATGCGTCGCTAGACACATCCACGCTGACCCTGGCCTGATCGCGCGCGGCAGAAATGGCCAGCGTGGTGAATTTCACGGCGTCGATCGCAGCGCTTGTTTCTACCCGCAATATCACCGGCTTCCAGATGCCGACCGTGGGCAGGCGCGGGCCCCAATCCCAGCCCCAGCCGAACTGCGCCTTGCGGATGAAATTGCGCTTGGTCTCCTCGATCGGATCGGAAATGATCGACCACACGGGCATCGCCTTGTCGACGATGGCCGTGGATGGCGGTGCAAAGCTGACCACCAAAGTGTTCGCACCCGCCTGGACCAAGGCGCTGATATCGAACGTCCACGCGCGAAACATGTTGTCAGTAGCGCCCAGCGGCTCGCCGTTCAACCAGACGGTGGCAAACGTGTCGAGGCCTTCGAAGGTAAGCGTCAGCCGCTGATTCGACGCTGTCGGCGGCGCATCAAAATCGGCACACCACCACCATTCCCGATCCTTGACCCAGGCACATTCGGGCTCGGTACGATCACCGAACGGATCGGGCAAGCGTCCTGCTGCGTGCAGCGCGAGATACAGGTCGCCCGGAATGGGTACCGTCACCCAGCCGACATCATCGAGGTTTTCCCATCCGGCCTGCGTCGCTACTGCCGTGCCGACATCAAAATCCCTTACCCGCCACGTACTGAACATGTCGATCCCTAAACCCGCTTTGTCTGTGAGCGCGCCCGTATTCAGCGCCCGAATATTTGTCACGGTATCGTGACAATATGCTCAAAGCAAGCGATCCTGATAGTGCGTTATCGCGACTTCTTCAGTTTCACCAAAGCATCCGCACCGGCGACAGCCACCTCGGTGTAGATCGATACGATTTCATCCATGCTGGCGACCTTTTGACCCAGCGCCTCGACAGCGCCACGTAGCGCTGCCAAATACAACCGCGCCAAAACCTGCGCGCGCGCCTTGGGCAATCCATGCGACTGACGCAACACGCTGGTCCAGTCGCTCACCGAACGCATGTGCACCTCCCTGGCCATCGCCGGGAACACATCTTCATCGCCAAACAGGCGCGAAAGCAGCGGCCCGCGCTCGCGGCCCAGCTCCAGCCAGACTCGGATGTTCACACTGACACGCTGGCGCAAGTCGGGATCCGGCGGAAGCACGGCACGGGCGCGGGCGCCGGCCTCGTCCATTTCCTGGTTCAACAGGGCTCGAAGCAGCTCTTCGCGATTGGGAAAATAACGGTACCCAAGACGCTTGTTGACGCCGGTTCGTGCTGCAATTTCTTCCATCGTGACGGCAGACAGACCCTGCTGCACGACAATCTCGGCGGCAGCCTCGAGAAATTTCGACCTCCGCTCGGCCGCAGGTAAACGTGGCTTTGCCGACTTTTCATCGCGCTTGCTGACAGCGGGGGCTTTCTTGTTACTCATTTGTAGCGATTTCCTTGCTTGTCTATCGATGCGCAAACAACAGTCCAGGGCATTGAAACCCTCGGACGTGCCTGGCGTTATGCGCGTCAGTTGCGCGCGAGCATAAGTCCCGATACCGTGATCTACCCAATCAGGGCTGGTCCGCGTCATGAAGATCAACTCAGCGGTACACAGGGTTGAACCCGCCCGGCAGGACTCAGACAGCCGCTGGTCGATTCACACCAATCGGTTATCACCATAACCCACCGCGCACCCGCGGTCATCGAGTAAAGCACACATGAATTCGGCACTGGATTTGCGGAACGGCGACGTTGTCAGCACGCCGGTCGGTGGCGCGCGCGACGCACGCCTGCGCATGGGGCAACAGTTTAGTTATGGACTGGGACAACTGCTCGACGGCGCATCGTCCAATGCGATTACTGTCTTCCTGTTGTTCTATCTCACCGCCGTCTGCGGGCTTTCCGGCTCGGCGGCAGGTATCGCCATTTCGGCGGGACTGGTCATTGATGCCATTGCTGATCCCGTCATTGGCTTTCTCTCCGATGGGTGGCGATCGCCATGGGGCCGACGCCTGCCCTTTATGACCGTCGCGGTCGTGCCGGCCGCGATATCGTTTGTGCTGATTTTTTCGCTGCCGAAGAGCGCGCACGGGACCGGACTTTTCTTACTGGTGATGTGTGCATCGCTGTTGCTGCGGCTTTCGGTGTCGCTGTTCAACCTCCCCTATCTTGCAATGGGTGCGGAAATCACCGACAACCACAAGGAACGCATGAGCATTGCCGCATGGCGTTGGGGCCTGGGTATGGCCGCCGGCTTGGTCTCGGTGGCACTTGGCTTCGGCGTGTTCCTCAACGGGCCACAGGGATTAATGCACCGCGACGCCTATACGCCGTTCGCGCTGACCTGCGCGGCCTTGATGGTGCTGGGTGCAGCTGCCTCGATTCTCGCCGGGCACAGGATGCGCGGACGAATGCATGAAACCGCTCGGGCTACTGGTGGCAACCGTGCCAATTTCATCGCTGGCGTGATCGAACTTTTCAGGAATGCGTCTTTCAGGGCGCTGTTCGCATCCGCCATACTTTTTTTTGTATCGCTTGGCGTTTCTCTCGCTTTAGGTCTTCACGCCAATACGTTCTTCTGGCATCTCGAAACCAGTGAAACGAAGGTTGTGACATTGAGCCAGTTTGTCGGCTTGCTGGTGGGCGCCCCGCTGGCCGGATTGTTTGGCGGTTTCGAAAAACGCACCGCCATGCTGATCGGCCTGACGGGGATGATGCTCGCCCTGGCCCTGCCCGTCACACTGAGACTGCTGGGACTGCTGCCGCTGTCGCATACGCCACTTGCGGCTCTACTCTCGGCATCCGCGCTGTTCGGCGGCATCATGATGTCGGTGGTTGCGGTGGCCTTCGGCGCCATGATGGCTGATGCCGCGGATGAGCACGAGTATCTTTTCCACACCCGGCGCGAAGGTCTCTACTTTGCCGGTTGGACCTTTGCCGCCAAGACGTCCGCAGGTATCGGCACCCTTTTCGCGGGGCTCATTCTCGAGTTCATTGGTTTTCCGAAAAATCTCGCTGCCGCTGGCGGCCTGAGTGCCCATATTTCACCTCGCACGGTCGAATTGCTGGGAACGTTTGCGGGACCTGGGGCAGCAATTATCGGTCTGGCCGGTATTGCCGTCATTCTTCGCTATCGGATGAATCGCCGACATCACGCGGAAATCATAGCGATCTTGTCGGAACGACGCCTTCATCAGACGACGATTGGTGCAATCCAAAAAGACCTCTAAACGTCCGTACGATGTTCGTTTCAACGAACGGACGGAAGAACACGAGTTATTCGACCCATGTCTTTCCGTCGTTAAGGCCGTGCGCAGTCGACAGCTGGCCAAGGCTATTTCACAACGCTTACTGACCCGAAGATGGCCGATAAGCCGGCGAAAAACGCGTCAAGGACAGCCCCTGAATTACGAGTGATGTTGCACTGCACTCGACATTTTTGGGTTAAAACGCGCTTGCTTGCAGTTGCGCTACCGATACCGGCTTTAAATCGACAGTCGGTTAGGCGAACACCATTGGCAAGCCTATTTCCACACGCTGGAGCAAAGCTCTTGCGCGCCGAACGTGGCTGGGAGGCCGGTTCAAAACCGGCACGCACAGGTCTCTTGTCCCGTGAAATAAGCCTTTAAACGCGCTGCAGCGCATCAAAAAACAGACTTGCCTGTTCGTAAGTTCGCGCCTATCTTTCGGCCACGTTCTGCTCTGAATACCAACAGATGTACTTCGTCACCAAGGGGAAAACCGTGCGCACTTCATATCTGATCATGCTTGCCTGCAGCAGCGCCTTGACCATGACCGCATCCCTGCATGCCCAGGAAACTCCGGTGGGCGTAGATGCCGCAAAAGCTGCATCCGTTTCGACGACCGCGCCGAAGCCCGGCACGTCAAATCAAGCTTCAGCGGCAGATGCGACGTCCAAGAAAACGTCGAATCTCTCTGAAGTGACGGTGACGGCAACGAAGCGCGCCGAATCGATCCAGTCGGTGCCTGTGACAGTGACCGTAGTCAACGCGGCGCAGCTGCAGAATCAGGGCCTCAACGAAGTCCAGGATCTCACCAACGCGGTACCCGCGCTCACCGCGCAGAAGAACCAGCCGACAACGCTGCAGATCCGAGGTATCGGCGTGCCCCAAAATGCGCAGACGGCGGAGCCAAGCGTCGGCATCGTGGTAGACGGCGTTTCACTGGGCAACGCAACAGCGGCGTCGCCGCAATTGTTCGACGTGTCGCGCGTGGAAGTTCTTGAGGGTCCGCAGGACACACTCTTCGGCCGCAGCACGTCGGCGGGAGTGCTCAACATCACCACCAATGCGCCCGATCCCAGCAAGACGGAATTGCTTCTGCATGTGGATCAGGGCAGTCGTGACAGCTACACCCGCCAGGCCGTTCTCAACCTGCCGGTATCGACCTACTCAGCGCTTCGATTGTCGGTCGCCGACAGCCGACAGCCAGAGACTATCTACAACGATTACCAGCATACTTGGGATGACAACCATGAGCGAAGCGCGCGCCTGCGTTACTTCTGGCAGCCCACTGACAAGCTCACCTTCAACCTGATCGGCGACTACGCCCGCACAACCTCGACCGTCAGCGCGTCGGACTTTCCGGTATACCAGTCGACGCCCGGTAGCGTATTGAGCAATCTTCTGAGCCAGTGCGGATTGATACCGAGCAAGGACAATAACCACACCTGCACCGATGGCCCCAGTGGCGCCGTCGCCAAATCGGAAGGCTTGTCCGGCCAGGTCGACTATGATTTTGGCGGAACCACGCTGTCGTCGATTACGGCCGTAAGGCACCTGCGGTCTGCCATTGGTGGTGATGCAGACAGCACACCGCTCGACCTCGTCAACACCAATACCATGGCGATAAATCTGCGCACGCAAAGTCAGGAATTCCGTCTCACTTCATCGGACAATGACTTTCTGGATTACGTCGGCGGCCTGTACTACTACCACAGCACGAATGAGTCCGATGCCGTGGAAGAAGGCGAGCCGCTACTGGCGCTGGGTCTTCCGATCCTTGCCGGTCAATCGACACTCACCCAGTCGAGAGAACGCAGCTACGCGGCATTTGGCGAGGCGACGCTGAAATTCACTCCGAGCTTTCGCGGCATCATCGGTCTGCGATACGGCGATGACAATGTCTCGGCCGAGACCGTACGCGCGCTGGCACCGGGCGCGCTTTTTCCGATCAATGGCCTCGCTGCCATCAACGGGCGCACCGATAACAAGTACAACTCCTTTCGACTCGGTGTGCAGGACGATCTGACGTCCAATGCCATGGGCTACATCACCTTCACCAAGGGATACAAAGGTCCCGCAGTAAACGATCAGGCCACCAACAACACTGTGCCGGTACTGGTGAAGCCAGAGATTCCCATCGCCTGGGAGGCCGGCTTGAAAACCACCTGGCTTGATGGCCGCGTCGGCGTGAACGGCTCGATCTACCACACCCATTTCTCGAACTTCCAGGCGCTTTACTTCGATCCCGCGTCGGCGTCGTTCGTTTACGGCAATGCGCCCACGGTCACCATCAAGGGCGCCGAGTTGAACGCGTTCGGGCATCTGACCTCGAACTTCACGCTCAATCTGGGCGCGCTCTACAACGATGCCAAATACGGCAACGGCTATATCGTGGGCTGTGCGCCAAACTTCCAGACTGATGCCGACGGCTGCCATGCAGTCCCCGGCAAGACGACTCGAGAAGCGGACGCCGGCGGCAACCAGCTCGTAGCCGCGCCGAAATGGAAAGTCACGCTCAACGGCACTTATACCCACGCGCTAAGCTCCTCGCTTGACGGCTTCGTGTCGGCCGACGGCGTTTACACCTCACGCATCTATTTCGATCAGGCCTACGATCCGACCGACACCACCGGCAGCCACATTCTGCTGGGTGCGAAAGTCGGCGTTCGTTCACATGACGGCCGCTGGGGCGTCTATGTGTACGGCCGCAACCTCACGGACGAGCGCGTACCGCAGTTCCGATTTGTCACGCCGATCGGGACGACCGTGGGTGATACCAATACGTACAGCCAGACGTTTGGCGCCGACTCGTTCCGCACCGTCGGCGTGTCTTTCGACGCAAAATTCTAATGAGCGATACTTAACACGCTATGGCATCGCGCCGCCGCGTGTTGCCCATTGGCCAAATAGGCTTGGATAATTTAGAGACGCCATGTTGAACAACAGAGCCAGCAGCAAGAAGGCTTCACCTGAACGCGTGACCAAAGCCGAGCCCGCTTCTGCACCGACGTCTGTTCGCCGCCCGCAGGCGCAGCGCAGTGCAGAGACGCAAGCCAAGCTCATTGCTGCGGCCATTACCTGCCTGCACCGCGTGGGCTATAGCGCGACGACGGTGACCATGGTCGCCGACGAAGCGCAGGTTAGTCGCGGCGCCATGTCCCACCAGTATCCGACCAAGATGGATCTGATGCTCGCCGTCGTGGAGGCGGTGTTCGAGAGCGACTCGGCGTATTACCGCCATACCGTCGCCACCAAGACAGCCAAACAATGGGTACTCGATCTGCCGGAGACGGTATGGGAAGTCGTCAGTCGTCCTTCCGGCACGGCGGTAATGGAGATCATGCTGGCATCGCGTTCGGACAATGAGTTGGCCGACAAGCTGCGCTCTATGCAGCACGCTATCGACATCCGTTCGCACGACTGGATCGTTGAACGCCTGGTTGCCGCAGGCTTACATGATCGACCCAATGGCGATGCCGTTCATCGGCTTTTTATCGCAGCCATCCGTGGGCTCTCGCTGGAAGCACTGTTCCGGCGCAACCGCGCCGAAAGCGAAAATGCCCTTGCCGTGCTGGGAGAGGTCATTGGCCTGCTCTTTTCCTCCGATGCCGCCAAGCCAGCAAAAAAGGTCAAAAGAACTTGATCGATGCAGCGAACCGACGCGCAGTGCCGCAGAACTTCCTGTGGGGCGTAGCGATCTCGGCCCATCAAAGCGAAGGCAACAACGTCAATTCCGATGTGTGGCTGGCGGAGAACGTCAAGCCGACGCTTTTCGTCGAGCCTTCGGGCAACGCGTGCGATAGCTACCATCGTTACGCCGAGGATATTGCGCTTGCCGCCAACCTTGGCTTCAACTGTTACCGGTTCGGCATCGAGTGGGCGCGCATCGAGCCGGAGCGGGGAACATTTTCGGTGGCCGAACTGGACCGCTATTCACGCATGCTGGACTTGTGCCTGCAGCACGGCATGGCGCCCATGGTTACCTACAACCATTTCTCGGTGCCGCTGTGGTTTGCCGCGCGCGGTGGCTTCGAGGTAGCTGACGGTGCCGACCTGTTCGCGCAGTTTGCCGAAAAGACCACCGCGCGTCTGGGCGATCGTATTGCCGCGGCGACAACGTTCAACGAGGCAAATGTTCAGCGTCTGCTAGCACTGATTCGTACCGCTGAGGCCAAGGCCGATATCGATGCCATGCTGGCAGCGTGCGCCAAGCGATGCGGCTCTGCGCGCTTTTCATCGCTGGTGTTTGCCGACCTGAAAAAAACCGAGCCCGTGCTGTTGGATGCGCACCGCAAGGCGATGGCCGCCATCAAGGCAGGGCCTGGCACCTTCCCCGTCGGCGTTTCACTGACGATGCAGGACGTGCAAGGCGTGGGTTGGATCAACTTGGCGAAGATGGTTGCCAACAAGCTCTATGGCCCGTGGCTGGACGAAGCAAAGAACGCCGACTTCATCGGTGTGCAGACCTATACCCGCGTGCAGATCGGTCTGCGCGGCAAGGTTGATCCGCCCGCTGGAACGGAGATGACCACCGCAGGCTATGAGTTCTACCCGAAAGCACTGGGCAACACGATACGCCTCGCTGCCGCACGTACCGGCAAACCCGTCTACGTGACAGAAAGCGGCATCGCCACCAATGACGATACGCGGCGTATCGCCTATATCGATGCTGCCCTTGCGGAGGTCCGGCAATGCCTGGACGAAGGCATCGACGTACGCAGTTTCATCCAGTGGTCGCTACTCGACAACTTCGAATGGACGTCCGGCTATGGGCAACGCTTTGGCTTAGTGGATGTCGACTTCGATACTTTCAAACGGACGCCAAGACCCAGCGCCTTCCATCTGGGTTCGATAGCGCGTACCGGGAAAATCTGATGCACTCACCTTAAATGCTGTCGACCAAAGATTGCCGCGCGACGCGATAGTTCAACAATGAGAGTCCGCAATGCGGACACCGATTAAAAGGGCTCGCACGACCAGGATTTTCCATGCTGCTTGATCGTTTACTGAAACTTCCTCCGCGCACCTCCCACAGCGTACGCCATCGTGACGTCGCGTTTGTCATGCGCGATGGCGTGACACTGTTAGGCGACGTCTATCTTCCTGTCAGGCCGTCAGACGAGCCTACGGTGCTGTTGCGTTCACCGTACGGCCGGCATGGCATTGTTGCGTTGCTCGCCCAGGCATTCGCCAATCGCGGATACATCGCGGTCTTACAGAGCTGTCGTGGGACGTTTGGTTCGGGCGGCCGCTTTGCTCCTTTTTTCCAGGAGGCCGCCGATGGCGTCGACACCGTGGACTGGATCGAGAGGCAGCCTTGGTTTTCCGGCAGGCTTGGCCTGCACGGCGGGAGCTACATGGGCCAAGTCCAGTGGGCGATTGCCGCCGAGCTAGGTGAACGCATCGCCGCGATCTCCACAGTCGTGACGACCAGCAATTTTCAGGAAGCCATTCATGACGGCGGCGGATTTCGATTGCAGGATCTGCTGGTATGGGCACGGCAAATCGACCAGCAGGAAAAAGGGCACGGTCTGCGTAATGCCCTGCGGCAGCGATTATTCGGCGATCCGCTCGATCGCTTTTACCACGATTTGCCCATCGATACGCTGGACACGAAGGCGCTGGGCAAGCGCGTCGATTTCTGGCGCGAATGGACGACGCGCGATCCTGGCGACACATTTTGGGAACCGATACGCTTCACCAAAACCATCGGGCGCATTACAGCGCCAATGAGTATGGTCACCGGCTGGTCCGATTTTTTCTTCGCGTATCAGATGCGCGACTTCCAGCAGCTGCGCGCGCAGGGAAAAACCGCTCGCATCACCATCGGCCAATGGACCCACGGCAGCCTTGGCATGATCGGCGAAAGCCTGCGCGACGCCCTGGCCTGGTTTGACGTTTATCTCAAGAACAAACCGCCCGTCGATGCGACAGACCTGCAGCGGGTGAAGTTCTGGGTCAACGGGCCGGACCAATGGCGTACGACAGATACCTGGCCACCGCACGATCCAGTGACGGTCCGCCTTGGCCTTACCGCGGACGGCCGACTCAGCGAAACCGCCAGTGCCGCAGGCGTGCGCTCGTTCACCTATAACCCGTTAAATCCCACACCAAGCCTGGCGGGCCCGACGCTCGCCAATGCGAAGGGCCGTGGCGATGTGCGTTCGCTCAGCGCGCGATCCGACGTGTTGAACTTCGATGGTGAGACTTTGGACCAAGCACTCGAAATCGTGGGCAATGTCAGCGTGACTCTAACGGTATCGGCGAGCAGCCCTTATCACGATCTGTTTATCTGTCTGTGCGACGTCGACAAACGCGGCCGGGCGATCAATATCACCGATGGGTATCGCCGGCTACGCACGTGGTTACCTAACTCATCCACCGAACAGACCGTCACCATCACGGCTTCACCCGTCGCATGGCGCGTACCGAAAAATCATCATCTTCGTCTGATCGTCGCTGCCGGCGCCTTTCCGCGCTTTGCACGCAATCGTGGCGTCGACGACTCGATGGACACTCGTACAATGAAGCCAGTTGACATCTTTGTTCACTGTGACACGGCAGAACACAGCCAGCTGCAGTTTCAGAGCAGCCGTTAGTATTTTGCGAACAAATAACGAGATCTGACGTTAACAGACACACGCCGATGTAGTCGCGGGAGTGAAGTGCTTTTCCCTATTTTAGCAGCGTATGATTTATCGAGAGTTTGCTTTTAGCTCAGCGAGTTCCATCTGAATACGGGCTAGCGCTTGGTCCGTGATCCTGCCACCAGACATCGGCTGCAGTTTTTTCAGGCTGATTTTCTTGAACCTCGAATAAATGATGTTGCTTGTAAGCCCGGGTAATTCCTTGTCGAGAATCGCAACCATACGATCGCGTGATTCAGTTGAACCGGCGCGATCTTTAGCCTAAATGCCATCACTCGCTGGTCTTCTAACATCTCTCCTACCCAGTCCTTCATAGGAAGTCGACCGTATGAATCCTCACGTCGACATCTAAACTCAACGGACCTTCGTCTAGTCTCAGTGCGCGCTTGCCGGACCCGCAGTTTTAGATATAAATGGTGGCTTCGCAAACCAAATGAAAATTACCAGCGCAAAAAAAATCCAACCGAGCGCATAGAAGAGCTCGTCAAAAGAGATTTGGTAGGCTTGCTGAGTAATCATTCCGTCGATCAGGGAGGACCCTACCTGTAAATTTCCCTGTGGCGCCAACGTTGCTAGTGCGGCTCGTGTTATAGGGCTGTATTCAGTAATACTTTCGGCTAGCTGAGCGTGGTGTTCTATGGCACGGCGATCCCAAAGGAAGGTAGTAAGCGAAGCCGCGAAGCTGCCTGCGAGCGTTCGAAGAAAAGTCGCTACGCCTGAGCCTGAGGCAATCTCCTCCGGATTGAGATCTGATAGGAGAATAACTGTCACTGGCATAAACCAAAGGCCGACACCCAATCCCATCAGAAGCTGCATTAGAGCAACATGGTTGAAGTCGACATCGAGGTAAAAATTCGAGCGTAGGAAGCATGTGGTGCCCATCACGATAAAAGCTATTGACGCAAGCGCTCGCAGATCAAAGCGCATCGCATATCGGCCCACGAAAAAAGTTAAGAGCAACGGAATGATGCCAAGTGGCGCGGCGGCAAATCCCGCCCACGTAGCCGTATAACCCATGTTCCTTTGTAACCACTGAGGAAGAAGCAGGTTGATCGAAAAATATGCTGCGTAGGACAACACAAGAGCCAGGGTACCGAATCTGAAATTGCGATGCCGGAGCAGCTTCAAATTCACAATTGGATCCTCGTCCGTTAGTTCCCAGATCAAGAAGACGGCAAGACTTATTGCTGAAATAATGCTTGCGACAAGAATGAAATTCGAATTGAACCAGTCGGCGTCGTTGCCTTTATCCAACACTATTTGCAAAGCGCCGACACCGACAACGAGGGTAACCAAGCCCACGTAATCGATTTTTGGCAACTCTGTTTTGTCCACCCGTCCTCTCATTTGCGCTGTTACGACGGTGCTTGCAAAAATTCCGATAGGCACGTTGATAAAAAAAATCCACGGCCAGGAATAATTGTCAGTAATCCATCCACCGAGAATCGGGCCCGCTATCGGTGCGACCACCGCGACCATCGATAATAAAGAGAGCGCCATTCCACGTTTTTCCGATGGATAAATACTGATCATCAAACTTTGGGTCACCGGGTACATCGGACCGGCAACAGCGCCCTGTAACGCGCGGAAAAAGATCAGCATGCCCATGCTTTGCGAGACTCCACAAAAAAAGGACGAAAGTACGAAAAGCAAGGTACACCACGTGAAGAGCCTCACCGTACCGAAACGACGCGTCAGGAACCCGGTAAGCGGCAGTGATATCGCCATACTCACCGCAAATGACGTAATCACCCAGGTGCTCTGATCAGCACTTACGCCTAGGTTTCCGGCAATCGTAGGTAGCGATACGTTCGCAATGGTTGTGTCCAGAACTTGCATAAAGATCGCGAGCGCAAGACCGACGGTAGTTAACGGAAGATTCTGGGGACGAAACGCAGTGCTCACTCTGATCTCGGCGTAATTTTGTTGATATGAATCGCTCCTCATAAAGACGGAGCGTGAGATAGGCGTTCACTGAAATATCTCGACGTACACGCACCGCACTCGGCGGTCGCGGTGTCTGATGTTTATTTACATCGGCAAGTGCACCGTACTGACGCCCGGTTCATCGAGGAACCCACCAATGGATACCCGAAATCGCTAAGGCACAGAGCGCAACATAAATTGCCTGAGCAACTATTGTAAAAGCAACTCTCCGAAACTGCACCCATACCTTTGGATGGTTGATTTGTCTTGGAGCGCTCTTTCTCGGTCGCGTCTTCAGGGCGCTCCCTTCGACGGGGTCATTAGGCTAAATTAAGTTTTTCACCGACCGGATCTATGAATGTCCCTGCGAGCTAACTCCCAATACGCTTTTACGAGCGCGCTTCAACCAACCAAACAGGCATGGCAGCAAGCAGCAACGTCTGCACTCGCTGTTTCGGGACTATCCGTATCTTTGGCGTCTCCTCTACTACTCGTCTCTCTCTTGGGCGACGGCGTTTCGCAGCGCGAGATAGCCGAAAAGATTGGCGTCCATCCGGGAGCTCTCGTGCGAACACTAGACAAAGCGGAGCAATCTGAGCTGCTTGAACGTCGGAGCATCCCCGGAAACCGTAGGGCACAGGGAATTTATCTCTTACCAAAAGGCCGTCAGCTAGCAGTAAAGATGGAAGGCGCAATGGAGGCGCTACGAACGCGCCTTCTGAAGGGCATACCAAAGGACGAACTCGATATAGCTATTCGCTCTCTACGCACTTTCGAAGAAAATGCGCGTGGATTTGTGGACGAGGAAAGAAATAAATTCAAGTAACTTGAATTGAGGGTGTTCGCTACCAGAGAGATCCGTGCACGCCACGCTGGCACGGTGCTCAGGCAAAGGGATTGCACAACATCCGTCCACCGCTGACCCACTTCAAACTGCGGTAGAAGATTCGAGCGCGCTTTTCTGCCGTTTCCAGCGCAGCGGTGTGGAAAGCGGCTCTCGCCCCGCACGCACCAATTGACAATTATGTTGTCACGCTAGCCCGACTTGACAGCTGGCCGCAAGACCCAGAGGTCCACTACAAAAAAGTCAGAGCGCTGGCGACAATTTAGTTTGTCTCCGAAGCTCTCAAAAAATCAGTGCGGGTTCTCGCACTCATTGTTAGAGACTTCGCCGAACAATCGCGTCTGCCCCATGTCGAGGAATCGAAAATGCGTTATCGCGTCGCCTGGAATTTTGAAACTGGAGATACGGGCTTGCTCTCACCCGGCAAATTCCTGCCGCTTCGATCTATCGCTTGGGCAGCCCTGCTATTTGCAATAGCAATTGGCTTCTTCTTCGCCTCCGTATTGTCCGCGCAATGGCTTCACCTACCCAAGGGTTGGGACTACGCGCCCGCCGTTGTATTACCCGTGCTCTCTGTATTTTCCTACTGTCTCTTAGTGAGAGCGGGAGAGCATCGTCGCTCAGTCGAGTTTTCCTGGAATTTTTCAGCGATTCGTGACCTTGCGATTGGCTCCGCTATCGGGCTAGTCGTGGTGAGCAGCATCTTACTCATGCTTTGGTCCTCCGGACTGTATAGCATCCGTTTTTCGCATTGGACTGGCTGGCTTGATAGCTTTGTCTTCGATAGCTATATATCCGGCATCCTGGAGGAGATCGCGTTCCGTGCGATTCTACTTAGGATATTGGCGGGCGTTTTTGGTCCTATTACAGGCTTGATCCTTTCATCCCTGCTGTTCGGCCTGGCACATTTAAGCCACGCGACTTGGTTAGTTGCGGCTGAGATAGCTTTCAATGGCGGCATCCTTCTAGGACTGCTCTATATGACAAGTGGACGCATATGGATGTCTATCGGAGCACATATAGGCTGGGATTTCACTGAAGAGTCGATTCTTGGCGTCAACAATCATCACGGCTTACTTCTCAGTATTCCGAACCCAGAGAGAAATTCAGTCTTGACCGGTGGAGCCTACGGTCCTGATGGCTCGTTGCTTGCCGCCCTGGTCGGTAGCCTAGCAATCATTTCTATTCTCCTCGTTTACAGAAGCCATCAACAGCGACGGAGTCTGGCAACCGCAATCGAATCTGCCTCGTCGTAAAAACGCTAAGGATGTAGCTGTTCCGGTACGACGTCGCACATAGATCTCAAACGGTCGGTCAAAGAAGCGGCGTCTTTTAATGATCATGCAGTTCTCGAGCAAATGCACAATGAATTGCAAATTCAGGAACTGTGGACTCTTGAACACTTCGGCTTCCTATCCGCGACATTGTTGCACCCCTCAGCGTCGGGTATTCCTCCACGTGAGCCGCTCAAAGAGTCGTAAAAAGAGCCGGCTTGTTCTGCTAGTCGGTGTAAAAGTGGCCGTATCTAACTATTCAGTCAGATGATAAAATCAGCTCCTATGACGAATGAAAAGACCCCAAGGAACGCTGAAGCCACTCGAGAACGCATCCTCGAAGCGGCTATGGCAGAGTTTTCCGCACATGGTGTCGCCGGCGCGCGAGTAGACCGCATTGCCAAGATAGCCGGCTGCAACAAGAACTTGATCTACATATATTTCGAGAACAAGGAAACTCTATTTACGACGGTTCTTCGAAAGAATCTGACCCGTCACTATGAAGAGCTTCCCTTTACGCTCGACGACCTACCCGGATATGCGGTGCGCGTATTTGATTTTGCTATGTCACATCCAGACCTGATGCGCTTGCTTGCGTGGTTTGGATTGGAACAGACATCGGAAAACCCCGCAGAACGAGCCATAGCGCGAAATGCCCAGGTTCTGGCTTTAAAAAAAGCGCAGAAGGCAGGTCAGGTGGGGGCGGCATTTCCTCCAGACTTCCTCATGATAGCCCTTATGGCCTTGGCGACTGCGTGGACCGCCGCCAATCCCTTCGGTCCTTCTCTTGATCCGGAGGGGCTTAAGCGAACCAATGTCTTGCGTCGAAACATATCAGAAGCCGTGCGGATCCTATCGGAGGCAGGCCCTGTCGCTTAAGTTATTGTGGAACTTGTAGCTCAGCTATCTGAACATGAATGTGGCAGCACATCCGAGTCGAACGATTTCGAAGCATGGCGCAGCTAACCTGTGCTCTCCACACGTTCTAAGAACACGGGTTAGTTAACGACTAGACCGACAATCTCAGTGAGAGGTTCTCTGATTGATGCCTGTCCAAGCACTCGCCATGCGTCAGCGTCCGTCGTCCCTGATAGCACCCCGAGAAACTGTACGCCAGCTCGTGTGGCCGTTTCGGCATCCATGGGGTGGTCGCCGACGTACAAGGTCTCCGCTGATTGAACGGAAAGTTCTCGGAGAGCTTTGACGATCCCTTCGGGATCTGGCTTGTGAGATTTCACGTCCTCACTGCCAATGATCAAATCAATGTAGGCCTCGAAACCACCTTTCTTCAGGATGGCCTCGATGCGATGTCGAAACTTTGTTGAAACGATGCCTATCTTTAACCCGTTGCTTTTCAACCCTTCAAAGAGTTCGCGGACACCTGCATAAAACTCGGTCTGCATGACCATGACTTCATCTGCGCGTTGAACGAAAAGTTTTGCGAATAGCGCCCTTTCAGCGGGTTCATCGCTACCTCCCAGGAATGTGTAGGTTTCCGGTAGTGGTAGGCCGATTGAGCGTCTCACGTCCTCGGCTTTGGGTTTTAGCAACTGCATTTCGGCAAAAGCATGTTGCACGCACTCGATGATCGCACCGGAGGAGTCGGCAAGCGTCAGATCAAAATCAAAAAGAACGGCTCTGATGGGAAAATTCATTCTTCAAATGGCTCTTTGTTCGAAAAGCTGTGCTCTCATGGGCAATCCGGTCTTCTCGCTATCGCGATGTCATTCGTAACATCGCTAGCAACGACATATGCGTGTCGTAATATATATCTAACCTGTTAGTCATATTGTAGCATGTGCGTCTGTTTCTGACAGGATCACGATCATGCGAGACGCCGAAGCGACAAAAGAGCGCATTTTAAGCGCGGCGTTGACTGAATTCGCAGCCTTTGGCATATCGGGATCTCGCGTTGCGCGCATTGCCCAAAGCGCTGGCTGTAACAAGAATTTGATCTACGTCTACTTTCAGGATAAAGAGACGCTGTTCGCTGTTGTCCTGAAAAAAAACCTCGCTCATGTCTACGAGACAATTGCTCCAACAGCTGAGGACCTGCCCGCGTACGCGCTAAGGATCTTTGATTTTGCGTGCCTTAATCCCAAGCTAATGAGACTCATGGCGTGGTTTAGTCTTGAGCAAAAAGTGGATAGCCCGCCCGAGCGTCTTCACATGTTTGAGTTGAAGACGAGTCTGTTACAAAGCGCCCAAGAGGCTGGGCAACTAAGACGCTCATTCCCTCCCGCGTTTTTAATCACGAGCATCATGGCGATTGCGACGTCTTGTACTGCGGTAACAACTGGCGAATCATCGAATGAATTTTACTTTGGCAACGCCCAACTTTTTAGAAAAAGCGTAGCCACAGCCGTCCGTCTCCTATCTCAACCTGGATAATCCTAGGAATAGCATCGCGTCGTACTGCAAAGAACTCGGTCTCGCAGATTTAAAAGGATATAAGGATCGAAGGATCGAAGGTCCATGTCGAGAAAACGAAC
>Ga0302226_10000876_pt1 | contig 23396 bp, 20 predicted proteins | sample II_Palsa_E3_3_FD_193524 | JGI IMG/M metagenome (GOLD analysis project Ga0302226, IMG submission 193524) | Peat permafrost microbial communities from Stordalen Mire near Abisko, Sweden - II_Palsa_E3_3 | ecosystem: Environmental > Terrestrial > Soil > Palsa > Peat permafrost | place: Sweden...
GCTCGACTTCGGCTTCGGCGCCCCCGGGGTGCAATCCGAGACGGTGCAGTCCGAGACGGTGCAGTCCGAGACGGTGCAGTCCGAGACGGTGCAGTCCGAGACGGTGCAGTCCGAGACGGTGCAGTTCGGTGACCGGCCGAACGTCCGGGACGGCCTGGCCGTGCTGCGGCTGCGCCAGGTGCTCGCCCGGTCCGGCGCCGACGTCGTGCATGCGCACGGGCTGCGCGCGGGCGCGCTGGCGGCTCTCGCCCTCTCGCTGCGACCGACGGCTGCACCCGTGCCGCTGGTCGTCACCGTGCACAACGCCCCGCCGCCGTCCGGCGTGACCGCGGCCGTCTACCAGGCCCTGGAGCTGATCGTGGTGCGCAGCGCCACCGCCATCCTGTGCGTATCGGCTGATCTGGAGGACCGGATGCGCCGGGCCGGTGCCCGTGACGTCGGCCGCGCGCTGGTCCCGTCCCGGGGCCAGGCTGGGCTCGGGACCGCGGTAGCGGGAGAGACGGTCCGCAGTGAACTCGGCCTAGGCCAGGACGAAGGCGCCCCCGGCCGGGCGGCAGGCGGCACCGCACGAGCCGAGGGCAGTGCCGGACGGGCCGACGGCGGTACCGCACGAGCCGAGGGCAGTGCCGGACGGGCCGACGGCGGTACCGCCCGAGCCGGCGGCTCGGCAGAGCCCAGCCGCCGCCCCCTCATCCTCGCCGCCGGGCGCCTCGCCCCGCAGAAGGGCTTCGCCACGCTGATCGAGGCGGCCCGGCGCTGGGGGGACCTCAGCCCGGTGCCGCTGCTCGCCATCGCCGGTTCTGGCCCGTTGCACGCCGAACTGATCGCGGCGGCCGCCCCACTCGGTGACGCGGTACGGTTCCTCGGCCACCGCGACGACATAGCCGCCCTGCTGGCTGCTGCCGACCTGTTCGTGCTGCCCAGCCTGTGGGAGGGCCAGCCCCTCGTCCTGCAGGAAGCGCTGTGCGCGGCCCGTCCCATCGTGGCTACCCGGACAGGAGGCGTCCCCGACCTGACCGGCGAGGACGGCGCGCTCCTGATCCCAGCCGGTGATCCCGCCGAGCTCGCCGCCGCCGTCCGTCGGGTCCTGACCAGCGATGCGCTGGCCCGCCGCCTGGCCGACGGTGCCCGGGCCAGGGCCCGCATGCTTCCCTCAGAGAACGACGCGGTCGAAGCCGCCGTGGCCGTCTACCGCCGGCTTACCACCGCCGCCCTGGCCAGCGGCCCGGCCCGCCCTGAGAATGCTCCCCGTAACGGTTTATTAGCCGGGTGGCGCGTCTGGGAGCGGGCCCAGCCAGTCGGCGGCGACCTGGGCGGCGAGCTTCTCCAGCAGCGGCCCGGCGTTGGTCATGCTGGACGCGAGGTCAGGCTCCACGGCAGAGAGCGCGTAGGCGCCGGCGATCCCGGCGCGGGCCAGCGACGCCTCATCCAGGGTGCAGGAGCCCGCCACCGCGACGACCGGCGTCCCTGGAGACGCCAGCCGGGCGGCGAGGGCGACGCCGGCCGGGGCCTTGCCCCGCAGTGTCTGCTCGTCCAGCGACCCCTCACCGGTGATCACGAGGCTGGCCCCGGCCGCCCGCGCACCGAACGACACCAGTTCCAGCACGACCTCGATCCCCGGCTGCATCCGCGCGCCGAGAAAAGCGAGCGCCGCGAAGCCGAGGCCCCCGGCGGCTCCCGCTCCGGGAAGGTCCCGGAAATCCCCGTCCAGGGCCGTCTCGGCCACCTCAGCCCACCGGGCGAGGCCCTGCTCCAGTACCGGGATGTCCGCCGCCGAAGCACCCTTCTGCGGTCCGTAGATCGCGGCCGCCCCGTCGGGCCCGAGCAGGGGATTGTCCACGTCGCTGGCGAGTAGCACGTCCAGCCCGGACAGGTCCCGCCGGCCGGTCAGGTTCAGCTCACGCAGCCCAGCCAGCGCCGCCCCGCCGGGCTCGAGCGGGCGCCCGGCCGCGTCGAGCAGGCGTCCGCCGAGGGCCGTGATCAGGCCGCTGCCGCCGTCGGTGGTGGCGCTGCCGCCCAGCCCCAGCACGACGTGACCGGCCCCGGCGTCGGCGGCCGCCACGAGCAGCTCGCCAGCCCCGTAGCTGGTCGCGGTCAGCGGCCGGAGCCGGCCGTCCGGCAGTCTGCTCAGCCCGCACGCCTGCGCCACTTCGATGACCGCCACATCGCCGCAGAGCGCGAACGCGGCGGTGACCGGTTCCCCGGTGGGCCCGCTGACCTCGACGTCGATGCGGCGGTAACCCGCCGCCAGCGCCGCGTCCACCGTGCCGTCCCCGCCGTCCGCGACCGGGATCTCTTCGGTCACTACGCCGGGGACCGCCGCGGCCAGGCCCCGGGCCAGGTGCGCGGCCACCTCCTCGGCGGACAGTGACCCCTTGAACTTGTCCGGGGCGATCACCACCCGGGCGGGGGCGGGCTGTCCAGGCGTGGCGCCGCTCAAGGGGCCGCTCACGTTCTATCCTCTCGGAATCGAGTTCGTCCGGGCCACCTCGGCGAACCACTCGGCGCTGCGCTTGGGGATGCGCCGCTGGGTGCCATAGTCGACGAAGACCAGGCCGAACCGCTTCGAATAGCCGTGCTGCCACTCGAAGTTGTCCATCAGTGACCAGGCGAAGTAGCCCCGCAGGCCGACCCCGTCGGCGATGGCGCGCCGGGCCGCCCGCAGGTGATCGTGCAGGTAATCGATCCGCTCGGTGTCCTTGACCATGCCGTTCGGGTCGACGTAGTCGTAGTAGGCCGCGCCGTTCTCGGTGATGTAGAGGGGCATCCCGGGCGCGTCGTCGCGGAGCCGGATCAGCAGGTCGTAGAAGCCCTCCGCGTCCACCAGCCAGTCCATCGCCGTCACCGGCATGCCCTCAGGATGGACGAAGACGGCGTAACCCCGGCCCATTGGGGTGTCCCCCCGGCGGAACACGCCATCTTCCCGACCCGCGACAATGTGCGGGGCGTAGTAGTTCACGCCCAGGAAGTCGATCGGCGCCTGGACCGCGGCGAAGTCCCCGTCCCGGATCAGTAGCGGCCCGGGCGCGTAGTCCCGGTCCAGCCGGTCCGGGTAGGAGCCGTTTATCAGCGGCTCCAGGAACACGCCGTTGATCTCGGCGTCGACGTCGGCGGCCAGTTCCCGGTCCGCCGGCTTGCCTGGGTCGGCCGCATAGACCTGCGCCATGTTGAGCGTGATGCCGACCTCCGGGGCGGTGCCGGACGGGACCGAGGCCCGGACGGCGGCGGTGGCCCGCCCGTGGGCCAGCAGGAGGTGGTGGGTGGCGGCCACGGCCTGCTGATCGTCCCGGATGCCGGGCGCGTGCTGGCCCCACCGGTAGCCCATGTTCGCGACCACCCAGGGTTCGTTGATCGTGATGAACCGCTTTACCCGATCGCCGAGGGCCGCCGCCACCAGGCCGGCGTAGTCGGCGAACAACTCCGTCGTGTCGCGGGCCGCCCAGCCGCCCTTGTCCTGCAGCGCCTGGGGCAGGTCCCAGTGATGCAGCGTGACCATCGGCGTGATCCCGCGCTCCAGCAGCGCGTCGACGAGCCGGCTGTAGTAGGCCAGGCCGGCCAGGTTCGCCCCGCCGCAGCCCTCGGCCTGGATGCGCGGCCAGGAGATGGAGAACCGGTAGGAGCCGGCCGACAGCCCGGCGATTAGAGCCACATCGTCCGCGGTCCGGTGGTAGCTGTCGCAGGCGATGTCCCCGGTGTCTCCGTGCACGGTCTTCCCGGGTTGGTGGCTGAACGTATCCCACACCGAGGGGCCCTTCCCGTCCTCGGCCGGCGCGCCCTCGATCTGGTAGGCCGCCGTGGCCACCCCCCACACGAACCCCGGCGGGAACTCATCCCGCTCCTGGCCGTCCGCTGGAATCATCCCGTCCTCCTGGTCGCCCTCGGCCTGCAGCCGGTCGCCGCCGTTGACACCGCTTACATGCCCTTCTAGCATCACAACTCAAACGGGAGAATGTAACCGCTTACAGAGCCGTAACGCGAGGACCCCGAATGCCCACCGTGTACGACGTGGCCCGGCTGGCCGGCGTGTCGACCGCGACGGTGTCGCGTGTGATGCGCGGCTCGGACCTCGTCCGGCCGGACACTCGGGAGCGGGTGCTGGCGGTGATCGATGAGGTGGGCTTCATCCCGGACGCCTCGGCGCAGGGGCTCTCGCGCCGTCGCAAGGAGATTATCGGCCTGGTGGCCCTGGAACGCGGGGTCACCGAAACCGACATCGAGCGGGACGGCCTGCTGTTCGTCGACCAGATCGTGCACGCCGTCGAGGCGGTGCTCCGCGGCACCGAATGCTCGTTGCTGCTCTCGTTCGGGCCCAGCGGCGAGGCGTTCCGCAGCCGCATCCGGGCGCTGTCCGGCAAGGTCGACGGGCTGCTTGTGGTCGAGGACGCAGTGCCGCCCGCTCAACTGCGAGCGCTGGCCCGGCGGCTGCCGGTGGTCGCGATCGCGGCGGCGCCCGGGGAGGGCGCCTTGGACGCGATCCGGGTCGACAATGCAGAGGGGACGCGGGCCATCGCGGCGCACCTGGTGACCGCGCACGGGTACCGCAGGCTGGGCTTCGTCGGCGGACCGGCCGACGCGCCCGACGCGGTGGAGCGGCTGGCGGCGTTCGCCGCGGCGGTGCGCGGCCACCCGGAATGCACGGTCGACGTGGTCCCGGGCGGGGATTTTTCGGAGGCCAGCGGGCGCACCGCGGCCCGGGTGCTGCTCGGCCGGGAGGCGGTCCCGGAGGCCATCGCCTGCGCGAACGACCAGATGGCAATCGGCGTCATGCGGGAACTGCAGCGATCCGGTATCCGCGTGCCCGGTGACGTCGCCGTGACCGGGTTCGACGACATCTTCCCCGGCCGGGTGGTAGACCCACCGCTCACCACGGTCGCTCAGCCCTTCCGGGAACTCGGCGCCCGGGCTGCAGGCCGCCTGCTCGAACGGATCGGGGGCAGCGAAGTGGCGCCGCGCGCCGACGTCCTGCCCACCGAGCTGGTCATCCGGCGCAGCTGCGGCTGCCCGGGCAGCCCCGCACCGGCCTCATGAGGCCGGGCCTCACCGGGTCCGCCGCGTCCCCGCTTGCGCGGCGGACCCGCCCGGTCGTGTTCTGGGCGTGGGTGCCGGCCGGGGATGCCGATGGGGGATGCCGATGGGGGATGCAAGCGTCGGCGCTGGGTTCCGCGCCCAACCCGACGAGGTGAGACACCCGACACGGTGATGCGTGGCGGTGCCCGGCCACGCTGGGTACCGCCACGCGCTCGCCCGGCCGTGCTGTGCGCTCGCCCGGCCGTGCTGTGCGCTCGCCCGGCCGTGCTGTGCGCTCATCCGGCCGTGCTGTGCGCTCATCCGGTTTCGTCGTCGGGCGGCCCGGAGGGCGGTTTAGCCTGAGGGCGTGGTGCAGATCCGGTTCGGCTCGGCCTCGGATGCGGAGGCGATCGCTGGGATCCGGATCGAATCCTGGCGGGCGGCCTACGCGGGCCTCATTCCCGCCGCGATCCTGGACCGGGAACTCGGCGGCTATGACGCCGGGCGGGTGCGGCGCGCGTTCGCGTCGCGGCCGTGGCAGCGTGTCCTGATCGCGGAGCAGCCGCCGGGTCCGCTCCCGCCTCCCGCCACCCCCGCCCCGGTCCCCGCCCCGGCCAGCACCGCGCAGGCCACGGTCGTCGGGTACGCGGCCTTTGGTCCTGAACAAGGCCTCGATGGGCGCCCCAGAACGGCCCGGGGCGGTCCGCGCCCGGCGCAGAGCCTCACCGCGGAGCTGTACGCGCTGTATGTGGCGCCGGCCTACTGGTCCACCGGCGCGGGCCGGGCCCTGATGGGCCGGGTCCTGGAGGAGGCCCAGGCTGAGGGCTACCCGCGGATCGTGCTCTGGGTCCTGGAGCAGAACGCCCGGGCCCGCCGGTTCTACGAGCGCGCCGGGTTCCGGCTGCGCGGCCGGAACCCGGCGCACTCGCTTGGCTGGCTCGGTGGCATCCCTGAGGTCTGCTACACCCGCGAGCTCATCCACCGGTAACGAGCCCTGGGCTTCACTCCCCGGACGCCCCCGTACCGGGCTCACTCGCGGAAACGTCAGCCCCGTGGTCCCGCACCCTGTGGTCCCGCACCCCGCGGACCTCACCAGCCGCGGGCGCGCCATTCGGCCAGGTGCGGGCGCTCGGTGCCGAGGGTGGTGTCGCTGCCATGCCCCGGGTACACCCACGTCGCGTCCGGCAGCGGCCCGAACACCCGCGCCTCCAGGTCGTCCATCAGCTGCGTGAAGTCCTTCGGGCTCCCGGTCTTGCCCGGACCGCCCGGGAACAGCGAGTCGCCGGTGAACAGGTGCGGGGAGGCGGCCAGCGTGCCTTCGGCGTCGTAGTACAGCGCGACGCTGCCCGGGGTGTGCCCCCGCAGGTGAATCACGGACACGGCCGCGTCCCCGAACCGCAGAATGTCCCCGTCGGTGATGTCGTCGTCTACGGGGATGGGCAGGTCGGCGGCGTCTTCGGTGTGGGCCACGACCACCGCCCCGGTAGCCTGCTGGACCTCCGCCAGCGCCTGCCAGTGGTCGCCGTGCCGGTGCGTGGTCACGATCCAGGTGATGGGTGTGCCGCCGACGAGCTCGATCAGCCGGTCCGCCTCGTTCGCCGCGTCGATCAGCAGGCCCTCGCCTGTCGCCGTGTCGCGGAGCAGGTAAGCGTTGTTGTCCATCGGGCCGACGGCCAGCTTCGTGATCGTGAGGCCCTCGATCTCACGGCTGTCCGGCGGCCCGCCGACTTTCACGTTCCCGGTATAGGTCACCCGGCCATGTTACGGGCCGGAAGCCGCAGCCGCTCGGCGACGGTGAATACTGATCGCAACCAGTTGGCTACGATCTTGCGCCTTGCTGCCATACGCCGATGATGTTCCCAGCCGGGTCGCGGAAGAGTGCCACCCACAGGTTGCCCTCCGGAAAGGGCGGCACCGTGACCTCCCCGCCGTGCGCTTTGATTTTTCCGAGGGCCTCGTCGATCCGCTCGACGTAGATGTACGGCCGTACGCCCGCGTCCCCGCTCACGGGCAGGTCAGACTGGAAATGGCCGATCACGTGCCGGGTGCCGTCGGCGAAATTCGGCATGTCGGTATCGCCGTCCGTGGTCCAACCGAACACGGCACGGTAGAAGGTGGCCAGTGCGGCGGCGTCCGGCGCGGGAATCCGCAGGTAGGAAAGGCCACCGGGGCGCGCCACGGATGCCTCGACGCCCGGATCGCCAGCGGGCTCGCCAGCGGGCGGCTGAGCCGTCACTGGACGGGCTCCTGGTAGATGCCCAGCACGTTGCCGGCCGGGTCCCGGAAGCGGGCGGTGATCTCGGGGGCGTCCCCGCCGATGGGCTGTACGATGTCGCCGCCGTGCGCGACGATCGCGGCCACGGTCTCCTCGGCGCTATCCACCATGATGTCGACCAGCAGGCCCGGCTCGCCGTCCCACGGCTTACGGCCCGCTACCCACATTCCGCTCACTTCGCCGATGGTGTCGTCGAAAGCGAGCGTGCCGTCATCGTGGTGACGCAGCGGCCAGCCGAACACCTCGTGGTAGAAGCGGGCCGACCTCTCGACGTCGACGGCGGGAATCTGCAAATAGCAGATCTTGCCGTGGCGGCTCGTCGGGGCCATCAGTGCCTCCCTGGTTCTGCTGCCGTGTGCCTAGCCCGAGCTTAGGGGAGAGGGCGGCCAGCACGCGATCGCGGTGCCCGGGCCGCGGTAGGTGCGCAGCTCGTCCTCGTCCAGGTTGATCATCAGGCCCATCGTGCCGCTGGGCAGCACCCGGTCCCGGCCTGGCGGCAGAGCGCTCTCGTGCCAGCCGAGCGCGGTCACGAATGGGGCCAGCCGCGGCGAGCGCGGTGCGACGTGCAGGTACATACCTGAGCAGCCTACGGCCCGGGCCTGACAAACGGGCCGTTCCGGATAGCGTGGGCCCGTGCCCGACGTCCCCGCGCCCGACGTCCCCGCGCCCGACGTCCCCGCGCCGCCGGTTCCGGGCGTCCCGCTCGCCGTCGCGCTGCCCTCCCCGCTGACCGAGCTCGCCGATGACCGGCTCGCCCGCGCGGGGATCCGTCTCTATCTCAAGCGCGATGACCTGATCAACCCGGACTTTCCCGGCAACAAGTGGCGCAAGCTCTCGCTCAACCTGGCCGCGGCACGGCATGCGGGCTGCACCGCATTGGGCACGTTCGGCGGTGCCTATTCCAATCACATCCGCGCGGTGGCCGCGGCCGGTCAGCGGTTCGGGTTCGCCACGATCGGCGTCATCCGTGGCGAGGAGCACCAGCCGCTGAACCCATCGCTGCGCGCCGCCGCCGCCCGCGGCATGCGGCTGACGTATATGGACCGGGCCACCTACCGGCGGAAGATGGAGCCAGCGGTGATCGAGGCCCTGCGCGACCGGTTCGGCGATTTCTACGTGCTGCCCGAGGGCGGCAGCAACGGGCTCGCGGCCCGGGGCTGCACGCGGATCCCGGCCGAGATCGGGGTGCCGTTCGATGTGATCTGCTGCCCGTGCGGCACCGGCGGCACCCTGGCCGGCGTCGCCGCCGGCCTGCATGGCGGGCAGCGGGCGCTGGGCTTTTCCGCGCTGCGGGGTGGCGGCCGGTTCCTCCCGGCTGCGGTGACCGCGCTGCAGGACGAGGCGTTCGGCGGCCGCGCCGGGCAATGGGAGATCGACGACCGGTTCCACTTTGGCGGCTTTGCCCGGCGCAACGCCGAGCTGGACGGCTTCATTGCCGATTTCGCCGACCGCCACGGCCTCACCCTGGACTGGGTCTACGTGGCCAAGATGATGTACGGCATCTACGCGCGGGCCGGGGAAGGCGCCTTGGCCCCGGGGACCACGGCCGTGGCCGTGATCACCGGGTGAGCGGCCGTGGCCGCGGCGGCCGGGCCGCTGGCCAGGCGATCAGGCGGTCAGGCAGTCAGCCGGTCAGGCGGGAACCGCTGCCGCGTCGATGATCACGGCGACCTTACGGCCTACCATGCCCTTCTTGTTCAGCACGCCGAACTCGGTACGGTCGAGCTCGGTGACGGCGTGGAACCGGACGGTGCCGTCGCCGCTGCGGACCTCGTCGATGCGCAGCTCAGCCGGGGCCGCCACACCGTGCGCGGTCACCGTGCCGGGAAGGATCCAGCCGCTGCCCGCCGGCCGTGCCCCGGTGCCGCTGAACGTGATCTCGGGGTAGGCCTTCGCGTCCAGCAGGCCCGGGGAAATGACGTCCTTGTCCCGCTTCGCCAGCCCGGACGAATAGCTGCCCGCGTTGATCGTCGCCCGTACCGCGGACCCGGCGGGATCCTCGGCGATGGTCACGTCGCCCGAGACCAGCGCGAAGGTGCCGTGCACCGGGATCAGCCCGAACATGCCCTTGCCGTCGACCCGGACCGTGCTCTGCCCGGGATCGAGCCGGTACGTCCCGGGCTCAGGGGCCGCGGCCGGGCTGGTGCCGGGGGAGGGATCGGTCATGGCGGATTCTCCTTGCCTGGATGGGCTTGGTGACCTGATCCTCCAGCGGGCGCAGGGCCACCACAACGCCCCGGGCGGCCGGGCCGGGAAGAGTTCCCGCGGCGCCCGCGTTGTGCAGGCGCCTGGATCGCGGCCTTCGGGGCGGCGCTGGGCTGGGTCGGCCCGGGCGGGCTCCCCGGGCACCTCGGGAAGCGGCCCGGTTTTGTCGGACCCCCTGGCTAGCATGGTTGGGGCGCCTTATCCACATCCACTCCGGGCACGCTGTGCCGACGCACCACCACAGCATGTTTGCACAGACGCACCACCACAGCATGTTTGCACACAGGCCCCAGAACTTACAGCGCTTCCAGAAACCCCAGAGCCCAGCCCACCGAAGCCGACCCACAGCAGAGAGCAGAGAGCCCAGTGGCTGACCGACTTGTCGTTCGCGGCGCACGTGAGCACAACCTCAAGGACATCTCGATCGACCTGCCGCGGGATGCCTTGATCGTGTTCACCGGGCTGTCTGGATCCGGTAAGTCGAGTCTCGCCTTCGACACGATTTTCGCCGAGGGCCAGCGCCGCTACGTAGAGTCCCTGTCGGCCTACGCGCGCCAGTTCCTGGGCCAGATGGACAAGCCCGACGTCGACTTCATCGACGGGCTCTCCCCGGCGGTCTCGATCGACCAGAAGGCGGCCAGCCGCAACCCCCGGTCCACGGTCGGGACGATCACCGAGATCTACGACTACATGCGGCTGCTGTACGCGCGGGTGGGCAAGCCGCACTGCCCGATATGCGGCCGGCCGATCGCGCGGCAGAGCCCGCAGCAGATCGTCGACCGGGTGCTGGAGCTGGCTGAGGGCACCAGGTTCCAGGTACTGGCCCCGGTCGTGCGCGGCCGCAAGGGCGAGTACGCCGACCTGCTCCGCGAGCTGCAGACCAAGGGCTACTCCCGGGCCCGGGTCGACGGCCAGATTGTCCGCCTGGACAGCGCCACCGGCTCCGGCACTGACTCCGAGCTGCCCAAGCTGAAGAAGTACGAGAAGCACGACATCGAGGTCATCGTGGACCGGCTCGCGGTGAAGGACACCGCGCGCCGCCGCCTGACCGACTCGGTGGAGACCGCCCTGGGCCTGTCCGGCGGGGTGGTCGTGCTCGATTTCATCGATCTGCCGGACAATGACCCGCACCGGGAGCGGATGTACTCCGAGCACCTGGCCTGCCTGTACGACGACCTTTCCTTCGATGAGCTCGAGCCGCGCTCGTTCTCGTTCAACTCGCCGTGGGGCGCCTGCCCGCAGTGCACCGGACTCGGCACCCAGATGGAGGTCGACCCGGAGCTGATCGTCCCGGACCCGGTCAAGACCCTGAACGAGGGCGCGCTCGCGCCGTGGAGCGGCGGGCACGTCAGCGACTACTTCGCCCGGCTGGTCGAGGCGCTGGGGGACGCGATCGGGTTCGGCCTGGACACCCCCTGGGAGCGGCTGCCGTCCCGCGCCCGCAACGCCCTGCTCAACGGCTTCGACCAGCAGGTTCACGTCCGCTACCGGAACCGGTACGGCCGGGAGCGCTCGTACTACACCGCGTTCGAGGGCGCGATCCCTTACGTGGAGCGGCGGCACGCCGAGGCGGAGAGCGACTCTAGCCGGGAGAAGTTCGCCGGCTTCATGCGCGAGGTGCCCTGCCCCGGGTGCCAGGGCAGCCGGCTGAAGCCGATCGCGCTGGCCGTCACCATCGACGACCGGACGATCGCGGACATCTGCACGCTGCCCATCGGTGAGATGGCCAAGCTGATGCTGGACCTCAACCTTTCCGACCGGGACCGGCAGATCGCGGCCCAGATCCTGAAGGAGGTCAACGCCCGGCTCGGGTTCCTGCTCGACGTCGGCCTGGATTACCTGAGCCTGGACCGGGCGTCCGCGACGCTGGCCGGCGGTGAGGCGCAGCGGATCCGGCTGGCCACCCAGATCGGGTCCGGGCTGGTCGGTGTGCTGTACGTGCTCGACGAGCCGTCGATCGGGCTGCACCAGCGGGACAACAACCGGCTGCTGGAGACGCTGCTGCGGCTGCGTGACCTGGGAAACACGCTGATCGTCGTGGAGCACGATGAGGACACCATCCGCGCTGCGGACTGGGTGGTCGACATCGGCCCGGGCGCGGGCGAGCACGGTGGCTGGGTGGTCGTATCCGGGCCGGTCCAGGAGCTGGTGGCCAGCGAAAGGTCGCTGACTGGCGCCTACCTGTCCGGGCGGGCCTCGATCCCGGTGCCGTCGACCCGGCGGGTGCCGTCGAAGAGCCGCGAAGTGGTAGTCAAGGGCGCGACCGAGCACAACCTGCGGAACGTCGACGTCGCCTTCCCGCTGGGCTGTCTGGTGGCCGTGACCGGGGTGTCCGGTTCCGGCAAGTCGACTCTGGTCAACGAGATCCTTTACAACGCGCTGGCCAAGGAGCTGAACGGCGCCCGGACCGTCCCGGGCAAGCACACCCGGATCACCGGGATGAAGCAGCTGGACAAGGTCGTGCACGTCGACCAGGGGCCGATCGGCCGCACCCCGCGGTCCAACCCCGCGACGTACACGGGTGTCTTCGACCACGTGCGGAAGCTGTTCGCGCAGACTACCGAGGCCAAGATCCGCGGGTACCAGCCGGGCCGGTTCTCCTTCAACGTGAAGGGCGGCCGGTGCGAGGCCTGCTCGGGGGACGGCACCATCAAGATCGAGATGCAGTTCCTCCCGGACGTCTACGTGCCGTGCGAGGTCTGCCACGGTGCCCGGTACAACACCGACACCCTCCAGGTGCACTACAAGGACAGAACGATCGCCGAGGTCCTGGACATGCCGATCGAGGAGGCGGCTGCCTTCTTCGAGCCGGTACCGGCTATCCACCGGCACCTCAAGACACTGGTTGACGTCGGCCTGGGTTACGTCCGGCTGGGCCAGCCCGCGCCCACGCTGTCCGGTGGCGAGGCCCAGCGGGTCAAGCTGGCTACGGAGCTGCAACGGCGGGCCACCGGGCGGACGATCTACGTCCTGGACGAGCCCACCACGGGCCTGCACTTCGAGGACATCCGCAAGCTGCTCGGCGTGCTCCAGCGCCTGGTGGACACGGGGAACACGGTCATCGTCATCGAGCACAACCTCGATGTGATCAAGACCGCCGACTGGATCATCGACCTCGGGCCGGAGGGCGGTTCCGGCGGCGGGACGGTCATCGCCACGGGCACCCCCGAGGAAGTGGCGATGGTCGAGGGCAGCTACACCGGCGAGTTCCTGAAGAAACTGCTGGACGTCTAGGGCAGCGGGACGGGTCGTCAGCGGGTTCGGCGCAGGGATGGGAACCGGTCACGGGCCGCCGACGGGGCCTCCCATGCCCCGTAGGCAGGCAGAGGCCAGTGCCGGTCGGCTCATGAGCCCTCCAATGACGGGCCAGGGTCTCACCGAGGTCGCGACCAGCGCTGGGCGGGCTCTGGTCGACCTGGCCCGGCCTGGCCGCATCGGGCTCAGCCGCGCAGGTTCTGGCCGCGCCCCGGGCCCGCGTTTCCTGCTCGCGCTCACCCACGGGGCCGGTGGCTCGGTCAGCGCGCCCGACCTGCTCGCCGCCCGGGATGCCGCCCTGAGGGCCGGCGGCGCCGTGGCGCTGGTCACCCAGCCCTACCGGGTCAAGGGCGCCCGGGCTCCCGGTTCGGCCGCCCGGCAGGACGAAGCGTGGCGCGAGATCATCGCCACGCTGCGCAGCGGCCCGCGGCGGATGCTGGGCTCTGGTATTCCGCTGATTGTCGGCGGCCGCAGCAACGGCGCCCGGGTGGCCTGCCGCACCGCGGCGGCCGTACAAGCCAGGGGAGTGATCGCGCTGGCGTTCCCGCTCCGGCCCCCGGCGCGGCGCCGAGGCGAACTCGCCGGAACCGGCGCCTCACCCACGCGGGAGGCCGAGTTGCGGATGGCCGCCAGCGACGGCGCGAGCGTGCTCGTTGTGAACGGGGACCGCGATCCGTTCGGGATCCCCGATTCCGGTGATCTGATCCGGGTCGTCGTACTGAAAGGCGAGACGCATACGCTGTCCCGGAATCCGGCGGCCATAACTGATGCCGTCACGCGCTGGCTGACTGACGTCGTGCCGCAGGAGCGCTGAGACCGCGGCGGAGGCATCCAGGCGCCCGTACGGTGAGCCGCCAAAGAGCGGCTGCAACCGCCTGTAAAGATCGACGGTGCGCGGGATTCACCGCTTGATAACGATTTGAACGTTGATGCTTTTGTCGTGCGTTGCCGTTCTGTAATCATCCCCCGGAACGGGTAGCCCGTCCCTGCTGCAGAATTTCTCTTAGCTTCGTTTCGCTATTGGCTGCAAGAATCTTCTGCGCGGTATTACGCAGCGGGCGCGTGCGAAGGCTGCGAGCATTACGCAGCGGGCGCGTGCGAAGGCTGGGAGCCGGTCACAGTCGAGTGAAATACCAGGTCAGTCGGCCTGTGCGGGGCAATCGTCGCGCCCCCGGGTAGCAGTTCGCCCGTGTCTTCAAAAATAACAATCCCATTGCAGAGCAGACTCCAGCCCTGATCGGGGTGGCTGGCTAGTGTTCGGGCCGCCTCTCGGTCCGGCGCTGACGCCTCCGGACACTGCGGCGTGTGTTGGCACATGGCGTGCCTCCTCGCGAGCTTCTTATCGTGCGTGCTCTGGATCACATCTTAGTGTGCCGCAGCCAGTGCGGGCTGCAACATGGCTCATTCTGACCGTATTACCGGAACCTTTTTGTAGCTTCCGGCGGACTATCCGCTATGGCATTTTCTGACTACGCCTCGTGGCACTCCCGGTGGCCGACCGGGAGGCCCTCCGCAGGGCCGGCGGGGTGACTGGGGGCCATCTCGCCAGTGTCAGTGGCCTAGACCAACTGCTCTAGACCAGCTTTGCTCCGGGGTGCCCCAGCGCGCAAGAGACACGACCGAATTGGTCTGGTCCACTCGTCCCGCTCCGGCGCCGCGGCCGACCGGGATCCACCGGGTAGGCCGTGACGTCTCGCCGGCGGCTCCCTGACCGTGGTCAGCGAGTCGTCCGGGGGGCTCATTTTGACTGCCCGCTGGTACCTAGTTAAACGTCCCCCGGGCCCCCAGGGTTCGATAATTAGACGCGGCGGAGGTACCGCAGGTTGACAGCCGCCGTCCCCGGATGGCCGGCTGTCTCGCGGCCGGTCGCGGGGGAGGGGCCCCGCCAGCGGCTAGCTGTCGGCTCCAGCTCTGTTCTGTTAGCGGCAACTGCTGTCTTGCCGGTACGACTGTAAGACCGGCCCGGGCCGTCCGGGCTACATCGGGAACAGTCCCAGGTCGGCTCGCGTGTCGCCGGGCGGTGACGTTATGACCCGCCCGTGCTGCGCCAGTCGGCCTACGATGGTGCCGTCCTGGAATACGGAGCCGTGGCGCGGCCCGTTGATACAGTCGCCAGGCAGGTTATGACGGCGCCGGATGGCCGGCTGCGTCGGCCATCCGGATGAGCCGTCGGCCGCGGCGGCCGGGGACCGGCGGCGAGCGGCAGGCCGCGGCGGTGTACAGCCGCAGGCCAGCTTGGCTGGCTGTCTGCGCTGCCTATCCGTGCTGGCTATCCGTGCTGGCTATACGGCGGGCTCGAGTGGCGCCGGCGGGATGCCGTTGAGGCGGTGGCTCTCCCGCAGCGTCAGCAGCCGCTCGGCCTCGGCCGTGAGGGCGTGTACCTTGGGCCGCGCCATCGCCTTGCGCCGGAAGATCCGGTCGTCGTAGCCGAGTGCGCCGATCTCCGCCCGCTGCGCGGCGTAGGCCGCGCGCATGACTGCGGTCAGCGCCGAATCGAGGTTGATGGCCAGCCGCCGGCGCTCGATCAGCGGGGCATGGCGGGCATCGGCTTCGCGCAGTTCCAGCTCGGCCTGGCGGGCCGCGGTCAGCAGGTCGTCGAACTTCCCGGCGAGCTCGACGTCTGCCGCGTGCTTCTCCAGCGCCTCATTACTGACCTGCGGACGCTTCCTCAACAGCATGCCGTTCCCCGGTTCCCTTCTGCTGGCGATTCCGCTACAGGCCCGGGGCGCGGTGGCGCAGGGCCCGGCCAGTGCATAGCGTACGCGCTCCGGGCCGGGCCAGTGCGTCAAGGTGGACCGGTGGCGCGCCGGGCCATGCTTGCCCCGCCTGTTGCGGGTAGCACCACCGCTACCGCGGCACGGTCGTGACCGTCGGCGCGATGGCCGGGGTGGCCTGCGCCGAGTGGAACGTGCACGCCTGGGACCTGGCCCGGTCCCTCGGCACCGACTACCGGCCCGCCGACCCGGAGCTCGGGTTCGAGGGCTGGTGGGCAGGAACGCCGCAGCTGCGGCCGCCCGAGGCCGCGGGCCTGCTGGTGGCGGCGCCGGCGCAGGGCGACGTGTGGGAGACGATGCTGCAGCTGTTCGGGCGGGATCCGGGTTGGCCGGCCTGAGCGCGTCCCGGTCGGCAGTGCAAGCATGGGCAGCGTGACATTCGATGTAGAAACGGTACGGGCCGGCTATCCGGCGCTGCGCGACGGATACGCCTACCTGGACGGGGCGGCTGGGACGCAGGTGCCGGAGGTGGTCATCGACACCGTGGCGGCCGCCGCCCAGGCTGGGATCGGCAACGCTGGCGGTGCCTTCCCGGCCAGCCACCGGGCCAGCGCGATCACCACCGGCTGCCGCCAGGCGGTCGCCGACCTGGTGGGCGGTGTCCCGGCCGGGGTCATCCTCGGCCCGAACATGACCACGCTGACCTATCGCCTCGCGGGTGCCCTGGCGGCCACCTGGCGGCCCGGCGACGAGGTCGTGGTCTCCCGGCTGGACCACGACGCGAACGTCCGGCCGTGGATCCAGGCCGCCGCCCGGGCCGGGGTCACCGTGCTCTGGGCTGATGTCGACATATCGACGGGTGAGCTTCCCGCCGCCCAGTACGACTCACTGCTGTCCGACCGGACGCGGCTGGTCGCGGTGACGGCGGCGAGCAACATCCTCGGTACGCGCCCGCACGTGGCGGCGATCACCCGGGCGGCTCACAGCGTGGGGGCGCTGACCTACATCGACGGGGTGCACGCCACCCCGCACACGCCCGTCGACGTCCGCACGCTGGGCGCCGACTTCTACGCGACGAGCGCCTACAAGTGGTCCGGGCCGCACGTCGGCGCCGTGATCGCTGACCCGGCGCTGCTGGAGACGCTCCACCCGGACAAGCTCGCCTCCTCGCCCGACACGGTGCCGGAACGCTTCGAGCTGGGCACGCCCGCTTACGCCGACCTGGCCGGGGTGACGGCCGCCGTGGACCACCTGGCCAGCCTGGGCGGCGAGCACTACGGCACCCGCCGCGCGCGGGTACTCGACTCGATGACGGCGGTCCAGGAGTACGAGGGGCGGCTGTTTACGGACCTGCTCGGCGGCCTGGAGGCAATGGAGCACGTGACCTTGTACGGGAAAGCCCCCAGCCGGACCGCCACCGCCTACTTCAACGTGGCGGGCCATACCCCGGCCGACGTCGCGGCCTATCTGGCCGGGCGCGGGGTGAACGTCTGGAACGGGCACAACTATGCCTGGGAGCTCACCGGGGCGCTCGGTATCCGCGATTCCGGTGGTGCCGTCCGCGCGGGCCTCGTCCACTACAACGACCGTTCCGAGGTCGACCGTTTGCTCACCGGCGTCGCCGAGCTGGCTGACGTACGCTGAGGGGCAGCAGAGTTCGCCCGGGCGGGCCGGTAGACCGGTAGGACGGCGCGCGACAGCGGGGAGGTGGTGACTGTGCCCAGCATGCGGGGTGCGGCGCTCGCCGTGACCGTCCTCGTCTGGTACGTCGTCGGGCACCTTCTCCTCGGCTCGGGCAGCCTCCCGGTCGTTACCACCGCGGTGCTGGCCGCTGTCCTGATGGGCCTGGCTGCCGGTGTGCTGGCCGCCAGCGCCCAGATGGTGCGCGCCCTGACAGCGGTCCCGCTGACCCGGCGCGCGGCGGGCTTGCGGGAGAAGTCGTGGAGCGCGGCGTTCCTGCGGCAGCGCGACCCTGACGCGGCGGGCAGGCCGCGGCCGCGAGCACCCTCGGGGAGCCCGGCGGCCGCCTGATCGCCGCCGTGGCAGCCCTGTGACCTGGCCTGAGCGCCGGAGCAGGACCGCCGTGACCACGCCGGGCCCCGATGTTCCGCCGGGACCCCGCGCCGTCACCACGGGGCTCCATGTCCCTGTAATGCGCCGGCGACACACCTGATCGCGGCCGTCTCCAGCCGTCAATCGTTCGTTCTGGCCCGCTGGAGGGTTGCCCGTCATGTTCGGTCTGTTTGGCGTCCCCGTCGACGCCGCGTATCACCTTGTCACCACCCTGTCCGCCTTGCTCACGCCGGTGGCCGGCGGCCTGGCCGTGGCCGTGGCCATCGCCGCGTTCACCGTCGCCGTCCGGCTCCTCGTGCTGCCGTTCAGCTACTACGCGATGCGCGGCCAGGCCGCGCAGGCCCGGATCGCCCCGCAGGTTCAGGCGCTCCGGCAGCGCTACGCCAAGCAGCCCGACCGCCTCTCCCGCGAGCTCAAAGCGCTGTACGCGGAAAACGGCACGGGCATGCTCGCCGGCTGCCTGCCGCTCCTGCTCCAGTGGCCGTTCCTGTCCGTGATGTACCTGCTGTTCCGCTCCGCGTCGGTCGGCGGAGCCCCTAACGAACTGCTGACCCACTACCTGTTCGGCGCGCAGCTCGGTAGCCACTGGCTCGGCGGAGCCGGCCCGCTGAGCACCCAGGGCGCGGTCTTCGCGGCGCTGTTCGTCCTGCTCGGCCTCTGTGGCTGGCTGGCCGCGCGGGCCGCTCGCCGCTTCGCCGTGCCGGTCCCAGCCGGGCCGGGGACGATCGTGCCGAAAAAGACCCCCGCGGGGGCCGCCAGCACCCAGCCGGGCCAGCCCGCCGCCGTGCCGCCCTGGCTGACGGGTCTGATGCCCTACCTGACCGCGGTGTTCGCGGCGTTCCTGCCGCTCGCGGCCGGGCTCTACCTGCTGATCACGACGGCCTGGACGCTCCTCGAGCGCACCCTGCTGCGGCGGTTCCTCCTCCGCCCGCAGGCCGCGCCGCCTCCTCCTTCAGGCCGGCCCGCCCCGCCGCTCCCGGCCTCGGGCCCACCCGGCTCACCGCCCCCGGCCTCGGGCCCGCCTGCCTCGCGTCGGCACGCCGCGCTTCCCGCCAGCTCATCAGCGCCATCGGGCTCCCGCCGCAAGCGACCCGTCTGACGCCGACCCTCCCCGTGGCCGCTCTGCTCCCTGGGTGGGACGGCCACGCGCGGGGTAGAAATTCTTGGGTGCAATGGTCGGCATATGGGTCGTTCCTCGTCTTCGCGGTTCTCCTGATTCTGATCCCTGGGGTGCGCCGCAGCCTGGATGGCTCGACGGGTCTGGCGCTGCTGGGCTTCAGCGCCCGCCTCGCCGCCGAGCAGGCCTGACTAGCTATGGCGTCCCGCCTCGGGCCGATACATCGCCTCGGCCCGGACGACCTGAAGGCGTGCCTGGCGCTGTCGGCCGACCGGGAATGGCCCGCCGAGGAGCGCAAATGGGCGCTTCTGCTCGACGCCGCCGAGGGCTATGGCATCGACGATCCGGACGGCGGCCTGGCCGGGGCCGTGGTCCTGGCCCGGTACGGCCCGGGCCTGGCGTCCGTGGGCATGATGCTGGTCGCGTTGCGCCACGGCCGTCAGGGCCTGGGCCACAGGCTGATGACTCACGTCCTCGGTCAGGCCGGCCGCGCGACGGTGTTCCTGACCGCCACGTCCTACGGGCGGCCGCTGTACGAGAAGCTCGGTTTCCGGACGACCGGCCGGAGCGCGACCTTCGTGGGGGCCTTCCGGCTCGCTGAAGAGGAGGAATCTGGCCGGACCCGGGCCGCCAGTGCAGCGGACCTCGGCGCGATCGCTGAGGTTGACCGCCCGGCGTTCGGGGCGGACCGGCAGTACCTGCTGCGCCGGCTGTTCGGCCTTTGCGACCAGATCCGCGTCCTGGTCCAGGACGGCAGCATCACCGGCTATGCGGGCGCGTGGCCCAACGTCGATGTCACCGTCATCGGCCCGGTGATCGCCCCGGACGCCGCCGGGGCCCGGATGCTCATCACCAGCGTCGCCCGGCGTACCGATAGGCCCGTGCGCCTCGACCTGGACCCCGATCGCCGGGACATCGCCGACTGGGCGCAAGCACGCGGTCTCGCCATCGCGGCCGAAACAGCCTTCATGGTGCGCGGCGGCCCATGGCCGCTCGCCGGCCAGCACGATCGCCTCTTCTGCCCGCTGACCGTCGCCCTCGGCTGACCGAAAGAGGGTCTCCTGACCCAGGGGACGGCCCTCGCACCTGACGGGAGAGGCGGTGCCCCGGCTGGTGGGAGAGGCGGTGCCCCGGCTGGTGGGAGAGGCGGTGCCCCGGCTGGTGGGAGAGGCGGTGCCCCGGCTGGTGGGAGAGGCGGTGCCCCGGCTGGTGGGAGAGGCGGTGCCCCGCTGGCCTGCCCGCCCTCAGGCCTCAGCCGGGAGGGCTTTCAGCGCCAGCGGTGGCCGGGCTGCACCCTGGGCGAGCGCGGCGAGAATCTCCCGCACGATCTCCTCCGGCTCCTCCTTCATTCGCTGCGGAGTAAAGTGCAGGACCAGGATCCCCTGGGCCACCAGCCGGTCGTGCCGGCGGATCGTGCGCTGCCAGTCGTCCGCGCGGTAGTGGTACTCCCGGGAGTCCACTTCGCCAGCAACTCCCGCGTCCGGCCACCAGCAATCAACGACCGCGATGAGCATGTCACCGTCGTAGAGCCGCGCATTGAACATCGGCGTCGGTATCCGGGCCCGCTTGAGCAGCAGTCTTAGGTCACCTTCGGTGACAGATCGAATCCCTTCCGTGACCTCAGCTAAAGCCCGCCGGAGCAAACCTGATCCCGGGACGGGACCCTCGTCCAGTTCCGTCCGCAACGCCTTGATCGAGCACACCCGCTTCTGTACCGCGTCCGAGACCAGTGCCCGGACGTCACGCAGGCTGGTCAAGGCCCGCGCGGCGTCCGCAACGGCGCGAGCTGGTGCGGCAAACCGGATCTGTCCCGTGGTCCGAATCTGCGACGGCATCCGCCTGCTTCGCCGCACCCGGACATAGGAGGTGCTCTGGCGCCTCACCTCAGCCGGGACCAGTACGTCCACGGTGGTTGAGCCGGGCGGCCGGATGCCACAACGACGGACGGCTGCCGACCCCGTGATCACGCTGCGCGGGCCGGCGTGCAAGAGGGCCGCCATTTCCCGCTGATCGGCTGTAATCGCACCGGTGACCGCGACGTACACGCCCGGAATAATTTTCTGCCACGAGCCGCCAGACCGGAGGCGGTGCTCGAGGGCGGCATCGGTCAGGCCGCACGCAATCGCCTGGCTACGAGCGATCACATAATGCTGGCCGAGCAGCGTGTGTTCCAGCAGCTCCCAATCGACTCCTGACGCTCGTCGCATGACGGCAGAATGCCATCCGAGTCCGACAAATCGCCGCTTCAGCCCGGAGCTCTACCTCGGTGATGGCGCCCTTACCCCGGTAGGAACCGGGGTAAGGGCGCCATCACCAGGCCTCGGCGACCGCCCGCTGGGCCCTCGGCCGCGGCGGGCCGGGGGCGGGAGCCGGGGCCCCGGTGAGCTCCGGGCTGAAGGCGGCGCCAGCTGGGGGCGGGGCGAGTGGGGCGGGGGTGAGTGGGGAGCTGGGGCGGCGCGAGCGGGGGCGCGAGCGAGGGCGGCGCGAGTGGGAGTGGGGGAGCCGGGGTGGGGGATGGGCTAGGAACGGACGGTGGCGGTGATGGAGGGATAGCCGGTGGCGCCGTTGGGCGGCGGCGGGGCCTGGACCGCGGTCTGGGTGTAGCCGGTGTCGTCGGTGGCGCGGGCCTCGATGACGTGGTTGCCGGGCGTCGCGTCCCAGTACCAGACCCACTGGCGCCAGGTGTCGATGCCCGGGACGGCCGCGAGCGTGGCTTCGTGCCACGGCCCCTGGTCGACCCGGACCTCGACGGCGTCGATGCCCTTGTGCTGGGCCCAGGCCACCCCCGCCACGGCGGTACGGCCCGGATTGATGGTCGCTCCGCTGAGCGGAACGTCGATGCGGGACTCGGTCTTGATCGGTGCCTGCTGGGACCAGCCGCGCTGGGCCCAGTAAGAGGTCTGCGTCGCGTAGGTCGTGACGTGGATGTCGGTGACCCACTTGGTGGCGGAGACGTAGCCGTACAGCCCGGGCACCACCATCCGGGCCGGGAAGCCGTGCTCGACCGGCAGCGCAGTCCCGTTCATGGCGACGGCCAGCAGCGCATCCGGCCCGTCCAGCACGGCCTGCAGCGGCGTGCCCGAAGTGAAGCCGTCCACGGACGTGCACAGCAGCTGGGTGGCCCCGGCCTGCGGGCGGGCCTCGCGGATGATGCTGGCCAGGCTCGCGCCCAGCCACTTCGCGTTGCCGATGTACGGGCCGGCCACCGGATTAGACACGCAGGTCAGCGTCACGTAGTGCTCGATCAGCGGCTTGCGGAGCAGCTCGGCGAAGCTGATCGTGACCTCACGGTCCACCATGCCGTGGATGTGCAGCTGCCACTTCTGCGGGTCGACCTCGGGCAGGACGATCGCGGTGTCGACGCGATAGAAGGTCGAGTTCGGCGTGATGAACGAGCTCAGCCCCGGGATGTGCAGGTCGGTCCCGGCCGGGAGCGGCGGGGCCGGCTCGGCGGGCGCGGGGAGGCGGAGCGCGGCACGGGCCTGGGTCACGCTCTGCCGGGCGTTCAGTTCGCGCCCGGCGAAGGCGGCCACGGCCGCGCCGCCCGCGGCGGCGCCGCTGACCAGCAGGAAGTGCCGCCGGCTGCGGTCGGCGGGCGCGCGGTAGGTCCAGGTGTCCGGCGCCGCTGCCCGCCCAGACACCGGGCCGGCGTCCCGCCGTTCCGGCGAGCCGTGTGGTCCGGCTCCGGGCGTCGCGGCCTCGGGGGACGGGCCGCCGGGGACTTCGGGGGAGCTGCCGGGGCCTGCTGATCCGGGCTCGGCCGGCGTCGGGGGCGGCGGGGCGATCGGCGTGGTGGACGCGGGACCGTCAGCAGGACCCGAACCGGGGCCGGGTGAGGACGGCAGGGCGTCGAATCCCGCGTAGCGGTCGGTCAGGGCAGCGCCTGGTCTGGGCGCCGCCCGTGCCGGATACCGGGGCGGGCCGGTGGCGGCGACGGCTGCGTGGATGAGCCGGTTAAGGGTGAACGCCCCGACCGCAGCCCCGACGATCGTGGGCACGGCGTAGGCGAAGGTGGCGTCCGGGCGGGTGAGCGCCGCGGCCGTGCCTATCGCGGCGAAGATCACCAGGCCGGCGTAGCCGTACGACAGCCGCCGCATGGCGGCCACCCCGATCACGGCCGCGAAGACCGCGAGCAGCACGAGGATGCCGATGACCAGAGCGGTCTTGTCGTTTGAACCGAACGCCGAGATGGCGAAGTCTTTCACCGGCGGGGGAGCGAGGTCGATCGCGGCCTCCCCGACCGCCGCGGCCGGGGAGCCCTGGCGCGCGCCCAGGCCGGAGACGAGCTGGCCGACGCCCAGCGCGACTGCCGCGGTCAGCAGGCCGGCGATGGCCCCGAACGCAGTCTCGTGCCGCGGTCGGCCCCCCGGCCCCTCCGGGGTCTGTGGAGCTGTCGGGACACCAGGCCCCGCTGGGACACCAGGCCCCGCTGGGACACCAGATCCCGCTGGGACACCAGATCCCGCTGAGGTGTCCGGGTCGGCGGGGATGTCTGGGTTTCCCGGGACGCCCTGATTCCCCGGGTTTCCCCGGACGCCCTGATTCCCCGGGACGCCCTGATTTGCCGGGATATCCCGATACTGTTCGTCGCCCCCGGATCGCCCGTTCCCCCCGGACCGCCCGGGCCTGTTAGCCTCCGCTGCCCCTCCCCCTGCCGGGCGCGTCACTCGCGCGCCGTGAAAGCCGCCGCGCACCAGGCCCCACCCGCCACAGCGACCGGAAGGCCAGAGCGGCCGGGCCACAGCCGGCC
>Ga0302226_10000878_pt1 | contig 23361 bp, 17 predicted proteins | sample II_Palsa_E3_3_FD_193524 | JGI IMG/M metagenome (GOLD analysis project Ga0302226, IMG submission 193524) | Peat permafrost microbial communities from Stordalen Mire near Abisko, Sweden - II_Palsa_E3_3 | ecosystem: Environmental > Terrestrial > Soil > Palsa > Peat permafrost | place: Sweden...
CGGCGTCGTCGGCGTCGCACCAGTAGCGCAGCGCGGCGAGGATGTTGTCCCGGTCGGCCCGCAGCACCGCCAGCCAGCTCAGCTGGTCGCGGGTCAGCAGCCTGGGCGCCGCCTCGCGCATCAGGCCGGAGTAGTGCGCGGCGTGCCGCCGCCGCAGTTCGCCGACCTCGCCGCGGGCGGCCAGCTTCTCCGCGCCGTACTCGCGGATGGTCTCCAGCATCCGCAGCCGCGTGCCGTCGCCGAGCGGCTGCAGCAGCGACTTGTCGACCAGGGACGACAGCAGCTCATCGGCCTCGCCGTCGGTGAGCTCCCCGCCCGTGCCCCCCCTGCCCGCACACACAGTGGCGACCGCGGCGGGCGTCGCCCCGGCGGGGAAGACGGAGAACCGCTCGGCGAGCAGCCGCTCCGCGGGGGTGAGCAGGTCCCAGCTCCACTCGACGACTGCGCGCAGCGTTCGGTGCCTCGGCAGTGCCGTGCGGCTGCCGCCGGTGAGCAGCCGGAACCGGTCGGTCAGTCGCCGGAAGATTTCGGCTAGCGGCAGCGTCCGCAGCCGGGCGGCGGCGAGTTCGATCGCCAGCGGGAGGCCGTCAAGTCGCCGGACGATATCGAGGATCAGCGGGTGGGTCTCGCCGTCCAGCGAGAAATCCGGGCTGACCGCCGCCGCCCGGTCGGCGAACAGCCGCACGGCGGGATCTTCGTCAAGGGGCGGGACGACAAACAGCGACTCCCCGGTGATGCCAAGCGGCTCCCTGCTTGTCGCCACGATCCGCAGCTGCGGGCTGTGGGCGAGCAGCGCGTCCGCCAGGTGGGCGCACGCGTCGATGAGATGCTCGCAGTTGTCAAGGACCAGCAGGGCGCGGGCATCGGCAAGACCCTCAAGCAGCCGGGTGCGTGCGTCGCGGCTGGTGATCCGCTGTGTCCCGTCGGGCAGCAGGCGTGCTTCCCGCAAGCCGATCGCGCCGAGCACCGCCTGCGGCACGTCGGCGGCGTCGGTGACCGACGCGAGTTCCACCAGCCAGATCCCGTCCGCCGTGTCATCAAGTGCGTCGTCCCGCATCGCCGCGGCGACCTCGGCGGCCAGCCTCGTCTGGCCCGCACCGCCGGGGCCGACCAGGGTGATGAGACGGCAGGTCTGCAGAGCCTTCCCCGCCCGGGCGACCTCGTCGGTGCGGCCGACGAAGCTGGTGAGCTGCGCCCGCAGGTTCGTGCGGGCGCGGCCGGCGGGCGCGGCCGCCGGGGCTATCTCGCCGCGCAGCACTTCCAGGTGGACGGCCCGCACTTCGGGTCCCGGGTCGATGCCAAGCTCGTCGGCCAGTCGGCCCCGCAGCGCCTCGTATCCGGCGAGCGCGTCCGCCTGGCGCCCGGTAGCGGCCAGCGCCCGCATCAGCAGCCCGGCGAGTTTCTCGTCCAGCGGGTGCTCCGCGACCAGCGCCTCAAGCGCTCCGACGCGGGCGGCGGCACGGCCCGCGTCGAGCTCCCGGGTGAGGAAGGTGACCGTCGCATTCAGCCGCAGCTCCTCCAGGCGGCGGGCGAACGGCTCGGCGAAGTCCCCGGCATCCGCGAGCGCCGGTCCGCGCCAAAGCGCCAGCGCCTCGGCCACAGCCCCCTCGGCGACGAGCCGTTCGAAGCGCAGCGCGTCCACGTCGTCGGGCGTGACCGCCAGCCGGTACCCGGCCGCCGACTGCTCCACGGCCGCTGCCCCGCCCAGTGCCCTGCGGGCCCGCGAGACCAGGGTCTGCAGCGCGTTCGCCACGTCGGCGGGGAGCACGCGGTCCCAGAGGGCCTCGGCGAGCGTGCCGGTGCTCACCGGCTGCCCGCCCGCCAGCGCCAGCCGGGCGATCAGGCCGCGCAGCCGCGCGCCGACGACAGCCACGGACGCCCCGCCGTCGTCATGGACCTCAAGTGGTCCCAGTATCGTGACCTGCACGGTATTTATTCTGCCTGCTTCCCGCTCTATGATCACGGCCCGCCCCACCGGCCTGATATTGCCTGGCGGCCCTGGCTGCGGTTCTGCCATCATCCGCGGATGACCGGAATCGCAGCGGGCGCCGCAGAGCTGGACGCGATCGAGCTGCGCGAAGCGCTCATCGGTCGCGTCCGGATCCCCGAACCCGGCGATGCGGGCCTTGACACTTGGCAGCGCCCGCACCGGCCAGGGCAGGCTGGCCAGGGTGAGGCGGGCAGGAAGCCGACATCATTGCCGCCCGCAGTGATCGTGACCAGGCCCGTGTCCGGCGTGACGGCCTCCAGCTGCGCGGGCTGGCCGGCGGCGAAAGGCCGCAGGATGTCGCTAGTGGTGGCGCCGGAATAGGTCACGTCACGCAGATCGAGCCCGAGCGCACGGACCACCAGATGGGCGTAGTTTCCCGACGACCGGCCGGCCCGACGCGGGCTTGCCGAGGCACGCGGCGCGATGCCAGGTCCCGCCGCGAAGGAACTGCCCATCGCGACGTAACGGCTCCCAGCCGGGGATCGGTTGCATCGCGTCCTGCCCTGCGCTCATCGGTCGGCCACCACAAGCAGAATGTACGTCAGAGCCATGCACCGGGCTGGGCACCAGGGCCCCGGGTACGTTCTCAGGGGCTTCCGCCCATGAGGTCGATCAGCTCGTCCCGGGACTGGATGCCCTGCCGTTCGGCGAAATCCTCGAGCTCCTTACGCGAGAAGCGTTCGGGCATCTCTCGCGCCGCGTCGGCGGCGGCCTGCCCTCGGCCTAGGTGCCGCAGCATGTCGATGAGCCCCTGCCGCTCATAGTCCATTGACCTCGGCCTCTGGCCTCCCGGCTAGGAGGTAGGCCCCCCGGCCCTTGCCCGCAGCTCCGCGATCTGCTTGCGGGCCGCGGCGACAAGTTCGTCGTTGGTGTTCGCGTGACCGCTCAGCCCCCACCCCCCGGGCACGGCCTCGGTCAGGAGCACCCAGGTGCGCTCGGCGAGCGCCGGGTCGCCCGCGGCGTCCGCGACCAAGCTGGTGAACTGGCTCACCACCGCGAGCTGCTTGTCGCGGTCGAGAGCACCCGCGTTGGTCAGCACCTGCACGCGAACGTAGTTGGACGCGCCGTCGACATTCGACAGGTCGCCCGCTGGCAGCTCGTGGACGAAGCCGGCCGTGTTCTGGCGGAACATCGGGATGTCCGGGACCTTCTCGATGGCCATCAGGGTCGCCGCGAGATTCCTGGCGAGCTGGTGCTTGTCGGTGAATGTGCCCGCCGTGGCGTACACGTCGATCATGGGCATTGCGTCGTCCTTCCTGTCGTGCCGCGGCGGTTACCCCGCGGCGAAGTGGCCGGGCTCGATCAGGTCGTCGAGCCGCCGTTAACGAGGGTCGCTGAGGAAGGCCTCGACGTCGGCGGCAAAGTCGGCATGATGCTGGAACAGGAACCCGTGCGCCGAGTCGGGGTAGATCTTTACCTGGGCCTGCGGGATCAGGCCCGCGATCAGGTGGGCGGTCAGCGGCTCGCACTCGGTGTTCATCGCCCAGCCGGTTCGCGTCGCCGGGTTCATCATGAAGGCCCTGACCAGCTGATCCCGTGCTCCGGACGATCAGCCACTGTCGTTCCGATTCATGAAGTTGGTGAGCTGCACCCTGGATCGTACGCCGAGCTTGCCGAAAACCGTGCGCAGGTGCGTGCCCACGGTGTTGGGGGACACGCCGAGCTGGGCGGCCGCTGATTTGTTGGTGTGGCCCTCGGTGATCAGCCTGGCCACCCGCAGCTCGGCCTCGGTCAGCGCGGCCCAGCCGCTAGCCTGTCGCGGCGGCGCGGCCGGCCACCAGGCCCGGCGGAGCCCGGCGGCGCGCATCTCCCGCTGTACCCCGGCCCGGGCCGCGTGCATGCCTGCCCCGTCGTAGACCGCCCACGCCTGGTCCAGCCGGTTCCCGCCGGCGGTCAGCTCACCGGCCTGCAGCAGCATCCGGCCGTGATCGGAGTACACGCCGGCCCGAATCAGCGGGCGCGGACTCGCTGCTATCACCTCTGCCGCGCGCGCCAGCCGGTCGAGGTCACTTTCGAGCAATCCTCGCAGGCTGAGGGCGATGCCCTCGAACGTCGCCACCCCCGGGTTGCGCCTTGCTCCCTGCTCGGCCAGCTCGACCGCGCGTGCGGCGAAGTCAGCGTCTCCCGCCGCGAGCCCGGTGCGGGCCAGCATGCGCATCCAGCCGGGTTTCCACGGCCACGGGTCCAGTTCGTCCAGCGCGCCCTTGACCAGCGGCGTCAGCAGAGCCACCGCCATCGCGGGTTCGCCTTCTGAGGCCATCAGCCAGCCGCGGACCAGCACCAGGACCGGGATGTGGGACAGTTCCTCCCGGCTGGGCCGGCCGCCGAGGGCGAGCCGCTCACGGGCCTCCGGCGCGTCACCGCGCAGCAGCGCGGCCGCGCTGAGGATCGCGGCCGACTCAAGTTGGCAGACCCGGCTGCCCAGCTCGCTGCCCAGCCGCAGCAGCGTCCGTGCGGTCGCCTCCGCGCCGTCGAGGTCGGCCAGGTTGTAGTCCTGCCAGATCCGCGCGTACAGCAGGGACGGCAAGATGGCCGCGGTGTCGTTGCCTGCCTGCTGCCACGCCTGGCCGAGCATGGTGGCGGCGTGCGCGTACCGGTCCAGGTGCTGCAGGGCCATGATCTCCTGAGCGACGTAGGCCGACTCGGATTCGGTGCGCAGCTGCCGGAAATACGACAGCGACGTCCGGTGGTCACCGGCGTTGCGCGCGATCTCGGCGAGCGCGTGCCAGGCGAAAAGGCGCCCGGTACGGTCGGCGGCGGTACTGGAGACCGCCAGCGCGTGCTCGGCCACCGGCTGCGCCACGGCCGGGGAACCAACCCGGGACAGCGCGAGCGCGTGCAGTGCCTCGATCCGCGCGCGCAGCGCCGGCGACAGCCCTGGCCATTCCAGCGCGAGTCGGCTGCGTTCCTCCGATTCCTGCCACCGGCCGGTGAGCCACAGAGCACGGGACAAGGCGACCTCGAGGCGGCCGGCCGCCTCGTCGTCGTCCAGGTAGGCCATCAGCTTGTCCGCGACGGCCAGTGCGTCGGTGCACCGCTGCACCAGGCTGAGCAGCTCGACGCAGCGCTCGCCGAGCGCGAGCCAGTTCGGCTGACCGGGCCGAAGCGCCCAGAAGGCGGTCAGCATCAGCTCGGCGGCGGTCTTGGGCATCGAGGCCACCGCCTCGCCGGCCGCATCGGCGAGAAGCAGCGCAACCGCCTCGTCGCCTGGTCTGATGGCCTCCCTGGCGTGCGCCGCGACGGCCAGCGCGTCGGAACCTGCCTCGCGCAGGTGGCGGGCGCACATGAGGTGGATGAACTGGCGCGTCCGCTCCGGCAGGCCGGCGTAGACCGACTCGCGGACCAGGCCATGCCGGAACAGCAGCGCGCCGCGGGAGCTGCTTAGCATCCCGGCGTCGATCGCCTCATCCGCGGCCTCGCCGACGGCCTGCGCTGACAGGCCGTCCAGCAGTTCGTTCGCGTCATCGAGGGGCAGCGGCTCGCCGAACACCGCGGCCACTTTGACCAGCTCGACCGCCTGCGACGGGAGTGTCCGCAGCTGGCGCTGGACTGCGCGGACGAGCTCGCCAGGCAGGCCATCCGGATCAGTGCCGCGAGCCTGTGCGTGCAGCAGGCCGCCGATCAGCTGAACCGCGAGGAACGGGTTACCGCCCGCCTGTTCGAGCATCTGCCGGGTCGCGGTCCGGGGGAAGGCGCCGAGCTGGTCATGGGCGATGGCGATGATATCGCTGTCGGCCAGCGGGCCGAGTTCGAGTCGGCGCAGCGGCGCGTCGCCGGCCGCCCCGGCGAGGAACGGCAGGTCCGCGGTGCGGGCGGCGGCCAGCCACGCCACCGGCGAGTGGGCCAGCCGACCTGGCAGCGAGCGCAGCACGAACGCGCTCAGGTCATCCAGCCACTGCGCGTCGTCGACCGCGAGGACGATCGCCCGCTCGACGGCGCGCTGCTCCAGCGCGGCGGCCACCGCGTCCAGCAGCCGCAGCGGCTGGCTGGTGAGTGCCGCTAGCGGTTCCGCCGTCTCGGCCGCCAGGACCGGATCGGGGCCGTCGCGCAGCGCGGTCAGCAGCGGCCCGCCGGGAACGATCCGGCCGATCCGGTCCGCTCGTACCGTCCCGCACGCGGCGCCCAGCCGCCCGGCCTCCCGCAGCACGGCGGTGAGCAAAGCGGACTTGCCGATGCCGGCCTCTCCGGTGATGACCAGACCGTCGCCCTGGCCGGTCCTGACGACCTTGCGGACGACGCCGAGGGCAGTAGCCATCGGCTCGGATCGCCCCCGCAGCACCACGTCGACCATGACAAATGCCTCCAAACCGCACCCTACCTTTATGGTCGGATGAGGCGCCCTCGCGCGCCCTCACCTAAACAGGTGAGGGGTGAGGTTGCAGTCATCATGCCGATACCTCCGCCGCCGTTCGCCGCGGACGGTAAGGCCATGCCGACACATACGGAGGAGGCCGAGGTCAATGGACTATGAGCGGCAGGGGCTCATCGACATGCTGCGGCGCCTAGGCCGAGGGCAGGCTGCCGAGGACGCTGCGCGAGAGATGCCCGAACGCTTCTCGCGCGAGCAGCTCGAGGATTTCGCCGAACGGCACGGCATCCAGTCCCGTGACGAGCTGACCGACCTCATGGGCGGAAGCCCCTGAGAACGTACCCGGGCCCCGGCTTCTTGTAGTCACGGCTGCCACACCACGCTCGGTGGTCACTTCTTTAACGGATGAGGTGGCAATCTTTTTCGATGAATGTAACATTCTGCCCATTCTTTTAGGCATAATGTGGCATTCATCGACCTTAGTTAGCTCCCAGCTCACCCGGGACTGCCGAGCACCTCGTCGAGAGCTTGCTCGATCGACTGCGCGCCGGAGCTTAGGTAAAGGACGCGGCCGGCGCTACGCGAATCTGTCAGCAAGTGGGCGAGCACGCTAGCGACGTCATCACGTGGCACCGGTCCGCTGAAGGGCGCGCTGCCGATGCGGACGCTCCCGGTCCCCGCATCGTCGGTCAAGCCGCCCGGCCGCAGGATCGTCCACTCCCGATCGCTTGCCTCCACCGCCGTATCGGCCTCCGCCTTCGCCCGCAGATAGACCGCGAACACCTCGTCGCCGTCCGGCGGGTTCTCGACGCCCGCCCCGCTGATCATGAGGTAGCGCGGGACACTTGCGGTCGTCGCGGCCCGCAGCAGCTTGGTCGCTCCGTCGCGATCCATCGTCAGCTTGCGATCGGCCCCGCTACCGGGTCCGGCGCCGGCGCCGAAGACCACGGCGTCTGCGCCCTTGATCGCGGTGGCGATCTCCTCGACGCTTACCCGCTCGAGGTCGCAGAGGACGGGAGCTGCTCCCGCCCGGCTGACCTCGGTCGCGTGATCCGGGTTACGGATCAGCCCGGTGACGCGGTCGCCCTGGGCCGCAAGCAACCGCGCCAATCGCAACGCGATCTGTCCGTGGGCACCTGCAATCGCTACGTTCACGGCGCGATCTCGACCTCCCGCCTCGCCTCAAAGCCGGCGCCTGTCATGGTGTCATCCCTGGCTCCTCTTGTCATCATGGCTTGGCCAGGTGCAGTCAACATGCGGATTCCGCGGCAGCCTCCGGGGTCAGCTCGCGTAGACGCGCTGGTAGATGCGCTCGGCCAGCATGATGACTGTGACGTTGGTGGTGGCGGAGGGAACTTCGGGGATGATCGAGGCGTCGGCGACCCGCAGCCCGCTGACGCCGGGCCGGTGAACCGTCCTCACCGGATCGCGGTGATTCGTGATGGGCGCCGCCGGGGCGGTACAGCTCGCGGCCCGGGAACGACCGCGCGCAGGCCTCCGGCGTTGACAGTACGCACGCTGGCCTGGTAACGAGAGGACTGTGTCGCTGACGACGGGTCGCCAGTCGCCAGGGCAGGCCCCGGCGGCGGAGGACCGGGCCACCCTCGGGCTGATTAACCGGGGCGATCTCCTGGCTGCCCTTGATCGCGCGGCGGCGGGGCGGGTGACCATCATCTCGGCGCCGGCCGGCAGCGGAAAGACATCCCTGCTCCGGGCCTGGGCCGACCATCAGCCCCGTCGTCTCGCCGTCGTGCAGGTGCCACGCGACCAGCAAGATGCCCAGCAGTTCTGGCTGGCCCTGCGCGACGCGGTCCGTCAGGCCGCAGGCAACGGGGAACCGTCAGCGGCCACACCTGAGTTCAACGCGCGGGCAATGGTAGGCCGGGTGCTCACGGAGCTCGGCGATATTCGCGGTGACATCACGCTGGTTATCGATGATCTCCACGAGCTGAGCTCGGCAGAGGCTCTCGCCCAGCTTACGGACCTGCTGACGAACCTTCCCCCGCATGCGCACGCGATCCTGGCCGCGCGCCGCGATCTGCGGCTGGGCCTGCACCAGCTGCGGCTGGCCGGCGACCTCGCTGAGATCCGCGGGACCGACCTGCGCTTCTCCGAGCGCGAGACGCACGAGCTTCTCGATGCCGCCGGGATCACGCTGTCCTGGGCCGGCACGACGCTGCTACACCGGCGCACCGAAGGGTGGGCCGCCGGCCTGCGGCTCGCGGCGCTGTCCCTGGCCGGTCACCACGACCCGGAGCGGTTCGTGGCGGAGTTCTCCGGCAACGACCGCACGGTGGCGGAGTACCTGCTCGCCGAGATGTTCGAACGCCAGTCGGCCGGCGTCCAGGACTTGCTGCTGTGCACATGCCTGCTCGACCGCGTCAGCGCGGAGCTGGCGGACCTGATGACCGGCCGCCCGGGCTCGGAACGGATCTTGCTGGACCTCGAGGACGCGAACGCGTTCGTGATGGCGCTGGACCCCGAGCGGACCTGGTTCCGCTACCATCACCTGCTGGCGGATTTCCTGCGGCTGGAACTGCGCCGCACCCGGCCCGAAGACGTCTCCGTGCTGCACCGGCGGGCCGCGGCATGGTTCAGCGAGCACGACCAGGTGGCCGACGCCGTCCGGCACACGCAGGCGGCGGGTGACTGGCCCGGCGCGGCCCGGCTGCTCGCCGACCATTCGCTCAGCCTGGGGCTGGACGGGAGGACACAAACCATCCAGGCTTTGCTGCGGGCCTTCCCGCCGGGCGTAGACCACCCCGAGCTGGCCCTGGCGCGCGCAACCGTCGACGTCCTCCAAGGGCGCCTGGACGAGGCGGCCGCGCAGCTGTCAGCCGCCGAGATGCACGTCGAGACCGCCCCGCCGGATCGCCAGCGCCGTCTACGGGTGGCGGTCGCGTCGCTGCGGCTGTCGCTGGCCAGGCGGCGCGGTCACCTATCCGGCGTCATCGAACAGGCCAGATTCCTCGCCTCCCGGTCACCGGACAGCCCCGACGAGGACATCGCGCTGAGCAGCGACCTGCGCGCGGTGGCACTGATGAACCTGGGGACCGCCGAGGCGTGGTCACTGGGCCTGCCAGACGCCGAACGCCACCTCCAGGAGGGCGCCGCACTGGCCCGGGAGATCGGCCGCCCCTATCTCGAAGTCAGATGCCTCGCGCAGCTCGGCTTCGCGTCGAAGGTTCACTCGTTCGCCATCACTCAGCAGCGCTGCCGCGAGGCAATCGCGTGCGCCGAGCGTTACGGCTGGGGCGCTGAGTCCATCCTCGCGCCCGCGCTGCTCACGCTGGCCGGCGCGCTGGTGTGGACGGGTGACCTTGACGAAGGCGAACGATGGCTGGACCGCGCCGCGCGGGCCCTGCAGACGGACACCGGGCCGGACATCGGATTGCTGTTGCACCACACGACCGCGATACTGCAGGCATGCCGCGGCCAGCGTCTCGCGGCGCTCGAGGAGTTCATGGCGGCGGATCACCTGCAATCGCAGCTCGAGGGGACGCACGCGCTGGCGAGCCAGGTGACCGGCTGGATGCTCGCCACCCAGGCCCGCCTCGGGATGCCCGGCGAAGCCGGCGCCGCGCTCGCGGCGCTGGCCGGCGAGCGGGCGCGTGCGGGTGAGATCCGGAATGCTTACGCGGTGATCTGCCTCGCCGAGGGCCGTCCGGCCAGAGCTCTCGGCGCGGTGCAGGACGTCCTGGACGGCACGGCACCGGCTATCGGCTACGTCACGGTCGTTGAGGCTCAGCTGCTGGCCGGGCTGGCCCACCGGGAGCTCGGCGACCAGCGCGCGGCGAACCAGGCCGCCGAGCGCGCGCTCGCCCTGGCCGAACCCGACCGGTTGGTCCTGCCCTTCGTGATGACGAAATCACGAGAGCTGCTCGAGGCCCTGCCGCGGCACCAGACCGCGCACGCCGCGCTGCTCGCCGACATCCTCGACATCATGCACTACTCACCCCCGGCGGCCGGCCACCACTCGTCAGCGCCGCGGACAGAGGAGCTCAGCCTCGGAGAGCTCAAGGTGCTGCGATATCTCCCGACGAACCTGTCCCGGCAACAGATCGCCGGCGAGCTATCGGTCTCTGCGAACACCGTCAGCACGCACATCCGCAGTATTTACGCCAAGCTCCAGGTCCGGGACCGCTCCGCGGCCGTGCAGCGCGCGCGAGAGCTGCGGCTGGCTCCCGGTCGCACCCGTTAGCGTGGCGGTCACCGGAGATATCGGGCCCGGCAGCGCCACGGTTGGCCTGGCGGCGCTCAGTGGCGCCACGGCGTCCGCCGGCGAGCCCGGAACCCCCGATGTCCCCGGCGCTCCGTCCGGTCAGGCCGGGGTCGTGCCTCGCTTCGCGCTGTTCGGGCGACTGGCCGAAGCAGAACGCGTCGCTGCGATGTCGGCGCCGGCCGGGAGCGGGAAGACGGTGCTCTTGCGGTCCTGGATCGCCGAGGCTGGTCTGGCCACCCGCGCCGCCTGGGTATCGGTGGACAGCGAGCAGCGGGATCCGCGGCTGTTCTGGATCTCGGTCGCCGATGCGCTGCGGGGCACCGCGGCCGGATCCGCCCTGGTGCGGCCGCTGACCGCGGCGCCAGGCCTGGACGGCTGGGCGGTGGTGGAGCGGCTGCTGAAGGACCTGGCCCCGCTGGAAGACCGGCTATGGCTGATCATCGATGACGCACATGTGCTGGAGTCAGCCGAGGTGCTGCCGCAGCTGGAGCTGCTGGTGCTGCGTGCGCCACGGGAGCTGCGGTTCGTCCTGGCGACCCGGCACGATCTGCGGCTGAGCCTGCACCGGCTGCGGTTGGAGGGGGATCTGACCGAGATCCGCGCGGCCGACCTGCGCTTTAGCCTGGCCGAGGCGCGGGCGCTGTTCGCCGCGACCGGCGCGCAGGTTCCGGCCGACGCGCTGGCCCGGTTGCACGGACGGACCGAGGGCTGGGCGGCCGGTCTGCGGCTGGCCGCGCTGTCCCTGGCCGGGCACCCGGATCCGGAGCAGTTCGCCGCGGAGTTCTCCGGGACCGATCGGACGGTAGCGGAATTCCTGCTCGCCGAGGTGCTGGACCGGCAGAGCGAGGAGGTGCGGGGGTTGCTGCTGCGCACCTCCGTGCTTGACCGGGTGTCCGGCCCGCTGGCGGACGCGCTGACCGGCAACTCGGGCGGGGAACGGATCCTTCAGGACCTCGAGCAGGCCGGCGCGTTCGTAGTCTCGCTAGATGCGGAGAGGTCATGGTTCCGCTACCACCAGCTGTTCGCGGACCTGCTGCAACTGGAGTTGCGCCGCATTGAGCCGAATGAGGCGGCCGCGCTGCACCGCGCCGCCGCCGCGTGGCTCGCCGAGCACGGGCATCCAGTGGAGGCGGTCCGCCAAGCCCAGGCCGCGCAGGACTGGGGGACGGCGGCCCGGCTGCTGTCGGACCACTGGCTCGACCTCTACCTCGCCGGGAGGGGAGCTACGCTGGTCGAGCTCCTGGCCACGTTCCCGCGCCGGGTCGTCGCGGCCAGCCCGGAGCTCACCACCGTGCAGGTGGCTGGTGATCTGGTCCGGGGAGCCCTGGAAGATGCCAGCCGCCACCTGGCCACGGCCACCGGCGCGCTGGCGGCCGTGCCGGTGGACCGTCGCGGACGCGTGCAGGTCATGCTGGCGGTACTACGGCTGTTCCTGGCCCGGCGCTTCGTCGATTTCCCGGTCGTGGCCGAGGAGGCGCAGCGGCTGCTCGCCCTCACCGAGGCGCCCGATGCCGCGCACCTCGGGCTGAGCGAGGATCTGCGCGCCGCGGCGTTTATCAGCCTCGGTATTGCCGAGATCTGGGCTTCCCGCCTCGCGGACGCGGATCGGCATCTGAAGCAGGGCGTTGCCCTGGCGCGCCTGATCGGGCGGCCTTACCTGGAATTCACCGGCCTGGCCCACGGAGCGTACGCGATGCTGCTGTTCCGGCCCGATGTGTCGCCAGCGGAGTGGAGCAGGCAGGCGATCGAGCTGGCGGAACGGCATGGCTGGGCAGAGGAGCCGCTCGCCGGGGTCGCCTACGCTCAACTCGGCATCGTGATGCTGTTCGCCGGACGCCTCGATGAAGCGGAACCAAAGCTGGAGCGAGCCGAGCGCACCCTGCGCACCGAGGTGGAACCGGCCGCCGGAATGAGCCTGCGTTATGCTCGCGCGGTCCTGGAGCTGGCCCGAGGCCGTTATCAGGAGGCACTGGCTGCTTTCGGTGCCGCTGAGAAGCTGGCTAAAGTACTCATCGGGCCGCACACCCACGTGATGTCGCTGCGATCACGGATGCTGCAGACGTTGGTGCGGCTCGGCCAGACCGGACGCGCCGAGCAGGCTCTGGCCGAACTGGACGAGGACGAGCGGGCCAGCGCAGAGATGCGCATCGCAGCCGCGGCGCTGCGGCTGGCCACCGGCGACCCGCAGGCGGCGACCGATGCGCTCGCGCCCGTCCTGGACGGCCCGGTCTCCGGGGCCCTCCGGGTGCAGATGGTAACGGCGCTGCTACTGGAGGCGCGAGCCCGCGACGCGCTGGGCGACCGGGACGCCGCCGGACGTGTCCTGGAGCGGGCGCTGGCTGTCACCGAGTCCAACGGCATACTCCTGCCGTTCCTGCTGGACCCCGTCCCGACTCTGCTCGAGCAGCACGGCCGGAGCGGCACCGCTCACCCCGTCCTGATAGCTCAGATCCTGGACCTGCCCAGGGGGTACGGAGGGGCGGGCAGCCCCCCCGTGAGCAGGGGGGGTCTGGGGGGTATCGTCCCCCCGGGGCTAACACAGCTTACCGACAGCGAGACCCGCGTCCTGCGCTACCTGCCGACCCACCTCACGGTGCACGATATCGCCAACGAGCTATTCCTCTCGGTGAACACCGTCAATACCCATCGGCGCCACCTGTACGCCAAGCTCGGCGTCCACAGCCGTCAGGAGGCAGTGGACCGCGCCCGCGCCCTAGGCCTGCTCGCGCCCTCCGCGCGAAGGGCTTAACGCTAGGCGCCGTAGGCCGGGACGATGGCGCCGCTGACGGGCGCGGCGAGGTCTCCGGCGAGGAAAGCGATGACGTTCGCGATCGCCTCCGGCCGGACAGCATGCGCCAGCAGTTCGGCGGGGAACGTCGCCCGGTTGGCGGCCGTATCGATGAGCTGCGGGGCGACCGCGTTGACCCGGATGCCGTGCGGACGCAGCTCCAGGTCGAGAATGCGGATGAGGTGGCTCAGAGCCGCCTTGCTGAGGCTGTAGGCCGCCATGCCGGCGGTCGGGTCGGTCGCCGGCCGGGCCGAGACGTGCACGATGGAGCCCTTGCCGCGCTGGCGCATGTACGGCTCCACCGCCTGGCTAAGCCACAGGGCCGTGCCCAGGTTGACGTCCATCAGGACCTTCAGGTCCGCAGGCGTCGCTGCGACCGCCTCGCCCAGGCGGAACGTGCCGATGGTGTTCACCAGCACCTCAGGAGGGCCGGCCTGTGCGGCTATATCGTCGACAAGGCTCTGGGCCGCGGCCGGATCGGTCGCGTCACCCACCGCGCGGCGGATGCCGTCGGACAGTTCCTTCAGCCCCTGCTCGTTGCGGTCGACCCCGACCACCGTGTACCCGGTGCCTGCCAGGGCCTCCGCGGTAGCCCGGCCGAGCTCTCCGCCCGCGCCGACCACGATCGCTATGCGCTCGCTCACGACGTCACCTCCGGCGCGCGAACGGCCACGAAATCTGACGACATCTCGTCTCTCCTTCCGGTTATGGATTGACCTCGTCGAGGTATCAGGGTCGGCGTCCCAGCAGGGCCCAGGCCCGAGCGGTCAGGCCTGTTGCCGTCCCCACGATGGCCACCTTTCAGGTGAGCGCTCCTCACCGGATCCTGGTGATCTCTCGGCGGGCCGCACTGTCCACGGCGGGCTGCGGGTTATCCGGACCGAAGCACCACCGCCCGTTCGGGAGAGTTGAGTTCTTTTTCCCCGAACGAGCGGTGGTTTCACTTCCTCGTCAGCCGTACCCGGGCCCGGGCCGAACGCTGCCGCCGGCTATCGAGGCGGTCACGGCGTGACCACGAGTTTGCGTGGTGGCCCGGTCTTGAGGTGCTCCCAGGTCCGGCTGATGTCACCCAGCCGTGTTCGCTCCAGGTTCAAGGTGAACTTCCCGTCGGACGCGTGACGCATCAGTTGCGCGTAGGCGGAACGGCGCACCTCGGCGGGCGTGCCGACCGTGCCCTGGCCCACGAGCGTAAGCAGCTTGTTGCGGATGGCGGCCGCGGTGATCGTGGACGTGGGCCCCGCGGAGCTCCCGACCTGGATGTACCGGGCGCCTACGTTGGCGTGGTTGATCGCGTAGGGGGCGGGCGCGCCCCACAGAAAGTCAACGATCACGTCGTAGCCGCCGGGCGCCGCGGCGGCTAGGCCGGCGTCGATGCCCTGGTTATCTGCGAGGTCGACAACCGCGTCGGCCCCGTGGTCAGCGGCTTGTTCGAGGGCCTTTCCGCGGGCGGCCCCGACGACCCGGCCGGCACCCAGGATCCGAGCGGATTGCACCGCCAGCTGGCCCGCCGAGCCGCCTGCCCCGAGGACCAGCACCGTCTCACCGGTCTGGAGGCGACCGCGGTAGTCGAGCGCCACCCATCCGACCAGCCCAGCCACCCCGAGGGCGGCGGCGAGGCCGGGGTCAACGTCGGCCGGAACGCCGAAGCCGGCCGAATCCGGAACCGGCACCAGCTCGGCTAGCGTGCCGTACGGAGCGGGCGGGCCGGCCAGGTAGCAGCGCGTGCCGTCGCCGAGCTGCACGACCGCCTCGTAGCCAGCGACGTAAGGGGGCTGGAGCCGGCGAAACGGGATCTGGTCGTTCACGATCAGGACATCGAGCGGATTCAAGGCCGCCGCGACCAGGGTGCCCACCGACAGGCCTTGGCCGGGCCGCGGATCGGCGAACTGGTCAAGGGCGGGCGTGGCGCCGGATCGGTGAACCACTGCTGCTCGCATCAGGGGTGGACTGGACCGCTCGGGCCCTTGTCGAGGCGCAGCGACTGCATGATGGCGAACGTCGTGGTGGTGGTGAAGACCTCGATGTCCGCGGCGGCCAGCACGCCGGTGTACTTGGCGATCACGGGCGCGGCGGCACGCTCGGTGACGGCATCGAGGTGGCCCTTCACGCCAGCCCAGACGTTCTCCCCGTAGTGCATGTAATAAGGCACTGGGTTGACGCTCGCCAGGGCCTCCCTGGAGCTGGCCTCGATGTCGGCGATGTACTGCTGGTGCAGGGCGACGTCTTCGCGGGTGGCGAGCCTGCCGAGGTGCCCGCAGATGAAGTGCGTCCACGGGTACGACAGGGCAGTGTCCGGGGCCTGCATGTACCCCTGCACGTCCTCGCTGAGGTTGAGGTTGTAGATCGGCACCCAGCCTGCGTTGACGACGTCGATGAACATCAAGGTGTCGTGGTCCGGGAAGTGGATGTAGATGTTGTCCGGCGAGTGGTTGGAGCCGTGCCAGGCCAGCTCGATGCGCTCGCCGCCTACCTCCAGCGTGTAGCTGTCGCCGAAGGTCACGTCGGGCGCGGGCCGGGCCGGGTCGTTGTCCCGGAGCAGCAGCAGCCGGGTCTCCTCGTGCCCGATCCGGACGACGTCCTCGAACAGCGAGGCGGCCGCGCCGTGGTCGGCGTGGTGGTGGGAGTAAACCAGGTGCGTCACCGTGTTGCTGACGCCCTCGGCCGCGGCGATCTCGTCCACGGCCCGCCGCAGGTTATAGCCGATGCTTGGGGGGGCGTCGAACAGCACGACGCCGTCCGGGGTGGTCAGGAACGCCGACTGGTAGACGCCGTCGGTGACCCAGTACAGGTTCCGCTCGACGCGTCCGACGTAGTAGCCCTGGTCGTTGAGGGCCACACCTCGCGCGGACGGGGGGACGGGCGCGTAGTCGGGCAGGTCGCCGCCGGATGCTGGTGATGTCACGGTATCTCCCTTGGATCTCGCGCACGTCCCTGGCGGCCGTGCGAGCCTTCGCCATGGACCCAGGCTTGCCGCTAGGCAGGTGAGAGGTCGTCACCGGATCCTGGTGATACGCGCGCCGTTGACCACCCCGGACCGCAAATCACCAGGATCAGGTGACAGCTGCTCACCGCGCCGGCCGCTACCGTCGGAGGCGTGCAGCGGAACCGAACACCACCACGAGCCGGAGCCGACGCGCTATGACCACGGCGGATGTTCCCGCTCTTTCCTACTCCTCGGTACCGGGGCGGTGGGTGCTGGCGATCACCGTGCTCGGTTCGGGGATCGCGGCGCTGGATGCCACGGTCGTCAACATCGCCCTGCCGACCATCGGTCGTGATTTTCACACCGGCATCGCTGCCCTGCAGTGGGTGATGACCAGCTACATCCTGACGCTGGCCGCGTTCCTGCTGATCGGCGGTTCGCTCGGGGACCGGTTCGGCAGGCGGAGGGTGTACCTGATCGGCATCGTGTGGTTCGCCCTGGCCTCGGCGGCCTGCGGGTTCGCCCCAAGCGCGGTTTTCCTCATCATCACCAGGGTGCTCCAGGGCATCGGCGGGGCGCTGCTCACGCCGGGAAGCCTGGCGATCCTGGAGGCGTCGTTCACGCCCGCCGACCGGGCCCGGGCGATCGGGGCCTGGTCCGGTCTCGGCGGTGTTGCCATCGCCGCCGGACCGCTGATCGGGGGCTACCTGATCTCGGCCGCGTCCTGGCGGTGGATCTTCTTCATCAACGTCCCGATCGCGGCCGTGGTCGTCGCGCTGGGCGCACGGCACATCCCGGAATCGCGTGACCCGAGCGCGGCGGGCCGTCTCGACTACGCGGGGGCGCTGGCCGCGGTGGTATTCCTTTCCGGAACCACGTTCGCGTTCATCGAGGCGCCCACGCTCGGCTGGGCGTCGCCGGCCGTGCTCGCGATGGCGACGCTGGGTGTGGCCGGGCTAGTCTCCTTCTTGGCTCGTGAGCACCGTGCGGCCGCGCCGATGCTGCCTCTGTCGATCTTCCGGGAGCGGCAGTTCACGGCGGCCAGCGCCGTGACGTTCATCGTGTACGGGGCCCTGACGGGAGCGACCTTCCTGCTTCCGGTGGTGCTGCAGATCGCGTCCGGTTATTCGCCGCTCGCCTCCGGTCTCGCGCTGCTGCCGCTGACCGTCATCATGCTCGCGCTGTCGGCCCGTTCCGGGCAGCTTGCGGCCAAGATCGGACCGCGGCTGCAGCTGAGCGTCGGGCCGTTCATAGTCGGCGCGGGCCTGGCCATGCTCACGTTCGCCGCGTCCGGGTCGAGCTATGTGGTCAACGTGCTGCCCGCGGTCGTCGTCTTCGGGGTCGGGCTCGCGATCACGGTCGCGCCGCTCACCTCGACCGCGATGAGCTCGGCGCCAGCCCAGCATGCGGGCATCGCTTCGGCGGTCAACAACGATCTGTCCCGGTTCGGCGGCCTGCTGGCGGTCGCCATACTGCCGGCGCTGGCAGGCATCACCGGCCAGGCCTACCTGCACCCGGACGCGCTGGCCGCCGGATTCAGGATCGCGGTGCTCATCTCAGGCGGGTTGTGCGCCGCGGGCGGCCTGCTCGCCGCGGTCACGATCATCAACCCCCGCCGGGGCTTCCAGCCGGCCGGAGCATCCGCGCCCGGACGCTGCTTGCACTGCGCGCTCGACGCGCCGCCACTGATAACCGGTCCTGCTACCTCAGCAGCCAGGCCTGTGCCCGCGGCACCACGCCCGGTTCCAGGTTCGTGACGAGCGACCAATGGAAGAACGTGTCCTGGCGGCCTAGGCTCGGCTGGTAATGAGCGCTGACACTGATTCGACGAGGTCTGCTGCGGAGGATGCCGCGGCGGCGCCGCTGGACCTGCTGCTGGGCGATGCGGCTACTGGCATGTTGCGCCGGATGAACCCGGGCGGTTCTGGCCTGCGGCTGGCTGCGGCCCTGGCGGCCAGGCCGCGGCTGGTGGCCGGGCGAGGGGGGCGGCTGGCCGGTGAGCTGGCGCGCATCGCCGTGGGCCGTTCCCAGGTGCAGCCGTCCCGGCGGGACCGCCGGTTCGCCGAGCCGGGCTGGACGGGTAACCCGCTGCTGCGCCGCGCGATGCAGGCCTACCTGGCCGCCGCGGAGAGCGTGGCGGGCGTGGTGGCCGGGGCTGGCCTGGACGAGCGCGACTCTGAACGGGTCGGCTTCGTGCTGACCAACCTGATTGACGCGCTGGCCCCGAGCAACAACCCGCTGCTGAACCCGGCGGCGGTCAAGGCCGCGCTGGATACTGGCGGCGGCAGCGCCGTGGCGGGCCTGCGGCATTTCCTCTCCGACATGGCGGTTCCGCCGCGGGTGCCGGCCATGGTCGAGCCGGATGCGTTCGAAGTCGGGGTGGACCTGGCCGTCACGCCCGGGTCGGTGGTGCTGCGGAACCCGGTGTTCGAGCTGATCCAGTACCGCCCGGTCACGCCGGCGGTCCGGCAGGTCCCGTTGGTGATCGTCCCGCCGGTGATCAACAAGTTCTACGTGATGGACCTGGCCCCCGGCCGGAGCATGGTGGAGTACCTGGTCGGCCAGGGCATGCAGGTGTTCATGATCTCCTGGCGCAACCCGGACGCCCGGAACGCCAAGTGGGATATCAACACCTACGGTCAGGCCATCCTGGACGCCATGGACGCGGCCGGACGGGTCACCGGGAGCGAGCGGACCGCGCTCGTCGGGACCTGCTCCGGCGGCATCATCGCGGCGATGGTGGCCGCGCACCTGGCGCACACGGGCCAGCAGGACCGGCTCGCCGCGTTTACCCTCATGGTCACCGTGCTTGACCAGGCGCATGCGGGCCTGGCCAGCGCCGTCATCGACGAGCGGACCGCGAAGCTGGCCGAGGCTTCGTCCCGCGCCCGCGGCTACCTGGACGGCCGGTCGCTGGCCGAGGTGTTCGCCTGGCTGCGGCCCAATGACCTGGTCTGGAACTACTGGGTCAACAACTACCTGCTCGGCAAGAAGCCGCCGCCGTTCGATATCCTGTTCTGGAACGCGGATACCACCCGGATGACCGCGGGCCTGCACCGGGACTTCCTGGAGCTGGGGGCGGCCAACGCCCTGGTCGGGCCCGGCGGCGCGACCATGCTCGGCTCGCCGGTGGACCTGGCCGCGGTCGACCGGGACAGCTACATCGTCGCCGGGATCACCGACCACATCTGTCCCTGGCAGAGCTGCTACCGGACTACCCGGCTGCTGGGCGGCCGGCCCCGGTTCCTGCTGTCGACCAGCGGGCACGTGGCCGCGATGGTCAATCCGCCGGGCAAAGAGAAGGCCAGGTACCAGATGGCCAAGGAGTGCCCGGAAGACCCCCAGGAGTGGCTGCGCCGCGCGGAGACCTTGCACGGGTCCTGGTGGCCGGACTACGCGGGCTGGCTGGCCGAGCGCTGCGGGGAGGAGCAGGCCGCGCCCGCGGAGCTCGGCGGCGGCGGGCTGGCGCCGGTCGGCGCCGCGCCGGGAACGTATGTCTATGACCGCTGACCAGACCCTTCCCGGACCGACCGGAGAAGAAGAAGCAGACCGCGCGGGATCCGGCCTGGGCCGGGTCCTGGGCCGGCTACGCCGGGCTGGCCCCCCCGAGCCGGCCGGGCCGTCCGAGCGGATGAGGGTCCTGGCGGTCGGCGGCCGTACCATCCGGGTCTCGGTGCGGGAGGGGACCGCGGGCTGGCCGCCGCTGCTGCTGTGCAACGGCATCGGCGCGAGCCTGGAGCTGTTCCAGCCGTTCGTCGACGTGCTCGATCCGCGGCGGCCGGTCATCCGGTTCGACATGCCGGGAATCGGCGGCTCGCCGGCCCCGGTCGTGCCCTACCACCTGGCCACGCTGCCGTCGCTGCTGGCCGGGGTGCTCGACCAGCTCGGCTACGCCCAGGCCGATGTCCTGGGCATCTCCTGGGGCGGCGGGCTCGCGCAGCAGTTCGCGCTGAGCCGCGCGGACCGGGTGCGTCGCCTGGTGCTGGTGGCGACCGCGCCGGGCGCGCTTATGGTTCCCGGGCGTCCGTGGGTCCTGCTGCGGATGCTCACGCCGCGACGCCACCGGGACCCGGGATACGCGGCCCAGGTGGCCGGCGAGCTGTACGGGGGCAGCGCGCGCCAAGACCCGATCGTGGCCCGTGACCTGCTGCACGCGACCACCCGGCTGGGCCCGGCCCGGGGTTACTACTATCAGCTGATCGCCTGCCTCGGCTGGACCAGCTTGCCGTGGCTGCCGAAGCTGCGGCCGCCCACCTTGATCCTGGCCGGTGACGACGACCCGATCATCCCGGTGGTCAACGCGCGGATCATGAACTGGCTGATCCCGCGAAGCAAGCTGCACGTCTACCACGGCGGCCACCTCGAGCTGGCCGCGGACCCCGGACGCCTGGCCGCCGCCGTGGAGGTGTTCCTGGATGCCGGCCCCACCTCGGAGGGGAGCCAGCAATGACGCAGGTGACGAGCGCGCACCTCGGGGAATCCCTCGGGACGGACTTCTTCTCCGTCCGCGAGCAGTTCAAGCGGCTGCCCGAGCTCGGCGTCGTCGGCGAGGACATCAAGGGCTTCGGGTGCGCCGGGATGAGCCCGATGGCGTGCGGGCTGGTCACGATGGAACTGCACCGCGGCGACGGCAGCCTCGGCGTGTTCCTCGGCGTGCACGCGGGCCTGGCCACAGCGCCGCGAGTTCGGCGAGCCGCTGGCCAGCTTCCAGATCATCCGGCAGCGGCTGGTATCGATGCTGGCGGACCTGACCGCGATGCAGCTGTACTGCCTGCAGATCGGCCGCCTGGCCGAGGCCGGCCGGCGGACCCCCACCGTGGCCGGGCTGGCCAAGATGCACAACACCCGCAAGGCCCGCGTGACCGCCGCCGACGCGCGACATGCTCGGCGGCAACGGCATCCTGCTCGATTACCAGGTCATGCGGCACCTGGTGGACCTGGAAGCGATCCACACCTTCGAGGGCACCGAGACCATGCCGACGCTCATCGCCGGCCGCGCCATCACCGGCATCGGAGCCTTCACGCAGGTCACGGCTGCCACACCACACTCGGACGCTCCGGCAGGCGGTATGGCCTGGAAGGCGTGCTCGCGGGGGCTGGCGGGTTTCACGCCTGCCCAGGCCTTCCTGGCGGCCACCGCGGCCTGCGAGATGGGCCTTCGTCAGGCCACCGGCTACCCGTACGAGTCGTTCGTGTTCCTGCAGGAGGAACTGACCCCGACCTAAGCTGACGCACCGCCGATGGGCACGATGTCGACCCGGTAGACGGCTTCCGACTCGCGCTTCATACCCGACTCGATGCCGCGGACCAGCGCCTTGACCTGAGCGCCGGTGAGCTCATCGGCAACGTCAAGGCGCGCGGTAACCCACACCCGGCCCGGACCGGCGAAGGTGACCAGAACCTCGCGAATGGCGGTCACACCGGGGTAGTCGAGGAGGAAGGCTCGTACTTGCTGTTCATCAGCCGGCGTGAGTGGCTGGGTGGAGCCGTCATCATCGCGGTCTCCGTGGGCCGTGGGGGTAAGCAGCCAGGCGCCGACCAGGAAGTCGTGGCTGCGCTTGATGAGCCGGAGACTGACGCGGATAAGCACCAGCCCGATGAGCACCGCGGCCACGCCCTGGGGTATGGACGACCCGGTTATCTGATTAAGGGCCAGGGCGGCCAAACGCGATTATGTCGCCCGAGACCGACACCGCGTCCTCGAGGAAGACGGCCCGAAGCGTGGGGTCAGAGGTGACCTTGGACTCGTCTATGAGGCCTCGGCTGTAACGGCGCCCCCGGAGGATCATCTGGCCCGCTGATTGGCGGAATGACACCAGGTCAAAAACGGCGGAGACGGCGAGGACGGCGTAGGCGACGGCGAATGACGAGGTGGCGCTGGGGTGGATCAGCTCAGCGATGCCCTCGCGCAAGGAGAACGCCGCGCCGGCGACGAACACACCGAGGGCCGCGATCAGCGCCCAGAAGTAGGCTTCCCGCCCGTACCCCAGGGGATACCGGTCGTCGGGATGGCGGCTGCTGCGACGCTGAGCGATGAAGAGGAAAAGGTCGTTGGCGGTATCGGAGAGTGAATGCGAAGCCTCCGCGGCCATAGCGGACGAACCAGTGAAGACCGCTGCGCCGACCTTGGCCAGTGCGACCCCGACGCCTGCTCCGAGGGCTATCAATACAGCCCGCATGCTGTCGTCCGACATAACGCGGCCTCCACTCGCGGCTGTCTTCCATGGCATGCCCGTTCGGCCGCGCGTTCATCGTTAGCCGGGCACGAACAACCGGTTCAGCTTCGTGTGCCCGGTATGATGCCCGGCCGGCTGACCGCTGAGACAGTAAAAACCATGACCGAGAACTCCACCGTCCGAAGCGTGACCTACGACCTGCTGCGGTCCCTCGGGCTGACGACCGTCTTCGGTAATCCAGGTTCGACCGAGGAGACCTTCCTGCAGGAATTCCCCGGCGATTTCCGCTACGTGCTGGCGCTGCAGGAGGCCTCCGCCATCGCGATGGCCGACGCCTTCGCTCAGGTCACCCGGCGCCCGGCCCTGGTCAACCTGCACTCCTCGGCGGGGGTGGGGAACGGCATGGGGAACCTGGTCGCGGCCTACCACGGCAACACCCCCCTGATCGTCACCGCGGGCCAGCAGCACCGGGAGCTGATGATCGGGGAGCCGTACCTGGGCAACCGCGAGGCCACCACGATGCCGAAGCCGTGGGTGAAGTGGTCCTACGAGCCGTACCGGGCGCAGGATGTGCCCGAGGCGTTCATGCGGGCCTACGCGATGGCGCTGCAGCCGCCGGCCGGACCGGTGTTCCTGTCGATACCGCTGGATGACTGGAACCAGCCGCTGGCCGGCCCGGCCCTCGTTCGCACCGTGAGCGCAAGGGTGGCCCCGGAAGCCGAGCGCCTGCGCCAGTTCGCCGACCGCATCTCGGCCAGCCGCCGCCCCGCGCTGGTCTTCGGACCCGACGTGGACCGCAGCGGCGGGTGGGACGCGGCCGTCGCGCTGGCCGAGAAGCTGCGCGCCGCCGTCTACGGGGCCCCGCTGCTGGACCGGGCCTCCTTCCCGGAGGACCACCCCTTGTTCGGCGGACCGCTCGGCATGTCCGTCAAGACGATCAGCGACCGGCTGAC
>Ga0302226_10000888_pt1 | contig 23191 bp, 24 predicted proteins | sample II_Palsa_E3_3_FD_193524 | JGI IMG/M metagenome (GOLD analysis project Ga0302226, IMG submission 193524) | Peat permafrost microbial communities from Stordalen Mire near Abisko, Sweden - II_Palsa_E3_3 | ecosystem: Environmental > Terrestrial > Soil > Palsa > Peat permafrost | place: Sweden...
CTCCGTGGCCCACTACGGCGAACAGAACGGCGACCTCATGCGTGACCCGGAGATGTGCTTCGAGCTTGGCATGGGGGGTGGTGCGCACCTCGATCCTTGGTACTGGCGCAACGATTACGTTGCCGTCGAGCAGTGGAGCCGCAACGTCGTGCGCGACCAGTACGTGCATCTTGTCGAGCTTCACGACCAGCACAAACGCTTTGCCGCAACGTGGGACAACAACCTCCGCTTACAGGGCTTTGTCGAGGCTTTTACGGACAAGTGCATTCGTGGCTAGTCCGCTCCCTTGGAGCGGAACAGCCAGCGTGTCTCCGCTCCGCTACCGTTCACCCTTCAACCGCTCGAAAGGAGCAAACCATCATGGAAACGCAGATCGTCAATGCCACCGAGTATCGCAACGTCTCTCTCGCTCTCTTGAGTGAGTCCAAGACCAACCCCCGCCGTACCTTTGAGGAGACCGCCTTGAAGGAACTGGCAGAGTCCATTCGTACCCAGGGCGTTCTCTCGCCCTTGCTGGTGCGGCCACTGACCGAGAACGGCTTCGAGATTATCGCTGGAGCACGGCGTTACCGAGCGGCACAGATGGCCGAAGCCCCGGCTGTGCCCGTTCGCATCGTTCATTTCTCCGATGCGGCGGCGTTGGAGGCTCAATTGGTCGAGAACCTTATCAGGTCGGAAATTCACCCGATGGAAGAAGCGCAGGGATTCCGCGCTTTGCTGGACTTGGACGACCCGAAGTACAGCATCGAGCAGATCGCGGCGAAGGTGGGCAAATCACCCGTCTTCGTGGCTTCGAGGTTGAAATTGGCAGACCTTGTCCCCGCAGCGGTTGATGCGTTCTATGCCGATGAAATCGGCGTCGGCCATGCGCTGCTATTGGCGAAGCTGCCCGCCGACCAGCAAAAAGCCGCACTTCAATCCTGTTTCAAGGAGGTTTACAACGGAGCATCGAAACCCGCCCGTATTCTGCTACCTGTCCGAAACCTGCAATTCTGGATTGACAGCAATATTTTGTTGGTCTTGAAAGATGCGCCGTTCAACAAACGCGACGCGCAGCTTGTTCCCGCTGCTGGCAGTTGTGCCGACTGCCCGAAGCGGACAGGACATAACAAGCTGCTCTTTGGCGATGACCTCGGAAGGCAGGGCGACCGATGCACCGACCCCAATTGCTATCAGGCGAAGGTTTCGGCTCACGTCGCGCAGACCGTCGCCGCGAAGCCGGAACTGGTGCAGATCAGCACGGCCTACGGCGGACAGAAAGAAGGCAGCACGGTATTGCCGCGCAACAAGTACACCGCGATTCGGGACGACAAGCCGAAGTCGAAAGATGATGCGAAGCGGCCCGAGTTCAAGGTGTGCAAGTTCACCACCGACGCCATCATCACCGAAGGCTCGGACGTTGGCACCATCCATAAGGTATGTGCCAATCCAACCTGCCCGGTCCATCATCCGAAGCAGCCAACCAGCCGCAGCGATGAGAAGTGGAAGGCCGAGCAGGACAGGCAGCGCAAGGAACAGGCCATCGCCAACACGATCGGTATCCGTGTCCTTGCCGCTGTGAGCGCGGCCGTTCCCGTTCGTCTCCTGAAGCGCGACCTCCTTTTCATCCTTGAGAAGCTGGTAAGCGTCATGGACGAGAACCGTGTTGAAATGCTGGCGCGGCAGCATGGCATCCGTCAGAAGCGGGACGATGGAGGCATTGGCAAAACGCTGACTGCTTTTGTTCGCCGCGCGGATGAAGGGACGCTCTCCCGGTTGTTGGTCGAGGCGAGCATTTTGCTTGCAACCTCGCGGGGCAACCCGGCCACCGTCCTCAAGGATGCCGCCACTGCATACAAGGTAAACACCGAGGCCATCGCCGCCAAGGTGAAGCAGGAGTTCGCCGCGAAGGAGAAGGCAAAGAAGACTCCACCACCCGCAACGAAGACCGCGAAGAAAGCGGCCTAACGTTCCATCCTTCGAGGGGCGGCATACCTGCCGCCTCTCATTCTTTTGCTCAAAACAAATCGCGCCGGGAGACACCCCTTCGGTTTCTCCCGAGCCCTCATCCCGCTTACATCACCGGCCTCCGCTCGCCGGCTGCGCGTCAGGTGTCGAGTTCCGAGGCTGCTACGAAACTCGCAGCTGCTTGTTCTTTGGGTTATGAACCTGGGGTCAAACGCGGGGCACACTCTCTATTTTGTGGAAACCGATTTCAAGTACCGGATGATTGCCGCTCTTTCCTCGGGTTTCGAGACACTAAAATCCATATCGCTATCGGGCACCACAGAGTCTGGCTTGGCCAGCCACCTATCCAACGTTGCATCGTCCCAAACGACGTGTGACGCCTTCAATGCAGACGAATATTTGAAGGTAGCAACGCTACCCGCCTTCGTTCCGTAAACGTGCCGCAGGCGCGGACCCTCTTTATCGTCGTCCAAATAGTGGCACCCGCCACACCGCCTTACAAATAAAACATCGCCGCCCGACGTACCGACTTGGGGCACTCTCGTAGCCGAACCGCCTGCAGCACTCCCCGCAGGTGCCAGCACCATCCACGCCACTCCAATGAGAGCTACAAGGTACAGAGCTGTCGAGACCTTCCTGCTCAAGCTCTTCTTTGCTATCGGTTGATGGGAATCATTCATCGCGCGTCTGTACCTCTCCGATCTCCTACTCCACGATTGCCAATCGCCGAGGCTAGCTGCCGGAGCCGCTTTCTCTCAGCCTTTGCCCACGCATATACCAAATCGCCTTCCTCTGGAGCGAGTTTTGCGCTGCGGTGGATCAGCACATATTGCTTCGGCGGCATCTCACCGCTGTGTGCCTCGGCTGCGATCTTGGTCAGTAACTCGACATGCTCATCCCGATCAAACTCTTGCCACCGTGACATATCAAAATGCTCACGACCGTCCTGAACGTCACGCTCCATCAGCCACGAGGCTGGGGCAAGCCGGCTATAGCGCGGCCACTTTGTTCTCTCCGAATGGCAATCGGCGCATTTGTTCTCCAGGATGGCCCTGACCGGCGGAGGTACATTTATCCCCTCCATGAGTCGATCGTCGGATTTTGTAATCCGAGCATTTCCCCACGGGTGGATAAAAGAGCACGCCAAGCTCGCACTTAAAAAAGCGCCAGGCAACGCAATGTGGATTGGTTTCATGGGGTCACCACCACCCCGCTCTCATCGGCCTTCGGAAGGGAGCGGTTCGCGTTGCTGGCAGTAGAGACGCCGACGACATCACGGTATGAAAGCCCACGTTCCTCTCCAGTTATGCATCACCTCGTGGATATCCTCGGTATGCGAGATTCGACCGACACTCACTTCTTTGGAGCGGCCTGCGCTCCCGATTTATACCGGGTGTGGCAGGAACTGCACGCGTGACTGACCTCATCGAGTTGTCTTGTGAAGCCCACGGTGTCATTCGCAGCAGCCAATGCAGCCAGTTTGGTTGTGGCGTCCGCGTAATCGGCCGCAGCCCGAACAAAGTTGGCGCGATCGGTCCAGATTGCACGAAGCGCTTGTGAATCCGCCGGCGTCTGCCCCTCGCCAGTTCCCACCGGAAACATTGTTGGAAGAGTCTTAGCCCATTTCGCAAGGGCGGCCGCTGGATACGCCTGAGTCTTCGCCTCGCGGCCTGCCTTCATGGCGTCTCCCATTGAGTGGAAGGTGATCGAAGACATATCCAGGCTCGCCTGACGTGTGGCGATTACGTCAACGTAGGAGACGCCGTTTCTTTCTTGTGACGACAAGCCAACGGCTGCCAAGCAAACGAAAGCGACCGATGACGCGATCAAACCTTTTCCCATTGTGTGCCTCCTTGGTCCTGCTGATTTTTCTCTGTTTCTTCAACCGCGAGGCGATTGACAGAGCGATTTGGCGAGTATACCTTGTTTACCAAGGCTTGTTAAGCATGACAGGAGGCGTCCATGGAGATTGACACACAATTTTTGAAGGGAAGCATCAGCTTATTGCTGCTCCACCTGCTTTCGCGAGGCGAACTGTACGGCTATGAAATTCTTCAGGAAGCCTCGCGCCGCAGCGCCAACGCATTCGATTTCAAAGAGGGCACTCTTTACCCTGCGCTGCATCAACTCGAAAAGAAAGGCCAAATAAAGGCCGAGTGGCGCACAGCCGAAAATGGCAGGAAACGAAAGTATTATTCGCTCACCCCTAAGGGCAAGAAAACCGCGGTCGCATACGAAAGGCAGTGGCAACATTTGACCGGCGCGATGGCGGCCATACTGGAGAGCAAATAGATGCGCAAAGCGGACGAATTGATCCATGACGTCGTGACCTACGCGCAGATTCCGTCCGCCAGGCGGCGGCGGGAGATTCAGCGAGAACTTACCGCACATATTGAAGATTTCGTTGATGCCGCACGCGATGCAGGCCATGAAGAGCAGGAGATTGAGTTACTGCTCATGGCTCACTTTGGCGACGCCCGCCAAGTCGCCGAAGGCTTTTTGCATGTTTACAGGTACGAGCGTCGAACGTTTTTGGTATTCGCCTATGCGCTGTCGACATTGCTGATCGCGAGTTCTCTTCTCATGGCCATTCTGGGAATCCAGACCGGTTTGGCATTCGGCTTTGGCACACCAATTTCTGAACTGCTCGCAAGTAAACATACGGTAGTGCAAGCGCTGGATATCGTGGCGTTCGTCGCTGTATATCTGGGTTTGACTTTGCTCGAAACTCAATTTGAACGTTGCCGGTTTCAAAAAGCTGCAATTATGCTTGCGGCAATTGGTGCAGTCCTCACAATGTCATGTAGAGCTATGGGTTTTCACCCAGCTTTTCTGTTCTATGGGCTTATTACCGGCCTGTTCTTCCGAGCGGTACGCCTTTTTATTCCGGCGGAAGTCGCGCGTGTTGGCATCGTCTTGGTTTGTTTCGTTTTGGCCGGGTTCAGTTTCGCTCTGCTACGTTCACCGGTCTCATTGGTTGACCTCTTTGTCACGTGCGCCAGTTGGCTCGCTTTGGGTATGGGATACCTGCTCATGAGTCGTCTCGCGCCGCGCGTAGATGCAGCTGTTCTCGACAGACTACAACGGATTTGAAGAGGCACTAAAGGGGGAATCAGATGAGAACGTCTTCCGTCGTGTTGGGCGGCTGCTTAATGCTCGCGCTGACTCTGCCAGTAGAAGCGCACTTCAAATTGCTTTCACCCGCACCGTGGATTGCGGAAGAAGACGATTTCGGCGACCCGCAGTGGTCGTATCCTTGCGGCGGAACGTTGACCGATCCGGGGAAACCCACCGGTGCCGTAACAAAACTCGAAGGAGGCGAAAAGCTTCATCTTAGAATCCAGGAGATGGCATTCCATCCCGGTTTCTACCGCGTGGCCCTCGCCGTGAACTCGCGCAGTGAACTCCCCCCAGATCCAGAACCCATCAGCAAGACCGGACCCGACGGTCGTCAAAGGTCAATTTCAGGAGCAATTCAATATCCCCCTGCTCCACCGATTCTTGCCGACGGATTGTTTATGCACACCGTCCCGCTCGACAAAATTCAGGAAGCTGAAATCGAAATGCCGAACATCAACTGTACGAAGTGCACCTTACAGGTGATCGAATTTATGGCGTCCCATGTCAGAAACCCGGACGGAGACTACACCTATCACCATTGCGCTGACCTTCAAATACGCGCCAATCCGGATAAGCCGATCGATACGAGATTTCCCGCCGAAAACAAGCAGCATTGAAGGCGCTACTGCGCTCGCTAGGATTCCAAGAGCGTCCGTAACTTGTGAGCGTACCTGCGGCTCGACGTGACCACCGTTCCTTCTGCCAGTACGATGTCGTAAACCCCATCGAACATCGGACGAATTTCGCTAATGCAGGCACTGTTCACGATGGTGGATTTACGCACACGGATGAAGTGGTGGGCCGCCAGCTTCTCTTCGAGGTGTGCCATGGTTTCCCGCAACAGGTGATGTTCGCTTGCGGTGTGTATGCAGGCATAATTTCCCGTGGCCTCGATCCACAAAACGTTGGGAACGGGAACAAAGAAAATCCGCTTCTTGTCTTTCACTACAAAACGTTCCAATGGGCGGAGACGACGGAGGGACTGGAGCAGCGGTTCGAGATCTCGATTCGTTTTCCCGCGTTGTTCAAGGACTTGACGCGCGTGGACCAGGGCCTTGGCAAATCGCTCCTTATCATAGGGTTTCAAGAGATAGTCGACAGCGTGCACTTCGAATGCGCGAATGGCGTGCGCATCGTGAGCCGTGGCGAAGATATATACGGGAGCGGGATCGGACGACGGCTCCACATTTTCGATGACGCCAAAACCATCCAGATCCGGCATCTGTACATCGAGGAAAACGATGTCGGGAAGCAGTTCATTGATCTGCTCCACCGCACTTATTCCGTTCGCCGCCTCGCCTATAACTTCAATACCCTCGTGTTCGGCCAGATAGCGACGGATGCCGCGCCGTGCGATCGGTTCGTCATCGACGATGAGGACTCGAGTCTTCAATGGGAACTCCTCAGTGGAATGGTGATGATGGCCTCACAACCTCGATCGTTGCCGCCCGTGAGTTCCAGCGACGCATCCTCCCCGTAAAGCTGTTTCAAGCGTGACTGAATATTGGTGAGTCCGACGCCGAAGCGCAGACGCGATGCCGGCGCCGGACCCGGGCCATCATCGCGGACGCAGAGCCAAACTCTGCCGTTGCGGAGTTTGGCAATGATGTCTAGCCGGCCTGCGGCGGAATCGACGCTGATGCCGTGTTTGATGGCATTCTCAACCAGTGGCTGAAGCGCCAGGCTCGGTACATAGACTCCGAGAAGGTCAAGTGGCACATCCATGTGAACCTTCAAGCGATCATGAAAGCGCGTCAGTTCGATCTCCAGATACTTGCTGACGAAGTCGAGCTCGCTCTGCAGGGTGATCTCATTCTCCCTACGTTCGAGGGCCATGCGCAGCAAATCGCCGAGGCAGACGAGCAGGTGGCTCGCAGCATCGACGTCTTCCTGCATCAGGATTCCAATGGTGTGGAGACTGTTGAACAAAAAGTGCGGATGCAACTGACTTTTAAGGTTCTCAAGTTCGGCATGAGAGAGCTGCGTCTCCAGTTGCGCCGCTATCGTCTGGCGCTCCAAAGCGGCCTGGTAAAAGTGGATGGACTGATACAGTCCCACAATCAACCAGTACGTAAGCATGCCAGTAAAGCTCATCGATAGAACACTGAGTGCAAACGGCGGGAGAAGATGGAGCACGGCAGGATCAGTCGTGCGAAAAACTGTTTGCACAAGGCCATGGCTCAAAAAGTGTTCGGTGACAGCTGCCAGCGGACCCATAATGAGCGACGTGATTATGTGAATCGCTACATGAGGTACAACCTTCGCCCCAGTCAACGGGAACCGTTTGGCCAGACCAATCACAATCGGGGTGCACGCCGCCCATATGCACCAGTAGACAAGTTCGAGTGCACCCACGATCGCCCAACTTACATGTGACCCCTGTGCCTTCACCACCACGATATGGCGCACGGCGAACAACAGTCCTACAATCGTCCACGCGCACAGGATCAAAAACCAACTCGTCCGTCTCATATCTAGCGTGGCTTGTCGCAATGGTGTGTCGACCCCTCAGGCACGGATTATAGCTGACCCTTCGAAGGAGATATCACTGAGGACACGGCGGTCGAGAGCGCCAAGTTCTCCCGACAAAGGGCAACTGTATCTGACGGCCAACTCCTGACCGCTTGTCTCATTTTGGACGCCGCATGTCACTTTTCCTGCGGGCGCCCGTTCTTCGCGGCATATTGTTTCGTGAGCAGGAGCACCGACAAGATAGAGACAGGGACGCGGCATGAACGGATTAGTGAATAGAGTGATGGGTGGCATCGCCGGTTTGGCGGTGCTCGGGATGACCGCAACGCTGGCCGGCGCGCGGGCGCGAACGCCGGCCCCGGGTACGTCGTTCCGTGACTGTTCGAATGGTTGTCCCGAAATGGTGGTGATCCAACAAGGCAGGTTCACTATGGGGGCGCCGGCTGGGGAAGAAGCGCGCGAGAATCTACCCAGTGAAATTCGCGGAAGCTCGGTACCGCAGCATTTGGTCACGATCCGACACAAGCTCGCACTTGCCAAATTTGACGTGACAAGAGATGAGTACGCTCTGTTTGTCGGGGAAACAAAAAGGCCAGACTCCGATAGCTGCATCACGGTTAATGCGGCCGGAACCGGCTTCATTGCCATGAAGGGCAATTGGCATGCTCCAGGATTTCTGCAGACAGGAAGAGACCCCGTCGTCTGTGTGAGTTGGGACGATGCGCAGGCTTATGTGGCTTGGCTGAGCGCCAAGACAGGGCATATTTACCGATTGCCAACGGAAGATGAGTGGGAATACGCCGCGCGCGCGGGAACAACGACAGCGCGTTACGGTAGCGATAATCCGGCGGAGTTCTGCCGCTACACCAATGTTGGAGATCTGGACTATAGTGAGCAGCACCCTGGCGATAGCGGGGCAAATCGAGCGTGCCGCGATGGGTATGCATTCACGTCGCCGGTCGGAAGTTTTCCGCCGAACCAATTCGGCCTCGACGACATGCTTGGCAATGTCATGGATTGGACTGAAGATTGCTGGAACGCCAACTATAGCGGCGCACCTACTGATGGCACGGCGTGGCAGGCTGGAGACTGTGGTCGGCGCGTTGTGCATGGCGGTTCCTGGGACGCTGATCTTAGCGTCGTCCGCTCGGCTCATCGCCGTGGGCTCGCCACGTCCAAACGGGCTACCAGCTTGGGGTTCCGCGTGGCCAGAACGCTCTAGAGAAGTTCAGCAAGGCAGCGGAACTTTACTCCCCAGCCTGCGTAGCAGATGAAAGGAGGCGGAGCGGGATGATATTAGACCAAGTGAAAGTGCGGATTCAGACGGCGGCTCTTTGTGGCACCGTTGTGTTGCTTTGTGCAGCTTTTCCGATTGGGCGAAGCTTTGCCGCTCAAACCGCCGATCGAAAGGACGGAGAGATTACAGAGCGCATTGTTCAAGTTCAGACTAAAGATGGCGTTCCCGACGCGGGGGCGCTCTTCTCTCCACCAAAGAGCGTAGCCAAGCCACTCGCCGTGATTTGGATTCATGGAGCGACCGTTAATTTCTACTCTCCAACCTATCTTGAAATCAGCAGAGACCTTGCAGCACGAGGCTACACGGTCATTGATGGGAACACCCGAACGCACGATCTTGGTAATGTCGAGACTGATCGTGGCGGCAAGCGCATCCGCGGCGGTACATACTGGGGAGTCCCCGGCGAACAGCAACGAGATATAGCTGCATGGATAGACTTTGCAGAGGGACTCGGGTTCAAACAGGTCGTCCTCGTGGGTCACAGTGCGGGCGCGAACGCTGTACGCGAATATCAAGCGCAGACCCAGGACCCACGCGTCGCGGGACTGATACTTGCTTCAGGAGATGTCCGCCCCGATACGAGGGTTCCACCTCCTGAATGGGTATCGAACGCAAAGCAAGACATTGCTGATGGGAAACCAGAAGAATTGGTGCAAGGCCCCTTTCTGAGTGCCGCCACCTTTCTGGACATCCTCAACAGACCTCCCGGATTCAAAGATTTCTTCGGAGAGCTGAGCACCGATGCGGGTGTCGCCCGCATTCAGTGTCCATTGCTCATTCTTTTAGGAACAGATGGAGACGTTGGAAACGAGAAGAACTTGGAAGAGATCAAATCTTCAATCAAACGGCTACCTACCCACCCAACACGCGTAGATACTGCTCTGATTCAAGGTGCCGGGCACATGTATGACGGGCACGAAGATGGTGTCTCACAGGTCATTGCAAGCTGGTCTGACAAACTACCGTCAGGTGAACCCGTGAAGAAGCGGACTAAGAGTCCATAACTAAGTCATCGGTTCAGTTTGTGCTGGATATCGCTGCCACATTTTGATTCGGGTTTCCCTCTGTGAACGAATCCGTTGGAACAGTATTTGACGTCCAACTCTAACCGCTTGTCTCATTTCGGCCACCGCATGTCACTTTTCCTACAATCAGTGGTTCTCCGCAGCATATGTTCAGTGAGCAGAAGCATCGCCACGTAGAGGAGTTCCACATGAAGAAGATTCTTACTCAGTATGGAGTGTTCGCGCTTGCGGTCGCTTTGATGATGCCGTTGGCGCATGCGCAAGCGCAGCCGGCAGGAGTTCAAGCTGCCTTCGGAAAAGATGCCGGAACGCTTTCCGACAAATTCACCGGACTCGCGCGCGTTATGTCGGGCAAGTACGACTGGAAGCCCGGCCAGGGCGTTCGCTCAGTTAGCGACGTGTTCAACCTGATCGTTACGGAGAACGGCATGCTCGCCGCCGCGCTCTCGGGCACACCGAATGCGGGGGCGAAGCCAGCTCCGATCACCGATCCGGAGAAAATGCAGGAAGCTCTGAAGACTTCTTACGTCAATCTGCAAAAAGCGATTACGGGACTTTCCGACAACGACCTGCAGGCGCCGGTGAAACTGTTCGGAAGAGACATGACGAAGCAGGCCGCGCTGATGCTGATTATCGAGGATCAACACGAGCATCTGGGGCAGTCGATCGCGTACGCGCGGACCAACGACGTGGTTCCGCCCTGGTCTAAGTAGGAGCGTCGCGGGGTTCTTTGCGGCATACTGTTCGATGAGCGAGGATTCGCATTGTTACACATAATCCAAGGCTTGCAGCATACGCCGAACGTGAAATCCATCTCTTCGCGGGCAAGGTTGTCTTGGGTGAAGAACAAAGTCAAAGCATGAAAGTGGAGGGTTGTTGTTAGTGTTCATGAAACTAGTCAAATTATTCCGTCGTCTTTGTGTTCGAACGATTGCAGCGCAAATCACAGCTTCCGAACTTGTGGACGTAGCGACCGAGCCACGCTCTACTATTTCCCTAAAGCACCAACGAGGATCAGACTCTATGGGCGGATTCGGCCAGCTTATTGGCTGCGTGTTCCGAGACAGATGCGAATCGCGGGTCGTCGTCTCCTGTTTATTCGTTCTCCTGTGCAGCGCTGCGAAACCCATTCTTGCTGAAAATAATCCGGCGTGGACTACACCGCTCGCACCCTTTCGGATCGCTGACAACGTCTACTACGTAGGAAGCCAAGAACTTGCAAGCTACCTCATCGTAACCTCTGACGGAAATATTCTTATCAATGCAAACCTTGCTAGCTCGCCATCACAGATCCGGACAAGCGTGGAGAAGCTTGGTTTTCATTGGAGCGACACCAGGATCTTGCTAAACAACCAAGCGCACTTCGATCACATGGCTGGAGCCGCCGAAGTTGTTCGCGAGACACACGCAAGGAATATGGTGATGGACGGAGACGTGAGCGTGGCCGAAAGCGGTGCGCGCACAGACTTCTTGTTTCCCTCGCCAAGTGTCCCCTTATACGCACCTGTACATGTGGACCGCGTTCTTCACGACGGGGACACTGTAGTTTTAGGAAATGTCACGTTGACAGCTCACAAGACGGCTGGCCACACCCGCGGATGCACCACATGGACGATGCGATCTCACATTCCAGGAGAGCCAGCCGGAACGATGAGGAATATCGTAATCGTTGGAGGCATGAGTTTCTGGTCGGAATATCACTTCGTTCCGACGTCCATGCATCCCGAGAGCTACCCCGGTATCGCCCAAGATTTTCAGCACACCTTCCTAACGTTGCGCAGGTTACCGTGCGACGTATTTCTTGGAGCTCACGGCGAGTATTTCGACCTGCTCACCAAACTGAAGCGCTATCCAAAAGCTGGCCCCGGTGTCTTCGTCGACCCTGCCGGCTATAAGGAGTTCGTTTCGGACGCGCAGAACACTTTTGAGAAGGCTCTGGCCGAACAGCAGGCTGCCGCGGTCAGACGATAGGAGAATGTTGTGAGCATTTCTTTTACATTCATCTTCCTGTGTGTAGGTTTCATACTGGGCATCCACCCACAGAGAGCGATGACGCAAACAGCGACTAACCCCATCGCTGCAGATGCAACCGTTGTCCTTCAAAGGGTTGCAATCCCGGAGACAAATCGCGAACTAGGTATGGGAATAGCAAACTTTTCTCCGAACGCAGCAAAACCACGTCAAAAGGCGATCGGTCCCGAGACCTGCTATGTGCTCAGTGGAGAAGTAATAGTAGAAATGCAGGGCAGGCCGAAAAAGGTATACCGCACGGGGGAAAGCTTCCAAATTCCAGCAATGATCGCGCATCAGACCACCGCTGGGCAACACGGGGCGAAAGTTCTAGCCACATGGGTACACACTCCTGGCGACCAATTCAATATCCGGTCTCCACACTAGGGCAAGTTTCAAGCGGATAGCGTATGAGCGATGCAATAAGGCGTCCAGAGTATGTCAGGGAGAACTTGTAGATGATCCGCAAAATAGCTTTGTTGATCGGCCTTGTTGGCGTCTTCCAGCAAGCTCTTTCTCAGGCTTTGAAATCCAGCACGAGTGTTGGGAAATACGCTGATGTAGGTGGGTCAAAGATCTGGTACGAAGAATGCGGACCAAGCACACCCGGACCCGGAGTGGTACTCCTCCACGACGGGTTGTTGCACTCTGTCACCTGGGACGAGGTCTGGAAACCTCTATGTTCCAAATACCACGTTGTGCGATACGACCGCAGAGGATACGGCCGGTCTGATAGAGCTAGAGCCCCCTTTGTTCCCGAAGATGACCTTCTAAGCATCTTGCGAATAGTGCATATGGACCGAACCGTGATTATTGGGAACTCTTCAGGAGGAGGCTTGGCGATAGACTTCACTCTCGCTCATCCGGCAATGGTGTCGGCGTTGTTTCTGATTGGGCCTGTCGTTCACGGCATGGCTAACTCTGACTACTTTATCAAGCGGGGAGAGGAGAACGACGCTCCCCTTTCTCATGGAGACGTAAGAGCCGCAGCGGAAAGATGGTCGAGGGACCGATTTCTGATTGCAGGGAACGAATCGGCTGCGCGCAAAAAACTTTATGACGTGTTGGCGGATAATCCGCAGAACCTGAAGTTCGGAGGCGAATTGGAAAAGCACCCTTCACCGTCGGCTGTTTCCCGTCTTTCAGAAATCACGGTGCCAACGCTCATCCTTGTGGGTGAGGCTGACATTGGCGATGTGTTTGCCTACGCGGGGGCGATAAAAGCAGCAGTACCCTCAGCCACATTTGAAATCTGGAAAGATGTGGGCCATCTTATTCAAGCTCAACGGCCAGTAGATATGGTCACTCGTTTCGATCTCTTCTATAGCTTGGCGATGACAAAACAAAGCCGCGCCCAGTAAAGGGGGATGCGACATCAGACAGCAACACCGTAGCAGCTAATTTTGTACTTCAGGAGAAGAAATATGACTAGGACTGAAATTTTGACCAACGAGATTGCGCAACCCGTTGGTCCGTTTTCTGTTGCCGTCACAACAGGCCAGGTCTTGTACCTCAGCGGGCTAGTGGCACAAGATCCAGGGTCGGGAAAGCTTATACGAGGCGGGATCACTGAACAGACGGAACAGATCTTCAAGAATGCTGCGGCTATATTGCGGGCGGCTGGGAAAGATCTCTCTCATGTTGTGAAGGTGACAGTGTTCCTGACAGACATCGGTGAATTTGCAAAGATCAACGAAATCTACGGAAGGCACTTTGACAAGCCGTATCCCGCTCGTACCACCGTGGCAGTTGTTGCTCTTCCTTTAGGCGCACAGGTTGAACTTCCCATGATTGCTGTTTAGAGGATTGACCGTCGCTCAGCGTTTTAGCGAGGACACAGCCTTCTATTTGCTAATGGATCTATTCGGGAGAGATTGCAGTGAAAGCAATTGTAGTAAGTCGAAAGGGTGGCCCTGAGGTTTTAGAGTATTCGGACTTGGCATCCCCAGCGCCGAAGGCTTCTGAGGTCTCGGTACGTGTTGCAGCAGCCGGTGTGAACTTCATCGATGTCTACCTGCGTGAGGGTCGTTACCCTGCAACATGTCCCTTCGTACTCGGGCAGGAAGGCTCCGGAATTGTTGAAGAGGTTGGAGAGGGTGTAGAGGATTTCAAGTCGGGTGACCGCGTCGCTTGGGCGGGAGTTCCGGGCGCATATGCCGAGTTGGCCTGTGTCCCTGCGAACAAACTTGTGAGTGTCCCCGCTAACCTGCCATTGGAGAACGCCTGCGCGGTCTTGCTTCAGGGAATGACAGCGCATTACCTGGCCTATGACACCTATCCCCTGAAGGGCGGAGAATCCATTCTGATACATGCAGGGGCGGGCGGAGTCGGCCTGCTTTTGACACAAATTGCTAAGAACCTTGGAGCCACGGTGATCGCAACAGTCTCCACTGATGAGAAGGCGAGGCTCTCTTACGAGGCAGGCGCGGACAACGTGATTCTCTACAACCACTTGGATTGGGTACCAAGAGTAAGGGCACTAGCACAACTAAATGGACTGCCGGTTGTATATGACTCCGTGGGGCAGGCGACGTTTGAGGGCTCCTTGGAATGTCTCAGACCGCGAGGGATGCTCGTCCTCTTCGGAGCCTCCAGTGGTGCAGTACCCCCATTCGACCTCATTCGTCTCTCTACGTTAGGGTCGCTTTACCTCACAAGACCCACGCTGAAGGACTACATCGATTCGCCGGTAGAACTCTCCTCCAAGTCAGCAACTGTCTTCGGGGATCTTGTCACCGGAGCCCTTAAGCTCCCGGCGGTCGGCCAGTATCCGCTTCGAAATGCCGCCCAAGCCCATGTCGAATTGGAGGGCAGGCGGACGACGGGAAAACTGCTGTTGATGCCGTAATCGGAGCAGTCAAGGAGTGGAATGGCAAATAGGTAGTTGCTCTAGCGTGCTTCAAAACGCCAGTCGATACGGGATAGATGGCCTCCGGCCCGATCCTGTTGGAGTCAAACGCAGCTCCGAATTCGGTCACACCTAAGGAGTAGAAGGACGATGCCAGATCTTCAGTATGTTCATCTCAATGTTTTCACGAATCAACCATTCACGGGCAACCAGTTAGCCGTGTTCCTCAATGCGGAGGGAATAGACGAAAAGCGGATGCAGCGGATCGCAAATGAAATGGCTTTTCCCGAAAGCACGTTCGTATTTCCTCCTGAAGTTTCTGGAACCGACGCGCGCGTTCGCATTTTCACGCCATCCCAGGAGCTGCCGATGGCTGGCAGTCCGGCGGTAGGAACGACTTTTGCGCTTGCGGGAGCGGGTCGACTGCGTACGGGCGCCGATAAGACGGTGCTCGGCCTCGGTATCGGACCGACAATCGTGGGACTCGAATGGGGTCAGGACGGCTTGCGCTTTGCCTGGATGAACCAACCGATTCCGACATTCGGGCCCATTGTCACCGATATCATTGCGGTTGCCGCAGCGCTTGGTGTCCAGCCGCGCGACCTTGCGGGCGGAAACTTGCCGGTGCAAGTCGCGTCGTCCGGAGTTCCGTTTCTGTACGTTGCGCTAAACTCGCGCGCGGCGGTCGATGCGGCAGCACTCGATCGCGCGAGGCTGGGCGCATTCCTCCGGCCGCATAATCTCGAAGAGCTCCCCGTTTTTGTATTCTCGCCGGAGCCGGCCGACGACGGCGCCACGGTCTACAGTCGACTGTTCGCGCCCGTCTTAGGCATCCCGGAGGATACGGCCACCGGCAGCGCGAGTGGACCGCTGGGCGCATATCTGCTCAAGTACAACGCTGTATCAGCCAATACTGAGTCGCGGCTCGTAAGTCTCCAAGGCGTCCGGATGGGCCGCCCAAGTCATATTCACATCGCGCTCTCTAGCCGTGATGGAGTTCTCGAAGAGGTTCAGGTCGGCGGCGAGGCGGTGGTCGTCGGGGAGGGAAAGATTCGCGCATAGCCAGCTACTTGTTGCGAGCAGCAAGACTCAGACCGAACAAACGGAGATCCGTCCGGGTACGAGGAAGGTACGTATTTGCAAGGAGGTTTATGCGCGATGTCGTTTGTACCAGCAGGGCTCCCGGTGTTGGGCCTTACTCACAAGCTGTCAAGGCCGGTGGATTTATTTTCGTGAGCGGACAGCTTGCCCTCGATCCCGCTACCCGGCAGATGATCGAGGGTGACGCGCGGCAACAGACCGAACGCGCCCTTCAGAATGTTGCAGCGATCCTCGAAGCCGCTGGATCCAACCTGAACAAAGTCGTGCGGTGCGGGGTGTTCCTAAAAAACATGAGTGACTTCGAAGCGATGAACGACGTGTACGGGGCAATCTTCGGTCCGCATCGCCCGGCACGTACAACCGTTGGGGCGGCACGTCTGCCCAAAGATAGCTTGGTGGAGATCGACGCTATCGCTCTGGAATAGAACGGGACAGGCTAACCGGGTTTAGCAAAATTACGCGAGAAAGTGCAGAAACGATACTCGATGTAGCGGAGAGTGATTGCTTCAGGAAGTCTCTATCTTCGCCCACGCGCTCGAGACTGTTAGGCATACTTTATGGATATGGATTGCTGTATCGGTATCATCGGCGGGCTTGGACCGGGAGCTGCTTCGCATTACTATCGAGCGCTGGCAGAGGCTCATGCCAAGCGGCGTCTCCCGCTCGACCTTGTCATGGTTCATGCCGAGACATCTCGGATATTTGAGTATGCTGAGGCGAGTGACCGTGAAGGTATGGCGCGATATCTAAAAAGCTTTGTTGATCGATTGAAGGCGGCGAAAGCGGATTGGGTTGTGATTCCAGCAGTGACGCCGCATCTTTGTATTCGAGAACTTCTCTCCATCTCGCCCTTGCCGGTGCTGAACATCTTTGATCCGCTCGTCAAGGAGCTTGCCAGACGCTCGGCCAGCCGAGTTGGTGTATTCGGTACTCGCTTTGTCATTGAGTCCGTCCTTTTTGGCATGGCTGATGGCGTGGAAGTAGTGCTACCGGCGAAAAACGAGATCGAGTATATCCATCGCACTTATTTAGAACTGGCTCAAGCAGGAGAGGGCTCCGAGTCGCAACATCGAGGTCTTACCAGCCTTGCGCTCGAATTCTGCGAGCGGGATAGGCTGGACGCGATTCTTCTCGCTGGTACCGACCTCTCACTGATTTTCAATGAAGCAAACACCCAGTTTCCGTACATCGACTGTGCTGCTTTGCACATTGAAGCGATTCTCAAGAAGGTGCTTCCAGAAGCCATAGGCTTAGTCGGTGCCTGAGCCGTCTTCAGATCGGAAGGGATCCGACGCAAACAAGGTTGTTGAGAAGGGTCGGTACGCCTTGCCTGCGCTGTCTTTCTCGAAACGAACATTGGAATCACTTCCAGTTTGCCGATTACTCGGGATCGGGGAGAATGCGGTGCATGGCCGTTCTCACGCAGTTGTAGGTTTTCAATATCCCTGGGCTACCTTTTCTCAAGAAGATGGGCCAATCATTGTCGATATGCATACCGTCAAAGACTGGACGGCTTTGCCACCTTGGAGGCTTCAATGCAAATACTGATAGTGGGCATCGGCGCGTTGGGAGGAACAATTGCGGCGCGTGCCATCCACGCAGGACTGCCTGTCCGGCTTGCGACTCGCAATACCGATTCCGCGAAGGCATTACGGAGATCGGGTCTGCGAGTGTCTGGCATCGGAGGCGAGGTAAGGGCAAACGCTATCGACGTTGCCGCAGTTGAGGACTACGGAGAGAGAGATCAATTTGACCTGATCCTGCTTGCCACCAAAGCGCAGGACGCGCTGGAAGTCGCGCCCCACATGGTGGGCCTACTTGCCCCCAAAGGGGTTATATTGCCGATACAGAATGGCGGCGTTGCGCGGGCGCTTGCGGATCGTCTAGGCGAAGATAAGATCCTAGGTGGATTCTCAAATCTTGGTGCCACAATGGTAGAACCGGGCGTCTACGAGCAGAAGAATGCAGGGCATCTACTGATAGGCGAGCTTGCCGGTGGTGTGACTGAGCGCGTCGAGCGGGTTGCGCGCGCGTTGGGCCGAGCGATTGAGGTCAAGGTATCTTCAAACCTGACTGGTGCCATCTGGTCGAAACTCCTGATCAATTGCTCGGTTACAACCCTCGGTGCGCTCTGTTCGCAGACCATGCGTCAATACATCGAAACGGAGGCAGGCAAGAAGGTCTTCCGACGGACGTACGAGGAAGCGTTGTCCGTGGCACTTGCGATTGGCACTCGGCTGGAGCGGCTGACAGTGGACCCGATTCCGCCCGGCTGGCCGAGCAAGTCTGCCGCAGAGGAAGAATACAAGGCGTGGGTGGAGACTGTCCTTGCTTTCTACGGAGACATCAAACCCTCTATGCTCCAGGACATTGAGCGCGGCCGTAAGACTGAGATCGACTTCATCAACGGCTATGTGGTGAAGTTAGGCCACGTATCCGGAGTGCCCGTACACATGAACGCCAGAATGACAGGCCTCATACACCAGATCGAGCGTGGGGATCTCCTTCCCTCACCAGATCGGATGAACGATCTGGCCGTCCAAACTGCGGACTGAGGTCGGCGCCGTAACTGAAACCCAAGTGACCCGTCTTTTGAGAAAGAGACTGGTCTCGCTCACATTGGGCATGCTTCATCATCCAAAGAGGGTTTCAGAGGGCGACGCCTGTTCATGTTGTTCAAGGTCATAGAACGGTTCAAATGTGACACGGGGCTCATCGGGGAGCGATTCAGACAAACAGGCCGAATGCTGCCTGAGGGCGTACCGTACCACGCGAACTGGGTCGACTTGCCGGCCGTTCGGTGGTTTCAACTCATGGAAGCACCGGATTCAGAATCGCTGATGCCGTGGATCAGGTGTTGGAGTGACCTAATGGATCGAAATCATTCCGGTACTGACTTCTAACGATTTCTGGTCGACGATTCAATCTGAGTGAAATTCCTAAGCTCCGTTGCCCTGGTGGTTGCCTTGGCGATTCTTGACTGGCCCAACTCTTTTGTAGCGCTTATCCGCGAAGCGAGCGCCGAAGCTACCATTGAGGCGGCCTCGGCACCAGCGCTGCGGACCGGTTTTGCTCTGTGAACGAATCCCGTGACACATTTTTTGGCCGCCTAGTCTGACCGCTTGTCTCATCGCAGACACCGCATGTCACTTTTCCTACAAACCCCCGTTCTTCGCGGCATATGGTTCCGTCAGCGCCGGAGTATCGCCAAGAACGTTGCTGGGACGACCCCGGCGGCCGACGAGTTCTACAAGGGGAGAAGAAGCGAGTGAAATCGAGATTGGCAACTTACATGAACCTGGGGCGGCGCATTCTCGCTTCCACGTTACTGGCGATAACCGTGACCGTTGCAGCCGCGGCGCAAAATGCTCCTACCATCAGTTCCGATGAAGCGCGAAAAGCGATTCAAGCCGGTTACGCCGAGTGGACTAAAGCGCGTGTGGCGCTGGACATGAACACGATCGAGAGAATGCTGGCTCCTGATTTCTACGTCCAAACTGCTGACCAAAAACGTACCCGGCAGGAGTTTATCAATAGCATGCCTTCAGCCAAGGCAACGAAGTTTGATGCTAACGTGCTCACGGTCGAGCCCAGAGGCAATGACTGGTCCGTACTCGTATTTGAGAAAGTCGAGGTCGAGACCAAGGACAAAGACGGCAAAACGAGCAAGGGTTACCGAGTGCTGGTTGCAAGGGATGGCTGGAGAAAATTGAATGACAACCAGTGGACCATCTTATCTACCGAGCCACTGGGCCAGCAACGGTGGACGGAGAGTCCGCCGATCGCAAATTGGTAATGGGATTCAAGTGATGTCCTCTGCCGGCCCCAAGTTAGCGCGCAATTGCTGTTACCGGCGAAAAGTGACGTTAGGTTAATCGTTGAACCGTTCCTTCTACGGGATGAAGGTGTCAAACGTCGTGGCTCATACACGAATCCCGAAGGAGTCCTGAATGATTGATGTTTCCGAAAGCACGGCTCCTAATTTCCGCAAACCTGTTCTGGCAATTGCAGTGGGCGGCCTAGTCGCCGGCACCTTGGACCTTATGCAAGCTTTTGCTCTCTTTGGAACGCGCGTTCCGCTCTTAGTTGCAGCGGGCCTGATGGGCCGACAGGCTTTACATGGAGGTGTATCCACTTATGTACTGGGCGTCCTCCTGCACTTCTTTATCGCGCTCTCAGCTGCAGCTATTTACTATGCGGCGAGCCGTAAGCTGAACTTCTTGACCGGGCACTGGCTGGTATGCGGGTTGTTTTATGGGATTGCAGTCGAGCTGGTAATGAATCTCATCGTCCTACCTCTTTCCGCGCTTCACGCAAGAGGTCCCTACAAGCTTCACGATCTCCTCCAAGGACTGATTGTGCACATGGTCGTGATCGGGCTGCCGATATCTTTCAGCGCTCGGCGGTTCGCAAGGGCAACTGAGCCAGTTCAGTGAACAGCATTTCACCGACGCGGTACCGCAGAACACGAGGCTTCAGGAAACTCGATTGAATTGCACAACAGGTCTGCTGCTAAATGCATTCTTCCTGTTGGTTGCCTGTAGGAGACGTATCGAAATTCCATTCCTGTGGGAATACAAAAGGTGACTTTACCGTGAAAGACAAACAAGACATACAACAAGGAACTCTCTCGCTGATGGTGCTCAAGACACTGGATGTCCGGGGACCGCAGCATGGCTGGGGAATTGCACGGCGCATCGAGCAGGTCAGCGGAGACCTTTTGGCTGTCAACCAGGGCACGCTATATCCCCTATTGCTCAAGCTCGAGCATGAAGGCTCAGTCACATCGGAGTGGGGCGCATCGGATAACAACCGCCGCGCGCGCTTCTATGACCTTACGAAGGCCGGCCGCAAACAACTTCAGGCAGAGACCCGCAATTGGGAACAAACCGCAGCGATCGTCGCACGCTTTTTCAGCGTCAAGGCGGAGGATTTATTGTGAGATTCTTACGACGCTTTTTCATTCGTCTCTCAAACTTCGCCACCGCAAAGCGCGCCGACCAGCGTCTCCGTGAGGAACTGGCCGAGCATGTGGCCTTGCAGACTGAGGAGAACCTACGCTCCGGCATGTCGCCTGCGGAGGCGCGCAGGCAGGCCGCACTGAAGCTTGGCGCGGCCCAGGCCATCAGGGAGCACCACAACGCCGAGCAGGGTCTTCCGCTCGCTGAGAATCTTCTTCTCGATATCCGGTATGCGTTCCGCATGCTCTTGAGGGCTCCTGGATTTTCCCTTATTGTCATCGCCACCATTGCCCTCGGCATCGGAGCCACCACTGCCATCTACAGCGTCGTCGATGCCACACTGCTGCATCCTTTGCCCTACCCCCACCCCAACGAGCTGGTGCGCATTCAAGCCAATCTTCCCGGCGTGGGCGCGCATGACATCGGCTTCTCTATCCCTGAGTTGAGAGATCTTCAAAACTCGGGAATCTTTCAAAATGTGTCCCTCTGGTTTTTCGGCACTGACACTCTTACCGGCAGCGGCCAGCCCACGCGCATCGCTGGAAAGTCGGTCTCACCCACCTACTTCGCGGTGCTCGGCGTCCACGCGCAGTTGGGCCGCACCTTCGATCCGCGCGACGCCACCCCCGGCTTCAACAATGAAGTCGTCATCAGCGATGGTTTCTGGAAGCGCGCACTAGGTGCTGACCCGAACATTGTCGGCAAAACTCTGCGCGTGGACAACGATCCCGCTCTTGTTGTCGGCGTCATGCCCGCCAGCTTCCGCGACCAGGGCCAAACCAACGAACAGGTCGGTACCGAATTGTGGGCGGCGACCGGATTTATCGCTGACCCCTCCTCACCCCTGGTGCGCGGCACGCGTACCCCCTATCAGACCATCGCGCGCCTTCAGCCAGGTCTATCGGCTGCGGAAGCACAGGGGCGTATCGATGCCCTCGTTGCATCGCTAAAAAAGCAATATCCGGCGGATTATCCATCGCAAGGCGCGTGGGCTATCCATCTCACTCCCCTGGCCGAGAGTCTCGTCGGCAACGTTCGCCAGTCGCTCATTCTGCTGTTTGGCGCGGTCGGCCTGGTCCTGCTGATCAGCTGCGTCAACGTCGCCAATCTGCTTCTCGCTCGCGCCAGCGCGCGCGGACGGGAAATGGCCGTTCGCCAGGCTTTGGGAGCCGCAAGAATGCGGCTAGTCCGGCAGCTCTTTACTGAGAGCTTGTTACTCTTCGTGCTTGGCGGTTTCGCCGGTTTCGCCGTTCTCTTCTGCGCCCAAAAATTCCTTTTGCAATTTGTTCCCGAAAGCCTGCCGCGCCTCAATAATATCTCCATCAGTTGGGGCGTGCTGGCGTTTGCCATCGTTGTTTCCGTCGTCGCCGGAACCATCTTCGGACTTGTCCCCGCGTTTCTCACAAGCCGCCTTAATCTGACGGCGACCCTCCGGCAGGAAGGTCGCGGCTCTAGCGGTTCCCGGCGGAGCTCGCGCTTGCGCCATGTTCTGGTGATTGGTGAATTAGCCCTCTCCTTGGTGCTGATGGTAGCCGCCGGCCTTCTGCTACGCAGCTTCTGGGACTTGTTCAACGTGCAACTCGGCTTCAATCCCACTCGAGTGATGGCAATCGAGAGCTCGCTGCCGAATCCTAACGATCCCAGTACCGACATTTATCGAACTGCCACGCAAGAAGCGGTGTTCCTGCGGGAAACTCTCCGTCGAATCCGGACGCTTCCGGGAGTAGAAGAAACCGCCGTCAGCGATCGGCAGGCGATCCCACTCGGCCATGGCCAGAACGATCGCAGACTGGTTCCATTGGTTCGCGAGGGCCAGGAAGGGCAGGACCGACAGCCACCGTTGCTGGATACATCGATCGTCTCCCCGGACTATTTCCACGTGCTGGGCATGACTCTTGTGCGTGGACGCTTCTTCGTCGATCAGGACCTCGAATCGACACCTCTGGTCGCAGTCATCAATCAGGCTGCGGCCCGCACCTACTGGCCTAATCAGGACCCGGTCGGCAAGCGAGTCCGTATGTTGGGCCGTTTGGGCCGTGCCAGGCCGGACGCGACCACCATCGTCGGCGTCATTGCCGATGCGCACACAGAGTCGCTCGCGGACGCAAGTGTCCCGCAGATGTACCTGGACCTCTATCAGCGGCCGGCCAAGTTTATTGCGTTCTACTTGCGTGGAGCGGTCGATCCCGCCGCCATCTCCGAGCAGGTGCGCACACAGATACAGGCTGTCGATCCGGAGCTTCCTGTCTTCCATCCGCAGACGTTGAACGACGTTCTCGCCTCATCGCTTTCAGTGCGGCGATTCTCCATGGAAATGGTCGCGCTATTTGCCATAACTGCCCTGCTGTTAGCGGGCCTGGGAATCTATGGCACCATTTCGTTCTTGGTCAATGAGCAATCGCGCGAGATC
>Ga0302226_10000893_pt1 | contig 23149 bp, 37 predicted proteins | sample II_Palsa_E3_3_FD_193524 | JGI IMG/M metagenome (GOLD analysis project Ga0302226, IMG submission 193524) | Peat permafrost microbial communities from Stordalen Mire near Abisko, Sweden - II_Palsa_E3_3 | ecosystem: Environmental > Terrestrial > Soil > Palsa > Peat permafrost | place: Sweden...
TTACCCCCCCCCCCCCCCCCAAAAAAAAAAAAAAACTATTTACTGATTGACGCATTTCTTTTTATTTTGTAGCCATTTGGTGCATGATCTTTGGTGTATGCTCCAACGCTACACATTAAAAAAAAAACTACGACGCATTGAGCCAATACTATTTGTCAACTCTTGAAAAAAAAAATCCACGGCCAATGAAATTTTTTTATTTCGTTTTTTGATTTGTTAGAATGTCGGTGCGCGTCCGTTTCGCACCCAGCCCGACGGGCTTCCTGCATCTTGGCGGTCTGCGAACTGCCCTCTTCAACTACCTTTTGGCACGACAGAGCCCCGATGGCAAGTTCCTTCTGCGCATCGAGGACACAGACCAGACGCGCTACGTCCCAGGTGCCGTCGAGCAAATTGGCCGCGCTCTCACGTGGGCCGGCATCCCGTACGACGAGGGCCCCGATCGCGATGGCGGCCGTGGGCCGTACTACCAGTCCCAGCGTCTGGCCACCTATAAGGAACACGTGCACAGGCTGCTGCACACGGGCCATGCGTACCCGTGCTTCTGCTCGCAGGGCGACCTCGAGAGCAGCCGGTCCGCGGCAGAGAGCCAGCACCAGGCGCACAACTATGACAGGCGGTGTCTTGGGCTGCCCAAGGCCGAAGTGCAAGCGCGCGTGCACGCAGGCGAGGTGCACACGATCCGATTGCTGGTACCCATCCACGCACATGCAGTTTTTCAGTATTAATAGTGTGTGTGTGTGTGTGTGTGCGTAGGTGCCGCATGGAGGCACAACAGTCAACGACCTGATCTACGGCAGGGTGCAGTTTAGCAACCGTCTCATCGACGACCAGATCCTGCTCAAGTCGGACGGCTTCCCCACGTACCACCTGGCCAACGTTGTTGACGACCACCTCATGGGCATCACGCATGTCATCCGCGGCGAGGTACCATAGTTTTTTTATTTTTATTTTATTTATGTATAAAATTTGCATGCATACAGGAGTGGTTGTCGTCCACACCAAAGCACCTGATGCTGTACAAGGCCTTTGGCTGGGCGCCTCCTCAGTTTGCGCATCTGCCGCTGCTGCTCGACGAGAACAAGGCCAAGCTGTCCAAGCGTAACAAGCACGCCAACGTCAACTCATACATGGAAGAGTACCTGCCAGCAGCGCTGCTCAACTTTGTTGCGTTCCTGGGCTGGGCGCCTGACAATAAGCGAGAGATCTTTTCGCTCGAGGAGCTTGTGAAAGAGGTACCTTGCACATTTTTATCTTGTTTGTGTGAATGTTTTGTGTTAGTTTTCAATCAAACGGGTCAACAAATCGGGCGCGGTCGTGCTGCAACAGAAACTCGACTGGTTCAACCGCGAGCACATTATACTGCAGTCGCAAAAACCAGAGGGCATGGCCGACCTGGTCAGCCGTACCCTGCGAATCTTTGAAAACACCAACCAGGCGGAGCCGAATAAACACGTACTACCTGAAAAATAAGTATGATAAACTCATATTACATTCTTACCCACTAGGCGTGGCTCTCGCTGGACAGCGATCATTCCAAGTGGCGTTGGAGAGACAACGATTACCTCTCGTCCGTGATTGATGGGTGCAAGGATCGACTTCACGTGCTCCGAGACTTGACCACACGATTCTACTACCTGTTTGAGCGCATTGATTGGCAGACGGATGACGCCAAGGCGCTCCATGCGAAGCTAAATGTGGACCACCTGGCTCCCCTTGGCCGCAACGCTGGCCTTATCGTGCACACGCTGGTCGATCCTTCCGATCCACTTGTCTGGGCAAAAGACACCACATCTGAAGCTCTCCATCACGCCATCGCTGACGCGGCCAAGCAAGCAAGCATCGCGTCCAGCCCTGCAATGATGGCCGCTCGTTATATGCTCTCTGCATCTGCAATCGGACCCAGCCTGGGCAAGATAATGCTCATGCTCGGACCCTCCGAAACGCTTTCTCGACTCGGTCACTTTGCCAAATAGAAATCACATTGCATTCTGTCATTCATAATTTCATCAACAACACACATTCTGTGAACAAATAAATCTGGGTCCTGTGTCAAAAGAAGGGGTCAAATCCGCCGCCACCTCCACGACCACGACGTGGCGGAAGTCCGAGACCGCCGCCACCGCCACCGCCACCGCCAAATGGATCATTGCCAAAGGGGCCCACAGGATCAAATCGGGCGCCTGGGACAATGCTGCCAGGAGGGAAGCCGCCTGCCGAGGGATCAATGAGCCCACTACTGAGAACATCGTAAGCATTTTCTCTTCCGATAATAAAATAATAACAAACATACCCTGGACGAGGGCGAGGAGGGAAAAATCCAACGCCGCCACCAAAGCGACCACCACCACCAAAGGGAAGTCCGCCTCCCGGCGTGGGGCCAAAATTGGGGAATCGATCATAGTCGCCACCATACATGCCAGGTGGGCCGCCGACAGGAATGTACGGGTTGTTGTTGTTGAAGACATTGTCGTTGAAGGGCCTGTACCGATGGAGCAGCTCATCCTGCGATTGCTGTTCGCGTCGTCGCTTCTCTTCAATATAGTCGCGCAACAGTGTCCTCCAGTTGGTGCTCACAGCGACGTGCAGTTTGAGCGGAACGTGGACATGGTACAGACGCTTCCACAGGCTCTGGTCGGCGCAAACTTGCTTGAAGGCCCGGTTTACACGGGCCATCCGGCCTAGCGTACGCAGGTCAAGCCAGCTGCAGAGGACAAGCTACAAAACGGGACAGGAGTGAATAAACGGCTAGGATTTTGAACGAGCACCTTGATCTCGGGAAGAAGACCGTCGAGCGTGGTCGTCAGCGTGCTTCCGACGAGAGTGTGGGCGCGGGCACGCAGCGGATGGACAACATGGTCCTTGAGGACGCGAGAAAGGGCATGCATGTTTTGGTACACACGCGAGCATCCAGCCGAGAGTGGGACGTGAAGCTTGACATAGGTCTGGACGGGCAGCTGCGCCTGGTAGATGTGGTACGACTCATCGCCCTCGATGGCTGCATTGACGATGAGCAGGGTCGACATGGCGACGCACTTGACGACGGCATTCGCACTGCCCGTGTTGGTCGTGTACGTCATCTGGACCAGCGGCTCGTCGCGGGCAGCGAAAGCAGAATAAGCACTCGAGCTGGTGAACCCACTCTCGAGCATAAGCACGTGCAGCACGACGGCCAACGCCTCGTGAGCTGTGCGGGGCGCGCCCTGTGTGTACGCAAGCACGAGCGAGTCAGGCACACGGCCAGACTTTGTCGAGTGGGCCACCAGCAAAGGGGCCGCTTCGGCCGTTTGCAGCGAGGATGCTGGTGCTGCTGAGGGTGCTGGTGCTGCTGAGGGTACTGGCGCTGCCGGTGCTGGTGCTGGTGCTGGTGCGTCCAATTTGGTCTTCTTTGCCACAGTTGTTGTTTGTGTCGTGGTAGCCGCGGCTGGTGCACCACTGGCTGTGAGGACATACAGCTACCAGAGAGAGCAAAACACACAGTCAGCACACGGTCACGTCGGCAACAGCAGCCACAGGCATGCTTACCAGGTCACCGCCAAAGATCTTGAGGTCCTGCAGAGTCTGGTCGTCGTCAGCCGCAGACAACTCGTCGCGATTGTTGAGGCTCAGACGCAACGCCTCGAGGCCGCTGGCAACCTGGTTGGTAATCGCGGTGCGCAGGTCGCGAAGGCGCAGAGCGTTGCCAGGACCGGATGAGAACAGCTCGACGGTGGTCGTCGTTCCGCCGTTCCGCACGCGAAGCTTCATGACGAGAAAAAAGTTGAAGGACTTTTTTTTTGCCAGCGACTCCGGCCCTTCACGTCGCCGCACCATCCGGGGCTGTCCTGGTATGGTTTTTTGAACAGAAAACATACAACTTGCTTTGGATTATTCATGACTAATTTACATAAGTGGTTGGACGAGTCTCAGTCGTCGTCGTCGTTGTCACGGGCCGATCGCTTGTACTTTTCGTCGGCCTCCTCGCTCTGACCGGGCTCGACCTCGTTGCGGATGCCCAGGAGGAGCTTGCCCACGGCCTCGACGCCGCCGATGAGCGGCTTGATCATGGCGGTGGGGATCGCGCGGATCGCAGTACGCACAGAGGCCGCAGCACCCTGTTCGCGGTAGACCTCGAGGGGCAGTGTGAACGCAGAGTACACGGCCTCGCCAAGGTTGGTTTGCAGCTTGTGCAGTCCCTGCTCGGCGCCCTCGCGGATATTGGCGGGCTGTGCGGCGTAAAAGCTCGGCGTGAATTCCCGCTGGCCGGAAGAGTCAGAGTCGCTGCTGGCGCTGAGAGCAGAGTTGGCAAAGACCAGGACCATCTGCGTGCCCACGACTAGCTTGGTCGACAGGTTGATCGTCTCGACAGTGACGGTCTTGAGCAACGAGCCCGCGCCCTGCGCGATGCCGCGCATCGTCCGGCCATCTTTGCGGTAATGCTGCACGGGCAGAACTATCATGTCGAGCAGCGACGAGCCAAGGTTGATGAACGAGCCCACGACGGTGATGCCAGACGCGATGCCCGTCCCGGTAGTGCGCGGGTCCATCAGCTTGGGCACCCACTTGCGCTGGACACCCTCGAGCACGCGCTGGAAGCCCTCGAGTCCGCTCAGCTTGACCAAGGGGAGGCGCACGACCGAGCCCTCAATGTAGAACAGATTGATCAGCTCGGCGAGCTTGCCCTCGAGCAGCGAGTCCCAATGCAGCACCTCGGGCATGTAATCCAGCTTGAGAGCAACGCTAGATATGTTGACCTGCTGGTAAAACGTCTCCTTGGGCGCTTTGGCACCCACCGCGGGCTCTGGTGTCGGAGGAAGGGGACCGGCGGGACCCGGCGCACGCGCAGGCGAGAAGGAGAAAAAGTCGATCAAAAAGTCGACCGCGTGCTGGTCCACGTAAAAGCGCAAAGGAAGGACCTGCAGACGCAAACGAGTCTCGGTGTTGGAGAGGGCCGGATTCGGACGGACCGACGTGCTCTGGTACTCGAGCATGACGGAATCGGTCTCGCGCGGCTCATCCCTCTCCGTGGGCCGCCAGTATGTAAGGAAGTGGCGGAAGACAGACGCACGGATGAGGTCACGCACACGGAGGTCACGCACAGAGATGACCAGATGCGAGGCGACCTGTTCCTTTGGGTCGTACGACTGCTTGGATACCAAAAAGTGGTGCATAAACACCTTGAGCCACGCCTTTTCAGAGCGTTGCTGTCGGAAACGCCAGTGCGCACGCCTACGCAACAAGAAATTATTAATAAAAATAAAAATAAAACTATACATTTCGACATTGCTGGCTGTTCGCTTGTCGACATAACCCTTGACGTCTTCATGGTCGATCGGGAGAAAGTCCTCTTCTTCATCGTCGTCATCGCCTCCTTTCGTGGCAGCAAGCGATGGAGCAGCGGATGAAGACGCAGAAGAGGAGCCGCGCTGGGCAGCAGCAGCAGCAGCAGCAGCAGCATCCGAGCTCCACTCATCGTCCAACTTGGCAAAATCAGCACTGGCCATACTTTGTGGAACTGAGGCCATCGAGCTATCAGAGGTCGACCGTGCTCGAGTGCTGAGGTCGTCGGCCGGAATTGCCGGCGTAGTCTTGAGTGTACGCATGAGACGAGCGGGGATCCGGAAATCGAGACCATCGTACATGCGCCAGCAGAGCATTGACACAGTGAATGTGAGTTTGAAGGCACTATGGTTTTGGGATGTGAATGAAAACGAAAATCAAAAAAATTTTTGACAAAAAAAAAAATACCTGTGCTCTGGGAGCAGTTGATCACCTGCTTTTTCCGTGTGAGCAGTGTCAAAGTGGTCCTCTGTAAACTGCAGCGGTTCGTCGTCGATCACACGCACGAAATATTCGGTCGGCGCATTTTGATTGCCAAAGAGCAGCTGGGACTCCTGTGCAAAGAAAAATATTGTTAGGGGGTACTCCAAAAAATAAAATAAAATAAAATAAAATAATTTATACCTCTGGCGTCGTGATCGTCGGATAGGTCGACTCGCTGACAGGAGGCAAGAGACTGTCAAGAGGGTTGGATGTTGTGGCGGGAGCGGCCGAGTACGAGCCTGCTGATGAACCAAGAGACTGGCCCGGCAGTGTGGGGCTTGTGCGGAGTTCACTGCCACTCAGGAGGTCGGTGCTGTTGCGTCCGCTGCTGGGGGTGGTTGCTGCACCGCCCAGCGAGGTGAGCCAAGCCGAGGAGCCGAAACGAGGGCCGTTCGAGGCCAAAAGCGGGTCGTTTCTGCTCGTCTCGATGGCGTCGTCCGAGTCAGCAATCGGGTCCCAATCGTCGGTCGCATCATCCGAAGAGACAACAGGTATCGGGCTGTCAAAGGCAGTGACAAACTCGTCGTCCATGGAGGCGATGCGCTGCTTTGTTGCATCCCGCACACCAGGGAAGCGTTGCTGTGGCGGCCGAAGCTGCTGCTGATAATGCCGAGGTGGGGATGGACCCAAATAGCCTGCCCCAGTGATGGGCACTTCGGACGACACAAAGCCTTGCTTTGGCACAGCAAACGCCAGTTCGTCCACCGATGCAAAGACATCGGCCACGAGCGGTCGTTCTCCGTCATCTCCGCCGCTGCTGCCTCCGATGCTGGTCGAGTCACCACCAGCAAAGAGCTTTGGAGCCTCGTCGTCATCGTCCGTTGATGTTGCGGGGATGGCATGCACAGGCGAGGGCGGAAGATCTCTGCTGTTGGTGAGGTAGTCGATCGCGCGCACAAACGAACTGAACGTATCGGCGCACGTGTCTACATAGCCGCGGCCAAACTTGAGCTCGTATAAAGACTCCTGTAAAAAACATTTTTTTTAAAAAGAAAGGAAACATCACGTCTTCCTTACCAGACCCGTCCGGATGTAGACGGCAATGGTGTTGACTCTGACAATTGGCACAAATCCGTTTGATTCCCAGTGCTGCTCGCGTGCCGACAGGGACGGCGAAGTCTTTTCCAGCATGAACGAGCTGTAAATGCTCTGCTCCTCCTTCTGATCTTGGGATGCATCTGTGACACACACACACACACACACACACACAAAGAGATGAATAAATTATTCTTCAAAGGTAAGGTCGTACGAGAGCCGTCATAGTCTCGAAGCAGTATCCTCGTGTTCTCAAAGTTGAGGTTGAAGCCGAGGGTTGGAGATCCAACGATGATCATGGCCGCAAATGTGCCTTGCACGATCTCGAGGACGAGGCTAAAGCTGTCATACTTGGGATTGAACTGCGCGCAGACGTTGTTGAACCCAATGTCCAGCTGAAGTGTTTTCAATTGTTGTTTAGTTGACAAATAACCCGTGGCCTTTATTTTTACCTTGATGCCTCGATGGAGAAACTCGGCGTAGAGTCCTTCCATGGGGGCCTCCTCGAGCAAGGCAGGCAGCACGCTCATCCAGCTGGACTCGGACACGTGCTGCAACACGAGGTCACTCAGGTTCATGTCCACACAAATGTCCTTGGAGTGTTCCGTGTGGTCCCACCCGATCGTCAATAGCAGATCCAGCACCGGCGAGGGCACGAGGTCTTGGGCAGCGAGGGGCGACGTTCGCGCAATGACGACAACTTGTTTCTCTGGGTCAGAGATGTCGGACAGCGATGCGTCGTCAATCGTGAGGTGCAGAAAGTTGAGATTCGAGCCAGAATATTGAAGAACGCGGAACGCCTAGTTACGCAAGTTAAAAATAAAAATAAAAATGAAAAAAAAATAAAAGCTTACCCGCATCTCCATCACTTTGATCAGGTACATGTTGGGTCGTTTGTAGTTCTCCTCGCTGTCACTGGGGTCTTCCATAATCGTGAAGATGAGCTGGCTGATGTCAGCGACCAGGGTCAGCATGTGCACGTTCGCGGTTGCTGGCCTTATACTGCGGATGTGTGAGCGCGACAATGTAGCAGACTCGGATGCGTGCTCGTCATCGTTCAGGTCGTTGTCTGATTTGACCTCTTCAAAAACGATCTGTTAAAAAAAAAGAAAAAAAGTTTAGAAACAAACCCCAGAAAACCGCCAGTTACATCATTTGAAGGTAGTGCTCGCAACGCAAGTGTTTGGGCCAGCTGAGGGAGCCACTCTGTTGCCTCGTTAAATATCAGGTCTGCTTTGACAAACTGGCTCCGGCTCATGTGCACGACCACACGGTTGATCGTGCTCTCAACGTTCATCTTGGCTAGCCTTTTGGCGCTGGACTTGAAAGCAGAGGGATTTTGCTTGTGTTTGTTCATGAGAGCAGCCGAATCGGGGGTGGGTACGGCATCGGGAATCTCCAGCTGGTTATTCGTGTGCACAATCACTTCCGCGGGAATCCTGGGTTTTTCGATGAGTACAGAATCAACTCAAGAAAGATCAACTTACTTGCTTTGGCCACCGTCGACAAGCGCAATAGCGGTCATGATGTACTGTTGCTTGACGCGTCTGTTGGAATATATTAGCTCCTTTTTTTTAGTCAATGTCTTGCAATGTACTCTGTGGCCACAGGTGACGAGGGAGCACGCAAGCACACAAGGATTTTCTTAAAGCTCAAATAGATATCGCTTGGATCAAGAGTCATATTGGCCACGTCCGAGCCTCCAGTCTCAAGGTACAGGTCGTGCAAATCGACGACGTTGCTCTCCGAGTAGAGATAGACCCCTGGCTCATTGTTTTTAATACCTTTCCCTTGAACAACAACAACAACAACATACCTGGCTTGAAGTTTGGAATCATGCTGTCGTCAATCACTCGAGGGGTGCTTACATCGAGACGGATCATAGAGCACTTGAGCTCAACAACGGTCTTTGAGGACGGACTTCCACGTTCTCGGTGGACAGGCGCCGATGGAGGGTAGTCGTCTGGTTCGCCTTCCCTGTGGATAAATAAATAAAATAAAATAAAAAAATAAAAAAATAAATAAATAAATGGAGTGCCAAAAGAATTAATTATTTTGTACATGGGAGACGGTGCGGGAGCAACGGGCGCGACGATGAAGTGCTGCAGGCGATCGAGGATGCGCAAATCGAGCGTCAAAAGAAGAGGTTGCATCGACACAGAAACTTTCGTGGACCCACTCTCTCCCTTTGCGATTGTGTCGATCTGGATGACCACGTCAGGCTCGCGGGCGCTCCCTGATGCCATTGCACTTTTAAAGGGCCGCGGGCTGCCGATACGCGCCTTGTCGTCTCGTGACGCGTTGTACAATGGAGTCCCTGCCACGCTCAACAGACCGGTTTCGACCATGGCTAGCTCGAGCTCGCGCGAATGCGTTGGAGGAACTATTACCGAGACTTGAGGCAAAAAAGCTCACACAAAAAAGTGCAAGTAAAATACCAGCAATCGTGTTGACGGGGATCGCCGACGAAAACACGAGGACGGGCATGAAGGGCTCGACGACAAAGGGTGAGTACTTTGCGACCTTGGGGTCCTTGACCGAGTCGGGCAGGAACTCATTAACCGTGATCGTTTGCAGGCGCACACTGGTCGACATCTTGATGGCAGATTGCGTCCATTCAGCGGCAACGTTGAGAACCTGGACCGTGACGTGGCTGGGCAAGCTCGTTTCCGTGTCCACAGACAGAGCGTCCAGAAGCAAGTCGTCATGCCACGTAGACGCGTATGGCCACTGGGACTCCATCGACGTCCGGTTGAGCGAGTCCACGGTCCATAAAATAATGCTCAATTGACGCAAGTGAACTTGTAGATGGACGCTGGGCTGTGCAGCAGATACCCCAAATGACTCTTTTGACGACGAGGCAAGTACCGAGGAAGACGATGCATTGGCAGATGCAGGTGTGGTCGCTTCGTCGTCGTCGTCGACAGACTGCAGACTCTCTGCTTGAAGGAGAAGAAAAAAAAAATGAATATTGAGGGGAAAAAAAAAGGTTTCCATACCGTTGCTTCTGTTGTCATCGTCATAGTCATCGTCGTCGCGGGCGTCGACGTATCGACTGGTCCCGACGGTGCTCGTGCTAGTTCTTAGTGTGGAGGAGCGGGACCCCATTGTCAGGATGTGGTCAATTTGAGGAAAATCGTGTGCGGCGAGGGTTCTTCCCATTGGCCCAGTTTCTGCGCAGGAACAAGAGGTTAGAAAATACAAAAAACTAAACCCTGAAAATACCTTGTGCAAAATTGATACTGTTTTTCCTCGAGCGTGCCGAGTCAACCGAAACAAAGCTGGCCGGCGACCCAGGCTCGTCGTCAGAGGGCTTGGCTGCAAACTGGTCGCTGATCGCCGTTGCAAATTGTAGCAGCGAATGCAGGTGGTGCGGGGCCAAGACCAGTTTGACGTTCTGTTGAACAAGCGATTTTCAGCACGTTTTTCTTTTGCTTCTTTTTCGAAACGAGAACACGTGTACCTTGATGAAACAGTCCAGGTCGTAGGCAGGCGCAGTCACATTGACGGTGGGCTGCAAGTTGAGTTTTACTTTTACAAAATTCTTGTCGGCGATCCTGAGGAGCAGGACGTTGTGCGCTGGCGAGTTATCCTCAAGTGCATGTCGATCTGCAAAAAAGATAAAGGTGAGCACAATCATACTATTTGCCTCGTACCATGGAACTCTTGAAAGCGAACGGCAAGACCCGAAAAGGACACGGCCTTGAGACTGAACTGAGAGGCTGTCGTGGCCGCGGCCGCACCGCCTTCAGGACTCTCGTCTTTTACAGAGATTTCGGCGAAATTGATCTCCACTGCGTTTGGCTTGCCGCTGTACGTGGATTCTTTTTGTCGCAAGACGACTGTGGTGTCGAGAGCTTTGATCTAAAACAAAAAGAATTCAAAATTATCGGACTACCTTTTTTTTTTTTTTCTTTGAGGCTACCGAAACGCGGGACAGCATGCGATTGATGAAATCGGTGAGGACGGCACCGGCGTCGTCCGCAGGGGCGACAGGTGAGGCCCGCTGCGGTTGCGGTTGTTCGCGGGAGGCCTGTGCTGCCACGGCTGCAGCTGCTGGGTCTTCCCGCAGGAACTCTGAGGCGATTTGTCTCGACGATGTCATTGCCGAAGAGCGCATGACTGACGACAAGACATCATCTGCCGTTGCTTTGTCTGTTCCCGGGTTGAATTCTAGTACGATCTCGGTGCCCTGGACGGTGAAAACCAAGCTCGCTGCAAGAATTGGGGTGTTGAGAGATGTGTTTTTGTTTGGTTGGTTACCTTGCCACAGACTCTCCCATGAGACGTCGACCGTGATCTGGCGGATGACGCCGCTGACGACGCGGAAGGGGAGGTGCTCCAGCAGCTGGTTGAGCGCGTCTGTGCTCAGCTCAATGTCGCGCAGAGTGACGGTCCCCTTGCTCGTCGAGACCTCGACGTCGAGCTGGTCCAGTGATAGCTCCTGCTTGAAGAATGGCCCCAGTGTCCTCTTGAGCGCAAACTTGACGACACGCGCCTGGATCGTCTTGGTGAAAGCCCAGAGCGACATGGCTGGCCTTTAGAAAAACAACACACCTGTGCAACGGCAACGAATGACGTCGGTCCAGGTCAGAATCCAACGCAGTACAAAAAACAGAGTCACGGCGTGCATACCCCAGTCAACGAGGCTGGCGAGACGGCTGGTTTGGCTGGTGTTTGGTCGCTGGACGTATATCGAGGCTGGCGTGTTCAGTGTTGTGTTTGTTGGTGGGTTGACAAAAACAGTCAGTGGCAAAGGCCCAGATTGAACAAGGTCGTAACGAAACCGCACACCGGGCTGCCAAGGGCGGATGCCTCGGTGGGGTCGGCGGGTCGGGCGACTCTGTATATCGAGTGGGTAGTAGGATTGAGTTGTCAGAGACGGCAAAGAGTGAAAGGCCAAGCCGTCCTTTAGAGGAAAAGTGACACGATGAAAAAAAAAAACGCACAAAGGGGTTGGACCGGCGTGCTGTGGTGGCCAAAGGGGTATGTCCATCGCAGAAACGAGTCGGCTTGTGTGCCTTTCACTCGCAACAAGAACAAAAAAAAAACTATTATTTCTGAGAGATGATGGAGTAGCACTTGTCACAGACTCGGACGGGCTCGCTGAAACCGGCTTCGAGGAGGGGGAACCGCTTGGACGTGCACGATCCACAATAGACACCGCCACATCGACGGCAATGGTGCTATGTTTAAAAGTTACCAGTGTAAATAAATGAATAAACAAAAATCATTGTTGACATACACGGCGGCGAACTTGTGTGAATCGCTTTTTGCAAGACATGCAGTCCTTGGCCTCCTTGTCAGGCACCCAGCCATGCGTGACCGCTGCAATGGTGTGTGAGCCTCCGCATACGACTAGTCTCGTTTGCTTTGATGCCATCGACTCGATCAGGCTTGGCGAGAGCTAGATGAAGAGGATATAATGTGCGTCCGAGGATTTCAGGGATTACCTTGTCCTTGGTGAGCTCGTGGCCCAGTCGACCGCTCGCGCCATTGCCCCACGTGAAGACTTGTGCAGAGTCTTGAAAAGCAAAACCAAAATAAAAAAAAAAAAAAAAAAAGAAAGGTTGATAAAGGAATTAAATCGCCGCTTGCGCACCAGAAAGAGCGGCCGAGTGCGAGTCGCCGCAGGAAACCATCGTAATCTTCCGATTCTCGGGAAAGGGAACAAGCTTGGGAACAGCCAGGACCTTGAGAGCAGTGCCAACACCCAGTTGGCCAGCACTTCCCTCACCAAAGCAGTAGACTGTTCCGGCTGCCGTGAGCGCAACAGTGTGATTGAGCCCACACGCCACGTCCACAATCTCTTGGCCTCGCAGTGACTCAACCAGCCTTGGTTTTGGAACTACTGAGAGCTACAACCCAAAAAAAAAGGGGGAAGATTTTGGATTCGGAAAAAAAATTTTTTTTTGTTCTTCAGGTCGTACCAAATCCTCTCCAAGGCCCAATTGTCCCTTGGTCCCATCGCCCCAAACGTACAGATGTCCGGTTTCTTTTCCCCGAGGTTTAGAAATTTAGACATCATCAAAGAGGGTAGGTGCATACCAGAGATCGCTGCCGTGTGAGCGTACCCACAGGCTACTTTTCGAATTTCGACCGATTCAAGGCCAACGACCTGCACGGGACCGTCGTCGCTGCGGCTTTCGAGGTCGCCAACACCAAGCTGGCCCACTGAATTTAAACCAAACGTGAACACGCTCCCATCCTCGATGACGGCTGTCGTGAACGTCGCACCGCACGCGACTTGCACAACGCGTTTGTCACCCCAGTACGAGGCAGGAACGACCGCAGGGGTTACTTGGAAAGAGTTGTCGTCCTCAGGCAGATAGCCCAAGCGGCAGTGATCGGCGCTGCCCCAGGTGTACAAAAGACCAGAGTCTGCACAATGAAATGGCTCAACAAACGTTTTAGGCGACAGCACCAAACCTGAAATCGCGGCCGAGTGCTGTTCGCCAGCGGCCACTTGCGTGACATACTTTCCACGTAGACCAGCAATTGCGAGTGGCGTGTACCGCGACCGGGCCTTGCCGTTCCCCAGCTGACCCGCGTTGCCCGTGCCCCAACTGTAGACCTCACCCGAGTCTGAAAGAATCATGTTTTTTTAATTTAAAAAACAAAAATAAATAAAAACAGCCTGAGCTCCTTCCGCACCAGTGATGGCGATAGTGTGTCCCGAGCCGCACGCAAGCGCAATAACATCTCGTCCCAGCAGCGCCTCCACGATTCTTGGTGTGAATTCGTCGTGGTCGTCTCCATGGCCCAGTTTGCCGTTCTTTCCCTCTCCAAACGTGTACACGTCCGACGCGTCCTCGCGGACCATCAATTTCGTCGTGCCCCTATCCACCACGACCCGTACTCGATCCAGTCCCGCGGCTTCGTCCACGCTGTTTAGGGTCTGTTGCAAAAAAAAGGGGGGAAGGTTAGACAAAGATTAAACCGACCTGCCATTGCTTTGATTTGTTCGATGGTTTCCTGCGTGACTTCGTTCTTGATCAGAGACAACAGTCCCGTCGTCCACAGTTCAAACTCGGCGCGGTCCTGTGGCGCAAGATAGGTCAATAAACAACTTTGGGCGTATGGGGTGGGGATTACCTTGCACACGACGTCGAGAGTGCGTCCATCCGAGCCGTACAACAGAGAAAACGACAGGTCAAAGTGCTCTGGGATGGGGTTCTGCTGGAACACCTTTGTCTGCTGTCCCTTGAGCAGTTCCTTGATCGCCTTGATCGGCACTGTGAAGGAAACACTAAAACAAACGAAACAAAAATAAACAAACACAGGAAATAATACCGGTCGCGTCGGCCTTCTTGGGCGATTCCCATCGGATTGTCTGAAGGTCGGGCGAGAGCTCAAAGTGGCGAAAGTGGGGCTTGCCCTGGGGATTGCACACGCTGTGTCAAGAGCAAGTTGCAGTCGGTCAAACTTACAGAGCGGCCAGCCTTGAGAAGCGTCGCCCCACGAACCAACTCGATCAGGCGGCTCTGTGAATCCATCACAACTAGGAGAGCGTCGGTTAGTAACCTCGCCAAATCTTAGTCGACTGAATCTTAGTCGACTGCGCCAGTGATGACCTGAAGAGAAAGAAAGAAGAAAGAAATCGGATTAAAAAATATGTGCACTCCCTGGGCCTTAGCTGCCTTTTTGGAAAAGTGAGCTGCCCTGATGTCACTGTTGGCCGTGTGCACTTGCGGCGACGCGACGCACACGCAGCAGCGCCTGCTGGCGTGCACGCACTGCGGCGAGCTGCGTTGCCCAAGGTACTGTGTGTCTGTATGTGCGTGTGGTGTGACGACTGTGTATGCTGTTGCAGGTGCGTGCAGGACGAGATCGTGTCCTATTATTGCCCAAACTGCTTGCAGGACGTGCCCTCTGCGACGATCAAGCTGGGTCGCAACAAGTAATCGGCGATGGAGTAGGTGCATCGTTTTTTCTGATGCTTGTCCGGCCCCCCTATTGCAGGTGCATGAACCAGTGCTTCCGATGCCCTGTGTGCGCGTGCATTGCCAGTGTAGTCACCGCGGGCGACGAGAAGGCGCACTATCTCGCGTGCCCCGTTTGCCGCTGGACATCGCAGGCGAGTGGTCTGGTTCAGGCGACCACGGTGTTTTCTGGTACGCAAACGATACACAAACCCACCCAACAACAACAACAACAACAACAAACATTTGACCCTTCAAATAGACGCCGTTCGAAAGCTGGAAGTGCCCACCGAGGCGCAGACAGTGTTTGAACACCTCCAGGGAAAGCTGATTGAAATGACAAGGCTGGCTACTGAACAGGCGCCCATCGGAACAGCCAAGAAGGCTGCACGTGCTGCGCCTGTATCGTCGGTTCGCCGTTCGAAACTGACTGCGAGCCAAATAAAAAAGCTGGGTGTCACGCCTTCTGAAGGCGACAACACCGACAGCGCCGAAACAAGCATGGTGCAGGAGCCTGCTGCCCTGGTCGTAAGCCCACCTACTGTACCCGAGCCGGAAGTGGATGCGGTTTCGCTTGCCCTCTTGGAGGCTTCTGTTGACGGTTTGTTTGAGCGATTTGATGACTTTCTAAATGCGACAACACCCACCAAAGATCTCGCAACGTCAAAGCAGCGTCTCCGATGGACAGGAGGACAAGCACCACTACAGAAAGATCTGATCCCGGAACGTGTGTCCCTCATGACGAAGAAGTCTCGTCGTTGCCGTGTGTGCACTTACAACCTGATCAAGCCAGAAGCCAAAGCCCAAGTGGTGAAATTCTCGATTCATCTTTGCGCAGTGTACGGCACTACCTCTCATATTCGAAAACGGAAATTTAATACGTGTTTTTTTTTTAAACATGAAAAAAAAAAAAGGTTCTTTGTGCCAAACGTGACAATCAGCAAGATTTCCACGAAAGAGTCCGAGAGCACGGTTCAACTGAGAGCAATCAACCCCCTCGAAATGGACGTCCTTATCAAAGTGACATCGGCAGAGGTATACTGTTCTGTCGTCCAAAATAGTTTATTTATCTGTTTATTCGTTTTTGAGCAGTCAAAGGCCAAACTGCCACTGCAAGAGATCCTGATTGGGGCGTACAACGAGATGGGCGAGTACGACGACGACGACAGCGAGGAGGCCGCTAAGCAACTCGTACCGGGTGTGCTCGAAAAGAAGGCCAACCATGCGATCTTTGAAATCTCAGTCCCTTCAAAGGCCAGCACGCGGTTGTCTTTTGCGATTACATACAAGGGCAAGCCCTTGTCGGATCAAAAGCTCGTCGGGTCTATGGATTTGATACTTGTCTTGTGAAAGGGTCTTAATATTAGAATGCTTTGTTTCCTCCAGAAAAGAATATTGAAACATGGGGAGAAATACAAGCACGGCAAGAAGAGCAATAGGTTTCAAATTATCACTGGACAATAGATGGAACTTCAGGACTGAAAACGCAAACGAAAAAAAATTTTTCTTCTTTTTTTTTTTTTCGAGCTTAGCTGCCACCAACATTGACAGCAACACCGTTGCGCGATTGGAGCCAGGCGTCACGGAGTTCCTCGTAGACCTTCTTCATCTATTAAGACGTATGGTGGGCAAGGAATTTAGCGATTTCTTTGGCGTCCAAAGCAGGCAAGACATACACCCCAGGTCGAAATCACGAGCTTCTCCTCCTTTTCCTCAGCGGCGTAGATAATCTATCGCGGCAGATCTCGATAAATACAAAAACTGGATTGAAAAAAAAAAAAAGAAGGAACATACGACAGTTCCACGGCAGCACAACAGTTGGAAGCACGAACGCTCAAACTGAATGTCCGTGACGCGGCGCATGTCCATCACGTCCTCCTTGGACTTGCAGCAGCCAGTGGCGGTCTTGATGCTCTTGTTGCTGACGGTGAAGAAGTTCTGCGAGCAGCAGCACCAGCTGAAGAGGCCGTGGGGCCAGGTTGTGCCGTCCCAGATGATCTGCCGTAGGAACAAGTCAGTGCAAGTCCCTTGACCCTCCCCACGCGCTACCTTTTCACCCGGGAGGAGTCCTTTGGGGTCGGCCGACATATCTTTCACTTAAAGTCTATAAACCAAAAAAGCAAAGGGTAATGAGACCTGCGACTATAAATAAAGAACACCACGTTCTATTTTGATTTGGTGTCCAGCACAGATTTATTCAACGAGTGTGCCGATAGCACAGATCTACTTTGAAAGCACAGACACAAGACAAAAGAAAGACTCGAATGCCCCCCCGCCAGGAAGGCTGCCCACGTTGCGTTGCCCACACACAGTTGAGGGGCTCAGGTTCCACGGAACCTCCCCGAGACGGTATGGGTGCGATACATCTGCGGCCACATCTGGCAAAAAACGGTTACTTTCTTTTCTTGCACACTCAAGTCGGAAATGTCGTCTGCTGCGTCACACCAGTCTCTCCTGCGCCCTCCCACCAAGGTCCGCAACGACCTCAAGATGACCAACACCGGTGCCGTGCCTGTGGTTCACGTCGATGTGGACAAGGAAAACGCGAGCGTGCTGAGCACGTCCGACTTTGTCGTTGTTGCTCCAAATGCAAACGTTCCCAAGAAAACAGTCATTCCTGCTGCCAAGACCCCCGTTGGTACGGCACTGCACTTCTAGCAAACATGTCGTTAATTTTTACCAACTTATGTAACAGCAAAAGCAGCCGCTGTTGTCCGTAGACCGGCGACTTCCGCTGTCACACCAAAGCCGTTGGCCAAGGTCCCAGCCAAGGCGACGACAGTACCAGCCAAGCCTGCTGCAACCTCGGCCACAAAGCGACCAGTAGCTGCCGTCAGTGCCCCCACTTCTGGACCTGCCAAGAAGCGCCCGGCCTGGGACATCAAAGGACGTCTCCAGGAAATGGAGGAGGCCCACATGCAGTTGATCGAGCGCCTGGGTTCGTCGGACATGGACGTGAACCAAATGATGGCCAAACTGCAAGAGAGCCACGATCGCGGTAGATAAATAAAATAAAAAAAACCAGCAAATAAAAACGAGGAAAATCTAATTCTGTTTGTGTAGTCATGCAGTTGGAGCAGTTCCAGCAACAACTCAGTCAAAACGTCATTGTGAAGGAGACCGAGTACACACACATCTCAAAGGACTATGAACACCTCCAACAGCAACTGCAGTCGCAGGCCCTTCAGCATAGCGACGAGCTTGCCCGAGTTCAGCGAACCATGCAGTTCGACCTCGACAACACCAAGCGAACTCTGGAGGCGATTGAGCGTACCAAGGCCTCTGTTGAGAACGAATTGCGCATTGCTCTGCAGGAAAACATGAACCTAAAGGTATGGACTTGCAAAATAAAAATAAAAAAGTTTCTTTTATATAAAGTGTACGCCCATCAGGCTCAAATATCGCAGCAGTCGGGATTGCTCATCAGTGCGGAGAGTGAAGGCCGAGCCCTGCGCCTTCAAATCCAGACTCTCGAAGAGTCGAACCGGTCCAAGGCTATCGAGATCGATCTGGTACTCTTCGTCTCTGCTTATGAATTGGAGAAAACATGCTTACGGTTTTGTTGCAGCAAAAAAACAACCTGAGCGAGGCCAACGCCATGATCCAAGAGCTTGAAAACAAGCTGCGAGCAGACGAAGCGATCCGTCGCAAGCTCCACAACACGATCCTCGAGCTGAAGGGTAACATTCGCGTGTTTTGTCGTGTGCGCCCTGCGTTGGGGAACGAAAACGCCGACGGTTCTGCCCTCTCGCATCTGTCATTCGCCAATAACGATGGCATTGAAGTTATCAGCAAGTCTGTAAGCGCGACTTGTTTCCTTCTTTTTTTTTTTTTTTTTTACTCAACTAGTACGACATGAAGGAATCTGCATCGGGGAAGGATTTGTCCAAGACCCTCCCGTTCACGTTTGACCGCGTGTTTGGCCCAGAGACAAGCCAGGCCGACGTCTTTGACGAGATCTCGCAACTCGTCCAGTCCGCCCTCGACGGTTATCGCGTGTGCATCTTTGCGTACGGCCAGACTGGAAGTGGAAAGACCTTTACGATGGAGGGTCCTCCAAAGGTAAGAACATACAAAACTTTTTTTTTTAAAAGAAAAAAAAATTCATTTACATCACTTAGGGTCTTGACAATGACCAAACCCGTGGCATGATTCCCCGCGCCGTGTACCAGATCTTTGAGCAGACGCAAAAGCTCAAAGAGAAAGGATGGCAGTACAAGATGGAAGTCAACTACGTGGAGATCTACAACGAGACGATCCGCGATCTGCTTGGCAGTGGCAGCGACGATGACAAGAAGCACGAAATCAAACATAACGATAAGACAGGCACGACCACCGTCTCGGACGTCCGTGTTGGTAAGTATTCTTTCTTTAAATAAAAATTAATGGTTTTTCATTCTAGTCGACGTCACTTCGGCCAACCAGATCTTCTCGCTGCTACAAAAGGCGTCGGAGAACCGGTCGGTCGGCCGTACTCAGATGAATGAGCGTTCCTCCCGCAGCCATAGCGTTTTCTCGCTTCGTCTGGTTGGCAACAACAGCCTGACCGAGGAAAAATGCGATGGCGTGCTCAACTTGATTGATCTCGCAGGCTCCGAGCGCATCAACCAGTCTGGTGCCACAGGCGATCGCCTTAAGGAGACGCAGGCCATCAACAAGTCGTTGTCGAGCCTAGCAGACGTGATCATGGCCCTGGGTAAGAGTTTTTTTTATTTTATTTATCTTTTTAAAATAATTACGTGTTTACTTTTAGCCAACAAGGGCAGCCATATTCCCTACCGCAACTCAAAGCTTACTTATCTTTTGCAAAACTCTCTCGGTAAGATTTTTTTTTTTCTTCCTGCAAAGAATTTTCTTTTAACAAGGAATCACATTATGCAGGGGGCAACTGCAAGACGCTCATGTTTGTGAACGTCTCCCCTCTGCCATCCAACGCTCAGGAGACCATCTCTTCACTTCGGTTTGCTGCCCAGGTGAATGCGTGCGATATCGGGACGGCTCGTCGTGTCGTCACCAAGTGAAGTGCTATTTTTTTTTTTTTCCTTCTGTTTTTGGTCAATGCAAAAATGCAAAAAAATAATGCGGAAATAATTTTTTTCCCTTTCACGACAAGTTTATCAGCCCGGCATGCTCAAACTCACGGAAGGCAGGACGACGAAAATCGAGGTGACTTCTGGCGGAAAGAAGGCACTGCACTGATTTCTGCGTGTATAATTTTCGCATTGGCCGGTAACAAAGAAAAACATGGGCCAACAGACAGCAACAGAGCAAAAAGGCAGGGAAATAAATTTAAATAGGGTCCTAATAATTTAAATAATCTCGAGCTTTTCGGCTCTTGCTTAAAAGAGGTTCACGGACGCCTTGATCCGTTGCTGCTTCCACTGCGGCATCTCGTAGAACTGCTGCGGCTGCATCTTGAAGACGTGGATAAATTCGTGTTGGGCGAGGTACCGCTCGCGCTGAAGCGGATTGATGAACTCGGGCCACCGATTGAGCTTGAGCGCGAGTAGTTCGTATGGGATCGTGCCGTCGCTGTTGGGACCTACGCCCTCGGGCCACTGGACCTCACGCACTTGGCCCTTTTTCAATCGCAGTCGGTCCGCCAAGACTTGGTTGTGCGATCGCATGAGACGATCAAAGGCATCCGCACCCAGGGCACTCTCGAGCAGCTCATCGCCCAGGAGGTCTCTCAGGCCGACAAATGACGCGTTGATGAACTGGACGCACCGGTCCGTCAGTGGCGGGCTGTTGAGCACCCTTGCAAGCTGTCGGTCACCGCGATGACGTGTACGTTTTATTCACCTTCGTTTGAACGAAAAAGAAAAAGAACACACCTCGTAGACAAGGAGGACATTGGCAATGGACAAGGCGCAGTCAAGGAAGACTTGGACGGTCGTGTCAACGCATTCGATGGGCAAGACGACAATGTCGTTGATCGTTATCTGTTGTGGTCATGATGGTCAGGAGTTACGTTTCTCACTTTGTTTACCTTGCCCTTTCCGAGCAGTGCAGGGAACTGCCGCGCGGCAATCTTGCCGAGGTGCATTGGCCGACGCTTGAAGTTTATGGTTGTCATGGAGAGGTTTTGAAGGAGGGAAAGACTTGAAACAAAAAAAGGTCAAAAAGAATAATGACACGCTTGGTGGTTTGGCCACTCACACCACGTACACACACGCACACGCACACACACACGCGCGCACACACGCACACACACGCACACATGCACGCACACACACAGAGAGCTTTGGCTTGCATCGCCTTTCTCAAAGTTCAGAAAACTTCAAGAATACGACTTCAAGAATACGGCTCTATGTTTAACAAAAGATAAAGGAGATCGCCCCCCTCAAGCCACGTTGATTAACGTGAGCCCCGTTGAGGAGGACACAATCCGAATGCGACGACGGCAAAATAAAAATAAAAATAAAATCATGAAAAAAATTAGTGGAAAAAAAACGTCATTTGGAGACCACCTCAACGGGGCTCAACCGGACAGGGCGATGGGTGCTGGCCAAGGCAAACACGTCGCGGCAGAGAACGTGTGCTTCATGGAGGATGAAAGCGCTTGCAAGACATGTGCCGAGCCCTGCGAGGAGCATGCACAGTTTCCGTCGTACCTTTCGTCCAGGATAACAAGCGAGAACCAGGAGGTACGTCGTATAAATTAGCGACAGAGATGGGCTAAACCTCCTCCTCCTCCTTTGTGCACCCTAGGGCTCGTTTGGCAAGCCGTACGGCAAGCATCTTATCATCTGCAGCAACACCAACGACTGGGTGTCAAAGATCCTCGAAGAGCCGCACTCGTTTGCACACGCACTCAACCACGAGGTCAACGAGGTCGTTGCCGCCAAGCTTCCCTGGCGAGTATGATGACCGCATGTGCCCAACCAATCCATCGTCTAATCCTCCGCCATATGCCAACCAAAAAAAAAAAAAAAGGTGGTCATTACTGCGTCGGATGAGCCCTCCAAGCCCGTGCAGCTCGCCGAGGGCGCACAAAAGGACTTGACCGAGGACTTCTTTGATGTGTACGTGTTCCCAGACATGCTGAGGATTCGCTCGGTCTCTGTCAGCCGGTGCGCCGAGGTCGCCCAGTTCCTGCTCGGCCAGGCCCCGCGCGAGCTCATCGTCGAGCCGGTCGAGTTCAAGTACTATGTCGCCGTTTGCTCACACGGCAAGCGCGACAAGCGATGCGGCGTGTCCGGGCCAATGATCATCGACGAGTTCCACAACCAGTTTGAAAAATTCAATCTCCTTGACCAGGTCAAGGTCGCCGGCTCCAGTCACATCGGCGGCCACAAGTTTGCCGGTAGGGCGATTTTTTTAAATTTAAAAAAAATATTTTTTTTTTTGAAGTACTGATAGTTTTTACAAGGAACTTGCATTATCTATCCCGAGGCAGATTGGTTTGGCAAGCTCGTCCCCTGTGATGTACAAAATGTCGTTGAGCAGGTACTCTCTTTATTGTCCTGACATGAAATTGAAAAATTCTCTCTAGTATTGCCAGTATGGTAAGGTCATTAGAAGCAAGTGGAGGGGCCGCCCCCCAGTCGTCGCTGGGTTTGGCAGCCCTCCACCGGCGCAGCCACCAGCGGCAGTCGATAATTCTTCATCTGCATCAGTCGGGGCATTGGCATCGACATTGGCGGAAGCAAATCTATCATAGTAACATCGAGTGCGCACACACGAGTGCACACAGAGAGTGCACACACAGATGCAAAAAACCAATGTAAAAAACAAGCGTCGCAGTTCGATCAATGACGTCAGCAACACCGTGGGAAAGACCCACGTCATCATTTCCCCCCTCAAACATTAGTTACACAGCTTCAGTACTTTTTCTGCAGGAAGGGGTCACAAGGCCAAAAAATATTGTATCAGCCGACCTCACTTTTCTTTTTTCTCCTCCACCACCAGAAAATGAAGGTTGCCGTCATCCTGGCTGCTGCCCTCTTCGTGGCGTCGGCTCTTGCCGCCCCCGTCCGCCGTCTCCCCATCTTCAAGAACGGCGACCTCATTGCCAACAAGTAAGTTATTTTTCTCTCGTCTTTGTTTGTTTGGGAAAGGAAAGAGGGAAAAGAAAAGAAACCCTAGTTACCGCCGCTTTCGTCCCTCCTCTTTCCTTTTTCTCTTTTCTCTGTCTCTCCTTCTGTATGCTCTCGTCTTTTTTTTTTTTCCTTCTTTGTCTTGCTCGCTGTTTAAAAAAGGAGGGAGGGATTGACACTCGGAAATCTATCACGAGGTGCAAACAAAGACTTGTCTTATCTCCTTTAAATCGCTGCCAACCGTTCAAAGGTTTTCGATGATTCTACGCTTTTTTCCCTCTGCTGCTCTTTTCTCGTTCTCGTTCTCGTTCTCACAGAGAGGAGGACTTTTTTTTTCCTTCCCAGTCGGCC
>Ga0302226_10000896_pt1 | contig 23099 bp, 19 predicted proteins | sample II_Palsa_E3_3_FD_193524 | JGI IMG/M metagenome (GOLD analysis project Ga0302226, IMG submission 193524) | Peat permafrost microbial communities from Stordalen Mire near Abisko, Sweden - II_Palsa_E3_3 | ecosystem: Environmental > Terrestrial > Soil > Palsa > Peat permafrost | place: Sweden...
GGCAGCGAAGGCTCAAGTTACGATAAGCACCGAGGATAGCGAAATCCGACAGCTCGGATTTCGCTTTCTTTGGCGTAAGGAAGTTTAAGGAATAGTAGAAGCGAAGGAGACTCGCAAGTCCGCCGCTTTTCGGGCGCTGGAGAAGGACAACCAAAGATGATCATTTCTGTGCCCTGAGATCGCCCTCGGTGACAGCACGGTTGGGTTTGCCCTAAGGCAAAGACTTACTGCGACCGCACATCCAAATGATCTACTGTTAGCGTACCGATCGAGAGCTTCCCGATGCTGGCCTCCAAAACTCTCAACCGCCTCACCGTCATGGCGCCCACCGCGAGGGCACCGATCGCCACTGCCCCAAAGGCGACCGCCCCGACTGCGAGAGCGCCCACCGCGCTGCTGCCAACTTTTATTATGCCTATTGCAGTCTTCGCTTGCGTCATAATCCCTCGCCGTCTAGCTAATTCTGGTTTAACTCCTTCGTGACACCCACCGCAAGACGGAGGATCGTGTTTCGGGGCATAACCTGGCCCCCCACGTGCTGAGGCGGTTCGCTAGCTTGCCGGGAACTCGTGGAGCTGTGAACCGACCTCAACGAAACGTCCTCTATGCGGTAGCCTTCGCCTTAGGTTGACGTGACCGTTCGAGCGACCACTTCAGTAGCGCAGCGGAACGATAGATCCCATGCACAAACCGGCCATAGGGCATCGTCAGGAAGAGCGTCATGACAAAGGACAAATGAACCAGGAGAAGGGTTCCCATCGCCGGACTCTGCCGGAGCACGAGCAAGAGTAAGCCAGTGATACTGATAAGCAAAAGCAGCAGGAGAAAGGAGAGATCCATGCCGGTCTGGGACTTGTCCACGATGTCGACGTTGCGACGCTGCATCAGGACCCACAATCCAATGGGACCAATGATCAATCCTATTCCACCTACCGAGCCGAAGATCACTGGCAGACTGGTGTAGGCAGGCGGTCCGTGCTGCCCAAGGATGAAGTAGTAGATGGCTCCCAGAGTAGTCGCGATAAAGCAGGACAGGAAGCCGTAGAAGGTCGCATGATGAAACCATTTGAGCGACTCTGAACTCTTCTCCGTGGGATAGCTGCAACCATCTCCACCGTTGTCGAGGTTGACGAGCGTGAAGATATCCTTAGCAGCGCTGGCGAGGGCGCCGGGCTTTGCCAAGGTGGAATAGGATTCTCCCACATCTTTCCAGAAACGGAGAAAGCCGATCAGTAATGCAAGAGCAGCAAAAGATCCAACGACAGCGAAGGCAACCGACATGACTGCATGTGGCACAATCTTGTAGAAGTTCCCGTCATGCACCGTCATAAAGAGGTTGCCCCCCAGCATGAAACTCGCGGAGGCCATGACAACGATCAGGAGGAATACCGTCAGAAGGGTGACCTTCAGGCCATTCTTGTGAAACGCTTTCGCCATCGGACGAGGCCATGCGTACAGCTCATAGGTGTAAACCCGGATCTTGGCAAACGTCTTCGGTGGATTGATGGCGAACTCGTGCGGCGGCGCGTACTGACACGAGTAGTAGCATTCGCTACAGTTGTGACAAAGATTCGAGAGATAGTTCAAATCTTTCTCTTCAAAGATGAGGCGCGTCTCCATCGCCTGCCAAACCGCACAGAATCCCTCGCAATAACGGCAGGAGTTGCAGACCGTCATCAAGTGTTGGCCTTCTTCCAGAAGCTCAGCTGGCAGCATGTACGACCACCTCTCCAATTCCAACTTCTTTGTCTTCAAGGTGCAGCGCTTGCATAGCCGCCTCTCGTCCCGCGATCCGGCCAAAGACGGTTCCGATGGTCACGCCGATGCCTGCGGCATACCCTTTTCCAAGGATGTTTCCAGCCATGATCTCTCCAGCGGCAAAGATGTTCTTAGACCGCTGTCCGCCTTTCATCAACACCATTGCACGTTCATTCACCATCAACCCGAGGTAAGTGAACGTGAGTCCCGGCCGTAGACCATAGGCATAGAACGGCGGCTGATCGATCTTTAGTGCCCAGTGGGTCTTTGCCGGCTTCAACCCGGAAGTCTTGCAATCGTCGAGAATGTCGTGATTGAACGTGCCAGGCTGCACCGCATCGTTGTACGCCTTGATGGTTGCCACCGCCTGATCGACGGGCAAGCCGACCATCTTTGCCAACTCTTCGATTGTGTTTGCCTGAGAGGGAGGGAAGACGGATGGCATGAATTTTCCCATCGCTTTCGAGTCGATGAAACAGTACCCAATCTGATCCGGCTGCCCAGCCACCAATCGGCCCCAAATGGCATAGCGCTTCGGCCAGAAGTCCTCGCCTTCATCGTAAAAGCGCTCGCCTTTGGTGTTCATCACGATACCAAGCGAGACGCAGTCTAATCTGGTAACGATGCCGCCATCGAACTTCGGGGAACGCGCATCGATGGCGACCATGTGTCCTTCTTTCGCGTCGCTTATCGATTCCACACCAAGTTCCAGCAGGCGTTTCAGGACCTTTCCCTTGTTGTAGGGGGTTCCTCGAATCAGGAAATTGTCTGCCATCGGTCCCCATGCTTCTTTGAGCCATTCGAGATTCGACTCGAAACCGCCGGACGCTGCAACGACCGCTTTTGCGCAGACCTCAACAGGCGTTCCATCAATGAGCACGCTTACGCTCCGAAACTCTCCATCAGTGACGGTCAGATCGACAACTTCAGCGTTGTAGACGACGTGAACGCCAAGGCGTTCCGCCGAAGCGTAATACGCATTCATCATGTTCTTGCCGCCACCGAGGAAAAACGCGTTGGTGCGGCCGAGTTGAAGTGTGCCTCCCAGCGCTTTTTGGAAGCGCACTCCGTAGGATGTCATCCAATCAGTGCATTCGGTGGAAGCCCGAATGACCATGCGGGCTAGCTTCTCGTCGGTCTTGCCTTCCGTGACGCTCAGAATGTCCTTATAGAACTCGTCTTCCGTGTAAGCGCCAGCCATGACGGTTGTAGGGGCGTCGTGCATACACCGTAAATCACGGGTGTGGCGGCTGTTGCCGGCACGAAAATCCTTCGGAGCGGACTCAAGAATAAGCACCTTCGCACCTTTTTCGCGAGCGCTGAGAGCTGCAGCCAAGCCAGCGTTGCCTCCGCCTATGACCAACACGTCAAATCTCGATAGTTCATCTGCCATTGTTGTTCTCCCGAGAGTGGATTGGTGTGTCGAATCGAAGTATGTGTTGCTTAAGCGAGTGCTTGGCCCTTTGTTTTTGGACCGAAGAGGGTGACGATGATCGCAACTAGTAGCCATGTTGCTGCGATATACACGAAGACGCTCTTATATCCGTAGTGAGTAAAGAGAAGGGCGATCAACATTGGGCCGAAGCTATTCGCCAGGCGGCCCGCGCCGTAAGCAATGCCGGAACCCGAGTTGCGAATATCGGTTGGATAGCACTCTGGCGTATAGGCATAAAGCAGCGGCGCGAAGCACTGGATGAACATCGCAACACAGAAGCCGAGCACGATAATTGGAATCATCCCACTGCTAAGCCCGTACATAACGCCGAAGCCTGCAATCAGAACCGCTGCGATAGCGATCAGATATTTTCGCTCCCAACGATCAGAGACAAAGACTGCAATGAGCGCTCCAACCGGAGCGCCGAAGTACATGATGCAAACCCAAAGCAAAGACTTTTCGACAGGGAAGCCCCGAGCCGCAAGCAGCGTCGGTACCCAGGCCATGAAGCCGAAGAGCCCGAGTGTCTGGAAGACGAAAACTCCGATAAGCATTAACGTTCGTGAGAGATAGGTATGGGAGAAGAGATCAGAGAACTTCTGGTGCTGCGCTGCTGCAGGTTCTTTCCCTAGTGGCGGAAGGTCTTGCGAACCTGAGTCAGATTTGCAGAGTGCTTCGACGCGATCAAGAACAGCATCTGCTTCAGCGTCCCTGCCCTTGGTCTCATACCACCTCGGCGATTCCTCCAATTTGCTGGAGAACAGGGGCATGAAGAGCGCGAGTGCTCCAAAGGCGAAGACAAAGCGCCAGCCATAGGTCGCGCGGGGAATGAGTTCTCCAGCTACCAGCGCGGAAAGAGGAATGCCGAAGAGGCCTATTACCATCACCCACGCCTGATAAGCACCACGCTTCTTCGAGGGAAACATCTCGGTGATGTAGGTGATAGCGACAACAGTCATCGCCGATAGTCCGACCCCAGTCAAGAAGCGTGTGACTAATAGCCCAGACACATTCCAAGCACATGCGTTCAATACGGAGGAAGCGGAAAACCAAACGGTCGTAATAATGAGGGCTTTTTTACGCCCAATCTTGTCTGAGAACCAGCCCCCACTGATCGCACCTACAAACATTCCCATGAACGCGGAGGACGTGATTACGCCGATAATCGAAATGGATAGATGCCATTGCACGCGAAGCTGAGGTGCGACAAAGCCAAAGTTATTCAGGTCGCCGAGTTCGAAAAAATAGATGTAGGCGACGAGCCACATAATCCGCTTTTGGAATGAGCCGATGGGAAGACGATCGAGGCGAGCTGCGGCTGAATGTCGAACTGCCTGTGATTCGTTTAACGCAATAGTTGCCACAATCCCACCTCTCTCGGATTCCGAACGATTTCTAAAATAGCTCGTACGTCTGCGTAGCAAGTTCGGAATGCTCTACGAACCGTGGGTTGTAGGCTCACGGCCATCAAGAACCTCGGGCGGTCGGTCTAAGCACAACGCTACCAATCGTCGCGTATATCTTCTGTGCTAAATTGCTCACGCGTGAAATCTCAACTTTGCATAACAATGTCATCGCCGATCCGCGCCGCAAGGACCAACAGGAGATCTGAAAACGGAGGAACACCGGTAGCTCCACTAGGTCTGGAATGAGTGCGGGCGTTCGCCGATTACGATCCCGTCCGAGGTTGTGTCGTATTCGCGGATCCAGAGCTTCCCTGACGGCGAAAGTGAGAAAGTACCACTCTCAGTTCAGCAAGTCGTGGGGTATCTGCGCACATTGACAAAATTCTTAGTTGCTTCCAGGCGTTATGAGAATCGATTCCACCGTCGAATTGTTCATACCAGATTCTCAACCGGGTGTGGCTCGCCAAAGAGAAATCCTTGATATATCCTGCAGCCAAGCTTCCCAAGAAAATGTCGTTGCTGCTCGGTTTCGACCCCCTCTGCGACGACCGACAACCCGAGACTATGTCCTAAAGCGATCACCGCGCTCACAATCAGCGCGTCGGCCGGATTTGTGAACACATCGCGCACAAAAGAACGATCGATTTTCAACTGAGACAACGGTAAGTTCTTCAGGGAGGTAAGGGACGAAAAGCCAATACCAAAATCATCCAGCGCAAAAGACACCCCCCGATCTTTCAGAATGTTCATCTTCGCAATTGTCTCTTCGATTGGGCCGAACATCACACGCTCTGTGAATTCCAGAATCAGCTTTCCGGGGTCCGCGCCGGCCTCATCGAGGGATGTCAGCATACGCGTAGCAAATGCTGGATGGCCAAACTCGTGAGCGCTGACATTGATCGCAAGCGTGAGCTGTGACGTTTCGGATCTCAGGCTCCATTTCATTAACTGGATGCATACGGTCTCTGTGACCCACAAGCCAATAGATTCGATGATGCCATGCTCTTCCGCAAATGCAATAAAATCGGACGGATGAAGCAGCCCTCGATCAGGGTGTTCCCAGCGTAACAAAGCCTCAGCTCCTACTAGATCTCCCTCGTCATTGACCTGTGGCTGATAATGAAGTCGAAACTGCCGTTCCTTCACAGCTCGTCGCAGATCAGCTTCTAAAGCGGCTCGTGCCTTTGCCTTCGCTTCCATCTCCGGGTCAAAAAAGCGGATGTTGCGTCCACCTGCCGATTTAGCCTTGTATTGGGCCAGATCAGCTCGTTTGAGTAGATCGCTTACGGACTCCCGATTCTTCCCGAAAAGAGTGATTCCGATGCTTGCACCGCAATGGTAGTCATAGCCATCCAGCAGGTAGGGACGGCCGAGAGAAGCGAGTATCTTCACCGCGATTTTCTTAGCTTGGGCATTCGCTTCAGCTTGGTTTTCACTCAACTCCTCGAGCATCACCACAAACTCGTCACCACCGAGGCGAGCTACTGTATCGTCTTCTCTCACGCACTCTTTGAGCCTCAGAGCAATCTGTTGTAACAACAAGTCCCCGAGATGGTGGCCCTGGGAATCATTGAGGCGCTTAAACTGGTCAAGGTCGATGAAGATGATTGCGCCGTGATGCATCGTACGGCAACAAGCCAGCGTTGCGTGGTGCAGGCGGTCCATAAGGAGGCGCCGGTTGGGAAGATCGGTTAGAGCGTCGTAGAAAGCTAACTGTTCGATTTCGAGCTCGACGCGGTGTCGCTCAGCGATTTCGGCAATCAACTTGCTGTTCAGAGAGTCAGCTTCTTCCATCAACTCATGTTGGTGCACCGCAGACAGTAGGAGAGCCTCGTTCAATACGGCGGCACTCTCGTGGAGTGGAGCCGTCTCTGTAATCTGAAGAACTACTCCGACCGGATCGCCTCCGTCTGCTACTTCGCCCCAGATAGGCCATATTTCATAGGACCAGTAGAACGGATGTGGCTTCGCATGTGCCTGTTCCGCATGAGTCTCACACTTGCCCTTCCGATAGACCTGATCGAGAAGCGGAAGGCAACGGTCGCCAGGCATAAGCTTCGCAAAGGGCATGCCTATCATGTCCTCAGCAATCTTTCCTACCAAACTGCAAAAAGCTGGATTCACGTAGCAAAGAATCTTTTCAGCGCCAGTCATAATGGCAATGGGAAGCCTAGCAAAAGCCAGAACTGCGGACACGCTCAAGTTAACGCAAGCGGACGCCACCTAGATGACCCTTCGAGAGGATTGCGACGCCCAAAACGCCAGTTTCACGAAAGGATGCCACGATCGGGTTGTCGTTCGAAATTTCGAGGAGTTGGCGTGGTTCGGTCGGAAACGGGGATCACGTAGTATTTATGGCGGAAGAGACAAGCTGGCGGTTTTTGCATGAGGTACAAGTTACCTGAGTAGGTAGATGCAATAAAAAGCTTGGCCGCCATTTTAAGCGGAATTATTACCCGGTTCGGGTGAAGAAAGTCCAAGAAATGCTATTTGCAGATTCACTCGCCATCGTTGGGATGCTTACTGCCGCCGTCTACGAACGAACATCCAGATCCAAATCGGCCCGTGCCTGTGTGGCCATGGTTCTGTCACATCACGGATACTAGACCTTTAGGGAGTCTCCGAGATCGGCAAGGAGAGCTTGAACGTAGTACCTGTCTTGCCAGCGCGCTTCTCGCAGCTGTACCTGAGTGTTCCACGATGTTTCTCCGCGATGCTCTTCGAGAGCCACAGCCCAAGTCCGGTCCCGTGGCTCTTGGTTGTTTGGTGCGCGTTAAACAAAACCTTCGCCATGGAGGGCGCTATGCCGCTCCCGTTGTCCGTCACCGAGATATGAACTTTGCCGGCAAGAGTTCTCACACGTAGAGACAAGACACCGCCAGTTCGAGGGGCAGCGTCAAGCGCATTGATAATGAGGTTTGAGACCACCTGCAATATCTCCCCCGCAAAGACACGCGCCGTGGCTGGGCCTTTCATCTCTTTACGAACTTCGACCTTCTGAGTCTGTGCGCGACGCGAATGAATCAGCAAAGCCGATTCTGCAATTTCCACTAAATCAAGATCTTTAGCCTCTGCTTGTTCTCTATAGAAATTTAGAGTAGTACGTGTGATCTCGCCTATCTGCAAGAGCTGAGACTCAGCGATTCTCATGTTCTCGAGCACGGAAGACGCATCGCGGGGACTCTGTTTGGTCAGGTAAACGAGATTGGTCAAGGCCTCTAGAGGGTTATTCACCTCATGCATGACAGCCCCAGCGTACCGGCTGGCTACCGCCAATCGTTCACTACGGTGCAGAGCCTCTTCCGCTTTCCTCAAGCGCTCTAACAGGTGCTCGTTTGTGCTCTTCGCTCCCAACAGATAAATCCCAAATTCATGACGCTAAGATGATCTTTAGCTTGCACAAGATTGGGCTGTTTGATGTGCCAATCCAGTCGGGGAGTTGGCCAAAGGTGGCAATATAACCCTGTCTAGCGTCCTTGGTTTCGAATCACTCTATTCGCTGCGCCGCATAATTTTCATTGCAACCAGATGTGATTCTCTGAGACTTGGTTCGCTTCGGCGTCAACACGGTCTAAATTACGTCGCAATCATATTGAAACTTGGTCAGGACCGCGCCCGGGCAGGACCATGGAAAAGGTTGTTCCGTGAAACCCGCTTGTGCGCGAACGAACCCTGATGGAGCCACCGTGGTTTTGGACGATCTGCTTGCAGACCCATAGGCCCAAGCCATTTCCTATCGAACCTTTGGTCGTGAAAAACGGTTCAAAAATCCTCGGTAGTGCTGCCACGCTGATACCTTGGCCATTGTCGGCGATCGTTATCCGTATTCGTGAACTTCCATTCGAGGGGTCGCGGGATGTGGAAGCTCGCAGTGTGACCCTGCCGCCTTCGCCAAGCGCATCCATGCTGTTCAACATGAGGTTCGAGATCACTTGCCATAGTTCGCCGAAGTTCGCGGTGATGTGCAGCTGATCGTTGCCCTGCTTTTCCACGATGACCTGCGTAGCCACCCTCTTCGCTTGCAGCAGGTCGATAACGGAATTCAGCAAAGTGACAACGAGAAAAGTAGTGGGGACGGACGACTCGCGATAGAAGCCCAGCGTCTGGCGGGTTATGTGGGCGATACGTTTCAGCTCATCGTCAGCCATCTTCAGATACTGATGAACCTGCGCTGGGGTGTCGTCGATGGCCTGCGCTAGAAACAGGAGGTTCATGATGGCTTCGAGAGGGTTATTGATCTCATGGGCGAGTACCGCAGCCATGCGTCCGGCAGAGGCCAGCTTCTCGCTGCTGATGAGAGCTTCTTCAGCTTTCTTTCCCTGGATGATCGCAGCCTGCAGTTGAACGTTCAGCAGGCCCGCCGCTTCCGTCAGCTCATGCTGGCGCACCGAGCCCAGCAGTAAAGCCTGATTCATGGCGACGGCATCGTCGTGAAATTGGGCCGCTTCGGTAATCTGGACCACAATGCCGAGATGGCTGTGGTCCTCCCCGAGCAACGGCCACATCGCGTACGACCAGTAGAGGGGATGGATACCGGGATGCTCCTCCCCGATATAGCTATCAGCCAGCCCTGTCTTGACGACCCGGTCAAGCAATAAGACGCATTCATTCGTGACGGGGGGATTGCCGCAGAAAGCCGTCCCGATCAGCTCATCCTTCGATTTGCCGGTGAGCAGGCAAAAGGCCAAGTTGACGTAGCGGATGGTGTGTTGGGAACCGCCCAATCCAGCCATAGCCATAGGCGAAGCGTCTGCAATGGCGCGGCAGAGCGTCGTTAGATCCATTTCCTGCTCGGCGTTGTCGATCGGTTCCGTTGTCATCTCACCTCTGGTGTCAAACCTTTCGGTCGAGAGGAGACTCTTTCGAGCGCAAGGCCGAAAGCGGTTGAGGGATGCCGGTGATGAGGTCTACATAGTTCCTAAAGCGCTCCCCGATGACGATTCCGTCGGTGGCGATCTGATATTGCCGGATCTCGCGGCTGTGCGCACCCCTGCGCATCTTCACCACCATGATGATCTGACTCAGTTGACCATCGATCTCTACATAACGCATCCGGATGATGTCGTCGGTGAGGAACGAGATCGAATAGCTGCTGAAGAGCAGCTCGGTGAACGTCTCCGGCATCTCCAGGGTGCTCAGGATGGTGATGCCGATAGCGGTCAGGGCGAAGATCATACGGTAGAGCGATTCGCGAAAGTCGGCACGGAAGGCGGGTGCTAATGCCATCTCGAAGCCAGCCAGGGAGTCGATCACCAAGCGCTTTGCTCCCGTCCTTTTCACGGCGTCGAGAATCTCCTGCATCATCTCGTCCACGGAGAGATCCAGGGGCCTTAGGTAGATCACTTCCAGACTTCCTTTGGCAAGAGGCGTCTGGAGATCGAGTCCGAACTCAGAGGCGCGCGCGGTGTATTCGCTCGGTCGCTCTTCAAAGACCGCCGCAATGCCCGGTTCTCCCGCGCGTATGCCCGCAGCAAGGAATTGCGTCGCCATGAGCGATTTGCCCGTCCCCGAGGAACCGGCGATCAGCAGGCTATCTCCCTCGGGAACGCCTCCACCCATCATCTCGTCCAACGCAGGAATACCCATGGAAAGGCGCTTCACGCTGCTAAACGTCTTCCTATGGCCAAGGAGGCCAAGGGTTCGGGAGAACGCCTGCAGGCCAGCCTCCGTGATCCGGAAGGTATGCAACCCCGGCACGGAGGCCTGTCCGCGTAACTTTATGATCTGCATCTTGCGCACGACGGAGTTCCGATCCACCTGCTGGAAGAGCCAGAAGAGACCATCGGCAACGGTGAATACGGGGTTGTCGCGCACCTCCGACTCGGAATACTCGCCAATGAGAAACGTCGTTGCCTCCCAGCTGGTGAGCAGAAGCGCCAACTGCTGCACGAACGTTTGGATAGCCATCTCCTTGCCTTCGTGCATCTCGCTGCGTAGCACGGTGCGGAAGGAGTCCACCACGACAATGCTCGGGTTGGCAGCCTCCACTTGTTTGGAGATCTCTTCCAGCACTCCCTGTAGCCCGCGCTCGACGAGATCCTGGCTGAGGTTGACGAAGCGTACGGCGTTGTTCAGCTTCGCCGCATCGAAGAAGGTGAATTGTTGCTGATAACGCAGCATCTTGAGTGCCGGTTCACCCATTACTGTGAAGTAAAGGGCAGGCCGCTCCACAGTAGCATTCGCAAAGATGAACTGATGGGCTAAGGTGGTCTTGCCACATCCGGGCGATCCCGCGATGATGTTGAACGAAAACTCGGGCAAACCGCCGCCAAGTATCTCATCGAGTCCAGGTACTCCGGTCAGCAACTGGTTTATCTTGACCCTGTTTTGTTCATTCATTTGGATTCATCCTTTTCAAACTTCACTTCGGATTCGGGCAGGTCTGGCCACACGTCATGCAGGAGCCGGAGGGTGATAGATTCGCCGATGAATGTGATCATCAGCCCGACTAAATGGGCAATGAGCACGACACCCGCCTGCGCCGCTTCACCATTCAGCCCCTGCAACGAGCCGTCTGACTTAACTTCCAACGACCCGAGCACTGGAGACTCCTGCTGCGCAAGGGTTAACGCGCGCGCCAGTAGCGATCGAAACCCCACTGCCCCAGCCAGCGCGGTTAAGGAACGGCGTAGCTTGTCGCACACGCGAGACACGACATCGATATCCTCCATGGAAGGACTTATCTCAGCCGCTTCGGAAGCAAGAAGTCGTCGGGCGAGGTCGCGTGTTGTCGGAAAGTCGGCGCTTCGCATCATTTGTACGTGTACGTGTCTACCAACGTTCTACAAACGAGTCTACTCGGTCGCGAATCCGCTGATAGATCAAAACAGAACACCGTCCATCTCTAAAATGAATGATATACACCCGCCGTCCAGGCTCAGGCGCAGTGAAAAGGCTTGCTTGTCGTCGATAAGTCTGCCCAGTAAACGAGCTGAGACCGGTATGGCGTAACCATCTATCAGCGAAGGGGAAAGCCCTTCGAGCAGGATCCGCGGCTTACCCGCGTTTTAGTGCCGGATGGCCCTGAAGGTGATTTTCATGTTGGTCAATTTGGTCAATTGTGCTCGCCTTTCGGGAGATATTTCGAGTAACTTGTTTTGTGTATGGCTGACAATGGTGTCGGTGAAGCGCGGGGATTTTTGTTATCGACGAAAACGGTAACAACATCATCGCGATAAATTCCTGGCGTTCAAAGTGAACAATGTTCAAGGAGAGAACCGATGAATCCTCAACCCATGATTCGCGATTGGGCCCGCAGGCTCATTGCTTCCGAAGTTGATGTCGATCCATTTTGCGGGCAGACCGAGCTTGCGACACTCCGCGTCTATGAGAACCTGCGGCGGCAGCTCTGCGCACCGGTGGGTGTTGACGGTTTTCAGGCACTCGCTTCTCGTGCTTTGTCTCTGGCCAAGTCGCAAGCTCCAGGACTCAGTGCCGTAAAGGTAATGGCGAATGGGGGATTGCAGGGTCTTAGCGAAGTGGAATTTCAAACGGGCGTAGATGAGGGAAGGGATGCCGGAACGCTATTGATTGCGCAGCTGCTTGGACTACTTCTTACACTTCTCGGCGAAGCGGCAACGGTTCGTTTAGTAGAAGATTTGCGTCCTCAGATCGAGGTCAAAGGGAAGTCGGACAAGACCGGAACGAGCGTCTCCTCGGCAGGTACGAACTACCTCGGACCTTTCGAGGATATTTTGCTGGAGGCTGACCAACTAAGACACGTGAGCGAACGCCTTGAGACGCTGACAGACGCACATGACGGTGTCGACGAGCTTATAAGCATTGCGGGGAGCATCCGTAGTATTGCTACAGCTCTGGACGTTTTCACACTCATTCGGAGCAAGGCCGGTGCCTCAAAAGATAGCGTACTTATCCCGCCAACGGATGGATATCTGAATTGAGTTCCGCCAGAGCGGCATCCAGAATGGCTGGGGGACGTGTACTTCCTCAGTACTGGAACCGCATAAGAAAGACGGAATTGGCCACCAGGCTTTTAATGCGCTGTATTGCTTTAGTCCACGCATGCAAATGATGTGAACGACACAGTCAAGCAGTGCCTGGTCAAAGCTTTCGAGATCGAATGACTGTGCCGTTTTGATCAGACCTGCTCACAAGTGCTTTGATACGGTAATAGTTGATCTGGCGATGCCAATGTCGGAAAGCAAGACCAGCAAGCAATCACTGTGGCGTCTCACCTGAACTGCAAGAATTTGGCACAAAAGAAGCAAGAGGGTGGCCCAGGGATAGAGCCTGGAGCCGCTCGTCGGACTTAACAGGAGCAACGAGGAGTTTTATGCCTGAGCATCATTCTGCCGACAGAATACAGACCGCCACGAGCAAGACATTTAGCTCGCTCATTACGGAGGGGGCAGGACCGATTGCGGTTGAGTTCATGTCGTATGGGTGTGAGCATTGCCGAGAGATTGAACCAGTTCTCCAGAAGGTAGCGGAGATGGTGAAGCCCAAAGAGAAGATCTTTAGGGTGAATACTGCAGCCGACCAGGAGCTAGCAGACCGATATGAGATCAGTGGTACACCCACATTCGTCATGTTTCTAGATGGGAAGGAAGTTGGAAGGGTCGAAGGACCAAGCCCGGAGGTATCGAGCGTCCTGGCAGCGGTTAGTCAGCCGTACGAGACACGAAATGAGCTTCCATCTTGAAGATGCAGGTTCAAAATGAGCCAATGCTTTTATTCGACGATGAATGTGGTGTTTGCCGCCACATTGCGCATTGGGTGCGGACGTCGGCTCAAGACAAATCAGGAAATACGACCATCATCGTGCAACCCATCGGTGATGATCCCGAGCGGCTTTGGTCGCTTAATCCCGAACTGGACATCTGGAATGCCTATGCGACAATCCATGTTCTGATGCCCGACGGCTCGATGAAACTTGGCGGTGAAGCCGTTGCAGAGGTTCTTCGCAGTCTGCCGAAAGCCAGATGGTTTACCTGGGTCTTCGCCGTGAGCCTATTCGGATTTCGGCCATTTCAGAAGATGCTCGACCTGTCCTACACAATTCTGGCCGACGTGCGACCTCTTTTCGGCTGTGAGAGTTGCGGGACTCCAAGCTGGGTGAAACCTATCAAGTCCTTGATCAAAAGGATTAACGCACTCTTTGGCCAAGGCACCCATCCCCGCTCGATTCCGCACTTCACCTCACTCTCGGCCAAAGATCGTCGGCCGCTTCCTGCCTCCGGAGAGATCCCTCCTCACGAACGCTCTCTCTGAAACCGGAACCCCAACGGGAGCGTGCATAAGTTGTTGGAAGCCTTACCAATGTGGAGTACTCAATGAACGTTCTCTTCGATTCAATTCGCCCAGACGATCACATGCAAGGCGATCGAACCGTGACGTGCAGTTTAGTTGAGTACGGTGACTACGAATGTTCCTCCTGCGCTCAAATTCAACCGGCATTGAAAGAGTTGCAACGTAAGTTCGGATCGCGTCTCTCATTTGTTTTCCGCAACTTTCCTCTTAGCGACATACATCCGTGGGCAGAGAAGGCGGCGGAGGTTGCCGAGTTTGCAGGTAAGCACAACAAGTTTTGGGAGATGCACGACCTGCTCTTTGCGAATCAAGACCGATTCTCGGATGATCTTTTCTTGGAACTCGTCGATAAAGTGGGTCTACCGTATCCCCAGTTGCTGATTGCTCTCGAGAGAAACACCTTTCAAGCTCGGGTGCTAGCCGAATTTCAGGCAGGATTGCGTAGCGGTGTCAACGGAACTCCGACCTTCTTCATTGACGAAGATCGCTACGATGGGTCAATCGACTATGATTCGCTTGCTGAGGCTATCACTCGGGCACTTTCGGAAAATATTCGTTACGACTAGTTTCACCCAGTTCGAGGCACCGTTTCCGTGCTGGTGTCGACTGTGTCGCTCGTGGCTTGCAGGGCATAGAAACAACTGTAGAGCCGCGCGCGCGAGCCCCTGAGAAGAACGGTCACTGCTTCCTTGTTGCTTCAATTAGCGGGACTTTGAGAACGTCCGGTCTGCACCGCAGACTTATTGGTAAGGATCGAAGGCGTGCAAGTAACCTACACGCGTGGGGTGTGGAAAGATGATGTCCCAAAACGGTTCAAGCTTGATCTACCCACCAGGATGAAGGACTTTGTGCTGACTCACATCGTCACCGTCTCCACTCTTCAAACTTCGAAAAACGATCGTCGACGCAATAGTCAATAGTCCGAGCGCGACCAGCGCCTTATGGATTCCATGAATCATTTCCGCAGGATTGGAGTGTGTGCTCGGGACGAAAAACGCTGTTGTGAGGCCTGCCGTCGCTACTCCGAAGCTGATTGACATCTGCTGCATCGTACTTGCGATTGAGCTTGCGCTGCTAGTGTCATTCTCCGTGATGTCAGCGTATACGAGCGTGTTCATGCTCGTGTATTGCAGCGATGTAAATGCTCCGTAGAAAAATGCCTGCAATACGATGGCCCAGATAGGTGTCCTAAGACCTATCGTTGCAAACACCAGTAAAAGTATGCCGAGAATCACCGTATTGGAAATGAGAACGCCGCGATATCCGATACGACTCAGGAGCCTTGGCATGATCGCTTTCATACTCATGGCGGCGATAGCCTGGGGCATGACAAGTAGACCGGATTGGATCGGAGTAAACCCCAGTCCTACCTGATAGAGGAGTGGAAGGAGGAACGGCACCCCGCCGATTCCCAACCGAGTAAAAAAACTGCCGCTTACCGCAGCTCGAAACGTACGAATGCTAAAGAGTTTGAGCTGCAGCAAAGGGAAGGGAAGACTCTTCGCATGTATCCAGTATCCCGCAAGTAATGTGAGGGACAGCACCAAAAGTGCGGAGATCTCGCCGGAGCTCAGCGTATGCTCTCCGAAGATTTCCAGCACGTACGAAAGAAGTGCGATTCCAGAACCAAAAAGGATGAGTCCGATGATATCGAGTGGATGGGTCTGCTCCTCGCGATAGTCGGGCAAGTGCAGATATACAAGGATCAACCCTGCGAGGCCGATCGGAATATTGAGGAAGAAGATGTAGCGCCAGTGAAGATAGCCGACGATGAGGCCACCTGCGATGGGCCCAAGCATCGGGGCGACTAACGCCGGTATGGAGACAAAGCTCATGGTGCGCAGGAGTTCTGATTTGGCAAACGTTCGCACCAGGGTGAGTCTTCCGACGGGCACCATCATCGCTCCGCCACAGCCCTGAAGGATGCGGCATGCGACGAGCAGGTGGATGTTACTGGATATTCCACAAAGGAAAGAACCCAGCGTGAATAAACCAATTGCCGCGGAGAATACCCGGCGGGTTCCAAAGCGATCCGCCATCCAGCCACTGATCGGAATGAACACCGCAAGGCTGAGCGTATAGCTCGCCAGGACAGCTTTCATACTGAGCGGAGCGACGCCGAGTGCCGAGGAGATGGCAGGAACCGCCGTATTCAGAATCGTTGTGTCCAGCGATTCCATGAAAAATGCCACCGCAACGAGCCATGGCAACAGGCGTTTTGAAGCATCCGAGGGAGATGTCGATGATTGGTTGATGTTCACCGGGTTTGGTTCATCCCTAGTGGGACATCACCCTGGCGGTGAACGATACGCAGGAAGTTGGTCAAATGAACTCCGACGGCAGGAAACGAATTGATTTCACTAAGGCCATTATCGTAGCTCCTGCCCGGAAGACGACAGTTGCAAGCGGGATCACCAAAGTGCGACAGAAGTGGTGATCCTCTCTATATATATAGAGAGTCGACCGGGAGTCTGCGTAGCTAGCAATAATATGTATATGCGAATATGCTAATATTGATCTATGCAAGAGTCTCTAAGACGGTTCAAAGCGGATCTCTTCCAAGCTCTTGCTCATCCGACTCGGATTGCGATTCTTGAGCTCCTGAGTGATGGTGAACTCTCCGCCGGATCTCTGATAGAGAAGCTTGGAATGGAGCAAGCCAATGTATCCCAGCACCTCGCAGTCTTGAGATCAAAGCATCTTGTCTCGAATCGGAGAGCGGGAAATCAGGTATTTTACTCGGTTCGCGACCCCATCATCATCGAGGTCCTCAAGTTGATGCGCACCTACTTCCATGCACACCTCAAGGAGTCCTTGGGAATGCTGGATGAGATCGAGAAGCCGTTAGAGACCGTCCGATGAGCCTTGCGCAGCAATGGCTGCCTCGCTCAGTAGAGTGTTTGCGTGGCTACACGGCCCGGCAGTTCACGCAGGACCTCATCGCTGGATTGACGGTCGGCCTGGTGGCACTTCCCTTAGCGATGGCCTTCGCCATTGCTTCGGGCGTACCACCGCAGGCCGGGCTGTATACAGCCGTTGTGGCTGGGTTCTTGATTTCGGCGCTGGGCGGATCGCGAACTCAGGTAGGAGGCCCCACTGGGGCCTTCGTTGTCATTGTTGCCGGCATCGTGGTGAAATTCGGCTTGGGCGGACTGGCCTTGGTCGGAATCATGGCGGGTGTTCTGTTGCTGCTGATGGGGCTCACCGGACTGGGAACGGCCGTCAAGTACATTCCTCGCCCGGTAACGATCGGCTTTACCAACGGCATCGCACTGCTCATCGCATCCACCCAGATCAAAGATTTTCTGGGGCTAAAGACTCCACCAGTCCCCAGTGAATTCCTCGCGCGGATCAGGATGCTCCTCCACTTTGTCGGGACCACACGGTGGCAAACCGTAGCTGTGGCTGCGACTTCGCTCGCCATTATCCTGCTGTGGCCGAGGTTGACCAAGCGGGTTCCGGGCTCGATCATTGCGCTCGTACTGGCAACGGCTGTGGTGGCTGGCTTCCATCTTCCAATCGAGACGATCGGCAGCAAGTTCGGTGGCATCCCGCAAGGCTTTCCTCACTTCGCGCTCCCCAACGTTCAGACTGCACACATCCTGCCTTTGCTTCCGTCTGCCTTCACCGTCGCCCTCTTGGCTGCGGTGGAGAGCCTGCTCTCGGCGGTCGTCGCCGACGGAATGAGCGGCGACCATCACAACTCGAATGTGGAGCTGGTAGCTCAGGGAGTCGCCAATATAATCTCTCCTCTCTTCGGAGGCATACCCGCTACGGGTGCGATCGCCCGCACAGCAACGAACATCCGCTCCGGCGCACTTACACCGATGGCTGGCATGATCCACGCCCTCACCCTTCTTGCGATCCTTCTGGTCGCAGCCCCGATGGCTCGTTTTATTCCCTTGGCGACTCTAGCCGCGGTGTTGTTTGTCGTGGCCTACAACATGGGAGAGTGGCGGGAGATCGGCACGATTCTTCGCTTATCGAAGACCGACATCGCCGTTTGGATCACGACGTTTGCCCTGACCGTGCTTGCTGACCTGACTGTCGCTGTAGGAGTCGGGATGGCCCTTGCGGCGCTGCTCTATATCTATCGAATCGCCGAGACGACGACGGTGGAACCCGTTACTCGCGAGTACCTGGAAGATGGCCAAGCGCACATCCTGCAGGACAAGGACATTCCCTCGAATGTGACTATTCTTCGCATTCATGGTCCGTTTCTCTTTGGCACGACCGAAAAGCTTGCCGAGGCAACTAAAGACTTAGCTCAATTCGGAAATGTAGTGATCCTGCGTCTTCGCAATATGACAGCGCTCGACGCGACCGGCATTCATGCCCTGGAGCAGTTTGCAGATCGTCTCCACAAGGCAGGGAAGACGCTGCTGCTCTGCGGAGCCAGAGAGCAGCCATCGCAGCTCATTTCACGTTCTCACTTTGTGAAACACCTTGGGCCTGAGAATGTACTGCCTCATGTTCAAGCGGCCTTGGCTCGCGCCATAGAGATTCAAGGAGACTTGGAAGGGATCGGTCGAGAGTTGGCGGTTGAAATGGAGACCCGGCCACTCTAGCGCGAGAAAAGAGTTGGAGTATTCCCCACACTAATCTTCGATCTGTTTCATTGACCTCAGACTTGACGTGCGGTTCCGGGCCAGCTTTGATAAGCCCGGCCGAGTGCCAAAGAGAGGTGGACCTATCGCGTTGTCCTCGGAGGATTGATCTTGGAGAATCACATTGAGCAGTGACTTGTGAACATGAATGCGTCCGTTGTATTCAATAAAGCCTAGTTTCCGAAAGCGATTCATAAAGAAGCTGACCCGCGACCGGGTAGTGCCGATCATCTCTGCGAGCGTTTCCTGCGTGATCCTAGGGATGAGCGTTTCTGGCTCACCGGGCATGCCGAACTCCGCCATCAACAAAAGAACTCTCGCAAGGCGTTTCTCGCTGGAGTTAAAAAGCTGATCGACAAGATCGGCTTGTGTTCGCATACTGCGGACCAATAGGAACTTCAGGAACAAATCGGAGAAGGCATGTTCTTCGTGTATCACGCGGATCATCTCTTCTCTCTCAATCCTGAGCGCCGTACAGGCCGTGATAGCTGTGGCAGTTGCCATACGCAGTCCAGCCACTTCCGCAATCGACTCCTCTCCAACGAATTCGCCGGCGGAGAGGAGCGTAATGGTGGCTTCTTTATCGTTTCTTGAAACCACTGTCAGTTTCGCTCTTCCAGTCTGCAGATAGAATACGCAATCAGCGGCACTTCCCTGCGAAAAGAAGGCGTCTTTTGGCTCAAATTGGACGATCCTTCGTCCTAGTCCTGCGTTCGCGAGAAACGTGGCTGCGTCAAATGTTTTGATTTCTAGTTCTGTCATAGGAATGACCTCGTTCCGTATGCGGTCTTTCACTGCCGGGGGATTTCGGTCTCTTATCCGGTGCCTTCGACCGAAGCCTCCAGGGATGTTCCGGCTGACTTTGATTTCTTAACAGCAATTTTCTCACCAACCAAAACGAACCTAGTGGCGTCCGTGTATTGGCATCGCGATCCAACTTGGTTTCAAAGAATTGATCCCAGTGTTTGCTGTCACTACGGCAATCCTTACCTTAGTCTGCCGCCCTGCAAGTGACCGCGCTGAGCAATCTGATACAGCTATTGACGTTTTTCAGCGCCCCACTGAAGACGGAAGGCCGCCTTCGATAGAAATGAAAGCGAGACAATCTCTAGGGCGTCTTCCAGGTGTTCAAAAGAGCTCAGCTTTTTCTCGTTCGACGCACAATGATAGAACTTGCACAATTTGCATAGTTTGGCGAGGGGATCATGATGACGAAGCACGAGACTGCCATACTCTGCGGGAGAGGACAGAATGCGGCGAGGATTGTGCGCTTCAGTCGTCACCGTTGTCACTAGATGGGTGTCATCCCTATGATCGCTGCAAGAGTTTACCTGCCCCGCACCGGGAGACGAATTGTCATCATGACGATTGCAACGGGCCTCTGGCTTTGCGCCTCTCCCATTTTCGCCCAACCTTCACTGCGTAACCTCACAGGAATAGTGACGGATCCTCAGCATGAACCACTGAAGAACGCTGTGGTCGAAGTCCACAATGACGACAACGATAGCGTTATCTCCTACATCACTGATCGAAGTGGACGATACAGCTTCAAACGTCTCGACGGGAAAACCGACTACCGTGTTTGGGCGACCCGCAACGGGCAGCAATCTCGAAGAAAAAAAATCAGTCAATTCGATTCCAGTCAGACCAAGACCATCAATCTTATAATTCGAATCCACTGAATATGGATTAGTCGGGTGATCAATACCAGATGGAAACACCACAGTCGCGAAAAGTGACAGTTTCGAAAGTGGAGATTATGGGCGGTCGGACTACGCTACGTAGAAAGCCAGGGAACAGCCCATGGATACAAATACCCTCACCGCGGTTGCACCGCGCAATCCGACGGCACCCCCGGTTCAGAAGACCGCGCCGAGCGGACTGACAAGCGACGTGGCATCTGGCCGTCTTCAAAAGGATGGCCCAAATGCGATGCCGGATACGTCAGCTCATCCGTTTAGAGATGCATTAGCCAAGTTCTGGGCGCCCGTCCCATGGCTGCTCGAAGCCTCGATTGTTCTCCAGGTGGTATTGCACAAGTATCTCGAGGCTTTGATCATTGCCGGTTTGTTGGTCTTCAATGCAGCACTCGCCTATTTCCAGGAAGGGCGCGCCCAGGCCACCCTCAAAGCTTTGAAGTCCCGTCTCGCCATGAACGCTTCAGTGCTCCGTGATGGGGCTTGGAAGACTGTACAGGCGACGGAATTAGTGCGCGGCGATCTTGTGAAGTTATCGCTCGGCGGTGTGGTTGCAGCCGATGTGCATCTGGTCGGAGGATCTGTCTTGCTCGACCAGTCGATGCTTACGGGTGAATCGCTGCCCATTGAAGCTGGTTCTGGGGCCGACACCTATGCGGGGGCATTGGTGCGCCGCGGTGAAGCTACCGCAGAGGTGACAGCTACTGGCGTTCACACGAAGTTTGGACGCACGGCCGAACTTGTCCGCACCGCCCATGTCGAAAGTTCACAGCAGAAGGCCGTGCTGCGGATCGTACGTAATCTTGCGATCTTCAACAGCGTCGTGATCCTCCTCATCGGCGTCTATGCATTCACCCACAAGATGCCATGGAGCGAGATTATCCCCTTGCTACTCACCTCGGTTCTGGCATCGATCCCGGTGGCCCTGCCCGCAACGTTTACTCTTGCGGCCGCGCTCGGAGCCCGCGCACTGGCTAAGCAGGGTGTCCTCCCGACGAGGCTCTCTGCTGTAGACGAAGCAGCAACAATTGATGTCTTGTGCTCGGACAAGACCGGGACTCTCACCCGTAACGAGCTTTCGGTAACGAGTGTGCGGTCTATGCCCGGTTTCGACGAAGCCCATATTCTGGGGATGGCGGCGCTCGCAAGTTCTGACGGCGGTGATGACCCTGTCGATACAGCAATTCGTTCTGCGTCCTCTCACAAGCCGGCACCGGATCTGCCAAAGCTGGCCAAGTTCGTACCCTTCGACCCGGCGAAGAAGACGTCTGAGGCAACAGCGACAGACGCGAAAGGCAGCGTACAACGCATCGTCAAAGGAGCCTTTACCGTTGTCGCCAGTTTGACAGCTTCGGCGCCTACCGCGTCCGGGATAGCTGACGAACTCGAAAAGCAAGGGTTCAGGGTTTTAGCGGTAGCTTGTGGCCCTCCAGCGTCTATGCAGCTTATTGGACTGATTGCACTCAGCGACCCGCCCCGAGAGGACTCTGCTTCTCTTATCTCGGAGCTCGAGACACTGGGCGTGCGCACCGTGATGGTCACCGGTGATGCGCCTGCTACGGCAGGGATTGTCGCTCATGCCGTTGGGTTGGATGGTGCAGTCTGCCCGCCGGGGCCGCTTCCCAACGACATTAAACCAGAAGACTTCGCGGTATTCGCCAGCATCCTTCCGGAGGGAAAATTTGATCTGGTCAAGGCATTCCAAAAAAACGGGCATACGGTTGGGATGTGCGGAGACGGCGCCAACGATGCACCTGCGCTCCGTCAGGCAGAGATTGGCATTGCCGTATCGACGGCAACTGATGTCGCCAAGTCGGCTGCAGGTGTTGTACTCACGGAGGCGGGGCTCGGTGGCATCGTCGCCGCTGTAAAGGAAGGTAGGATCACGTTTCAGCGCATTCTTACCTACACCCTAAACTCAGTTTTGAAAAAGATCGTACAGGTGCTTCTTCTGGCAATCGGCTTAGTCATGACCGGGCATGCTGTTTTGACTCCCATGTTGATGGTCATCATCATGATCACTGGAGACTTTCTAGCGATGTCATTGGCAACCGACAGGGTGCGACCGTCGGGGACGCCGAATTCATGGCAAATAGGCAAAATTACGGGCGCCGGTGTCATTCTGGGAGCATGCCTTTTAGCTTTTTGTACCGCAATTCTGGCGGTTGGCAAATTCGACTTGCGACTCGGAATAGATGCCCTAAGAACCCTGTCCGTCGTCGCTATCGTCTTTGGCAGCCAGGCTACGATCTACGCCTTACGGGGGCGTCGCCACCTCTGGGGGCTGCGTCCGACGATTTGGTTGGTGATGTCCTCCGTAGCCGACATTCTCATTATCTCGACATTGGCAACACTTGGGTTCGCGATGGCACCGATACCGGTGTTGGTTGTGGCGTGTGAATTTGCAGCGGCCGTCGCTTTCTTTGGCATTCTGGACGTGGTCAAGATTCCAGTCTTTGCTCGTCTTGAAATTTCATAAGGGCCTGCACAAGTTAACCCTATGAATGCCGCCAATGCTATCTCCTTCGATCGCGTGCTTGGCGGGGCACCGAAGCCCTTGTGGCTAAGTGAGCCTTGTTGCGGGCTTGTGATACCTCCAAAGTGGATAAGGTATTCCGGCGAGCCGATTGATAGCTAGGGCTTGCGCCGTAAGCAGGCAAACTGCTAGCTCGATGATGACGAGTTCTTTGGGCTGAGAGATGATGCCGAGCGAAACGATGAGAGTGGTCGCCCCAGCAGGCGGATGGCTTACGCGGAACAAGACCATGAGCGCGCCCGTAGCGGAGAGCGAGAGCGCCGCGGCCAGAACTCTCGGGCCATGGACGCCGGCGTACATAGCAAAAGGCGGCCCCGACGCTGACGTGAGTGCGAAAGCGGCATAGCCACAGATGAGTCCGATCGCGTGTCCCAGGACGGTGTTGCGGGG
>Ga0302226_10000898_pt1 | contig 23090 bp, 19 predicted proteins | sample II_Palsa_E3_3_FD_193524 | JGI IMG/M metagenome (GOLD analysis project Ga0302226, IMG submission 193524) | Peat permafrost microbial communities from Stordalen Mire near Abisko, Sweden - II_Palsa_E3_3 | ecosystem: Environmental > Terrestrial > Soil > Palsa > Peat permafrost | place: Sweden...
GTGGGCCACCGGATTGGTGGTCGGCCGCCCGGCCGACGAGGCGGCGGACCTGATCTACCGGCTGGTCGGCACCAGCTTGGCCACCCAGGAGTCCGTCCCGGCCGCCTTCGCGGTGCTCAGCGTGCTGCCCGACGATCCCTGGCGGATGTGTCACCTGGCGGCGTCGCTGGGCGGCGACACCGACACGATTGCCGCGATGGCGGGCGCGATCGGCGGGGCGTGCCACGGCGAGGACGCGTTTCCGGCCGAGGCCATCGCCATGATCGACACGCACGGCCTGGACCTCCCGGGCCTGGCCGCCGGCCTGCTCGCCCTCCGGCAGAGCCCGTCCGCCGCCCACCCCGGACGGTGACCCGGTGAGCGACCCAGACCTGCCGATCCGGCCTATCCGACGGCTGGTCTTCGCCGGCGAGGCCCTCGTCGACCTGGTTATGCGGATCCCGGCGCTGCCTGAACGGGGCGGCGACATGATCGCCACGTCTGCGGGCCCGGCCGTGGGCGGCGGATTCAACATCATGGCGGCCGCCGCCCGGCACGGCCTGCCGGTGCTGTACGCCGGCGGCCACGGCAGCGGGCCGTGGGGCGATCTGGTCCGTTCCGCGTTGGCCGCCGAAGGCATCGCCGTGCTGCGGCCGCCGGATCGGCGATCCGACACCGGCTTCGATGTCGCCCTGGTGGAGCGCGGCGGCGAGCGCACGTTCGTCACCAGCCTCGGTGCGGAAACCCTGCGCGAGCCGGGCAGCTGGGACACCGTCCCGGTCGGGGCCGGTGACGCGGTCTACATTTCCGGCTACGGGCTGGCCTCGGCCGCCTCGGGCCCGGTCTTGGGGAAGTGGGCTGCCAGCTTGCCGCGCGGCGTGCTGCTGTTCGCAGACCCGGGTCCGCTGATCGCCGAGATCCCGGCGGCTGTGCTGGGCCCGGTGCGGGCGCGCTGCGACTGGTGGAGCTGCAACCAGCGGGAGGCCTGGGCCAGCACCGGCGTGGCCGACCCGGCCGAAGCCGCCCGCCGGCTGCTTAGCCAGGCGGGCGGACCCGATCGTGGCCGGCGGGACAGCCCGCCGGGGGTCATCGTCCGGACCGGGGCGACGGGCTGCGTGCTGGCGCGCGGCGACCAGATCACCCATATCCCGGCCCCGCCGGTCGTCGCGGTCGACACCACCGGTGCGGGTGACGCCCACTCCGGCGTGTTCCTGGCCGGGCTGGCCGGCGGGCTGCCCCCGGTGGACGCAGCCCGCCGGGCCAACGCCGCTGCGGCCCTGTCCACCACGCGTCCCGGTCCCGCGACGTCCCCGGCCCGCGCCGAGCTGGATACCTGGCTGGCCGCCCGCGCCTTACCGGCCTGCCTGCCCCTGGCCGCCTGACCAGGCTGCGATGGCCCGCCCGCGGCTGACTGCCGCCTGATCGAGCTGCCACGCCCGACCGCCCCCTGATCGAACTGTCACGGCTGGTCCGCCGCAGCTGAACCGCCCCGGCTGGACCGCACGGCTGGACCGCCACAGCCGGGCGCGACGAGCCGCAGGCGATACGGGCGGCCCGGGCCCGGCGGACCGGACCAGGGGAACGGGCGTGGCAGGATCGGGGGGTGGCCACGATCCTGCTGCTCTCGACCGCCGACACCGAACTGCTCGCCGCGCGCGCAGCGGGGGCGGGTTACCGGACCGCGAACCCCACCCGCGTCCCGCTGGACGAGCCGGAGGCGCTCGCCAGGCTGACCGGCGGGGCGGACGTCGTCGTTCTCCGCCTGCTCGGCGGGCGCCAGGCCTGGCCTGAGGGGATCGCCGCACTACGCGCCACCGGACTGCCGCTGGTCGCCCTCGGCGGCGAATCCGCGCCCGACGCCGAGATAATGGCGCTGTCCACGGTGCCGGCGGGCGTGATCGCCGAGGCGCTCGGCTACCTGCGCGAAGGCGGCCCCGCCAACCTGAGGGAGCTGGCGGCGTTCCTGTCCGACACCGTCCTGCTCACCGGGGAGGGCTTCGCCCCGCCCGAGCCCGCGCCCAGCTACGGCGTACACGCCCTGCCCATCTCCACAGGCGAGCCCGGGCCGGTGGGGCAGCCCGGGCCGGTGGGGCAGCCCGGGCCCGTGGGCCCGTCCCCGTCCGCTGACCAAACCGCGCCCGGCCGCGAGCCCGCCGGTCCCCCCGCGGATACACCCGCTCACGAGCGGCCGACGGTCGCGGTGATCTTCTACCGGGCACACGAGCTATCCGGCAACACGGGATTCATCGACACGCTCTGCGCGGCGATCACCGAGCGTGGCGGGACCCCGCTGCCGGTGTACTGCTCCTCGCTACGATCGGCCGACCCTGGCCTGGCGGACCTGCTCCGTCCGGCGAGCGCCATCATTACCACCGTCCTCGCGGCTGGGGGCGCCGCCGCCGCCGACCAGGGCGCCGAAGGTGACTGGGATGCGGGCGCGCTCGCCGGACTGGGCGTCCCGCTCATCCAGGGCCTGTGCCTGACCTCCTCGCGCGGGCAGTGGCAGGACGCGGCCGGGGGACTCAGCCCGATCGACGCGGCCATGCAGGTGGCCATTCCCGAGTTCGACGGGCGCCTGATCGCGGTTCCCTTCTCGTTCAAGGAGGAAGGACCAGACGGCATCCCGGTCTACCGGGCCGACCCGGAGCGGGCTGGGCGCCTCGCGGGCATCGCCGTCCGGCACGCGCGGCTGGCCGCCACCCCCAACCCCGCCAAGCGCGTCGCGATCATGCTGTCCTCCTACCCGACGAAGCATTCCCGGGTCGGCAACGCCGTCGGCCTGGACACGCCCGCGTCCGCGGTCCGCCTGCTGCAGGCCCTGCGCGAGGCCGGCTACGACCTCGGTAACGGTTTCCCCGACGACGGCGACACCCTCATCCACACGCTCATCGCGGCGGGCGGCTACGACACCGAATGGCTCACCGAGCAGCAGCTCAGCGCCGCACCGGCGCGCGTTCCGCTGGCCAGCTACCGCCGCTGGTTTTCTTCTCTTCCTAACGGGACTCAGCAGAAGCTCACCAGCCACTGGGGTGAGCCACCGGGTGAGCTGTACACCGACGGCGATGACATCGTGCTGGCCTCGCTGCGGTTCGGCAACGTGGTGGTGATGATCCAGCCGCCGCGCGGTTTCGGAGAGAACCCGGTCGCCATCTACCACGACCCCGAGCTGCCGCCGTCCCATCAATACCTGGCGGCCTACCGGTGGCTGGACGAGGAGTTCGGCGCGGACGCGGTCATCCACCTGGGCAAGCACGGCACCCTGGAGTGGCTGCCGGGCAAGGGGCTGGGCCTGTCGGCCGAGTGCGCCCCGGACGCGGTGCTGCGCGACCTCCCGCTGATCTACCCGTTCATCGTGAACGACCCGGGGGAGGGGACCCAGGCCAAGCGGCGCGCGCACGCGGTCATCGTCGACCACCTGGTCCCGCCGATGGCGCGCGCCGACAGCTACGGCGAGCTGGCCAAACTGGAACAGCTGCTGGACGAGTACGCGACGGTCGCGGCGCTGGACCCGGAGAAACTGCCCGCCGTCCGGGCCCAGATCTGGTCGCTGACCCGCACCGCCCAGCTGCACCACGACCTCGAGGTCAGCGCCGAGCCGGGCGCCGCCGAGTTCGACGACTTCGTGCTGCACATCGACGGCTACCTATGCGAGGTCAAGGACGCCGCGATCCGCGACGGCCTGCACATCCTCGGCGCGGCCCCGGCCGGCGACGCGCTGGTCAACCTGGTCTTGGTCATCCTGCGCTCGGCGCAGCTGTGGAGCGCCCGCTGGGGGGCGCTGCCCGGCCTGCGGGCCGCGCTGGGCCTGGCCGAGGGGACCGGGAACGCTTCCCGTACCGAGACCGACCGCTACGAGCAGGCCGGGCGTGCCCTGGTCGAAGCGATGGCCGCCGCTGATTGGGAGCCCGCCCGCGCCGCCACCGTCGCGGCTACGGTGCTCAACGCCCCGCCTCCCGTTGTCCCTGGGCCCGATCCGGCGGCGGTGGCGCGGGTTCTGCAGTTCGCCTGCACCGAAGTCGTGCCGCGGCTGGCGGCCACCACCGGGGAGATCGGCGCGGTGCTGCGCGCGCTGTCCGGCGGTTATGTGCCCGCCGGGCCGTCCGGGTCACCCACCCGGGGGCTGGTCAACGTGCTGCCGACCGGGCGGAACTTCTACTCGGTCGACCCGAAGGCCATCCCATCGGCCAACTCCTGGGACACCGGGGCCGCGCTGGCTGAGTCGCTGCTGGCCCGCCACCTGGCCGACGAGGGCAGCTACCCGCGCTGCGTCGGGCTGACCATCTGGGGCACGTCCGCGATGCGCACGCAGGGCGACGACATCGCCGAAGTCCTCGCGCTGATCGGCTGCCGCCCGGTCTGGGACGAGGCCTCGCGCCGGGTCACCGGCTTCGCGGTCGTCCCGGCCGAAGAGCTCGGGCGCCCCCGCATCGACGTCACGGTGCGCATCTCCGGATTCTTCCGGGACGCGTTCCCGCACGTCATCGCGCTGCTCGACGATGCGATGGCCGCGATCGCGAGACTTGACGAGCCACCCGAGCTCAATTATCTGCGGGCGCACGCCGCCGCGGACCACGCCGCGCACGGGGACTGGCGCCGGGCCACGACCCGGATCTTCGGCTCCAAGCCTGGTGCGTACGGCGCGGGCCTGCTCCCGCTGATCGACGCGCGGAACTGGCGCGACGAGGCTGACCTGGCCGAGGTCTATGCGGTCTGGGGCGGTTACGCCTATGGCCGGGACCTGGACGGCGCCCCGGCCCGCCCCGACATGGAGACCGCGTTCGCGCGGATCGCGGTGGCGGCCAAGAACGCCGATACCCGCGAGCACGACATCGCCGATTCCGACGACTACTTCCAGTACCACGGTGGCATGGTGGCCATGGTCCGGTCACTGACCGGCCGCAGCCCAGCCGCCTACATCGGCGACTCGGCCACTCCCGACGCGGTGAAGACGCGCACGCTGGCCGAGGAGACGCGCCGGGTGTTCCGGTCCCGGGTGGTGAACCCGCGGTGGATCGCGGCCATGCGCCGGCACGGTTACAAGGGCGCGTTCGAGCTGGCCGCGACGGTGGACTACCTGTTCGGGTACGACGCGACCGCGCACGTGGTGGCGGACTGGATGTACGAGCGGCTCGCTGCCGCCTACGTATTCGACCCGGAGAACCGGGCCTTTATGGAAAAATCAAATCCCTGGGCTCTGCGCGGCATCGCGGAACGCCTCCTGGAGGCGGTTCAGCGTGGCATGTGGGCGGAGCCGGATCCCAAGACACTGGATCAGCTCCGTCAGGTCTTCCTCGATCTGGAGGGCGACCTGGAGGCCGAAGGTTGAGCGAAATTGCGATTCGCGCATTTGCGAACGAACGCTTGTGATTTCGCAGTCCAGTGACAGACTAGGAACCGAGAGTCAATGGAGGGGCGATGGCTCAGGCGCAGGTTCCCACGGGGGTGGATCCCGATGTCCCCACGCCAGCTCGGATCTATGACTACATGCTGCGCGGCGAGCATTACCTGGACGTCGACGCGCGCGCCGCCCAGCAGATACTGAGCGTCGTACCGGAGATACAGGACTGCGCCTGGTCCAACCGCGGGTTTCACCAGCGGGCGGCCAAGTGGATCGCCGAGCACGGTGTCCGGCAGTTCATTGACATCGGTTCCGGGCTGCCGACCGTCGGGAACACGCACGATGTCGTTCAGCGGGTCGCCCCGGACGCCCGGGTGGTCTATATCGACAACGACCCGATGGTGGAAACGCAAAGCCGTACCCTGCTCGCCGACACCGGAACGACCGCGATGATCCGCGGTGACCTGCGCGAGCCGGACACGATCCTCGGGAACCCCCAGCTTCGCGGGCTCATCGACTTCGGCCAGCCGGTCGGGGTGCTGATGACGGCCGTCCTCATGTTCGTTTCCGACTCCTCCGATCCGTGGGGCCTGGTGTCGCGCTACATGGACGCGATGCCGTCGGGCAGCTACCTGTCGCTGTCGCATCTCACCGACGAGCGCAAGCCGCCGCTCACGGTGGAGCGGTTCCGTGCCGTCTTCGACAAGGCCAGCGAGAGCATGCACTTCCGGTCGCACGCCGATATCGCGCGGTTCTTCGACGGCCTGGAACTGGTGTCGCCGTACGAGGGCGCCGAGCCGGGCCTCACCTTCACCGGCATCTGGGGCGCGGAGGATCCGGTCCTCGCGGACAGCGAGGGCCAGCGCTGGCTCTACTGCGGGGTGGCCAGGCGGCCGTGATCGCCAAGCCCACGGTCGAGGAGCTCGGCATCGACCCGGACGCTCAGGAATGGCAGCGCTCGGGAGGGGGACCCGGTGCCATAGAGGTAGCTTTTGCCCGCATGACCTCAGATGTTTCCAGGACCATTAGTGTTTCCGGAAGGGCCGGTGTTTCCCCAGCGGCGAGTGTTCCCGTGACCGCCACAGTTCCGGGGGAAGCCCTTGTTTCCGGGGGTCTTGGTACCACCGTGGCTCGCGGGAACAACGATTCGCATGAGTTGGCCATGCCGCGCGACGGTGACTGGATTCTGATGCGCGTCGCCGATGACCCAGCTCGCCGGGTGCTCGTGTTCGACCGGAACGAGTGGGAGTGCTTTCTTGACGGCGCTCGCAACGGGGAATTCGATGACGCGGCGGATAATGCCGTGTCCTAGGCTGACGACGCTCCGTCTCAGGCTGGGAACGCTACGTGTCCTAGGCTGACAGTGTTACGTTCCAGGCTGACAACACTACGTCCCAGGCTGGTAATGCCGCGTCCTGGACTGCCCAGGCGCCGGCGCTATGCGGCCGGCTGATCTCGGCAAAGTGGCAAAACCACCAGTGGGCACGCATCGGCGGACGCCAAAATGAGGCCGCTCGACCGGAATTCATGAAAAAGTATAGATTTGCGAATCGCAAGTTGGGTAACCTGAGGATGAAGTTCAGAACTCGTCAGGAAGGCGGGGCGGCGTGACCGACGATACCTACGGCGCGACGATCGCCAAGCGCCGCCTGTCTGACCGCCTCGCCGAGCTGCGCGAGGCCAGCGGCTACACCGCGAACCATGTCTGCGACATCCTGAACTGGGGCCGGGGCAAGGTGGGCCGCTTCGAGGCCAACCAGTGGAAGCGCCCCGAGATGAGCGACGTGCGGGACCTGCTCCGCATCTACGGCGTTACGGACGGCGCGGCCGAGGAGGTCGAGGAGCTGGCCATCCGGGCCCGGGCCCGGCCCTGGTGGCGGGACTTCCCGGAGATCTTCGACAGCGAATTCCCCGGCTACGAGAACGACGCCACGACCATCCGCGCGTTCATGCCGCTGATCCTGCCCGGGCTGCTGCAGACGCCGGCCTACATCGAGTCGCTGCTGCGGACCGGTCCCCGGCCGCCGAAGTGGCGGCGTGATGCGCTGGCCGCACGGCTGCGGCGGCAGGAGATCCTCGACCGCTCCGACGGGACCGCCCCGATGCTGAGTGCCGTGATCACCGAGGCGTCCCTGCTGTACCGGTGGGGCACCCACGACGATCGCAAGGAGCAGATCCTCCACCTTGTCGACATGGCGGGCCGGCGCAACGTCGAGCTGCGCGTCCAGCGCTTCGAGGACGGGCCGCCGAGCGGCGCGCATTCCATGGTCAACATCTTTGACTTCGGCAGCGAGGACCCGAGCCTCGTCTTTGTGGAAACCGATTATGTGATTGAGGAGGTGAGCAAGCGGGAGTCGGTGCACGGTTACGTGCAGTCGTTCGACCGTGCGTGCGATGGGGCGCTCGACCCGCGTGACACGGTGGCTTATCTTGAGCGCCTCGCTGATCGACTGGAGTGAGCAATGACTGATTTCTCTCAGGCCATCTGGCGCAAGGCCCGCCGGAGTTCCCACAACGGCGGCTGCGTCGAGATTGCGGCCAACCTCCCTGGCGTGACCGCCGTCAGGGACAGCAGGCGCCCGGAAGGCGGCGCGCACGTCGTCGGCCGGGACGCGTTCGCCAGCTTCCTGGCGGACGTCAAAGAGGGGCGTTACGACATCTAGGTGCCGTAACAGTGGGGGGGAGGGTGAATCCCCCGGGCTGCATCCCCGGGGGATTCACCTTAGCCCGACCCGGTCTCAAAGGCCCGTGCGGCGGCTCGGTGGCGGCTGCGTTAGCGGCCGGCGGTGGTGCTCATCCCGGCCGCCACGTTGGTGTAGGCGGCGAGCACGCTGTCCCAGAATCCCCGGACGTCGATGGCCGTGGCCACGAGAGCGTTCCGCCTGGCCGCAGGAGCGCGGAAGTCGGTGACCGTCATGCCCGAGGTCCAGCAGCCCATGGTCTCGACCTCCACCCGGGCAGGCAGGCAGCCTAGCAGCCCGTGGTCGGCAACGTAGGCCACCGCGCACACGTCGTGCACGGCCGGGTCGGCTACGGCCGGGCCGGCCACAGCCGGCGCGCACACCTGCCCGTCCCGGTCGCCCCCGTCCTCGTCGCGGTGGTGGACGTCCTCCTGGGGCCGGGCCGACAACGGATCCTCGTCCGAGGCGTATTTTTCCAGCCCCGGCAGTAGCAGCTGGCTGGCCAGCAGGCGTAGCGGGCGCATCCGGTCCCGGACCGCCGGGGTGGCCCGGGCCTGCAGCGTCACATCCAGCCCGACCATGGTGACCGTCCAGCCTGCGCGGAACACGATGGCGGCCGCCTCGGGGTCGGCAGCGATGTTGAACTCGGCCGCGGGCGTGACGTTCCCGCGGCCGGACGAGCCACCCATGATGACGAAGTCCTTGACCTGGCTGACCAGCTTCGGCTGGCGGTGCACGGCCAGCGCGATGTTCGTCAGCGGCCCGGTGGCGACCAGCGTGATCTGACCCGGATCTGCGCCGATCGTCTCGATTATGTAGTCGATGGCGTGCCCGCCGGCGGGCCGGGACTGCGGTGGCGGCAGCAGTGCGCCGCCGAGACCGGTGTCGCCGTGGACGTGCCGGGCGTCCATCGGCGGCCTTAGCAGCGGCGCGGGGCTTCCCGGGGTGACCGGCACGCCGTGCGCGCCGACGAACTCGCTGACCCGCTGGGCATTGGAGGTGGTCAGATCCAGGCCCACGTTGCCGGCCACAGTGGTGATGCCGCGCAGGTCAATATCCGGGCTGCCCACCGCGAAGGCGATGGCCAGCGCGTCATCGATGCCCGGATCGCAGTCCAGGATGATCTTCTCAGTCACCAGCGGCCCCTTCCTGCGCTTCGGCCGTTCCGTCGGGCCCGTCCAGCTCCGACGCTACCGGACCCCGACCGGCCGCTTGTAGCCTCGTGCCGAGGAGGTCACCATGCACCAGCCGCCCATCCCGCACGTCGCCCGGACCGACCCGGAGATCGCCAGCCTGATCGAAAAGGAAGCGCGCCGGGAGTTCGAGAAGATCCGGCTGATCCCGTCGGAGAACTACGCATCGGCCGCCGTGCTCGAGGCCTCCGGCTCGGTGCTGACGAACAAGTACTCCGAGGGCTACCCGGGTCGCCGCTACTACGAGGGCCAGCAGTACGTAGACGTCATCGAGACCCTGGCCGTTGAGCGGGCGCAGGCCCTGTTCGGCGTCGAGCACGCGAACGTCCAGCCCTACTCGGGCTCGCCCGCCAACCTGGCCGTCTACCTGGCCTTCGCCAGCCCCGGCGACACGATCATGGGGATGTCGCTGCCGATGGGCGGCCACCTGACCCACGGCTGGCCGGTGTCGGTCACCGGCAAGTGGTTCCACGCCGTGCAGTACACCGTCCGGGCCGACACCGGCCGGGTCGACATGGACGAGGTCCGCGACCTGGCGCTGCGCGAACGGCCGAAGATCCTCTTCTGCGGCGGGACGGCGATCCCGCGTACCATCGACTTCCCCGCTTTCGCGCAGATCGCCGCCGAAGCGGGCGCCGTGCTGGCGGCCGACATCGCGCACATCGCCGGGCTGATCGCCGGCGGGGCCCACCCGTCCCCGGCCGGGCACGTCGACGTGATCACCACGACGACGCACAAGACGCTCCGCGGTCCACGCGGTGCGATGATCATGTCGACCGCAGAGCACGCGTCCGCGCTGGACAAGGCGGTGTTCCCCGGCCTGCAGGGCGGCCCGCACGATCACACCACGGCCGCCATCGCGGTGGCCCTGCACGAGGCCGCGCAGCCCGATTTCCGCAGCTACGCCTACCAGGTGGTAGCCAACGCGCGGGCCCTGGCCGAAGCGCTCACCGCCCGGGGCTACGACCTGGTGTCCGGTGGCACGGACAACCACCTGATCCTGGTCGACCTGACCCGCCAGGGGATCGGCGGCAAGCCCGCGGCGCGCGCCCTGGACCGGGCCGGCCTCGAGCTGAACTACAACACCGTGCCCTACGACCCGCGCAAGCCGTTCGACCCGTCCGGCATCCGGCTCGGCACCCCGGCGATCACCACCCGCGGCCTGGGCGAGGAGCACATGCCGCTGATCGCGGCGTGGCTGGACGACGCGATCGCCGCCGCGGCCAAGGACGACGAGGCGACGCTGAACCGGATCGCCGGCGAGGTCCGCGACCTGCTGGCCGGGTTCCCGATGCCGGGCTGGGTCGTCACCTGACCGCGCAGATCGCCGTGCCAGCGCTCGTTCAGCAGCTCGCCGCCGTCCCCGAGCATGGTGGCTGTCCGCTCGTCGTAGCGCCGGTAGTGGGCGCGGCCCAGCGCGTCCACCCGCTCCTGCCAGCTGGCCTCCTGCATCGCCTTCGGTGTCGTGTACCCGGCGGCGAACAGCTCGCGGGCGGCGGTGATCGCGATATCTGATGAGATGCGCGCGCTCAGCAGCGTGGCCAGGACGAGAAGCTGATACAGGGGAGCGGGCTTGTCGGCAAGCCGGATGCCGGCGTCCTCGGCATAGGTGCGGCCGTACCGGTCCAGCAGGGCGGCTTTCAGCGCGCCGGGTGCGGCAGCCATCGGCGGTTCCTGTCCCCGTTACCCCTCGTATCCCCGTTACCCCTCGTCGGCGCCGGTCCCTGGTTCCCGGGTGACCTGCGCCACCTTTTCCTGGTCGTAAACTTCGGCGGGCGCATCCCGGTGCGGGGCCACACTGCGCCCATCGCCCTGGTGAATGCCGCCCTGCACCGGGCCGGTCCACGGTGGCATGGCGGCGGGCCCTTTCCGGCGCGGGGCGCGCCCGGCCAGCATGACCGGGACGAGCAGCGCTGCGGCCAGGAATATCGAGCAGACTGACAGGACGATCAGTCCGCTCTCCGGCATATTGGTGATGTTGGTTTCTACCATCGGTGCGGCTACAAACGGAGCCAACGCGTCTACCTCCTCGTGCCGAGCCCTTTTCCCAAGGACGCCTGCACTACTTATAGTCCCTTACTGGCCTCGGGCACGACGAGGACGGGGCATGGCGCGTTACGCAGCACGTACTGGCTGACGGCGCCCAGCAGCCGGGCGGCATGCTCGCCCCGGGCGGCCAGCACGATGAGCTGGGCGTGCACGGACCGGGCCGTATCCACCAGCGCCCGCCCCGGCACGCCGGTCACGGTGCGCTCCTCCACGGTCTCTTCCTCGGTGCCCAGCGCTTCCCGGACCGCGGCGCGGAGGGCGGACTCGGCGAGCTTCTGCTCCTCGCCGGGAGAGCGGAAGGTGCTGAGCGGCCGCGCGGCCGGCGCACCGAGGGTGCCCTCACCGCTGTGGGCCATCACGGCGATCAGGCGGACCCCGCGGAACTTCGCCTCCTCCCGGGCCAGCCGGATCGCCGCGTACGAGTCAGGGGAACCGTCTACTCATTGTCGTTCCCCCATTTAGGTATTGCTCTGTCTGAGCCGTTCACTACCCAGGGCCCCCGAAGGGGCTCGATGCTCAGCGACTAGCCGACGTAGGAGTCATACTCGACGTAGCTGATGTCGATCTGGGCGGATGAATTCTTCGGAGCCTGCTTGCCGTTGAGCGCCGACTCATTCTGGATGATCCAGTCCATACTGACATTGGGCACGTACGTTGAAGAGGTTGTCTGGCCGATGAGCGTGCCGTCAACGTACAGGCTGAGGTGACCAGGCCACCACTCAATCGTGTAGGTGTGCCATTGCGTCCAGTTAACGTTCGACGGGAATGAAAGCTGGCTGGCACTGCCGTTGTGAATGTAGGCGGATGGCGCCGTGTCCCAATCGTTCTCCGGGAAGTCGACTTCGAACTTACTGCCGCTGTTGTGCGGCCACAAGAGATGCGCGGACTTGTACCCGGTGGTAACTTTGGAGACGCGGACAGTTTCGGTGTATCGGCCATACCGTTTGTTGATCGATGCTTTCGGGACCACGGCGGCCGAGGACACCGAGCCAGTACCCCGGGACATCCTGATGTGCATCTGACCACCTGAGATCCAGACGGTACTCTGTGGCTCGTAGTAACCGCCCACCGGACGGTTGCGCGCCGTCGCGGTATCGGGCCAGCCAGCCGGATAGGCCCACCAGGACGATTGCAGGGCATTCGGCAGTCCCGTGCAGATGTCAGCACCCCAGTTACTGCATCCGGAGAAGCTGCCAAGCCGGGCAGCCGTTGAAAAGCTTGTCGAGAACTGGATCTTCCATGATGGATTAGTCGCGGCCGATGATTGCGCAACGCTGGTAAAAGCTGTGGTCATCGTTGCGAAGATGAGCGCAGTGATAACTGCGGTGATTCTCTTCACGTGCATCTTTTCCCTCCCCATTTAGGCCGGTTCAGTACATCTGAGCCGTTTACCACCAAGGGCCCCCGAAGGGCTCGATGGTCAGCGGCTCGCACCCTCGTAGGCAGTCATGGCGGCTGCGTAGTCGCACCAGTATTGCTGGCAGTGCGGGAAAGCGGCCAGCAAGCTATACGCGTCCTCCAGTTCTACGCGCGTTACGTAGATCGGGTCGATAATCACCGAAAAGCCGGTAGAAGCGTTCATTTTGTCCCCCGTTTGTCCACGTAATCCTGGCCACTGTCAACGGGCGCGTGACGATGCTCGTCAGAAGGCTGCGGCATGACCTTGTGCCTCGAGCTCTCTGATCGGCCGGCGGCCGGCTCGGCGACGTCCGCCGTGAAGTCCGCCGCGAAATCGTCCTGCGGCCGAGCCGGCTCACCCGCGCCGTGGTTAGTTGCTGTCGTGGTCAGGTCAGCTACCCACCCCGGCCATCGGGCTAAACGCCGGCCCGGCCGACCGCACCAGAGCGCTGCTCTTGTTCGTGCCGGGTGCTCTGCTAAGGTCGAAGGATGCCAGCACGCAGGACAGCCCGGGAACGGGTCCGCGCGGAGATCACCCGTGAGATCACCGACACCGCCCGCGCCCAGCTGGCGGCCAGCGGCGCCGCTGCCCTTTCATTGCGGGCCGTGGCCCGGGACCTGGGCATGGTGTCTTCCGCGATCTACCGCTACTTCGCCAGCCGGGACGAGCTGCTGACGGCGCTGATCATCGACGGTTACAACGCGATCGGGGCCGCTGTGGAGCACGCGGATGCGACGTGCGCCCGGGACGACTACCGGGGCCGGTGGCTGGCCGGGTGCCGCGCCGCCCGTGCCTGGGCGGTGGCCCATCCGCACGAATACGCGCTGATCTACGGCTCGCCCGTGCCCGGCTATCAGGCGCCGGCCGACACGATCGCCCCCGCCGCCCGGTCCGCCGTCGTGTTCGGGCGGCTGATCAGCGACGCCCACGCGGCCGGTCAGCTCGCTCCTGCGCGCTGCGAGCAGCCCGTGCCGCAGGAGCTGTCCGGGGACGCCCGCCGGCTCCGTGAGACGGTCATGCCCGACGTACCGGACGACGTCATCGTCGCGGCGCTGACCGCATGGGCGGGAATCTTCGGCGTTATCAGCTTCGAGCTGTTTGGCCAGTTCAACAACGTGGTCACTGGCACCGCCGCTTATTTCGACCACGCCGCGGGCTGCCTCGCCCGCCTCATGGGCCTGTGCTGACCCTGGGCCGCGTTTCCCCTCGCTAGCGCGGGAAACGCGGCCGCAGATCCGGGAGACCTCAGCCGGGAAACCTCAGGAGGAGGAGGCTTTGGGGTTGCGCCAGTTCACCATGGGCAGCAGCGTCTCGCGGCGGACCCGGTGCGCGTACCGCTTGGTGATCTCGAACAGGGACTCGATCAGGGTGTCGGACAGCAGGTGCGGCTCCAGCCCGAGCTCGACGAGCCGGGTGTGGGTGACCTTGTAGTAGTGCTCGGCCAGCTCCACCCGCGGGTTGTCGAGGTACTCGATCTTGACGTCCTCGGGGCTCGCCGCCTTGATCGTCTCGGCGATGTCCCTGACCGACTTCCACTCGGTGATCTGGTTGAACACCCGGAACTCGCCGCGGTCCGCCGGGTTCTCACACGCGAGCTGAATACATCGCACGGTGTCGCGGATGTCGATCATGCCGCGAGTCTGCCCGCCGGTACCGTAGACGGTCAGCGGGTGACCGATGACCGACTGGATGACGAAGCGGTTCAGCACCGTGCCGAACACCCCGTCGTAGTCGAACCGGGTGGCCAGCCGCTCGTCGCGCGCGGTCTCCGGCGTCTGCTGCCCGTAGACGACGCCCTGGTTCAAATCGGTGGCCCGCAGGTTCCAGATCCGGCAGGCGAACTCGATGTTGTGGCTGTCGTGCACCTTGGACAGGTGGTAGAACGAGCCCGGCCGCTTGGGGTAGATGACCCGGTCCCGGCGGCCCTTGTGCTCGATCTCGAGCCAGCCTTCCTCGATATCGATGTTCGGCGTGCCGTACTCGCCCATCGTGCCCAGCTTGACCAGGTGGATTTCGGGGTTGATCTCGGCGATCGCGAACAGCAGGTTCAGGTTGCCGATCACATTGTTCTGCTGCGTGTACACGGCGTGCGCCCGGTCGATCATGGAATATGGCGCGGCCCGCTGCTCGGCGAAGTGCACCACGGCGTCCGGGGTGAAGTCCTCGACGATGTGGTACGTGAACAGGGCGTCCGTCAGGTCGCCGATGTAGAGGCCGATCTTCTTGCCGGTCAGCTCTTCCCACACCGCGATACGCGTCTGCAGCGGCTCGATCGGTACCAGGCTTTCCACGCCCAGCTCGTTGTCGTAGTGCCTGCGGACGAAGTTATCGGCCACCGCCACCTCGTGGCCGACCTCCGACAAATGCAGTGCGGTCGGCCAGCCCAGGTACCCGTCCCCGCCCAACACCAGAATCTTCATGCTCCGTCTTCCCCACCTTGGGTTTGATGTGTCGCGTTTGGTTAGTTATTGCCTCTAGCCGGCTGTTGATCCCGGCAACCTGCCTTCCTGCTTTCCTCAGCGTTTTTCCCAGCTCATCTGGAGCCCCCATTGGCTGCACGCACGGTGGCGGCGCGGTAGCGTGCTGCCGTGCGGCTGGGGTGACCGGTAGCGGCAGCCCGTCGCCCACCGGGAGGCCGTGGCCCGCGGCGTCGGCACCTTAGCTGCCTTCCGGGAGCTCGTCCGGACACCTTGATCGTTGGTCACGTAACCTAGGAGACCAATGGCACTCTCATCGAGTCGGATCGGTACGGCGCTGTGGCGCAGGGCCCGCAGCAATGTCGGCATCCGCTTCACCCGGTTCACCGTTGTCGCCGTCGCCTCCCTCATCGCCAGCCAGGTTTCACTGAGCTTGCTGCTGGGCCCGGCCCATCTGACCGCGGGCCTGGCCGGTGGCCTGGCCGCGGTCATCGGAGCCGGGGTCAGCTACGTGCTGAGCCGCTGGGCCTGGGAACGCAAAGGCCGGCCGGACCTTCTGCGGGAGACGCTGCCGTTCTGGCTCGTGTCGGTCATGGTCTGGGTCCTGCTGGCGCTGGCGGCCAAGCTCGGCGTGCATCTCGCGGCGTCCATGCAGCTCACCGGGGCTAAGCGAATCGCTGTCGTGGACGGCACGTACTTCGCCGCCAACTGCCTCACGTTCGTCCTGCGGTTTGTGATCTTTCACTACATCCTCTTCGCCGACGCGCGCGCTCAGCGCGAGCCCGCCTCTGGGGTGGCCGGGCCTGACGACCCGTCAATCAGGTCGTCCAGTGAGACCGTTGAGGCGGCGGAGGCGGCGGTCGGTGACCCGTTCGCCATGGCCGCCGGGCCGCCGAGCCCCGCTGACCCCTCCGACCGGGGCGACGCTGACCCGGGTCCCGACGCACGCTGACGTTCGCGCCACCAGGTCACGTAGACCACGCGGCTGAAGCGGATGCCGTAGAAGAGGTTGTTCACGCCAGGGATGTGCAGGTCGTAGAGGGGGTTGTGGCCCTTCTTGCTCTCGCCGGCACGCCGCTTGTGGATGGTGGCCGGGACTTCCTTCACCTTGTACCCGTGCGTGATCACGCCGATCAGTAGCTCTGAGGCCTGGTACTGCGGCTGGGAGAGCTGGACCGCCTCGGTGACCTCCGCCCGCATGGCCCGCAGGCCGAAGGTGGTGTCCGAGATCTTCTGGTGGGTCAGCATGCTGATGGCGGCGGCGAAGAAGCGCACTCCGGCCTGGCGGACCGGGTCCGTGGTCTCCTCGCTGCCCAGCCGCCGGGATCCGGTCACGAAGTCGGCCTCACCGGCGATGATGGGGCCCAGCAGGTTCGCGATCTCGGCGGGGTTGTACTGGCCGTCCGCGTCCGTGGTCACGATGTACCGCGCGCCGCCGTCCCGGGCGATCCGGTAGCCGAGCCGCAGCGCGGCGCCCTGGCCCCGGTTGACCGCCACGTCCGCGACCAGGGCCCCGGCCGCATCCGCCTCCTTGGCGGTGGCATCCGCGCAGCCGTCGGCCACTACGATCGTCGCCGTCTGGCGCCCGCACACCTGCGCGGGAAGGCTGTGTACGACCGGCCCGACCGCGCCTTCCTCGTTGTAGGCCGCGATCACCAGCGCGACCGGCGGCAGCTGCCGTACCCGGTCGCCGTAGTGGCCTTCCATTACGCCGATGACGGCGTCGTCGATGGCGACGTCACCGGGGCCGGCGTAGTTGCGCGCGGTGTCTGCCTTTGTCGGACTCATCGGGCCCCTTCCGCGGCCAGGACCAGTTCGGGCCGGAAGTCGGGCCACACCGTGGCCATGCCCGTCTCCAGGTCGTAGGTCGGCTCGTAGCCCAGCCCGCGAGCGGTGGAAATGTCCAGCTTGACGGCGGGCATCTCGCCCTGGGCGATCGGGGCGTTCTCGGCCGGGATGTCGGCCCCGGTGACCCGGCGCGCGGTCTCCACCATGTCGTTCACGGTGACCGACTGCCCGGATCCCAGGATGACCGGCCCGGAGTGGCCGGACGCCCAGGCGGCGAAGATCCCGGTGATCACGTCGTCCACCTGGATCACGTCCCGGACCATGGTGCCGTCCCCGCGGACCTTGACGCCCGTGCCGTCGCGGGCGGCGCGCATCAGCCGCGGGATGAAGCTGTCCTTGTGCAGCATGCCCGGCCCGTAGACGTTGGAGAACCGGAGCGGGACGCCGCGGACGCCATAGGAAGCCGAGTAGCAGCTGATCAGCATCTCCGCTGCGGCCTTGGTCGCGCCGTAGGGCGTGAGCGGCCGCAGCGGGGCCTGCTCGGTGATCACGGCCCGGCCGACGTTGCCCACGACGGCGTTGGTGGACGCGAACAGGAACGTCTTGACGCCGCGCTGGCGGGCCAGCTCGAGCAGCCCGGCAGTCAGCGCCGTGTTGTTCCGGTACGTGCTCTCCGGATCCTTGACCGACTCCAGCACCGAGGTCCGCGCGGCGAGATGGATGATCGTGCCCGTGCCGGGCCGGACCGCGCGGGCCGCGATGGCCGGATCGCACAGGTCACCGAGGACCATTTCGGCCGGCTGGCCGGCTGCGCCGGGCGGGGCTGCCACCCCAGTGGAGCCGGGAAAGGGCTTCAGGTCAGCCACTGTGACCTCGGCCCCGGCGGACGCGAGCGCGGCCACCAGCCGCCGGCCGATAAATCCGGAGCCACCCGTAACCAGTACACGACCCTCCATCACCGGAAGCCCGGAGCGAAAGCCGTTCCCCATTCGTGCTCCATTCATGTAGCGATCGGTCATCATCAGGCTCGCTTTGTAACGCGGGGCTTTACGTAACGCGGGCACGATACTGCCTCTAGCTGAGTGTTAGCTGGAGCCAACCTGCGGACCGTGGCCCGCCGGGCGGGGGTGGGCCGTACGGCGGCATCGACGGCCAACTGCGACGTTGGCCGGCCAAATATGACCTGGTCAGTGTATCGGTGAGTGCTGCCCTGGCCCTGGTGCCCCCCGGTGCCCCAGCAAATGTGTCATGCTGGGCACGGCGGTACGCGGAGGAATTCCGGTGCGAATCCGGGGCTGTCGCGCAACTGTAACCGGGGAGTAACCCCTCATTAAGGCCACTGTCAGCTAACTGACGGGAAGGCGAGGGCAAACGTTGATCCGGGAGCCAGGAGACTCCGGCTGCCGCAGGACCGGCAACGGGCGCGGACACCCGGGAGGACACTTTCGCATGACGGCCAGCGACGTAACGTCGGGCGGCGAGCGGCACGTGACGGCCGCCGCGCAGGCGCCGCTCTACCCCTTCTCCGCCATCGTCGGGCTGCCCGACCTGAAGCTCGCGCTGCTGCTCAACGCCGTCTCGCCCGCGATCGGCGGCGTCCTGGTCCGCGGCGAGAAAGGCACCGCCAAATCCACGGTGGTGCGTGGCCTCGGTGCGCTGCTGCCCCCCGTGCTCGTGGTCGCGGGCTGCCGGTTCTCCTGTGATCCCGCCGCGCCCGACCCGGCCTGCCCGGACGGCCCGCACCCGCCGGGTGCCCCGGAGCTGGCCCGGCCCGCTACGCTCGCCGAACTGCCGGTCGGCGCGACGGAGGACCGCCTGGTCGGCTCGCTGGACATCGAGCGTGCGCTGACCGACGGCGTCACGGCCTACGAGCCGGGCGTGCTGGCGGCAGCGCACCGCGGCCTGCTGTACGTGGACGAGGTCAACCTGCTGCACGACCATCTCGTCGACCTGCTGCTGGACGCGGCCGCGCTCGGGGTCAGCTACGTCGAGCGCGAGGGGATCTCGGTCCGGCACGCGGCCCGGTTCCTGCTCGTCGGCACGATGAACCCGGAGGAAGGTGAGCTGCGGCCGCAGCTGCTGGACCGGTTCGGGCTGACCGTGGAGGTCGCGGCCAGCCGGGACCCGGACGAGCGCGCCGAGGTCGTCCGCCGCCGCCTGGCCTACGAGGCCGACCCGGCGGGGTTCGCCGCCCGCTTCGCCGCCGAGTCCAGCCAGCTCGCCGCCGCGGTGGCCGCCGCGCGTGACCGGCTGCCGGACGTGGTGCTGCCCGACGCCGCGCTGCGGCAGATCTGCGCCGTGTGCGGGCGGTTCGGCGTCGACGGCATGCGCGCGGACCTGGTGACGGCGCGCGCCGCGATCGCGCTCGCGGCCTGGCACGGCCGCGCCGAGGTGACCATGGCGGACATCCGCCAAGCGGCCCGGCTGGCGCTGCCGCACCGCCGCCGCCGCGATCCGTTCGACGCCCCGGGGCTGGACGAGCAGGAACTGGACGACGCCCTGAGCGAGCCGCCCCCGGACCCGCCTGGCCCACCCGAACCGCCGGAGCCACCTGAACCGCCGGAGCCGCCGGAGCCGGATCCGTCTGGTCCCGCGGGCCCGTCCGGTTCCACCGCCCCGGGCGCGCCCGGGGCGGCGGACGCGCCCGGCGGCACGCCCGATCCCGGAGCCCAGCGTCCTGCTCAGGATCCCGCCGCCGTCCAGGATCCGGCCGCCCAGGCAAGTGATCATGAAATGGAACAAACCGGTGGTTCGAGCCCCACCGCACGTGCGGCGGATCCCGTCCCGGCCGGCCCCCCGTTCCGCGCCCGCCTGCTGACAGTGCCAGGGATGGGCGCCGGCGCCCAGGGACGCCGGTCGCCGGCCTACACCCCGCACGGCCGGACCGTCGGTGCGCGCCCCCCGGCGGGACGCCTGGCCGCGCTGCACCTGCCAGCGACCCTGCGCGCCGCGGCGCCGTCCCAGCCCGGCCGTAAGCGCCGGGCCGGGCTCGCCGGCCAGCCGGGCTTCATCCTGGCCCCGGGCGACCTGCGCGAGGCCGTCCACGTCGGCCGCGAGGGCAACCTGGTGCTGTTCGCCGTGGATGCCAGCGGCTCGATGGCGGCCCGGCAGCGGATGCGCGCCGTGAAGGGCGCGGTGCTGTCCCTGCTGCTGGACGCCTACCAGCGCCGGGACAAGGTCGGGCTGGTCACCTTCCGCGGGACCGGCGCCGAGGTGGTCCTGCCGCCCACGTCGTCGGTCGAGGCGGGTGCCCGGCGGCTGGCCACGCTGGCCACCGGCGGGCGAACCCCGCTGGCCGCGGGGCTGGCCCGCGCGGCCGGGGTGCTGGCCGCCGAGAAAATCCGCGACCCCGCCCGTCGCCCGCTGCTGGTCATCGTCACCGACGGGCGCGCGACCAGCGGTGGTGACGCCGACCTCGCCCGGGCCACGGCCGGGCTGGCCGGGGTCGCGGCGGTCGTGGTGGACTGCGAGACCGGTCCGGTCCGGCTGGGCCTGGCCGGCGCGCTCGCTGCCCGGCTCGGCGCCGCGCTGGTCACTCTGGCGGACCTGCCCTCGGCGGGAGCCGGGACGCTCGCCGGGGTGGTGCGCGCCGCGCGCGGGAGGGCCGCCTGATGCCGAAGGGGCAGCCCGCCAGCGTCCCGGACGACGGGCTCACCACCCGCGCCCGCCGCGGTCGGCCGCTGGTCGTCGTGCATACCGGCGAGGGCAAGGGGAAATCCACCGCCGCCTTCGGCCTGGCCCTGCGAGCCTGGAACCAGGGCTGGCCGGTTGGGGTGTTCCAGTTCGTGAAGTCCGCCAAGTGGCGGGTGGGGGAGGAGCACGCGCTCAGGACGCTGGGGGCTAGTGGCGCCGGCGGCGCCGTGACCTGGCACAAAATGGGCGAGGGCTGGTCCTGGATCCAGCGTGACCAGGGCGGTCACGCCGAGCAGGCGGCCGAGGGGTGGGCCCAGATTGCCCGGGATCTGGCCGCCGAGACCTACCGCTTCTACGTCTTGGACGAGTTCACCTACCCCATCAAGTGGGGCTGGGTCGACGTCGCCGAGGTGATCTCGGTGCTGGACGCCCGGCCCGGCCAGCAGCACGTGGTGATCACCGGCCGCGACGCGCACCCGGACCTGCTCGCCCACGCCGACCTGGTCACCGAGATGACGAAGGTCAGGCACCCGATGGACCGCGGGCAGAAGGGGCAGAAGGGGATCGAATGGTAGCTGTGCCCCGGCTGGTCATCGCCGCCCCGGCCTCGGGCAGCGGGAAAACCACGGTCGCCTGCGGCCTGATGGCGGCGCTGCGCGCGGCCGGGCTGGCGGTGTCCGGCCACAAGGCCGGCCCCGACTACATCGACCCTGGTTACCACGTCCTGGCCACCGGGCGCCCGGCCCGGAACCTGGACCCGTTCCTGTGCGGCGAGGACCGGATCGTCCCGCTGTTTCGCCATGGCGCCCGCGGCGCGGACGTCGCCGTCATCGAGGGCGTGATGGGCCTGTTCGACGGCGCCTTTCCCAGTGACCCAGGCCGCTGCGACCCGGGCCGCTGCGACCCGGGCCGCGGTGAAGGCGCCGTGGACCCGGGCTTCGGGTCGACGGCACACGTCGCCCGGCTGCTCGGCGCGCCCATCGTGCTGATCATCGACGCCGCCGCCATGGGCCGCTCGGCCGGCGCCGTCGCGGCCGGGTTCGCGGGCTTCGACCCGCGCACCACGGTGGCCGGCGTCATCCTTAACCGGGTGGCCTCGGACCGGCACGAACGGCTGCTCCGCGACGGGCTCGCCGCAGCGGGCCTGCCCGTTTACGGCGCCATCCGCCGCTCGGACCAGGTCGCCGCGCCGTCCCGCCACCTGGGGCTGATCCCCGCCGCTGAGCGATCCCGGGCCGCGACGGACGCCGTGGCCCGGCTCGCCGCCCTGGTCCGTGACTCCTGTGACCTCGGCGTCCTGCTCGCGCTGGCCCGCAGCGCGCCGGCGCTGCCGGGCCGGTCCTGGGATCCGGCCGAGGCCCTCGCGGAAGCCCCCGCCCCGGTCCCGACCGGCGTACGGGGCGCCCCGGCGGCCGCCGGCCCGGCCTTTACCGGCCCGGCCTTTACCGGCCCGGCCTTCACCGGCCCGGCCGTGACCCGTCAAGGGCCCGGGCGACCCGCCAGACCGGACCGCCCGGTGGTCGCGATGGCGGGAGGTGCCGCCTTCACGTTCAGCTATACCGAGCACGCCGAACTGCTCGCGGCGGCCGGTCTCGAGGTAATGGTGTTCGACCCGCTGCGCGACGAGCGGCTGCCCCGGGGCACGGCCGGGGTCATCCTGGGCGGCGGCTTCCCGGAGGTCCACGCCGTGGAGTTGTCCGCCAACGAGCCGCTGCGCCGCGACGTGGCCGGCGCCGCCGCCCGCGGCGTGCCCGTCGCCGCGGAGTGCGCCGGCCTGCTCTACCTGGCGCGCTCCCTCGACGGCCACCCGATGTGCGGGGTGCTCCCCGCGGACGCGGCCATGACCGGCCGGCTGACCCTCGGCTACCGGGAGGCGCGCGCCGAAGCCGGCTCGGTGCTGGCCGCCGCCGGCGACGTGGTGCGCGCGCACGAGTTCCACCGGACGGCTGCCATCCCGGCTCACGGCCACGCTGCCGCCTGGCGGCTCCCGCCCGCCGTCCGTCGCGAGGGCCACATCAGTGGGATGGTGCACGCCTCATACCTGCACGCGCACTGGGCCGGGTACCCGCACTTCGCCGCCCGTTTCGCCGCCGCCTGCCGGGCGGCCGCCCCGGAAGGTGCCCGCTCGTGAAGAAGCTCATCGGCGTGGGGGTCGGGCCGGGCGACCCGGAACTGATCACGGTCAAGGCGGTCCGGGTGCTGCGCGAAGCGGACACGGTGTTCGTGCCCGTGATGGCGGACCCGGATGGCCCGGCCGCCGCCCCGGGCCGGGCCGAGGCCACGATCCGCGCGCACATCGGCCCGGAGAAGATCCGCCCGGTGCCCTTCGCGCTGAACGACGTCGGCGGCGTCACCGAGCGCCGGGCCTCGGCCTGGCGCGCAGCCGCCGGCGAGGTGGCCCGGGCGCTGGAGGCGGGCGCGGAGACGGTCGCGTTCGGCACGATCGGCGATCCCAACGTGTACTCCACGTTCAGTTACCTGGCGCAGACAGTCCGCGATATGGTCCGCGATGTGCTCATCGAGACCGTCCCCGGCATCACGGCCATGCAGGATCTGGCCGCCCGGTCGGCCATGGTCACCGGGACCGGGACCGCGCTGGCCGAGGGAGACGAG
>Ga0302226_10000904_pt1 | contig 23052 bp, 14 predicted proteins | sample II_Palsa_E3_3_FD_193524 | JGI IMG/M metagenome (GOLD analysis project Ga0302226, IMG submission 193524) | Peat permafrost microbial communities from Stordalen Mire near Abisko, Sweden - II_Palsa_E3_3 | ecosystem: Environmental > Terrestrial > Soil > Palsa > Peat permafrost | place: Sweden...
CTGATGAGGAGAATCTGCTCGCGGATGTTCCGACGGAATTCATTGAGAGCTATGTGATTTCAGAGCTCAATCCCGAAAAGTGCCGAATAGACTCCTACTACATCGAGACTGCACAGTTTTCCGCGGATCTAAAAATTCTGATCGATACTCTCTTTGGGTTGGGTCGACAGTCTCAGCACCGCCTGTCGCCGCGGTCACTCTGCATTCTGCGCCAGGAGCCATCCATAACATCACCAGACTGCTGACAGTGAGACGACCGGGCAAGTTGTCCATATCCTCCAATTTCTTCAGCGTTTTGGGCAACTACGATCCATCCCAACCATAAAGATCCGGTTGCCCGGACCGGGTCGCGTAGGCCTGTTTACGATCGCGACGCATAATTCCCCCACTCCTGATCCAGTAGACCCACCTGCCATGCTCCCGCGGCGTTAGGCCTCCTTCCCGTCAGGACTCGGCCGCTTTCTTGAGCAGACTCAGCGCGGCGGCAAGGTGTCACCTCTCCGTGAAGGGGTGGCATGACGTACAACGAAGAACTAGTCGCGCTCATGGAAGAGCCGAAATGGCCGATAAACGCTAGCCAATTTCCAAGTACCGATCTTCATCGACTCTCAACCGACACGCATCGATGGCGATCCAGCGGCTGGATTGACACCAGCTGGTTTCCATCTCAGGGATGCTGAGCAGGCCGTGGCCCCGCATACAGTTCAGCTCCGTACCATTCCACTCCAGCAGGTTATGCGAGGGACGGCCGACGCGAGCGGGCGTTGCGAGCGAGTGCAGGCAGTGTTTGCAGCGCTGCTCCTGATCGTGAATTGCCCAGCGCAATCCGAAGAGCGCGAAGAGAACGAAGAAATAAATCCGGAAGAAGTCGGCCGTGGCGGGGAACGCGTTGTGCAACGGCTGACAGGTATCGAGGCTCAGGACAAAGGCGAGGACCAGGACCTGGATGACTTTCGCAGAGAAGAAGGCTTGCTGCTTGAGCCAGAAGCGTCCTCTGTTCGATGAGCCTTGCTCAATATGCCTACTGGACGCGCTGGCGAAGGCAACAAAGATGACGAGGGGCGATACGACGATGTAACGCAGGCACTGCTCGCCCAATGAGGAACTGAGGGTGCGCCAGCCGGCTGTGGGAGCCAGAGCCACGAGAGAGGCGATGATGATCAGACCAAAGAGAAACGCGATGCAAAGGACCGCTGTTCCCGTGAAGGTGCGTCTCCAACTCTCGGTGCGAAGCCATAGAGCATCGCGGGTGAGGCCGATGGAGAAATCAGCCATCGTGATAAGAGCTGACCTGTGATGCAGTCCTCGCCGATGATGCATATGCCAGAGTTCCGCCTGCCAAGCGCGGGACCACTCCTCCCGTTCCGCGAGCGGGACTAGTCGCTCGACCACGGCAAGGAGCTTACGGTCAAAGGGCGGTAGCGTCGGAGCAGGAGTCTGGCTCATGATCGCTTCTCCGGAACAAGGTGTGCGAGCAAGGGGTACCTCTGGGTGGCAGCAAGCGCAGCTGCCTTTCCTTCGCGGGTGACTTCATAGTATCTGCGAGCCGGTCGCTGCTTCGACGTGGCTTGCTCTTCCGGCTCCCACTTGGACTCTACAAATTCGTCCCGCTCCAGCCGACGAAGAGCGGGGTAGACGGTGCCGCTAGGCAGGCCCGTGATCTCCATAACATCCAGGCCGTAACAGTAGCCGAGGCTGATTGCCTTGAGGATAAGGGCCGCGGTATGGGATAGGCGTGGCGCGTTCATGACTATGCAGTATACTATCACGAGTAGTATGCTACATAGGGTGGTGATCATGCTGGAACTTAGGAATGTGTCGAAGAGTTATCGCAGTATCCCGGCCGTTGAGGACGTCAGCTTTGTCCTGAACGAGGGAGAAGTGTTGGGCTACCTGGGACCGAATGGCTCGGGCAAGTCGACGACGGTGAAGATGGTGATTGGGATGATTCAGCCGACCAAGGGCAAGATTCTCTTCGCCGGTCGAAACATACACGACGATCTCGCGTCGTATCGAGCGCAGCTTGGATATGTCCCCGAAGAGGCGCAGGTGTATACCCATCTTTCGGGACTTGAGTATCTGCAACTCATCGGGCGGTTGCGGGGGATGCAGGAACGCATGATTGAGCGCAAGGCTCGAACGCTGCTGCAGTTATTGTCGCTGGAAGCGGCGCAGCACTCGGCTCTGACGGATTATTCGAAGGGAATGAAACAGCGCGTGTTGATTGCGGCGGCGTTGCTGCATGATCCGAAGCTGATTGTTTTCGACGAACCGCTATCGGGGTTGGATGCGGTGTCGGCGCGGCTGTTCAAGGACTTGCTGGTGCTTCTGGCAGCCGAGGGAAAGGCGATTCTCTACATCTCGCACGTGCTGGAAGTGGTGGAGCGGGTATGCAATCGCGTGATCGTGCTGGCAAAAGGGAAGGTAGTTGCCGACGCCGCGCCGAGCGATCTCACGCGACTGATGGAGTTGCCAACCCTGGAGAGCGTATTTGCGCAACTAGTGCAGCAAACAGACACGGAGCAAGTAGCGCAGGAGATGGTGAGTGTAATGAAGGTGCGCCATGGTTGAGAGCTATCGCATCACTCGCATCTTGGTCGACCATTTCTTCCGGCGCTTCTTCGACAACGATACCCTGCAGGTCGACGGAGACACCCAAACAACGGTGGTGCGTGCCCTTTCGATCGTCGCCGCTCCAGAGATGGTGATCACGTTCTTTCTGCAGTTACTGTATTCGCCGAAACCATTCCTAAGACCCCCTTGGAATGTGATCGAAGACCACTATTTCTTTGTACTGTTTTCCTTTGTGGTGATGGGAGCCGTGTCGATCTTCGAGTGGGAGATGCTGTTTCCGGATCGGCTGGACTTTCTCGTGCTTACAACCTTGTCGTTGAAACCACTCCGAATGCTCGCGGCGAAGGCAACGGCGTTGATTGCATTCTTAGGGCTGTTTCTGTTTGCCTGCAACTTCTTCGGGATATGGATGTTGCCGGCGATCAGTAGAGGCGACTTCTTCCGGCAGGTCTATGCCCATGGAGCCGCAGTGCTGCTGGCGGGAGTCTTCGCGGCATTGTTTTTTCTAGCGCTGGGCGGGGTGCTGCTTTGCACACTCGGCGCCGCGAGGTTTCGCATGGTTTCGCCCGTGATGCAGATGTTGTCCGTGACAGGGTTGGTGTTGCTGATGCTGCATTGCGTGAAATATGTCGATTCGATTCAGGCGTTGTTATCGGGGCCGTTGGGGATGGCGCGGTTCGTGCCTCCGATTTGGTTTCTGGGTCTGTATGAGCAGTTGCTTCATGGAGATGCTGCGCCGGTGTTCGCGGGAGAGATGGCGCGGTATGCGCTTCGCGGGACGGTGGTGGTGGCGATGGTGGTGCTGGTGACGTATCCGATGGCGTGGGCGCGCATGCGAAAGATGGCAATCGAAGGAAGCTCGCGCAGCAAGTGGCAAGGTTGGCGATGGCTAAACCGAATCGTCCACAGCATCGTGCGACGCCCCGGCGAACGCGCGGTCTTTCACTTCATCGGCCAGACAGTAGCGCGCAACAATCTCTACCAGGTGTACCTGGCGATGTACTGCGGAGCGGGGCTGGCGCTGGCGGTGGCGTGTGCAACGACGATTACTCCATCAGGGGGACATAGTCACCACACGCTTTCCATCCGTGGTCTGCATGCGGTCATGCCGCTGTTGCTGTTCTGGGTCATTGCTGGCCTGCGGGCCGCATTTGCGTTTCCGCTCAACCTTTCGGCAGGATGGATCTTTCGCATCACTGGGGTCCGCACCAACGAATGTGCGGCTGCTGCACGCAGATGGACGTTCTCGTGCGCCCTGGTTGCGATGTGCGGCATCCTGGGGGTGCTGCGAGTGGCAGGATGGGATACTAGACAACTAATCGTTCAGACCGCGTTCGGGCTCTGCCTCTGCGTCCTGCTGACGGATGGGTTCTTCGTGTTTCGGCGAGCCGTACCGTTCAACCGTCCTCGGATGCCGGGCCGAACAAGCCTGCCCTTGATGCTCACGCTGTATGTGGGAGTCCTTCCGCCGGCGATCATCGGAGTTATCTTGATGGAGATGGCTAGCGAGAAGCATTTGGCGAAGATATTGTTGGCTATACTGCCAACCGCACTCGCTCACATGGTCTTTAGATCTCTAGCCAACGGACCAGACGAGGTCGAAGAAGAGATGGAAGGATACGAGGGCGAGTTCCAGCTTCTCGGTCTTAGTTGAGGGCTTGTGCAGTCCCGAAAGGCGCCGAATCATGCTCGAACTATGTAGTGTCTCCAAGCTTTATGCGGGTATTCCCGCGGTGGATGACGTCAGCTTCTGTGCCCGCGCCGGCGAGGTCACCGGCTACCTCGGTCCCAATGGGTCGGGAAAGTCAACCACGATGAAAATGATCACCGGCCTCATCGACAGCACCTCGGGCCACATCTTCTTCAACGGCAAGCTCATCCACGACGACCTCATCGCCTACAAGCGCCGCATGGGCTACGTCCCCGAAGAGCCCTACCTCTACAACCACCTCTCTGCCGTCGAATACCTCACGATGGTCGCGCAGCTCCGCGAGCTCCCCGCAAAAGAATCCTCTGGATGCATCGACGGTATGCTGCGCATCTTCGGCCTCTACGACGACCGCCACGCCTCCATCTCCGGCTACTCCAAGGGCATGCGCCAGAAGGTCCTCATCAGCGCCGCCCTCCTCCACAATTCTGACCTTGTTCTGCTCGACGAACCGTTCTCCGGCCTCGACGTCGGCTCCGCCCTCATTCTCCGCAGCCTCATCCAAGAACTCGCTGCCCGCGGCAAAGTCGTTCTCTTCAGCTCCCACGAGCTCGACACCGTCGAACGCGTCTGCTCACGCATCGTCATCCTCCATCGCAGCAAACTCGTCGCCGACGACTCCATCGAAAACCTCCGCACCCTCATGGCGCTCCCCACCCTCGAGGCCATGGGTGGACAGTCTATTCCTGGGACACGACGCAGTTTGTACCCACCAACGCCGCCTTCGGCGCGATCACCTATTCCGTCTCTCCGGGTTATTTTCAAGTGGCCGGGACGCGCCTCGAATCCGGGCGCGACTTCACAGCAGAGAACAAGCTCGGCTCGCCCACGGTCGCCATTGTCAATGAGACCTTCGTACGTCGGCTCTTTGGCACCACCCACGTTGTGGGGCAGCGCTTCAAGCTTTTCGATCCCGTCAGACTGGAAATAGTTGGAGTGGTCGAAGACGGAAAATACACTGACCCCGGCGAAGATCTGCAACCCGCGATCTTCATGCCCTACGCGCAGGGCATCGGGCCGTACGTGGTCTCGGGTCCCGTAACCGTTCTCGTCCGCTCGCATTTGCCGCCGGACCAAATCGCTGACGCTTTGCGCCGCTCCCTCTCCCAGGTCGTCACGACCGCGCCGTTCTCCATCCTCACATGGAGCGACGCCATCGGTCGGTCCATGATTCCAGTTCGCACCGCAACGCTTGTTCTCGGCGTCATGGGACTGATTGCCGCCATACTCGCGGTCACCGGTATCTTCGGTATGGCGTCGTACTCCGTCTCAAAACGCATGAAGGAGCAAGGCATCCGAATGGCGCTGGGCGCTCAACGCATCCAGGGCATGCGCTCCACGCTTAACCGCCCCGTGCTCATCCTGATCATTGGAGCGTGCGCCGGTCTGATCGGCGGCTTGGCGGCTTGGCGGCTGCGCGCCTCCTCGCACACCTCATCTCTTTACCCAGCACGAGTGATCCGCTGTTGCTCGCCTGCGTCGCCCTCTCTGGTGCCAAGCAATAAATCAGGAACCTCAGTTCTCGCGCATCATGGAGGCAATCTGAATCCGCGATGCCCGTCGCGCCGGAAGCAGCGTGGCCACAATCCCGGCAGTTACCACCACCGCAATTGCTGCCGTAAGCGTGACCCCGTCGGTCGACGAAATTCCAAACAGCAGCGACTTCAACCAATGGCCCAGCACGATACTCAGCGCGGTCCCGATCCCCACGCCGATCAGCGTCAGTCGCAGGCCGTCGGTAAGGACGAGCGCGAAGATTCGTTCGACGCTGCAGCCCAGCGCCATCCGAATCGCCATCTCGCCTGAGCGCTGCGCCGTCGAGTACGCCATCACTCCGTAGACGCCCACTGCGGCAATCAGCAGCGCAAGTCCGGCGAAGATCAACAGCAGGAACGCGCGGAACTGTGGCTGCGAGAAGTTCTGCGCTACGTTCTCTTCCATCGTTCGGATGTGGATCACGGGCTGATCCGGATTGATCCTGCGCACTGTCTCGCGAAGATCTGGAATAAGCAAGCGCGGGTCGACCTCGGTTCGCATGACAACGGACATCGTTCGCACTGGCAGAAGCTCATTTGCCTGCCGATACGGCACATACATCTCGGTCGCTACATCGGTCACCAGCGACTGCTTTACATCCCCTACAACGCCTACGACCATCATCCAGGGAGTGGTGTCATCGGGCAACGCCCCAAGCTGCATCTTCTTTCCAAGGGGCGACTGATCTCCGAAGTACATCTTCGCCATGGCCTGGTTGATTACGACGACCGAGGGCGCGCTCTCACGATCCGAGTCTTCGATCCAGCGTCCTGCGATCAGCGGAATCCACAGCGCCTGAAAGTACTCCGCGCTCGTGACGCGATAGTTTGCCGTGACGTACTCTGAGGGGTTCCGCGGCGGCCTTCCCTGGATATTGAAGTGGATCGCACTGCCCTGCCCGCTCACAGGCAGAAACGATGTCGCCCCGGCGAACTTCACGCCGGGGAGCGCACGCAACTCCCGCAGCGTGTTCTCATAGAAGTCCATGTTGCGGTGCGCCTCCGCTGGAGCGGCGCTGGCTGGAGGCACGGGAAGATCAGCTACGAGCAGGTGATCGTCCGAAAATCCGAAGTTGACGGCAGAAAGCCGGCCCAGACTGCGCACAAACAGCCCCGCGCCCATCATCAGCAGTAGAGCCAGCGAGATCTCAGAGACCACCAGACCGTTGCGCAGCAGCTTCGAACCTCTGCCACTGCCGGCACGCTCCGTCTCGTTTAGAACTGTGCGCAAGTCCCTCATCCGGATCTGACTGGCTGGCGCGATACCGAAGAACACACCAGCACAAATCGACAGGATGACGGTGAACAGCAGAACCTTCGCGTTGATGTGGACATCTGCGTCGGCCGGCAGCACGCTCCCTGCGGCATGGAGCAACCACGGCATCGAAAGATAAGCCAGCGCGACTCCAACCGCGGCGCCCGTCAGCGAAAGCACCAGCCCTTCAACAATCAATTGCTGAATGATCTTCCAGTCTGAGGCGCCCAGCGACATGCGTATAGCAATCTCTCGCCGGCGTGCCGTGGCACGCGTCAGCATCAGATTGGCGATGTTCCCGCACGCGATGAGCAGCACAAAGATCACGGCTCCCAGCAGCATCGTCAATGCCGGCTTCACGTCGCTCACAAGCTGAGTCTGCATTGGGTTCACTAAGGCATCGATCGCGATGTTGTCTCTCGAATATTGCGCATAGAGCCTTTTGGCGATGGTGCTCATCTCCGCCCGCGCCTGGCTCAAAGAAACTCCGGGTTTCAGCCGGGCGATTGCGTTGATGCCGGGATGCCAGGAGCGGTCATCCGGCAGTTTGCTTGTCCACGGCCCGATGGCTACGACAAAATCCGGCGCCTGCTGCAGCAACTCGAACCCCTGCGGCAGCACACCAACAACGGTATAGGGCTGCCGATCGAGCGTAATGGTCTGGCCAAGAATACTCTCGGCGCCACCGAACCTGCGCTGCCACAATCCGTAACCGAGCAGGGCAACTGCAGGCGATGCAGGCTGGTCGTCCACTGCACTGATTGGCCTGCCGGCAACCGTATTCACCCCGAGCATATGCAGCAGGTTTCCGGTCACCATCTGCCCGGGAATCTGCTCCGGCTGGCCGTCTCCGGTCAGCGCCATCGTCACGATCCGCGTAGCTCCGAAATCTTCAAACGACGTGCTCTGCGCCTTCCAATCCTTGTAGTTCAACCACGAGGCGGTGAGCATGGGAAAGTGCGTTGCGTGCTCAGAGATGATCATGAGGCGATCGGGATTCGCATAGGAAGCGGACGCAGCAGTACGCTATAAAAGACGCTGAAGATGGCCGTGTTGCATCCGATACACAGCGCGAGAGTCACCATCGCGACGACTGCGAACACCTTGGCTTTTCGCAATTGGCGCAACGAGAACTGCAGGTCCTTTATCAGATTCAAGGTGCCTCCCATGCTTTCGATTGAGGTCTATGAAGATAAGATTTTCCGCGCTTTCGAAGCAATTATCTTACAAAGGTTTCATGAAATATCGCCCGTCGAGCGCAAACCCGCAGGTCACTCCGATTGCTCCAAGGGAAGTCTGAGTTCGGCGACGCACCCGGGTCCGTCGGGGTTGTTGTAGAGCGTTACGGAGCCCTTGTGCGCGGTCGCGATTTGCTGTGCGAGGACCAGGCCGATGCCGCTCCCCTCGGGTTTTGTGGTGTAAAAGGGGACGAAAAGATTGGCCGGGTTCATGAGGCCCATGCCATTGTCCCGAACCTGTACGACGGCGGAGGTGGGGGTGGTGCTCCAGGCGATCGAGACTTCGGGGCGGGCGCCAGCGGTCGAACTGAGAGCAGCTTCGACGGCGTTGCGAATGAGGTTGATGAGCAGTTGCTGGAGTTGGTCGGCGTCAGCACGGAGCTGAAGTGGCGGACCGGCATGGAGGACGACGGGGAGGCGGGTTTCAAGGTGGGTGACCTGTTCGAGCAAGCGAGTGAGCGAGAGCAGCTGAACGTGGGGCGCAGGTAAACGCATGAGCTGCTGGTAGGCTTGGAGAAAGCGATTGAGAGAGGCAGCACGCTCCTCAATTACGGTGAGACCGCGAAACATGTCATCGTTGGCGCCGGAGTTGGGCTGGGCTGGAAGTCGGGTGCGCAGACTTCCAGCAATGGACTTGATGGGAGTGAGCGAGTTATTGATCTCGTGGCTGAGTACGCGGATGAGACGGTGCCAGGCGAGGCGTTCCTCTTCGCGAAGCGCAGCGGCGACGTCTGAGAGAACAAAGAGCGTGTGGGGTACGCCCTGGAGGCGGAAGGTGGTGCGCCGGACGGACCATCGGGCATTCGCGGATGAGAGCTCGGCGAGAGGGCTGGTGGCGGTGTAAAGACCTTCGTCGTCCGTGGCCAGCAAGCTTTCGAGTTGCAATTGGTTGGCGGGAAGGCCGATGCTGCGCTGGAGTTGGAGATGAAAGGCCTGCTGGGCCGCGGGGTTCATGAGACGCAGATGGCCCGCCGCGTCAAAGGCCAGCACGGGCGACTGCATGGAGGTCATGACGCGCTCTACAAGGGTGAGCGCGTCGCGTGCGGCGGAGCGTTGACTCTGCAGCGTACTTGCGTGCGCGTTGATTTCCAGTGCCAGGTCGCCGAGAGAGTCTCCGCGGCTGGCTCCGCGAGCGCGGAAGGAGAAGTCATCCTCGCGCAGAGCAGCGACGACGTTCGAAAGAGTCTGCAAGGGGCGAATGAGCTGCTCAAAGAAATAGGCACAAGCAATTGCGCAGATGATTGCGACCGAAGCGGCCGTGGCAATGGATATCAGCAGCGACTGGCTTTGTTGGTAGGCAAGCAGTGCGGCACCGGCGACCATGGGTAGCGTGAAGGCGGTGAGCCAGAGGCGGATGCGGTGCTCGTACTTGAGGCGACGTCGGGTTGGGCCGAGCGAGAGCCGCTGACGCTGGACGGGAGGGTCCGGCCTAGAGGCCATACTTTTCCATCCGGCGATAGAGCGCGCCGCGACTGAGACCGAGGGCTTCGGCCGCGTGGGTCACGTTTCCCTGGGAGCGACTGAGCGCCTTCTGGATAAGAATGGATTCGACGGCTTCGAGGCTTAGGTCATCGAGACTTTGAGACGAAGTTCGCTGTGTATTCAAACCGAGATCGGCGACATGGATCCGGGAGTCCCCCGCCATGAGCACGGCACGCTCCATGGTGTGATCGAGTTCGCGGACATTGCCGGGCCACGCATAGGCAAGCAGGGCCTGCATTGCGGGCGCATCGAAGCCTTCGATTGGGCGGCGGTAGCGGGCGGCGTAGCGAGAGAGAAAGTGCGCGGCCAGAGCGGGGATGTCTTCGCGGCGCTCGCGCAGTGCGGGCAACCTGATCTCGACTGTATTGAGGCGAAAGAGGAGGTCTTCGCGGAAGCGGCCGGCGCTTGCCTCGGCTTGGAGATTTGCGTTGGTGGCGGAGAGCATACGTACGTCGACCGTGCGCGTGGTGGAGGAGCCGACGCGCTCGAGCTCTCCGGTTTCAAGCACGCGGAGCAGTTTGGCTTGCTGGCGAATCGGGATGTTCGCAATCTCATCGAGGAAGAGTGTGCCGCCGTTGGCGAGCTCGAAGCGGCCGATGCGATCGACACGGGCATCGGTGAATGCTCCCTTCACGTGGCCGAAGAGCTCGCTTTCAAAGGTGCCTTCGGAGAGCGCGCCGGTGTTGACGGCGACGATGTTTCTTTGGGCGCGATGAGAGAGGCGATGGAGGGTTTGGGCGACGACCTCTTTGCCGGTGCCGTGCTCTCCGGTAATGAGGATGTTCGCGTCCGACGGACCGACTCGTCCCATCAGGGCGACGACCGGATACATGGAGGGCGCGGTGGCGATGAAGTCGGGTGCGCCTTCGGCACGGAAGATGCGGTTTTCGGCTTCGAGCCATTGCGTCCGCTTGAGCGCGCGATGCAATTCGAGCTGACTGCGCAGGACGGTGAGGAGGCGCGGATTGTCCCACGGCTTTTGAACGAAGTCATTGGCGCCGCGACGCATGGCCTCTACGGCAAGATCGACGTTCGCGTAAGCGGTCATGACGATGATGGGGATCAGGGCGTCACGTTCGCGGATGGCCGCAATGAGATCGAGGCCCTCGATACCGGAGGTTGTGTCGCGAGTGTAGTTCAGGTCGAGCAAGACGCCGTCGAACTCTTGATGCGCGAAGCAGTCGAGGACCAGGGCGGGCGAGCGCGCTGTCGAGAGGCGATATCCTTCGGGAAGCAGCAGGATCTCCAACGCTTCGAGAATGTGCGGCTGGTCGTCACCGATGAGCAGGCGGCGAGGTTCGCCGGTGTCCGCTGCAGTGGACTGGCTCGGTGCAACGGGATGAAGGACTGTCTCTTCCGGCATAGTTTGGCTACGGCTGCTTCGAGGTTGCGGACTGAACACCCGTACGAGCCGATTCTACCGAAATTGAATTTGCATCGAGCGTTCTGCCCACTGCCCGGTCCAATTCGATGCGTGCTTTCTGGTAAGCCGTCCTTGCAGCTACCAGCGCAGACTCCGCGGTAGCGAGGTCGTGACGCGCGGCGAGGGTCTGGAGCGCAGAGCCTGCGCCGAGCGATTGTTCCTTGCCGGTGATATCGAAGGTCTTCTGTGCGAGGTCGCGGGCCTTGGTGGCGAATTGGACGCGGGCCTGGCTTTGATCGAGAGAATATTGAGCGTTGCGGACTTCGATGCGAATTTGCTTGCGGAGTTGCTGACGGCGCAACTCGGCCTGACGGGATTCCAACTCGGCGCGGTATTGGTCGGACTTGGCGACGCGGTTGCGCAGAGGGATGTCCAACGAGAGGCCGACGTAATAGTCGGGTGCAGAGTTGTTGAAGGCATTGGCGAGTGCTCCGCCGTAGTTGCCGGGGGCGGTGGAGGGGATGTCCGCGATGGGGTTGGCGGTACCGCCCAGGCCGGTACCGCCGTAGAAGCCGGTGAGAGCCAGCGTGGGCAGAAGGGCGTTACGTGCAGACGCTAAGGAGAGTTCGCGGTTCTGCAGGTCAATGTTGGATTCGGAGAGCTCGATCCGATTTGCTAGCGCCTGTTGAATGATGTCCTCGGTAGGAGCAGGACCAGCGATGTCCGTGTCCAGAGCGACGGTGCTGAGGTCGGTGGGTTGCACGGGCATGGCCTCAAGAATGGGATCGTCTAGATTCTTGGTGAGAGCGTTCTTGATGAGCAACTCCTGAAATTGGAGTTGGGATTTGGCGATGGTGAGGTCCTGCTCGCGGTTAGCGACTTCGCCTTCATCTTTGAGTACGTCGAGGGCAGGAATTGCCTGCAGGTTCAGTTCCTTTCGGGCGGTATCGAGCGTCTGGTTGGCGAAGTCCAGAGATGCACCCTTGACCTTCTCATCTTCGTAGGCGCTAACGAGGTCCCAGTACATATCTGCAATCTGCGTGACCGTGCTAATGATTTGCAGCTCAAAGGCCTGGTCAGAAATTTTCTGATTATTTTTGGCAATGCGGAGATAACGCAGGTTGGGTCCGAGACCGAAACCGGCGAGGAGTTGTTGCTGAAAGAGGACGCGGTAGTACGTATCGAGCTGGGGAGTAAGCAGCGTGTAGAGGCTGTTGTTGGTAATCCGGTCGTTGGTGAATGTAACGGACAGGCTGGTACCGGTGGCGAAGGCCTGGGAAAAGTTGAAGTCGCCGTTGATGGTGTTGGTACGGAGAACAGGAACGCCGTTGATCGTGAGGTTGGAGAGCGGTTCGGTGTAGTGCTCGAGACTGCCATTGGCGGTGATGGTGGGGTCGTAGGAGGAAACAGGTGTACCCGTGCCGAGGGTGGATTGGACGAGGCCCGAGGCTCCTGTGCCGGCGCCGCCAGCACCGCCGCTGGTACCTCCTGCACCGGCGCCTGTCGAGCCGGATCCGAAGCCGCCGACGCCGCCGCCGGGGGTGTTCTGTACGATGCCTGTGTTAACGCCGCGGAAGACGCCGCCGGCCTGCGTGCGGAGGACGTCGGCGCTCGCGATCGGGATGTTGTAGCGGGCGATGGCGAGATCGAGATTGTTCTCGAGCGCAAGGGAGATCGCATCCTGCAGGGAGAGCTGGAGCACGCCGTCGTGGATGAGTGAGTCTAAGCGCGGGGAGTTGGCTAGATTGGGTTGAGGCACCTTGGTCGCGCGGTAGGCGTTGAGTGGATTCGACGAGTGGGGAATGTCCAGACGCAAAGCAGGCTGGGGCGCATCGGCGACCTGTGCGGAGGTGGACTGCTGCGCGCGAAGAGGCATCGCCTGGACAGACACAAGCAGGGTGAGGACAAGGGGAGCGAGAGTTCGTGGGTTCATGGTCTAGACTGCTGTTCCTGTAGCGAGATTCAGATTGGGGTTCGCGGTGTCGCGGGTAAGCCAGCCGTCGCGCAGCTCAAGGGTGCGGGAGCCGAAGGTGGCGTTGGTCTCGGAGTGGGTTACCTGCACGATGGTTGTGCCTTGCTCGTTGAGCTTGCGGAAGAGATGCATGATCTCCGCGGCTTGTTCGGAATGGAGGTTGCCGGTGGGCTCATCGGCGAGCAGGAGGGCGGGCCTATGGATGACGGCGCGGGCGATGCCGACGAGCTGCTGTTGGCCGCCGGAGAGCTGTGAGGGGTAGAGATCTTTTTTGCCGACGATGTTGAAGCGGTCCAACGTATCAGCCACTAGCGCCTGCCTCTCGGAACGAGGGATGTCTTTGTAGCTGAGGGGCAGGTCGATGTTCTCTGCGACGGTGAGGTCGTCGATGAGGTGATAGCTCTGGAAGACCATGCCGGTGCGCTGGCGGGCGAGCTCGGCGCGCTGCTTGCGGTTGAGGGTCTGGATGGGCGTCCCGTCGAAGACGAATTCGCCGCGCCATTGGTCGTCGAGCATAGCGAGGATGTTGAGGAGCGAGGACTTGCCTGCGCCAGAGGGGCCCATGATCGTGACGAACTCGCCCGGCGCAATGTGCAGGTGGATGCGACGGAGGACGAAGGTTTCGGTATGGCCGGTCTTATAGCTGCGATCCAGGTTGTGGATGTTGATCATAGGATTCCTTTGTTTACTGCTGGTGCAGGGTCTCGTTGGGGTCAAGCCGCGATGCGCGGAAGGCGGGGATAAAACACGAGGCCGCGGAGATAGTGAGAAGAAGAAGCGTTGTCGTTGTGAAGGTGACGGCATCCAGCACCGGGGTGTGGAAGAGAAGCGTGGTGATGTAGCGCGTCAACGCGGCAGAGGCGATGAGGCCGATAGCTAGTCCCGTGATGCAGAGAAGCAGGCCACGCTTGAGGATGAGGGAGAGGACATCAGAGCGTTGCGCGCCGAGGGCCATGCGCAGGCCAAGCTCCAGCTTGCGCTGAACCACCATGTAGCTAAGGACGGCGTAGAGTCCAATTGCAGATAGCAGCAGAGCAATGGCAGCAAAAGCGGAGATTAAGAGGGTTTGAAAGCGCTGCTGTGCAGTTGAACGGGCGAGCAAGTTGGTCCTCATGCCGTAGACGGGAAGACCACTATCCTGCTGCGCTACGAGGGCACGGATGGTGTTGTCGTAGCTTGCGGGATCGCCGGCAACGCGGATGGCAAAGACGGGAGGTCCGAGGGGAACCTGTGCGAAGGGGATGTAGTACTCGGGCTGCGGAGCCTCGTCGAGGCTAACGCGGGTGACATTACCGACAATGCCGACGATCTCGCGCGATTCGGGTTGATCGCTGGAAGAAAGATCGGATTGAATGCGTTTGCCGAGGGCGTCTTCGCCGGGGAAGAAGCGATCGGCGAAGGCCTGGTTGATGATGATGGCGGGCGGACTGTTGGGCTGGTCTTCTGTTGCGTTGAAGAAGCGACCGCGGCGAAGGGTCATTTGCATGGACTGAAAGAAGTTGGCGGCGACGACGCCGGCGCGGGCGGAGGGCTGCTCACCAGGCGCTGTGGGACGACCCGGGATGGCGAAGGTAATGTTCATGTCGCCACCGGCGAGGGGCATTGGAAAAGCGAAGGTCGACTGCTGGACACCGGGAAGAGCGGCGAAGCGGGCTTCGAGTTGCTGCGAAAGCTGCAGGAGGCGCTCGTCCTTGAAACGCTTGGGGGGCATACCGACGCGGAAGGTAAGCAGGTGTTGGGTGTTGAATCCGGGGTCGACGGAAAGCAGCTTGTCGAAGCTCCGGATGAGCAGGCCGGCAGCGACGAGGAGGATCAAGCTGAGGGCCGTTTCGCCGACGATGAGAGCGCTGTGAAGACGGTTCTGGGAACGGCTCGCGGTGGTGGAGCGAGTGGTATCCCGTAGGGCGATGGCGGGGTCGAGCCTGGAGCTTCGCCAGGCAGGGAGCACGCCGAAGAGCAGTCCGGTGATGAGCGATGCTGTGAGAGCGAAGAGGAGGACGTGAGAGTTGAGGGAAAGTTCGTGGATGCGCGGCAGGTCATCGGGGAGGAAGCTCGGCGAGATGCGCAAAGCGAGTGCGGCAAGGAGAAATCCTCCGAGACCGCCAAGGAAAGAGAGCGTGAGGGATTCTAGAAGAAGTTGATGGACGATCTGCAGGCGCGTGGCTCCAAGTGCGGAACGCAGTGCAAACTCGGCGCGACGGGCGGAGGTGCGGGTGAGGAGCAGGCCGGCTACGTTGGCGCAAGCAATCAGCAGAAGAAGGGACACGGCGGCAAAGAGAATGTGGAGCGGGCGTTGCACGTCGCCTACGACGTCCTGGAGTTCAGGGATGACACTGACGGCAGTCTCCTTTGCGTCGTCGTCGGGAAATTGGGCGGCGAGCGAACGCTGGATGGTCTGCATCTCAGCGCGCGCTTGTGTGATGTCTACGCCGGTGGCGAGGCGGCCGAGGACGCTGGTCTGGTTCCATCCGCGCTGCATGCCGGAGGGGTTCTTGCCCTCCATGGTGAGTGCCGGCGTGATGAATACCTGCGCGTCGGGGGCGTTGGGGAATTGGAAGCTCGCAGGCAGGACGCCAATGACAGTGTAGGTTTCTTCGCTCAGGTGCATTGTCTGGCCGACTACGCTTGGGCTGGCGTTGAAGGCGGTCTGCCAAAGACTGTGGCTGATGACGACGGAGCGGCCGCCGGCCTGCTCTTCGGAGCGCATGAAGGAGCGACCGAGAGCAGGGTCGATGCCGAGGACGCGAAAGAAGTCGGAGGAGACGGTCATGCCATCGATGCGGCGTGCGGGCACGTTGGCGAGGCTGAGCGTGAAGGACCCACCCTGATAGCTAGCCATGTTTTGAAAGCTGCGGGCGCGATCGCGCCAGTCGAAGAAGTTGGGATAAGAGGTGTCGGCCGGGACGTCGGCGGGGCCGCTGCTGGCGCGTTGCTGCTCCAGCGTATTGAGTGCGACGAGGCGTTCGGGTTGGGCGAATGGGAGTGGGTGGAGAAGAACGGCGTCGACAAGTGAGAAGACGGCCGTCGTGGCACCGATGCCAAGAGCGAGGGTCAGGACTGCCATCAGCGTGAAGCCAGGGCTCCTGCGGAATTGGCGGAGAGTGCAGCGGAGATCTTGGAGAACGGTCTGCATGAGGGGTATCTCCTTACTCAGAGCGGAGGGCTTCGGTGGGGTTGACGGACGCGGCGCGGGTGGCGGGGATGAGCGCTGCGATGAGGGCTACGAGAGCGATGAGCAGAACAGCGCAGGTTAGTGTGAGGGGGTCGGCTGGGGAGACGTCGTAGAGCTGGCTCTTGAGCAGACGGCTGAGACCGAAGGCCACGGGCAGAGCAATGACGATGCCGAGGGCTGCAAGGCGGAGGACGTCGGAGAGGACGATGCCTGCAACGGCTAGGCGGGTGGAGCCAAGGGCGATGCGGATGCCGATCTCGCGCGTGCGTTGCGCGGTGCTGTAGGCGAGGACGCCGTAGATGCCGACGCCGGCGAGCAGGGTGGCGAGGACGCCGAATGCGATGGAGAGCAGAGAGATGAGGCGCTCGTTGGAGAGGTTGTTGTCGATCTGCTCATCCATGGTGCGCAGCGCCGTTGGTGCAAGGGCTGTGCCGGCATCGCGCGTGACGCGGCGCACAGAAGAGATGATGGACGCAGAGTCGCCGTAGTAGCGGAGATAGAAGGTGAGGTCGTCCGATTTTGGATTCTGAAGAAGCGGGATGAACCATGCAGGCCAGATGTCTTCGCGGACGGCACCATGATGAAAGTCGCGCACGACGCCGACGATCTCGGTGTCGAGCTTCACGTTGTCGCCCCCGCCCGAGCCCATCTTCCTCCCGATGCAGGCCTGAACCGATCCGCAGAAGTGCTTAGCGAAGGTCTGATTGACGACGGCAACCTTCGGATGGTCGAGCGTGTCGTGCTCGTTCAAGGAGCGCCCCGCGACGATGGGCATCTGCAGGACGCTGAAGTAGTCCGACGTGACGGTGGATTGTTCCACCCGGTAGTGGTCGTCCGCCTGCTGCGACTGGTAACCGAACACCGAGATACTTCCCGTGTTGTGACTGCCAGCAAGCTCAGGGTCGTCGGTTGCAGCGACGGTCTGAACGCCAGGGATCGCCGCGAGCGAGGCGAGGATGCGCTCGTGCAGCGCAGACATCGCCACGATGGGATAACCGGCTAGTGTGGGGTTGAGTTCGAAGGTAACCAGGCGAGAGGTGTTGAAGCCCACATCGACTGCGCGGAGCTTTTGCATGGTGCGCAGAAACAGGCCAGAGGCGATGAGGAGAATGACGCTGAGACCGATCTGCAGGCAGACGACGAGGCGACGGATATTAAGCAGAGAACCGGAGCCTGTGCCGGTGGATTCACGCAGGGTCGAGGTGATACTCAGCTTGCGCAGTTGCAACGCCGGGGCGAGGGAGAAGAACAGCGAGATGAGAATTGCTACGCCGAAGTTGAAGGCAAGCAAGCGAAGATCGATTGCGGCGGAGAAGGGATTGCTGCTGTCGGGGTCGGAGAGGCGATTGACCAGGACACGGAGAGCCATGGGCGAGAAGGCGAGGCCGATGGCTCCGCCCCCAATACCAATGAGCAGGCCTTCGAGGAGCAATTGAGAGACGATGCGTCCGGTGCGAGCCCCGAGCGCGGAGCGCAGGGCGAACTCGCGCACACGGCTAGCGGAACGGACGAGCAGCAGGCTTGCCACGTTGACCGCGGAGATGAGGAGCACAAAAACCGCCATGGCCATCACGGCGAGGAAGGGCTTCTCGATCGTTGGCCGACGGTAGGAAAAGCCTTGCGCGCCGGGTTTGACCAGCAGTCGACTATTGGTGAGGAATCCGGCAACAAAACGCGGAGAGCGTTTGCCCAGCAACTGGAGTTCATTCGCACGGAGAGCGTGCCACAGCGGAGCAACCCCGACCTGGGCCTGTGCAATCGAGACGCCGGGCTTCAGCCGGCCAACGATATTCATCCAACGGGCCGTGTGATCGTGTAGCGTTCCGCCAGAGTTTGTTATCTGGTCCAGCATAGCCATGGGTACGAAGACTTCAGCCATCTCACCCCAAACTGCGCTGTGAAACCGCGGCGCAGCTACGCCGATGATCTGGAAGGGGTGGCCGTTCAGAGTGACGGTCGAGCCGACGATTTTGGGATCAGATGCAAGCTGAGTGCGCCAGAAGTCGAAGCTAACGACGACCGCTGGGGTGGCATTGGGCGCGTCGTCAGACTGCGAGAAGACTCGTCCGAGGGCAGGCTGCACGCCGAGGACATTGAAGTAGTTGCCGGTGACGAGCTCTACATCCAGCACCTGGGAGTTGGAGCCGCGGCTAAAGCCTGCCGTAAACGGTGAAGTCCCGATCAGGCCGTCGAAGACTTTATTTTGGTCGCGCAGATCCTTGTACATCGGGTAGGAGAAGTAGTCCGAGTCGTCACCACCGCTGTTGCTGGTTGAACCGGTCCAGGCGTCGCCCGTGCCTTTGAGAACAACGAGCTGTTGCGGGTCGCGGACGGGGAGCGAGCGCAGGAGTGCTTGGTCGAGCAGCGAAAAAATCGCGGTGTTGGCGCCAATGCCTAACGCCAGCGTCAGGATGGCTGTGACGGCAAAGCCGGGCGAGCGGCGGAGCTGGCGGAGAGCATAGCGGAGGTCTTGAAGGATGGTCGACATGGTTGAGGCTCTCCTTATTCGGCGCGCAGGGCTTCGGTGGGATTGATGGAGGCGGCACGTCGAGCGGGCAGCAGGCTCGCTGCTATGCCGATCAGTCCGAGCGCGAGTGTCAGGGCGATGAGCAGCACCGAGTTTTCCGCGGCCTTTAGCTCGACTACGGACGCGATCACCTTCTCGAGCGCAACGGTAAGCGTCCATCCAAGGGCCATGCCAAGGGTCATCAGCAAGGTGACGCGGCGAATGATTTGAAGCATGACCCCGACGCGTGTTGAGCCGAGTGCCATGCGAATGCCGATCTCGCGTGTGCGGATCTCGACCTCGTGCTGGACCAGACCGTAGAGACCGATGATGGCAAGCAATAGAGCAAACGTTGCGAAGATGCCAAAAAGCCAAACTTCCATTCTTTCGAAGACAAGCTGATCCTTTACTACCTGATCCATGGTCAACGCCTCACGGAATGGAATGGTGGGATCGACGTCATGCATGATCTGGCGTATCGATGGGATGACAGACTGTGGGTCCCCATTGGTCCGCACGAGAAGGAACATGTTCTTCAGAGAATCGAGGCGGCGGTCTGGAGGTAGAGAATCGATAAGCCAGTCCATCTCGGGCATTGCCGGTTGTTGTAGATCTTGCCGGACGCTTGTGACGACGCCGACGATTCCGGACTTTAGCTCTGGCTTGGGATCGTCGTCGATGTGTGCACCAACGGGATCACTGCCGTCGGAGAAGAACTTGCGGCGGAAGGCTTCGTTGACCACCATCGTTCCCGCGGAGTTCTCAGGCCTGTCGATACTGGGCGAAAGCCGGCGCCCCCGCGTCAGCTTCAGGCCCATCGCGTCGAAGTAGCCTTCCGATACGAGCCGCGTCTCGGCTGCTTCGGGGATGTCTTTTGGGTAGGGCGGCTGACCCGTGATGTGAATATCATATCCGTTGCCCCACGTAGCGATCGGGATCATATCGATCAGACCGGTCGCCTCCACTCCAGGAGTATGCGTGATCCTCTCCAGTAGCGGCTGGTAGAAGGCTGGCAACGGATCGCGCTTCTCGTATCGTCCCCGCGAAAGATCGATAGGGGCGATAAGCAGTTTCTTGGTATCGACGCCGATATCTGTCTTAAATAGCCGCTGCAGGTTCTTTAGCAGAAGCCCCGAGGTAACTAACAGCACGAGAGACAGTGCTATCTGTGCGACGACGAAGGTGGAGCGTAGACGATGTTGACCGCGAGCAACCCCCGAGCCACCTGACCCCGTATGGAAGGATCGCCCGGGATCAGTGCCGGAGAGTCGGACGGAGGGCAGCAGAGATGCGGCCATGGTGATCAGCAGCGAAAGTCCAAGAGAGACTGCAGCAACGGTCAAGTTCAGATGAACATCGCTCCCGCGCGCGATCGCTTCCAGGAGAAAAACGTTCATCGCTTTCAGGAGGAGCCAGCCCACAATCACCCCTCCAGCGAGTCCGGCGATCGAGAGCACTAGGCCCTCGCTCAGTAGCTGCCTGATCAGCCTTCCACGGCTCGCACCGATGGCTGTTCGTAGCGCCATCTCCCGCTCGCGCTTCACGCCTCGCGCCAGCAGCAGGCCGGCCACGTTGATGCACGCAATCCCAAGCAGTGCCATCACCGCTAGAGTCAGAATGCGCAGCGGACCCTTCATCTTGCCGTCAGATCCAAAGCCGTTCACTTCGGCAGCCAGCGGGTAGAGCGAAACGGTGTGTCCAGCCTCTTGCTCGGGATAAGCCCGTCCGAGATTAGCCATTACCGTGGCGATATCTGCCTGTGCCTGTTGCAAGGTGGCGCCCGGTTTCAACAAGCCTACCGTACGCATCCAATGCATTCCCCTGGATTTCAGCCAGGAATCGTGGGCATGAAGCGGTGTATAGATCGCCTCTTTTTCATACATCGGAAAGCGAAACCCCGCGGGCATCACACCAACGACGGTGTAGGGTATGCCGTCGAGCCGGACGATCGTTCCTATTACATCCGATCGCCCGTTGAAGCTGCTCTTCCATACGTCATAGCTCAGCACCACAACGTCATCGTTGCCCGGGTGGTCTTCCCCAGGCCGAAATGTCCGACCGAGGATGGGTGGAACTCCAAAGACATCGAAGAAATTATCGGTAGTCTTCACAGCGCGTAACGAGATGGGTCCCGAAGTCCCTTCAAGGTTCATGCGGTCGAAGGTCGAATACCCAGCGAGAACCTGGAAGGTACGTAGCTGCGACCGTTCGTCAAGATAGCTGAGATAGGACGATGGCAGCGACCCACCGCTGCGTGACTTCATGAAGGGGGAGACCAATCGTTCTTGATGCGCGAACGGTAACGGCCGCAGCAATATCGTGTCGACGACGCTGAAAATCGCCGAAGCGGCACCGATGCCAAGTGATAGTGCGAGCACTACAATCATCGCAAAACCAGGCGAGCGGCGGAGCTGGCGCAAAGCGAAGCGAAGGTCCTGGAGGAACGAGTTCATGGGGCGATCTCCTTGGTTGCGTTACTCGCTGCGAAGAACGGTCATGGGGTCGACGCTGGCGGCGGCTTGCGCGGGTAACAGTGTTGCGAGAAGGGCGATGGCGAGTACGGCGAGCGACGCGATCGCATAGGCGATGAAGTCGAATGCGGGCAGCTTGCCGATGACACTGGCGAGTACACGGGTGAGACTGAACGACAGCGCTATACCGATGCCGATGCCCAGCATGGTGAGCAGGATGCCTTTGCGCAGCACCATGCCGAGCACCTGCGGGCGGTCTGCGCCGAGGGCGATGCGCAGACCGAACTCGAAACGCCGCTGCGCAACGGAGTATGCCGTTACGCCGTACATCCCTACCGCCGCGAGCAGGATTGAGACGAAGGCGAAGCTGCCGAAGAGTGTCGTGCGGAAGTCCTCCGAACGCTGCGTCTCTCCGATGTTCTCGCGCATCGTGGTGGCCTTGATGGCGATCTCCGGGTGAGTTTGCTTGAGGCGGTTCCGCAGCGTGTCCAGCATGGTGCTGGGAGCGATGCTGGTGCGAACGACGATCTGTACGCGAGTTGCTGTGTCGGGGTGTTGCGCGATCGGTATGTAAATGGTCGGCAATGGAACCGCTGCCGGCGAGTTGTTGCGAATGTTGCCAACGACGCCCACGATGATCCACCACGAGCTTGTTTCGTCATAACCGCACATGATTTGCTGGCCGATGGGGTTCTGGCCGGGAAAGACCTGCCGCGCCAGCTCTTGATTGATGAGAAGAACCATGGGTGCATTCAGCGTGTCTTGTGCCGTGAGATTGCGACCACGCAGCAGAGGAACGCGCATGGTAGAGAATAGGTTTGGAGTGACAGCATGTATATCGGCATCGGGTAGATTCAAGACGCCGGGATCAAAGACCTGGCGACCCTTCACGGCGTACAGGACATCCGGGTCATCGAAGCCCATGGGCGCACCGAGGATCGCTGCAACAGAAGTGACGCCGGGGACGGTAGCGACGGAGTCAAGTGTTGCGTTCAGATGGGCAAGATTAGTCTTCGCTTGATTTGCTGTATAGGCCTGAATTTGCTCGGGAGTCGCTGCGGCAACCTGCTCTGGGGTCGGTGGTGGAGTAGTGCTGATTGGGTGGCTGTCGAGCGTGATGAGATTTTCTGCGGAGAAGCCCAAGTCTTGCTTCGACTGCTGTATGAGTTGACGTGTAAGCATGACGGCGGCGACGGACAGTGTCAGTGTCAAAGCAACCTCGGCGACGAGAAAGCTATTGCGGAGTCGCCCTGCACCATGACCTTCGGTGCCGCGGGAGGCATCCTGTCGAAGAGCGGAGGCCGGATCGACGCGCCAAGAACGCCAGACGGGCAAAACTGCTGTGAATCCCATCAAGACGGCGCTGAGAGCGAAGGAGAAGAGCAGGACGTCGAGGTTCAAGTGCACATCTGCCAAGCGTGGGATGTCCGGCGGTGCAATGCGCACGAGCAACTGTAGGGCTGGTATGGCTAGCAAGACGGCTATGATACAGCCGGCAGCTGCAAGCAAGAAAGCTTCGAGCAGAGCGCGGCCGGCCTGTGCCGAACGCGATGCGCCGAGTGCTGTGCGAATAGTAACCGTACGAACCTGTTGCGTCGCGCGTACAAGTTGGAGATGCGTGACGTTTGCGCAGACGATCAAAAGAATCAAGGCGACCGACCCCATCAGCAAGTTCAAGGTCGGACGTATTTTGCCAACGATCTGCTCCTGCAGTGGAACAGCCTCGATGGTCTTGTGCCCATCGTCGGGGAACGCTTTCTGCAACTGCCGAGAAAA
>Ga0302226_10000907_pt1 | contig 22972 bp, 25 predicted proteins | sample II_Palsa_E3_3_FD_193524 | JGI IMG/M metagenome (GOLD analysis project Ga0302226, IMG submission 193524) | Peat permafrost microbial communities from Stordalen Mire near Abisko, Sweden - II_Palsa_E3_3 | ecosystem: Environmental > Terrestrial > Soil > Palsa > Peat permafrost | place: Sweden...
CACACGACACCACACTACATCACACCACACCACACACAAAGTACAGTACAGGTTCGTCTTTTTTTTTTTTTGTGGCAGACATAGTGGGATTCGTGAGGAGCTGGTTTCCCCTTTTGTTCTCTCTATTCAATTGTCTGCCGATGTACCTCTGCCAAAGTCGCTAAAAAAAACAACAACACTCGACTCGGTTTGGAGGATCGTAAAAGAAGAGCTCATGATTTGGAATTTTACTTTTTTTTCTTTCTTCGCAAGCCTGTTTGAATAGCTGTTTGAATAGGTCTGGACTAAGGATCCTCCCCGCGTGCCCATCGCCGTAATAAAATAATCGGGTACTCCGATTTATGACGTCATTGCTCCAATACCGTCGTCATCGTGTCCCACACGATCTCGCGACCGTTCGCCTCTCGCTCTTCTCGCCAACGGCCGCCGGCCCCTCGCCCCCGTTCCTCGTTGCCTGGCTGCTCTCCAAGGCCACCACGACCGAGTTCACGTACCGCCGCCCTCCCCGCATCGATGACGTAGTGTCGCGCGCTGTCGACGGCGCGATCGAGTTCTCCCTGCGCGCCGAATGGTCGCTGCGGCTGATGGCCGGCTCGCCCGCGTTCAACGGCGAGACGGACGAGCGCGTGCACGTGGGCCCCCTCGCGGACGACGACAGCCGCTGCACCGTCGAGGTCAAGGGCACGTCTGAGACACAGGTGTTCTGGTCGACCTACAGGACCCTCAAGACGACGCGGTTCACCCTCACGGCCATCGACAACAACAGCGATGACGGGGGGAGCACAACGGCCATCGACGTCGAGGTCGAATACAGCGGCGATGGCGTGGCAGAGGCGGCAAAGAGCGACGCCAGACTGGAGGACAAGTGGCACAGTTTCGTGGACGGCTGGACGGCATGGGCCGATCCCCGTGCTTCTCTTCCTCCTCCTCTTCCGCCTACTACTATCACAGCAGATGCAGAGCAAGAGCAACAGCCCGAGGAGGACAGCGACTACGTCACCGTGTCCAAAACAACGGCCGCTGATGCCATCGAGGGTGCGGCTGTGACTTTGGCCGTCGTTCAACAGGAGCCATCGCCAGCCCCATCGCCAGAGCCAGAGCGAGAGCCAGAGCGAGAGCCAGAGCGAGAGCCAGCGCCAGAGCCAGAGCCTGCTGAAGAACCGGCCCCACCTGTTCAGGTTCAGCAGTGGCAGACGCACTCGTTTGTGACGGGGATGGCAGTGGGGGCGACCCTCCTCTTTGCTGCCCAGCGATTGCTCGGCAAGCGGTGGGCATGACCGAATAACTATTGTAATCGTAGTACAGTAAACAGAGCAGCGAGTGAGCCGGGGGAAGGACGTAAATAAATGAATGACTTTCATTCCAAACAATGAGTGCTGCAACCAAGCAAACCGTGTTCTTCAACGGCATCGGCGACATCGGTACCCAGGGCTCTCCCGACTGACTCTCGCGCACTAACGCCGTTGCTTCTTTGCTCATACGTACAGTCGGTGGCGTGCTTTCCTTTGTCGACCCCTCGCTGGTCCAAAAGTTTTTCAGCGGCTTTGGCCTGTTTGGCGCGCTGCCCCCCAAGAGTACGTTGCGACGGACCTCCTCGATGGCGCTGTGTGTGTGTGTGTGTGTGTGGCTAAGCATCGTGTTTTATTACGTAGTTGGCGTGCACGAGGGCCGTCTGCTGGGCATCGTCCTGCTGGCCTTTGGCGTGATGCGTGTCGTGGGTGCGGACCAGTTCAACACGGTACCGTCTTTGTTTGTTATCTCCTCTCTTCTCTTTATTCACGTCGTGGTGAGTAGGAGGCGGGCAAGAAGATCATCATCGCCAGCTACGCACTCGAGATCCTGTGGGCCCTGAGCGAGTGGAAGTACGGGTCGCTCGTCTTCCCCAACGCCATTGTCAACTGTACGTTGTTTATTTTGTTTTTTGTGTCATGTTGTCTTTGTTGGCGCCTGAACTCGCTTGTGCCTAGTTGCGATCATCGCCCTCTGCGCCGTCAACGTCTACAAGGTTCACTACGGCAAGTGACATGGGCAAGTGATGGCCTCCTTGTGAGTGAGCGTATCTTCCCCATTCTTGATTGCAATGACATGTATGGGGATAAAAAAAAAAAAAGAAGATGATGGTGCAAACTAGCGTTTACTTGGTGGACTCCTTGAGGTAGGCGATGACATCTAGAATAAATAGTAAAAAAAAATCATTTCATTAATGAATAAAAAAAGGAGCGATGGAACGATGGAAACGCACCAGCACGCTCGCTCTCCTTCTTGAAACCGGGGAAGGCCATCTTGGTGCCGGGGATGTACTTCTTGGGGTTCTCGAGGTAGGCGAACAGGGTCTCGTCGTCCCAGATGATGCCCGACTTCTTGTTGGCCTCGGTGTAGACGTAGCCGGGGACGGTGCCCGACTTGCGACCAAAGAGGCCGTTGAGCGTGGGGCCGGTCTTGGCACCACCCTCCTTCTCAACAATGTGGCACTGCAGGCAGCGGGTCTTGAAGAGCTTGGCTCCGTTCTCGGCGTCACCAGCGGGGATCCTTTTTGAAAAAATAAAACTCAGCAAGTGCGTTGACAGAACGAGAGCACAGGAACACCCAACCCAAATGAGAGAGAAGCAAGGATGTGCTTAATTAAAAAGGGGGAACAGAAAAAAAGAGTAGCAGCAAATCCCTCCCCGACGTCGAAACACCTTCCACCACCACACAGCGGCAACCACATGGACGCGAACGCCCGCACGCTGCCCCCCACCCGTCTGTCTGGCTGGCAGCAGAGTCTGGGCGTGCGGGTCGAACCGACCCATCATCCCACGTGGGTTCGGCGGGTCGATTTTCCGTTTGCGTCCGTCCTAGCCAAAGCACATAACCTCTTCCGCCCCCCAAATATAACCGCAAGACCCAGTCCAACCACACCGAAGCACCCACCCAACAGCCCTCTTGCGGGAGACTTACGGCATTGTCGACTTTTTCACGCGGGAAAAAAGGTTGAAATTGGGACACGAGCCCTGGGATCGTCACTTTGGAATAATGGTGGCCACGTGGTGCGAGGTACGAAAAACGTCCCGGCCGGTTGCCGCTGAATTATTTTTGATAGCGCGATGGGGGCAATGGGATTGATCGATGCGCGATGAGGTAACTGATATGTAATTTATCTATTTATGTTTTTATGTTTTTTTCAGTGGGGCTATAATTGGTGCACAAGGGCTTGTGTTTGTTGCCGCGTTGTGGACGCTTTGGCGGGTCAGCCGGATCGCGATCGGTGGCGGTGGCAGATGGCCCCTGACGACAGCACGTGTGCGATGGAGTGTATGTATCGGCCCCCATGCCCTGGTACTGAACTATTTCGTGTGTTTTGACAGATTGCAGAGTTGATTTCAATGGGGTCGGCGGTGGGCCAAGCTGCCGCGGCTGTCGTGTTTGCCGTGCTTTGTCTCGTCGAGGAGAAGAAGACGGTGGCACCGGTCGTTGCAGCGAGCGTGGCGGCGATCGCATGGACAGCCTCGGCGGCCGCGATTACACTGCAGAAGAGGCGATCACCGAACGTCCATGTGCTGCAATGGCTCAGGGCGAGCTGGCTGGTGGCGTGGATCGTGCAGGGCACGTATCTCTCGGTGGCCCTCGCGAGCCAGGCGGAGCTGTGGGCTTCCCAAACGGAGACGCTGTTCATGTGGCTGTCGGTGGCGATGGGGGGCGCAATCAACGTTGTTTCGTGCCTGTTTTGGTCGTGGAGGACCAGGCCGCCTGGGCAGGTCGCCATCCAGCAGAACGGCTATGCGCCCCTCGCCTCTGTGGCCCCTCAAGAAAAGGACGTTGTGTCGAGCCCAACACCAGCCAACCTGCTGATCGAGCCCGACTGCTCAGAGGGCACGTTCCCCCTCAGCCACCTCATGTTTTGGTGGGTGTTTGAGCTGCTGCGCAAGGGCAACGCAACCACGCTGGAGATCCCCATGCTCTTTGGCGTTCCAGCGGGCCTGCAGGGCGTCGATGTGGCTCGATCCGCAGACAACGTCAAGATTGCCGCTGAAAAGTACCGACACACGGCGACACGGGCCCACTGGCTGGCAAAGGCGCTCGTGAGCGAGTTTGGCTGGCGTTTTTTTCCCCTCGTACATTAGTAACAAAATAACATATTCATATATTTATTTTTTATTTTAGGGAATATTGAGATTGGCCGGCGATCTTCTCGCCTTTGGCGCACCCATCTTTCTAAATTATTTGTTGTCCTACATCGAGAATCCGACCGAGACCTGGGAGGGCTACGCCGCCGCCGGGCTCCTGGTCGGCTGCAGCGCCCTCTCGTCGCTTGTCATTTTGCCCTTCAACTACCGCATCGCCAAGGTCGGCCTGGCGCTGCGGGCGACGGTCATTTCATCCGTCTATAGCAAGTCACTGTCCATCTCGCAGCGAGCAAGGAGCAGTAAAAATATTAATGCAATTATCAAAGAAGACCAACCTCTTTTCTCTTAGAATACAGCACGGGGTCGATCACCAACTTTATGAGCTCGGATGCGGATACCATTGAAAATTTCACAAACAGCTTTCACGAGGTAAACATAGTTTTCTTTTCATAAGAAACTAACTGATGCTAGGTCTGGAGTTTGCCCATCCAAGTGACCCTGTCGCTGTATCTCTTGTACTCTCAAGTGCAGGTCGCCTTTGTGGCTGGCCTGGCCGTTGTCCTGCTGCTCGTCCCCGTCAACCGCTGGCTCGCCCTCAAGATCGGGTCCCTCAGCGAGGCCCTGATGACGCACAAGGACGGCCGCATCTCGGCCACGAGCGAGGCCGTCACCGCCATCCGCGTCGTCAAGTTCTTTGCCTGGGAAGGCCTGATGAGCGACCGCATCCAGCGCCATCGGACAGAGGAGGTCGCTATTCTCGCGCGGCGCAAGTACATTGACGCGTGGTGCGTCTACTTTTGGGCCACGACACCGGTCCTGATCTCGCTCGTGACCTTCACCACGTACGCCCTCAGCGGCAACGCGCTCACGTCGTCGACCGTGTTCACGTGCATGTCCCTCTTCAACATGCTCATCTCCCCGCTCAACGCGTTCCCCTGGGTCATCATGGGCGTTGTCGAGGCGGTCGTGTCGCTTTACCGCGTCGAGGCTTTCCTGGGCGAGGAGGACCGTGATCTGTCCGTGTTCAAGCCCCTGGAACAGTCCACGCCCGCCCTGCTCACGTTCAACAACGTCACTTGGTCATGGGGCCGCAGTGCAACAGCCAAGGATGATGCTGGCGAGGAGGCACCACCGACACGGGTCCTGCACAATGTCTCCCTGTCGATCGAGCCCGGTACCTTTACTATTCTCGTGGGGTCGGTCGGTGGCGGCAAAAGGTTTGCTGCGTACGATAATTTTTACAGCTATTTTATTTTTTTTTGCACAGCGCGCTTTTGAGGGCGATCCTGGGCGACCTCGATCTCGTCGAGGGATCGGCCTCGTGCAAGCCTGGCTTCCACAGCTCCATTGCGTACGTGACCCAGGAGCCCTGGATCGTCAACGGCTCGTTCCGCGACAACATCCTCTTTGGAAAAGCATTCGACGTAAATAAAAATAAAAAAATATAATAATGAAACTTATACGTTTTGCATGATAGAAACAACGCTATGACCAAGTCGTTGAGGCGTGCGCCCTTCAGACCGACCTGGACCAGCTGCCACGCGGCGACTCGACCGAGATCGGCGGCAATGGGATCAACCTGAGTGGTGGCCAGCGAGCCCGCTTGGCCCTTGCCCGCGCCATCTACCAGGACCGTGACGTGTACCTGATGGACGATCCCTTTGCGGCTGTCGATGCCATGGTCGCCCACCAGCTGCTGCACCACGCCGTCCTGGGCCAACTCGTCCAGCGTGGCAAGACGGTGGTCCTGTGCACGCACCAGGTCCAGTTTGCGTCCCATGCCACTCACGTCCTCCTTGTCGACAAGGGGACGGTTCGATCGATCGGCTCTGAAGAAGCAGTCGCCTTCTTCGCGTCCTCGTTGAGGCCAACACCTGCGACCGGCAAGCCCAACAAAGTGCAGGAGGAGAAGGAGGCCAATGAGGAAGCGATCGACTCAACCGAAACAGAAACAACGGCCCCGATTGAGACCGCCCAACCATCCACCACCACCACCACGTCACTCACTGTCGAGGAAACAAGAGGCCGTGGCTACATCAACGGCGCCGTCATCTTGAGGTACCTGCGAGCCGTCCAGTCGCCGTTGCTCCTCTTTGCCACGTTCTCTTCCTTGACGCTGATGCAGGCCAGCAAGAACGTCAGCGACTGGTGGCTGTCCTACTGGGTCGACAGTACGGCGCCCGGGGCGCTCGATGCACGCGACATTTGGTTCTACCTCGGTCTGTACATGGGCATCGCATTCTTGAACACGCTCTTTACCTTGGCACGGTAATAACTTTAAAAAAAAAAAAAAAAATCTAATTCGTCGTTTCTAGATCGTTTGCCTTTGCCAAGACGTTTCTCGAGGCCGGTCGCAACATGCACAACAAGCTGCTGGGTTCGATCCTGTCGACGTCGGTGCTGTTCTTTGACCAGAACCCTGTGGGTCGCATCCTCAACCGTTTCTCGGGCGACATCTTTGCCATCGACGGATCCTTGCCGTTTGTGCTAAACATATTTCTGGCCAACGTCTTTCGGTAGTACTACGCTTACTGTTCATTGCTAACTTAAAAAACAACAACAATTTTTTATTTGGGCAGGTTATTGGGGACACTGACGATGCTGATCATCTTGCTGCCCCCTATTGCCCTCGTCATTGCCCCCGTCATTGCGATCTATCTCGTCATTCAGCATTACTATCGCAACACATCCAGGTGAAAAAGCCACGACATTGACATTTAATATTTAGTTTTTTTTTTTTTTTTTGCAACCAGGGAACTCAAACGGATCGACTCGATCGCCAAATCGCCGTTGTTTGCCCACTTTGCCGAGACCCTCGAGGGCGTCTCCGTCATCCGTGGCCTCTCCCTCGAGCCCGATTTCGAACGCCAAAGCCTCGCCAAGTTACAAACGCACCAACGGGCCTCGTACAACAGCGTCGTCACGGCCCAATGGTGAGAAAAAAAACACATTTATAATAATTTTGAAACGCAGTATGGAAAAGGTTGGGCGCCCATCTCCAGCTGCTGGGTCTGAGCCTGATCACGGGCGTGTCCTTTGGCGTGCTCGTGCTGTCCCAGGCAGGGTCCCTGTCTGCCTCGTCGGCTGGCCTGGCCCTGACCTATGCCCTACCCATCACCGACATCCTCAACGGCCTCATCAACTCGTTTGTGGGCACGGAGCGCGAGATGGTCTCGGTCGAGCGCGTGAGCGAGTTTATCGACCTCGAGCCCGAGGTGCAGCAGGAGACCGGCCACGACAACGACAACAGCACCAACTGGCCAACCCAAGGCGCGATCGAGTTTAGCCACGTCTGCTTGCAGTACCCCACCGCGACCGACAACGCCCTCACGGCCGTGTCCTTTGCCGTGCGCCCAGGCGAGAAGATCGGCGTCGTGGGACGCACGGGCAGCGGAAAATCGTCGCTGCTGGCCGCTCTGTTCCGCCTCGTGCCCATCAGGCCCGATGGTGGCTTCATCGCCATCGACGGGGTTCGCATCGACGCTGTTGATCTCGTCACGTTGCGGTCCCGTTTGGCGATCATTACGCAGGTGCCAACGCTGCTGGCCGGCTCTTTCCGCGACAACGTCGATCCGCAGCACCGGCTCAGCGACGACCGACTCGACCAGCTGGTGCAACTATGCCGTTTGAATGGTGTTTTGCCGGCCGATTCGCCTCTGGACGGGGCCATCGGAGAGCTGTCGCTGGGTCAGAAGCAGCTGGTGTGCCTCGCCAGGGCACTCGCCCGCAATGCAAAGGTGCTGTGCTTGGACGAGGCTACGGCGTCGGTCGACCCAGCCACGGATGCGACAGTGCAGGCCACGCTGAGGTCGGTTGCCTTGGACGGCTCGTCCACTGTCTTGGTAATTGCTCATAGGCTCAACACGGTGCTCGACTGCGACCGTATCGCCGTCATGGATCGGGGGCGCCTGGTGCAGTTTGGCACGCCAACCGAGCTGGCGGACAGACACGATGGCCTGTTTGCTCAATTGCTCGCAGTCGCCCACTGACAATTCTTTGTACGGTCCGTCCATAAATAAATAAAAACACCGAGACAAAATACAATACTAAATAAGAAACAGAACACTGAAGAGGGGTGAGATGATGACCATGGAAATGGGCATAAATAAATAAATAAATAAATAAACAGGAGAATAAAAAGGGGGAGGGTCAAGGGAAACGGCGGTGGATTTTTTTTTTGGTTGTTATTTGCTGTTCTTACTTATCCGGAGGAGCCTCGTACAGCGGGTTCTCCTGGGAAGGCGAGTACTCTTGGTACAGAGGGTTCTGGAAGGTTGGCAGGGCGTCGAGATCCGGGGGCTCAAAGTAGAGGGGGCCCTTTCCGGTGGCGCGGAGGTACAGCAGCACACCGATGACGGCGGCACAGACGACGACGGCGACAATGACACCGGCGATGATGCCCGCGTTGGTGTTGGCGGCATTCTGGCCTGCGTTGGTGCCGGGCGACGTGATCGAGGGGCTGGGGCACGTGTAGACGGCGCTGGCAGAGCAGTTGCCGTTCAGAACACTCGAGTAGGACAGACACGAGTTGGTGCCGTTGCACCACACGCAGTAGCGCGTCTGGTTGTGGCCTTTACGCAGATAGATCGCACTAAGTACAAACTGCTTAAAGAGGTAGCATACCGACAAGGACGTTGCAGGAGTTGCACGTGGAGAGGGCGGCACAGTAGTCGTCAATCTCGCAGGTCGTGCCGTCGCCGTTGCAGACACCGCAGATATCGTACGTGGCATTGCCGTTGGGCACGTGGAGACAGTCTGCGCACGTCGAGTTGTTGCCGCCGCAGATACCGCAGGCGTCGAGCGTGGCATCGCCGTTGGGAGTGCCCTTGCAGTCAGCGCACTGTAGCAATCGATTAGAACCTGAAAAAAAAAACGCAAAAAAAAAGAGGCGTTCCAACGTACACTCAAGCCATTGCCGTTGCAAACACCGCAAGCATCCGTAAATGCGCACACATACTCACAGTTGGGGCCGTAGAAACCGTTACTGCACGAGCACGTTCCATCACACTGGCACACGCCATTGTTGCCGCAGTCATTGGTAGGGACGGCCTGGCCGTTGGAGGCGCAGCGCCGGCAGTTGCAGTTGCCCGTGGGGCCACTCCAGAAACCGAGACTGCAGGAGCAAACGCCGCACGAGCACGTACCCTGCGAGCTGCACTGGGTCTGGCTGAGACCGCCGCCAGAGACCGGGTAGCCGAGAGGGCACTCGCCTACCGAGCACGAGCACGTCGATCCCGTGGTATTGGTGTAGCTGCGCAGAAAACAATGCCGTTTAGTAACTAGGTAAATAAGTAAGAGAGAATTACCAGATGCAGTTGCCACTGGAAACATCGCACCTGCCGCTGCCAGATCCCGAGCAGGCGGGGGAGCCGGGGCACGTCTTGTCGAGCAAGCAGGTCAGGGTCGTGGGGTCGGGATAGTAGTTGGACGGGCACGACGACGTGCACATGCTCGTGGTCGTGTCGAGGTAGTACTGGGTGGAGCCAACGGCTGCGCAGTTCTGGCACAAGGTCGTGCTGGTGCAGCCGCCGCAGCCCACGGGACAGGCCACGCAGATATAGTTGCCGCTCACGGAATCGCCAAAGGAGCCAGCCACACAGGTGGGCACGCAGCCGCCGACACCAGAGCCGGGAGGGGCCGGCTGAACGTACAGGTTGTTGGTGCAGCTGGTGCAGTTGCTGGAACTGGGGCCGACGCAGGTTGAGCACGCCGTGTTGCACTTTTGGCAAACGTTGGACGCGGCATAGTAGCCAGGAGGGCACGTGGCTACGCACATGGAAGTGGTCGGGTCCAGGTTGAGCGAGCCCGAGCACGATGTGCACGTACTGGCCGTCGTCGTGCAGGTGGTGCAGTTGTCGGCGCAGGGCAGGAACGTGTTGCCGTTGGGAGGGAGGTACGTGCCGTTGGGAGCCTGCGTCGGGGGCAGGCACGCGCCGTTGCTGAGACCAGAGTTTGCAGGGCACGAGGTGCAGGTCGAGGCCGTCACATTGCAGGTCAAGCAAGAGGACGAGCAACGCGAGCATCCAGCGGGCGTCGTGGACGCGTCCGCATAGAAGCCAGACTGGCAAGTGTTGACACACGTCGAGCCCACGAGGTACGGGTAGTTGGCCGAGCACGTGAGGCAGTTGCCAGCCGAGTTCACGCAGGTGGCGCACGTGCTGCTGCAGTTGCCACACTCAAACTGGCCCTGCGAGTACTGGTTCGTGGAGCAATTGAGGTAGCACTGCTGCGCGCCGCCGCCGGGGGGCGTCACAAAGGAGTACCCGCTGATGCAGGTCTCGCACGTCTGAGCAGCGCTGCAGGTGGCGCAAGGGGAGACGCAGGGTACACAGCTGCCATCGGAAAAGTAGTAGCCAGCCTCACACGTGGAGCAGTTTCCGGACGGCGAGCTCGTCCATCCAGAGGAGCAGATGCACTCACCCGAGCCCGTGATTCCGTCGTCGCAGCTGCCGCCTGGGCTACAGGTGGAGGGGCACGCGGCGCAGGTGGGGCCATAGTAGCCTGAGGTGCACTGGTTGCAGTCGCTCTGGTAATTCTCGCCTCCCTGGGGCCCGATAAAGTCGGTGTTGCACATGCACAAGCCGGTGTGGTCGATGCCCGAGTCGCACGTGCCGTGGCCGCTGCATGAGGGGCACGGCAGGCAGGAGGGACCAGCATAGCTGGAGTTTGCGCAGGTCTCGCACAGGGCACCGCCAAAGTTGGACGGGCAGTCGCATGCGTTGGTCAGGTTGTTGCACTGGCCGCCGTTCACACACGCAGGACAGAGGGCACACCCAGCCGCACCGGAGCCACCATAGCCGGCGGCACACACCGTGCAGGGCGAGTAGGCAGATGCACCAGCAGCATGGGCCCATCCGGTGGCGCATGTGCAGACACCCGTGCCACTGATGCCGTCGTCGCACTGAGCATTGGCGCCGCAGTCGCAGGCAAGGCAGTCGCTGCCGTACTGGTTGTCGGGGCACTGCGCGAGACAGACGACGTTATCGTACGTGGCCGTGTTGTTGGGGCAGCTGCTAAGGCACGTGTAGTTGTAGAAAAGCTGCGCGCACGACGCGCAGTTGTTGGGGCCGGCACCAGTGCACGTAAGGCAAGACGCATCGCAGTCATAGCATGTCGCCACGTTGCCGACGTCCTCGAGGTATGTGGCGGCTGGGCAGGCGGTCTGGCAGGCACCGTCGTAGAGGACTTGGCTGCCGGGGCACGAGGTGCAGTTTGTGCTGGTCTCCGAGCACGTCGCGCAGTTGGTCGCACAGTTCTGGCAGGTGTTGGTCGTGCTCTCGACGTACTGGTTGGCGTTGCAGGAGCTGCATGCGTTCGTGCTTGTGAGGGCGGCGCCCGAGGAGCAGCTGGTGCACATGTTGGGGCCCGATCCAGAGCACGTCAAGCAGGAGTGATCGCAGCCTTCACAGGTGTTGGTGGTGGTGTTTGCAAACGAACCAGAGGGGCAGGTGGCCGAGCAATTGCCAGGGTTTGAAGTGAGGTAGAGGGAGCCGGTGCAGCCGGTGCACTGGGAGCTGCTGGGGCCAGAGCAGGCGTAGCAAGTAGGATCGCACACTCGGCAGGTGGGAACATTGTTGGTGGCGGTCACGACGTACTCGTACGCAGGGCACCCAGTCTCACACGAGCCGTCCGTTTGGAGGTCCATGCTGCCGACGCAGGTGATGCAGTTGGTGGCCAACCCGCCGTAACAAGACGCGCAGTTGCCGACGCAAGGCGCGCAGGTCGGCGTGCCGCTGCTTGTGTCGGTGTACCCGCCTGGACAACTGGACGTGCACGTGCCGGTCGGGCTGTTGACGACGGTAAAATCGGGCGTGCCGGCTGCACAAGTCTCGCAGTCTTGACTGGTTCCAGCATCGCATGTCGCGCACGAGCCGTCGCACTTGGGGCAGTTGCCGTTGCCGTCGTCATAGTAGCCGTTCGCTGTGTCGCAAGTGTCGCACGGGCCGTCTTGGGACGACTGGACCCATCCGGCCTGGCAGGTGCACGTGCCGTTGTTGTAATAGCCGTCGTCGCACGTCCCTTGGCCGCAGTTGCACTGGGTGCACGAGGTGCCAAAGTAGCCAGACAGGCAGGTGGTGCACGACGAGGCACCGCTGACAAAGTTGGTTGGGCAAGTGCAAAGACCATTCTTAGTGATGCCGCTGTTGCAGCTGCCCGGACCGCAGTCGGGGCATTCCGTGCACGAGCTCGTTGCGTAGTTGGCAACGCAGGCGCTGCACAGGGTGCCGGTGTAGAACGGAGTGGTGCAGTTGCACTGGCCGTTATTGGTCAGGCCAGCGTTGCAGGTGCCGTACTGGCAGGCCGGGCAGGCCGCGCAGCTCGAGCCCCAGTGGCCAGGGGCGCAGATGTCGCAGACCGATGAGGGAACACCGGTTGACTGAGTCCATCCAGTCTTGCAAGTGCAAGTGCCGTTGCCGGTGAGGCCAGCACTGCAAGTGCCCTCAGAACCACAGGTGCAGTTGGTGCAGTTTGCGCCCCACTGGTTGGCGAGACAACCGGGCGAGCACGTGTGAGCCCCGGAGGGCAGCGTGCCGATGGGGCACGTTGTGTAACAGATGCCGTTGTAAAAGTAACCAGTCGTACACGAGAGACAGGCAGCAGGTCCAGAGCTTGAGCACGTGGCGCAGGTCGGGTCGCAGGCTTGGCACGCGTTGGCTGTGCTATTCTTGAAGGCGGTGGACGGGCACGACGTACCGCAGCTGTTGCCATTGAGGTATTGGCCACTGACGCAGGACGTGCACACAGTCGAGCTCGTGCAGGTGGCGCAGGTGGTGGTGCAGTTGGTGCAAGTGGGAATGCTGCTTGTCGTGCTGTACTGGTTGGCAGCGCAGGCGCCGCAGGTGCCGGTTCCGCCGACAGAGTTCAAGGAGTTGCCCGCAACGCACGACAGGCATCCGTTGGCAGCAATCGTGGAGCACGTGGCGCACGTCGCAGAGCAGTTCTGGCAGGTGTTGTTGTTGGTGGAGGTGACCTTGGCTGTTCCCGCAGGGCACGTCGTCAAGCACGTGTTGGCGGGCGTGAGGTAGTCTAGAATAAAAATAAGCATAAGCATGCATCCATACAAAAGCGAACGCAAAGCAAAAGCGTACAGCTGCCAGCGCAGGAGAGGCAAGTCGTCGCCGAGGAGCACGAGAGGCAATTGTTGGTGCACGCAATGCACGTTCGGGTCGTCGTATTGGCATACTCTGTGCTCTCGCACGTCGCATTGCAGTACGAGTTCTTGTCGAGGTTGTAGCCAGGCTCGCACGACGTGCACTTGTTTGCTGCCGCGGAAGTGCTGATACAAAATTCGAAAGATCAGCGAAGCAAGTAAAAAATCGTGCCATACCAGGTGGCACAGCCGGTCGAGCAGTCTGTGCACTGTGAGCCACTGGAAAACGTGCCAGGGAAGCTCGTACAGTTGGCCGTGCATGTGTTCGACGACAAAATGAGTGGGTACGGGCTGGACGCATTGCAGGCCGTGCAGTGTGTTTGAGAGTTGGAGCATTGAGAGCAGGGGAACAAGCAGGGTTGGCAGATGCCAGAGATTGAAACGTAGCCTGGTAAGCAGTCCTCGCACGGGCTTTGGGGGCTGGAGCCGGGCGCCTGGGTCCAGCCGGCCAAGCAGGTACAGTTGCCATCGCCATTGAGGCCGTCATTGCAGGTGCCATAGTTACCGCAGGCGCACTCGCTGGAGCAGGTCGGCCCGTACTGGCCAGGGATGCACGAATCGCAGGTGCCGTTCTGCTGGAAAAACAAGCCTGTCTCGTTGGACATAAAGAAGGTCTGGCAATTGCAGAGGCCGCTGCCAATGATGGTGTCGTCGCACGAGCCGTAAAGACCGCAGTCGGGGCACTGAAGGCACTCGGACGAGCCGTAGCCAGGGAGGCATGCATCGCAAAACTCGCCAGAAAAGCCAGGGGAGCAGGTGCAGTTGCCCGTTCCATCATAGCCGTCATCGCAGACACCGTTGCCGTTGCAGTCGGGGCATTGCAGGCACTGCGAGCTGTAGAAGCCTGGGAGGCATGTGTCGCAGGTGGTGTCCGTGGGACTGACAAAGTTGCCTCTGCAGGTGCAGTTGCCCGAGCCTGTATTGCCTTGGTCGCAGGAACCGTCGGGTCCACAGTCATTGCAGGGAAGGCAGTCGGGACCATAGTAGTTGTTGGCGCACTGGTTGCAATGCTGCCCGCTGCCATCGTTAACGGTGACCAAGTTTGGCGGACACGCGCACAGTCCGGTGGCGCAGCTGTAGTAAGTGTTGGGGCAGCCGCCAGATGGAGGAGAGGGGCACGAGCACGGTGCGATTGTAAGGACGATGTTGACAATGGTAGTGCACGTCGAGCCCTATTGGGAGAGCGCGTCAGTCTATTATTTGTGATTAACGAGACGTACGCCGTAGATTGTAATGACCCCGGTGGTGCCACTAGGGACGCGGACAGACGTGCTGGTGACTTGAGTTCCCGCAGACACATTGGCAAATGTGAGCAGCTGTGGCCCAAAGGAGCCATCACCGTTGGTGATGTACACGACATTGGCTGAGGACGAGACGATGGTGACCTGTACGTCATAGCTTTCCGCGAGGACGGTGGTGATCGACCACTGGTTGCTGGACAAGCAGTTGCTGTTGGCCGTGATGGAGCCAGTGTTGATGGAGGCCCAGCCGTACGTGACAGAGTAGAGCCCGATCGCGTGGGACGTCGAGACAGCGCCGGTGTCAGCGCTGAAGCCGGACGGGGTGTTGGATCCAAAGGCGATATTGTAAACGGCGCCATAGTAGGCAGTGCTCACCGCAGAGGTATAGTTGCCGAGGCACGCGCAGGTACCGCAGGTGTATGCCGTATTGCCGCCGTAGCAGAGACCCGCGTTACCAGCACACCAGCAGTCTGTATGAGCTGAGGTGGAAGGAGAGAAGCCCGGGTTGCAGAGGCAAGACACAGTGCCGTCCGCATTGCACACAAACGGTACGCCGTTGGGCTCACACGTATTGTTATTCTTGCAGTCGCAGAGGCCGTCGCTGCTGTAAATCTTGCCGAGGGGGTCGGGCAGATTGCACGTGCAGCCAGAACTGCCACCGAGCATGTTGCAGGCACCGTTGTAAGCGTTGCAGTTACTAGACGTGCAGATGGTCGCCACCTTGCCAAAGCTTGCACCTAAATTATTTTTTTTATTTTAAAAAATTAATTAAAAAATTATCAACTGGATTCATACCTGTGAGGTTGACGAGGAGGAGAAGATCGTTGAAGTCAGGATTGGTAGGTGCTGTGGATTCCTCGAATCCGACAAGATATCCGTAAATGGAGCTCAGGACTGCCACGTGCTGGGCATTGTCAGAGTTGCGCACCGCCCAATTGGTAGAGTACCACGAGGGTGTTAGCTGGAAGAAGCAAATGAGCTAAAGGAGACTACGAAATAACTAAGCTATACCGATGGCGGTGCATTGGGAACAAAATAGTAATAGTTGGGGTCGATCGGGCAACTGGCATGCGTCCAGCAAGTGTAGTTGCGGGCGCCGTAACGCACGAGGCATTGCATGAAATCGTCGTTGTAGTTGGTATCACCCTGAGTTGTCGCAGGAATCCTGAAATTGCAGTGTTGGGAGTTGTAGTTGTACACTGACGACGAAGGGGTCGCACCTGTAAAGCAATTAAATAATTTCCGGCGGTATAGAAGCTGTACCGTCGCGATGCAGATAGAAGCCGACCTTGGTGCCCGCGGGGAAGAAAAGGCTGACTGTGTCACCCGTGCCACGGCAATACTGGAAGAGTCCGCCCTTGGCAGTGGTGCCGACGCTGCCCACGTTTGTGTTTGGGAACGATCGCGATGCGTCGGCAAAGACCTCCTCCTGCACGAGAATTAATAAATAATAGAGAGAAGCAACATACAAAGGACCAGAATATAGGGTTGCCGTTGGAGTCAACCAGGTAGATGCCCATTTGGTTGCGGTACGACGATCCATCGTACAGGAAGGTGACGTCGATCTCGCAGTTGCTCGTGCACGTAATTGTCATACTAAAATAATAGTAATAAAAAGACCGCAGCAATGAGAGCTTGCGCATGGGAAAACTTCCTTACTCGACGGTAGAGTTGGTCATCGCACTCATTGCAGCCGCTTGGTCAGTATAGATTGCTCCATTTCCTCCGTCAGCGACGCTCTCGGGGAACCAGTGCAGCTGCAAAGGAAAAGTAAGACCTAAAATTATTTATTTTTCTGGATCGTACCGCAAAGTCGACAATGTTGCCAACGACAGGAGGATTCGTTCCTTGAGGAATGGAGATTCCGGTGTGCGGGGCGCGGAAGGAGGGGTTGAGAGGCAGGGCACAGAGAGATCCTTCTCCAAACTGCGGGGCCACGCCACCGACTGTGCGCAGGAGGTCCACAACAGTGAAGTAGTCGGTTCCTCCGCACAGGTCCATGAAGTAGTTTACCCCGTAAACGTGCTCCGTGTTGTAGTAGAACTCGACCGGGCACATATTGTTACAGTATTCCCACGAAACAGCATCTGCCGCCGGTGGCGTCGAGTCGCCGCAGTAGCAATACGCGTAGTTCACGTCCCCACGATCTTGAACTCCGTAGAGCTTGTAGATGACATCCGAATACTCGGACGGAACGTCGATGGCAGCGTAGCGGTGACCTTAGCATGCGACGGTTAGAACAAACCCACGGACCCAAAACAGAGTACCCAAGCTCAGACACTCGGCGGCACAAAGATGCTGGCTCACAAAGTCGGGTCCATAGGGCGACGCGAAACCGCTGTACTGGACAGTGTAGCTGTATGCGACGGTCTCGGAGGTACATTGGCCGGCGGAGCATAAACCAAAGAACTCCTCAAACCGATTGCAGTGGGCCGTGCACGTAGTCACGTTTGTAACAATGTACGAGATCGAGGTGACCGGCGTCGGCAGGTTTTGGGAGTAGCAGCCATTGTAGTCAAAGTTGTCTGCAATTCAAGAGAAAAAAGTTGGGAACTCGGTCTGCTTTTCCATCCGTACATTTGTTGGTGACGGTCATGTTGCCGGCTACAAATTGGTTAGTTGCACCGCCGTGCAGTGTTTCGACGTAGGAGTTCCAGCCGCTGTTGATGTTGTACGAGGTGACCATGGGGCCAGAGTACTCGTAGGGCACATAGTTCTGCGCCAGCACGGCGGTCGCGGAGACCGCTGCGACGAGGAGGGAGAAAAACGAATTCGCGGTCTTTCTCATTTCCCTATTTTGAAAAAAAATAAAATTAGCCAACACGAACCAGATGCCCGGTGCAAAGCACAGCGTGCAGCAAAAGCAAAAGAACAACAAGAGAGAGTAACAAGCACACAATAATAGGAGTTCTCAAAAAAAAAAGAATAGATAAAAAAAAGATAGCAGGAAAACCCATTTGAAAAACACATAAACCTAACCAAAAACCGCCTCCCAATTCAACATTTGGACGACAAACCGCGCAGATAGGGTCCCCACATCCTGGCCGCTCGGATGGCACCGCCCAGAGGCCTTATCGCGGCACATGGTACCATTTTTTTCTCCCCTTCCCTCGCAACCCGGCGAACGACGTGTGAAAACTGGAAGAAAACTTGAAACACGGAAAAGGGGCACCAAGGCTGCCTATTCGGGTAACAATATTCCTTATCTGCGTGGGTCGAGGACACATTAAAAAGGGTCGTCAAGACAACAGGACAACATTCAAATGAGTGGGCGAAAAAGCTGAGGATAAATTCAGAAAGAAAATCAATACTCGATCAGAAGCAAACGCTCGAGGGCGTCGGGATCCGGGGGCTCAAAGTAGAGGGGGGGGCCCTGAAGGATGTCCCCACCACGAACCACTGCTGCGGCTGGCTCTTGAGATGGTGACTACACGGGCCTCATTGCAATGGCAGCTAACGCGAGGCGACGTCAAAAGTTAACACTTCTGGGTAGTGCTACCTCCTCAGGCTGTCGTGCTTGTCGTGCTTGCTGAAGGGCCTGCCCTGCCCATGGTGGCGAGCTGTCCAAGTTCGCTCGGACGACTCGGGACGGGAGAGTGATAAAATAGCCCACCCACGTGGGTCCAGTTTCTTCCCCCCCTCTTCCCCAAAGCAATCATGCTTGCTTCGCGTCTCTTTTCGCGCTCGTACGCCACGTCCGGCAACGTGATCAAGACGGTGACGGTGATCGGCAGCGGCCTCATGGGCAGCGGCATTGTCCAGGTGGCAGCGGCGACCGGCCACAAGGTGATCATGGTCGACAACAACGGGGACGCCCTCAAGAAGGGCCACGACCGCATCGCCGCCAGCATCAAGCGCGTTGCGGCCAAGCAGTACGAGGGCAAGGCCGAGGAGGGCCAGAAGTTTGTGGAGGCCACGCTGGGCAACATTGCCACGAGCACGAGCGCCGAGGAGTCTGCGGCCAAGTCGGATCTGGTTGTCGAGGCCATCGTCGAGAACCTCGAGGTCAAGCAAAAGCTGTTTGCGTCGCTGGACAAGGCCGCGCCCCAGCACACCATCTTCGTGTCCAACACGTCGTCGCTGTCCATCGCCGACATTGGCTCGACCACGCAGCGCCAGGACAAATTTGGCGGCCTGCACTTTTTCAACCCCGTGCCCGTGATGAAGCTGGTCGAGGTCATCAAGACCGACAAGACCAGCCAGGCCACGTTTGACTCGCTCATCGCCTTTGGCAAGGCCGTTGGCAAGACCACCGTTGCCTGCAAGGACACCCCCGGCTTCATCGTCAACCGCCTGCTCGTCCCGTACCTCGCCGAGGCCATCCGCCTGGTCGAGCGTGGCGATGCCACCACAGAGGACATTGACACCGCCATGAAGCTCGGTGCCGGCTATCCCATGGGTCCTTTCACCCTCGCCGACTATGTCGGCCTCGACACCACCAAGTTCATCCTCGACGGCTGGAGCAAGCGCTTCCCCAACGAGCCTCTGTTCAAGCCCGTTCCTCTCGTAACGAAAACGCCCCCCATTTTTTAGCCGGTTTGTTCCATTAAACGTTAAACAAAAAAAAAAAAAACACTAGCTCACCAAGCTCGTCACCGACAGCAAGTTTGGCGTCAAGTCGGGCGAGGGCTTTTACAAGTACGACAACAAGGGCAACAAGATTGCCAAGTAAAAAACAAAAAAAGAAATCTAGATTCTTTTCCTGTTTTTCTTTTCCTTGTTTTTTCTGTTGTCGTCGTGGCCATTTGGTTTGATTTTTTTTTTATAGATATAAAGGACGTTTTACATTAGTGGCCGGCGACCTTGTAGCTCTCCCAGCCGTTGGCCTCGATCACGCCCACCTTGGTGTGGACCTCGTCCGACATCTTTTGCTGGTAGTCGAGCATGGCCTGGAGGAGCACGGGGTCAAAGGCGCCGAGGATGCGGATGGCGAGCAGGGCCGCGTTGGTGGGGTTGTTGATGGCGACAGTGGCCACGGGCACGCCACGCGGCATCTGGACAATCGAGTGGAGCGAGTCGACGCCGTCGAGGTTTTTGAGGGCCACGGGGACACCGATGACGGGGAGGGGCGTGAGGGCGGCGACCATACCGGGCAGATGGGCGGCGCCGCCTGCTCCCGCGATGATCGCCTTGAGGCCGCGCAGGTGGGCCGACTTGGCGTACTCGTACATGCGGTCGGGCGTGCGGTGGGCCGACACGATCGTCAGCTCAAAGTCGACGTCGAAGCTGCGCAGGATCTCGGCCGCGGTCTTCATGATCGGCAGATCCGAGTCGCTGCCCATGATGATGCCGACCTGGGGGAGAACCTTTGGCTTCTCAAACTGGGTAATCTAAAGCGGATAGGTAGGGTAAATGAACAGTTACTTTTTTAACAACAGTGGTCTACCTTGGAGAGACGCAGGGATGCCTCCGACATGGTCGCGCCCGTGACGGTGATATGGCCCATCTTGCGGCCGGCCCTTGCCTCGCCCTTGTTGTACCAGTGCATGGAGGCCCCGGGGACGGCCAGGCTCTTGATGCAGGGCTCGAGGGTCTGCTCTGTGTTGCCGTTGCCGAGGATGTTGTACATGATCGCAGCGGGAACCCGCATCTTGCCACTGCCCAGGGGCAGCCCGGCAACGGCGCGGATGTGCTGCTCAAACTGGCTTGTGTGGCACGCCTCGATTGTGTAGTGGCCCGAGTTGTGGACACGCGGGGCAATCTCGTTGATGACAACGTCGCCGTTGGCCAGCAGGAACAGCTCCACGCCAAAGATGCCGGCGCCGGAGAACGTGGCCACGGCCTTTTCAGACAGCTCGCACGCCTTGGCAGCGATCCTTCCGTCGATTTGCGCGGGCGCGACGACGGTGTGGCAGATATGGTCCTAAAATGTATTTTTATTCCAACATCATTTTGATTTTTTTAAAACCCTGTACTACCTTTTGGATGGTCTCGACGCACGGGTACGAGACAATGTGGCCCGCGGGGTCGCGCGCAACCATGACAGCAATCTCCTTTGTGAACGACACAAACTGCTCCACGTAGACGTCTGTGCTGACGAGCGACTTGAGCGCGCCCGCGATGCCCTCCTCGCTCTTGACCGTGGCGTTGCCTCGGCCGTCGTAGGCAAGCGTCTTGGACTTTAGCAGGAGCGGGTAGCCAAAGGCCTTCCCGGCCGCCTTGATGTCCTCGAGGCCGTTCTTGGCATCGACGTACGGGGCCACGGGCAACTGCGCCTTGCTCAGGTGCACCTTTTGCGCGTACTTGTCCTGGATGACCTTGATCGTGGCGGGCGAAGGGTGCACGGGCACGTCTATGAATAAAAAAGATAAACCGACGCGACGAAAGACTGGGGGGACCATACTCTTCTGGGCCACGATCGCCTCGAGCGCATCCACGTCCACGTGCTCGATCTCCACAGTGACGACATCGGGCTTGACCTTGTCGATGAACGCGAGCACAGTCTGTTTGTCCTGTGCTCATTGCTTCAGCTCCCGAGGTTTTGCATGCATTCACACACGGTACCTTGAAGTCTCCCTTGGTCGCACTCGTGGCCACGTCCGCCGCCGAGCTCTTCTCACCCGCCGGATCAAGCACGTGCACCTCGATGCCCAGCGGAACGGCCGATTGCGCCAGCATCCGGCCCAGCTGCCCGCCGCCGAGAATCGCAACCTTTTTGGGCGAGGCCATATGGTCTTTGATGACGTAAATGCGGGTCTGTGTTTTGCCCAGACCCCGGAGCACACTTTCGAAATGGCTGCTCCGCTTGGTCCCTTTGTTGGCCGGCTGAGCGGGTCCCTGGCCCGTCACGACGGCGGCATGGTCGCAGCACTGCTGCGGGTGAGCGGGTTCGTGCCCGAGGCGGGATCGCTGCTGGCCCAGCCGGCCCAGCACGGCGACCAGTGGAACAGGGCAAAGGTGTGGACGCAGGCCAGCGCGAGTGGGACGGCTGAGGAGCTGGAGGACTACTGCGAGGAGAAGCTGCCGTCGCCGTGGGCAGAGCTGCTCGTGGCGCATCTCCAGGCGCTGGTGGCGATACAGAAGCGGGAGTACGTGGAGGCGTACTCGGCCCATGCGCAAGTGGTACGCACATACGCCGTCCATTGGGAGTTAAAATGTGCGCGTTAATGTGGCACAGCTGACGGTACTCATCCGTGCCATCGTCGAGGAGGACAAGTGGGTCCTGCCCGTGCTGCACTCGGTCATCTTTGATTTGAGGTTACTGGCCAGCCTGGGTGTAATGCCGTCGTTATCTCTTCCGGTGCGTCATGCTGACTTGTTTTTGACAGGACCGTACGCTCAAGGCGCAGGGGAGCAAGCCCGGGCTGCTTCAGGACGCGGCGCAGATGCTCAACAAGGCCTTCCAGAGCTGCATCACGGATCGGCAGACGCTCAGCGTGTCAAAGAAGCTGGGTGCCCTCGACGTCGTCAACAACCTGTTCAAGGTCTACTTTCGCCTCCACCAACTGCGGCTGTGCAACAACCTCGTCAGGTCGGTCACGATCGCGTCCTTTCCCAGCATGGACCAGTTCCCCGCCTCGCACACGGTCACCTTTAGGGTACGCTCTTTTCTGCCTTTTCTTTTTTTATCCACTTTCTACACTAGTTTTACACGGGCATGCTCGCGTTCTACGACGAAAACTACCGCAAGGCCGCCGAGGACATGCGCGCCGTGCTCTGCCGCTGCCACAAGGATGCCAAGAGCAACAAGCGGCTCGTCCTGTCGTACCTCATCCCGATGCAGGTGCTTGAGGGCAAGATGGTCCACGTCGACCGCCTAAAACGGTACGGCCTGTCGTACTATGGGCCGATTTTGCAGGCTGTGCGAACGGGCAACGTCGGCCGCTTCAACCAGGTGCGTTTTCGTGTCCTTGTTTTTTATTATTAAAAAAAACGCTGTCATTAGACTCTCGCACTGATGGAGAATGTCCTACAACGCCGCGGGCTGTACCTCGTGTTTGAAAAGCTACGCATCATCGTCTACCGCAACCTCTTCAAGCGTGTCTTCCTCCTCACCAAGACGGTCAAGATGCCCCTCGCCGCGCACCTGGCCTGCCTGCACCGTGCCGGCGAGGAGGACGCCACCCTGGACAGCCTCGAGTGCGTCCTCAGCATCCTCATCGACCAGGGCTACATCAAGGGCTACATCGCCCACGAACGCAGCTTCCTCGTCGTCAGTCAGACGAGTGCCTTCCCCCCGATCAGCTCTGTGCGATAGAATTCGAGGGGACGAAGATGTAAACAGATGGGGCAAGTGAATAAAATAAATATAAAATACATCACGGTACGGTCCAAAGGGCATCTCGTCACAAAGCAACGTCGCGGACATCGAGTCCAGAAAAAAAAGCCGATGAAAAAAAAAAATCGTCGTCTGGCAAAAACATGACCACACTGCCGCGCCACATCGTCCAGCTGGACCGCGCGACGCAGCACCTCGTGCGCTCGACGGTGGTGATCCGCGACCTGCCGCACGGCGTGCACGCTCTGGTGCAGAA
>Ga0302226_10000917_pt1 | contig 22788 bp, 19 predicted proteins | sample II_Palsa_E3_3_FD_193524 | JGI IMG/M metagenome (GOLD analysis project Ga0302226, IMG submission 193524) | Peat permafrost microbial communities from Stordalen Mire near Abisko, Sweden - II_Palsa_E3_3 | ecosystem: Environmental > Terrestrial > Soil > Palsa > Peat permafrost | place: Sweden...
ACCAGTACGCCTCCTCCAGGTGCGGGTACCCGGACAGGATGAACTCCGAGATACCCAGCCCGGCGTACTCCTCGATCCGGTCGGCGACCTCGGTATGGCTGCCGACCAGCGCGGTCCCGGCCCCGCCCCGGACCAGCCCGACCCCGGCCCACAGGTTCGGGGAAACCTCCAGCCCGTCCCGGGACCCGCCGTGCAGTTCCCGCATCCGGCGCAGCCCCTCCGACTCGCTGGTGGCCAGGCCGGCCTGGACCTGGCGGATCATCGCCTCGTCGACGTCCTCGATCAGCCGGTCCGCCTGCCGCCAGGCCTCCCCGGCGGTGTCCCGGCTGATCACATGCAGCCGGATGCCGAACCGCATCGGCCGCGGCGCGGCCAGGTCCGTGATCCAGCGCAGCTTCGCCGCCACCGCGTCCGGGGGCTCGCCCCAGGTCAGGTAGACGTCGCTGTAGCGGGCCGCCACCGGTCCCGCCGCCGCCGACGAGCCGCCGAAGTACAGGTCGGGTACCGGGTCGGGCAGCCGGGACAGCCGCGCGCCCTCCACCTGCAGGTGCTTGCCGTCGAAGTCCACCGTCTCGCCGGCCCACAGCCGGGTCACGATGCCGAGGAACTCGGCGCACCGTTCGTACCGCTGCTCCTTGCCGGCGAAGTCGCCGTAAGCCCGCTGCTCGGCGGACTCACCGCCGGTCACCACGTTCAGCAGCAGGCGGCCGCGGGAGTAACGCTGAAACGTCGCGGCCATCTGCGCGGAAAGGGTCGGCGAGATCAGCCCGGGCCGGAAGGCGACGAGGAACTTGAGCCGCTCGGTCACCTCGGTGAGCATGGCCGTGGCCAGCCAGGCGTCCTCGCACCAGGCCCCCGTCGGGGTGAGGGCGGCTTCGAACCCGAGCTGCTCCGCACTGCGGGCGATCTGGCCGAGGTAGCCGAGTGACGCCGGCCGGATCGTGCCGGCCGCGCCGGTGGCGACGCCGTGGCCGCCGCCGACGATGTCCCGCCCGTCACCGTTGGTCGGAAGGAACCAGTGGAACCGCAGCGACATCGGCTTTCCTCCTATGGCCCATATTTCCGACTACTTTAGTAGCTTAAACCCCGTCTGGTTTCGCTGGCGGGCACGGACGGTACCTTCCAGGACATGGACATCCGGGAGATCCGCGAGCTCATCCGGATGAAGCCGGTGGAGCCGGACATCATCAAGCGACGGCTCGCACGCTGCCATGACGTCGGCGACCTGCGGCGGAGCGCGAAGCTGCTGATCCCGCGGCCGGTGTTCGACTACGTAGACGGGGCCGCGGACGAAGAGCTGAGCATGGCCGGAAACGTCGGCGCGTTCCGCCGCCGGCGGTTCCGGCCCAACCATCTCGTCGACGTAGCCAGGGTCGACACCGGTACCCGGCTGTTCGGCCGGGAGCTGTCCATGCCGCTCGCGATGGCCCCGACCGGATACAGCCGGATGATGCACCCGGACGGGGAGATCGCCGTCGCGCGGGCCGCCGGCCGGCGGAAACTCCCGTACACGCTGTCGACCATGGGCACCACCTCGATCGAGGACCTGGCCGCGGGGGCGCGGGCGGCTGGCCAGGACGACATCTGGTTCCAGCTGTACATGCTCAAGGACCACGGACTCACCCTGGAGCTGGTGCGGCGGGCCGCGGACAGCGGGTACCGCGCGCTCGTGGTGACGGTCGACACGACGGTCACCGGCTTCCGCGTCCGCGACGAGCACAACGGGCTGGTCATACCGCCCGAACTGACCGTCTCCACCATCGCCAGCATCGGCTCGCGGCCCGCCTACTGGATACGTATGCTGCGCAACCCGGCCATCAGGTTCGCGAACCTGCCCCCCGACTTCCAGTCGGGCACGGTCGCGAGCGGCATCGCCAGGTTCAGCGCCAGCATCACCTGGGACAACATCGCCGAGCTGCGCGAGCACTTCCCGGGCAAGCTGATCGTCAAGGGCCCGCTCGGCGCGTCCGACGCCCGCCGCGCCATCGAGGCCGGGGCGGACGGCATTCAGTTGTCCAACCACGGCGGACGGCAGCTGGACCGGGCGATAGCGCCCATCGACCTGGTCGCGGAGGTCCGGGATGCGCTCGGCGACGGCCCCTGCGTGCTGGTGGATTCCGGGATCCGGCACGGCGCCGACCTCGTGGTCGCGCTGGCCCTGGGCGCCGACGCGGGCCTGATCGGCCGCGCCTACCTGTACGGGCTGATGGCCGCGGGCGAAGCCGGCGTAGACCGGGCGCTGGAGCTGCTGGCCGACCAGTTCACCCGGACGATGCAGCTGCTCGGCGTCACGTCCGTCGCCGAGCTGCGCAAGCACGGCCGCGAGCTGCTCACCGAGGCCTGACCGCGGGCCCAGGGCTGATCAGGGCCCAGGGCGCGCGAAGCCCGCCGGGACGCGGTCCGGCGCTGTCGGGCTGACAGGCCCGGCAGCGACGAGAGCGCACACGCGCTCTACCTGGCGTCGGAAGCCGGGTCGCACTCGGCCAGGACGAGCGGGGCGGCCAGGACGAGCGGGGCGGCCAGGACGAGCAGGCGGCTAGGACGAGCGGGGCGGCAGCGGGGGCCGGGCCCGGCTGGGGCGGGTCGAGCGGTCCGGGGGCGTGACGGCGGGCCGTGCGGCCAGCGCCTCGAGCGCGATGCGGATCGCGGTTTCCAGCTGCGGGTCCTGGCCCGCGGCCCAGTCGTCCGGGGAGATAAGCACCTCGATGTCGGGGTCAACGCCGTAGTTCTCGACACCCCAGCCGTACTGGCTGAACCAAAACGAGTAGCGGGGAACGGTCATGTGCGTGCCGTCGACCAGTAGGTGGCCGGGCATCCCGTCGATGCCGATCACCCCGCCCCAGGTGCGGGTGCCGACCACCGGGCCGAGCCCGAGGGTGCGGATGGCCCCGGCGACGATGTCTCCGTCCGACCCGGCGAACTCGTCGGCCAGCGCGACCAGCGGCCCGCGCGGCGCGTCGAACGGGTAGGTCTCCGGCAGCAAGGACCGCGGCATTTCCCAGGCGATGACCCGCCGGGCCAGCTTCTCCACGATCAGCTGGGAGACGTGCCCGCCACGGTTGCCCCGCGCGTCGATGATCAGGCCGTCCTGGCGCATCTCCGTGCGCAGGTCACGGTGAAAGTGGGCCCAGCCCTCCCCCATCATGTCCGGGATGTGCAGGTAGCCCAGCCGGCCCTGGCCCTGCTCGCGGACCAGCGCCCGGCGGCCGTTGACCCAGTCCTGGTAGCGCAGCCGCCGGTCGTCGCGCAGCGGGGTGACGGCGACCCGGCGGGGGCGACCGGCGCCACGGCGGACCGTCAGCTCGACCGGCTTGCCCGCCGCCCCGACCAACCGTGGGCCCGGCCCGGCCACGGGATCGAGGGACTGGCCGTCCACGGCGAGCAGTTCGTCGCCCGGCTGGACGGCGACGCCCGGCGCGGCCAGCGGGGACAGCGCCTCCGGATCCGACGACTCGCCGGGCAGCACGCGGCTCACCCGCCACCGCCCGGCCTCGTCTGGGGCGAGGTCGGCGCCGAGCAGCCCGACCAGCGCCGCGTGGCCGCCGCGCCGCTGGGCGTCGTCGGCCTGCAGCACGTACGCGTGCGACGTGCCCAGCTCCCCGAATACCTCCCACAGCAGGTCCGCGAAGTCGCTGGCCCCGCTGATCCGGTCCAGTAGCGGGCGGTACTGATCCAGCACGGCATCCCAGTCGACGCCGCTCATGTCGGGCACCCAGAAGTCGCGCCGCATCAGCCGGCCCGCCTCGTCGTAGGCGTGCCGCCACAGCGCGGCCGGGTCGGCCAGGAACCGGGCCCGGGACAGGTCGACGGTGACCACGTCGCTGGTGTCGTCGTCGTCCCCATCCTGCTTGCGTTCGGACGGCAGGACGCGTACCTCGTCGCCGTCCCCTAGCACCAGGCGGGTGCCGTCGCCGCTGACCGTGAACCAGTCCAGCTCGTCGACCAGCTCGGCGCACTTGCGGCGCGCCAGGTCGAAGCGCTCCAGCACGGTGCGGGGACCGTCGTCGTCCAGGTCGGCGGCGTTCTCCCCGAGCACTCCGGACACCGGCTCGCGCAGCCAGGCCAGGCCCCCCTTGACCGCCCGCAGCGAGGAGTACCTCGCTTCGGGAACCGGAACGCGCACCACGCGGTCCGCCAGCCCGGCCGTATCCAGGTGCACCAGGCCTTGTTCAGCATCTTCCTGATCTTTGTCGTCGGCACCGGGGTCCACCGGGCGGCCGTGCGGAAGCGGCGCGAACGGCGACGGCGTGGTCGCGGCGAGTGGCACCAGATACGGGCGGCTGCCAAACGGGAACGACAGGTCGAAGAAGTGCGCGTCGTACACCGGATCGAAGCTGCGCAGCGACAGGAAGGCCAGGTAGCGGCCGTCCAGCGTGAAGACGGGGTCAGTGTCGGTGAAACGGCCGTCGGTCACGTCCCATACGTCCGGAGCACCGCCGCCGGAGCGGCCGCGGCGGGCGACGCGGATCCGGCGCAGCGGCTGCGGGCCGGGCTGCGACCAGGACAGCCAGGCGGAATCGGGCGACCAGGACAGGCCGCCGGACGGCCCGTCGTCGGAGGCGGCCAGCTCCGTCGGCTCTCCGGAGGCGATCTCGACCAGGAACACCCGGCCGTCGCTGGCGGCCGCCGCGACCGCTGTCCCGTCCGGGGCCGCGGCCAGCTCGACCACGCTGCCGAGCTGCCCGTCGGCCAGCGTGGCGAACTCCGGGCCGGCCCCGTCGACAGAGGCGGCCTCCTCGGAGCCGTCGGGGCCGGCCTCGGGGAAGCCGGGCCCGGGGAAGCCGGCTTCCCCGAGGCCGGCGGTTTCGTCGGCCGGGCCGGGCGGGACGGCGACGACCAGGCTGTCCTGCCCGGTGGCGTCGCTGATCCAGGCGGCCCCGCCGGACGGGCCGAGGACGACCGGGAGCCGGGCCCGCGCGTCCGGGTCCACGGCCAGCGCCCGCGCCGGGCCGTCCCGGTGGGTCAGCCAGTGCACGGTGCCGCGTACCTCGACCACGGACGCCTGCCCGGTCCGGTCGCAGCTCAGCGCGCCCAGGTGGTCAGCGGCCGAGATCAGCCGCGGGACGCGGGCCGCCGACGGGGACCCGGACGTCACCTCGATCCGCCTGGGCTCCGCGGTCAGGTCATCCAGGACCCAGGCCTCGCCGGCCACGTGATAGACGATACGGGTGCCGTCGGTGCTGGGGTTGCGGGCGTAGAAGCCGTCGTGGTCGGTGTGCCGGCGCAGGCCGGAACCGTCCAGGTCGCATGAGTACAGGTTGCCGGTGCCCTCGTGGTCGGACAGGAACACGACCCGGCCGCCGGCCAGCATGGGGCTCGTGACCTGGCCGGGCAGGCCAGCCAGGATGCGGGTAAATTCCCCGGCCTCGCCGTCCCTGACCCAGAGCCGTCCCGAGGTGCCGCCCCGGTAGCGCTTCCAGTGCGCCGGCTCGTGCTGCGTGCTGGTCAGCAGCACCGTGATCGGGCCGTGAGCCGTGATGTCTCCCGCCGGGCCGAACTCCAGCCGACGTGGCGTCCCGCCCGTGACCGGGACGGCATGGGCCCAGGTCAGGAACCTGGCGGGCTGACCGGTCGCGCTGATCGCGAGGATCTCCCCGTCGTCGCTCCAGCCGGTGACCCGGGTCCGGCCGTCGCCCCAGTAGGTGAGCCGCCGGTAGCTGCTGCCGTCGACCCCGGCCACGTAGATCTCGCTGGCGTCGTCGCGGGTCGTGGTCCAGGCGACCGTGCGCGCGTCCGGGGACAGCCGCGGGTAGCTGACCGAGGCGCCTTCCGCGGACAGGCGCCACGCGCGGCCGCCGTCGGCCGACGCGAGCCATACGTCGTCATCGGCGACGAACGTCAGCAGATCGCCCTGGATATGTGGATAGCGCAGATAACCGGCAGCAGTCACCGGCTCATCGTAAGACCCTGCGGCTCCCGGCCCGCTCCCCTGGCTCGCCGGCCTCTTGGCTCCCGGCTCGCCCCCTTGGCTCCATGCCTGCCTGGCCTGCTGGCCGCCGGGCGGTTCAGAGCCAGCCGCGTTCCTCGGCGATCCGGAGGGCCTCGGTGCGGTTACGGGCGCCGGTCTTCTGGATGCAGGCGGACAGGTAATTCCGGACGGTGCCCTCGGACAGGTAGAGCCGGTGGGCGATCTCGGTGATGACCGAGCCGTCGGCGGAGGCCGCGAGCACGTCCCGCTCCCGCGGCGTCAGCGGGTTGATGCCCTCGGCCAGCGCGGCGGCGGCCAGGTCAGGGTCGATGACCCGCTCCCCCGCCAGCGCCTTGCGTACCGCGGTGGCCAGCCGGTCCGGGGGCGAGTCCTTGACGATGAACGCGGACACGCCCGACTCCATCGCCCGGCGCAGGAATCCCGGCCGGCCGAACGTCGTCAGGATGACGATCTTCACACCGGGCTGAGCCCCGTGCAGCTGGGCCGCCGCCGCGAGGCCGTCCATCCCCGGCATCTCGATGTCCAGCAGGGCCACATCGATGTCGTGCTCGATGGCCGCCTTGACGACCTCGTCGCCCCGGCCGACCTGGGCGACGACCTCCATGTCGGGTTCGAAGGACAGCAGCGCCGCGAGCGCCTCGCGGATCAGGGTCTGGTCGTCGGCGAGCAGCAGCCGGATGACGCGGGTGCTGCCGGCGGCTTGGTCGCTGGCGGTCACGAGGGCACGTTAGCGTCCACCGGGCCGGACCGGGGCCGCTGGACCGGAGCAGGTTCCCGGGCCGGGGCCGGTTCCTGGCCCGGGGCGGGGGCCGCGGGCACGGTTGCGGTCAGCCGGAACCCGCGGCCGTCACGGCCGGCCGGACTCACCGCGAACCGGCCGCCGACCGCGGACAGCCGCTCGGACATGCCGTGCAGGCCCGTGCCGCCTGCGGTCGTGTCCAGGGCACCGCCGGCGTCCGGGGCGCCGAAGCCGCGGCCGTCGTCGCTGACCTCGAGCGAGATCTCGCCGGCATGTTCGGTGAGGCGGATACGGCAGTTGCGGGCCCCGGAGTGGCGGATCACGTTGGTGGCCGCCTCCCGCAGGCACCAGGCCAGCGCCGCCTCCGCGTCGGGATTGAACGTGCCCGACCGGACCATGAGCGCCGGGTCGTCCTCCAGGTGGATGCCCGCCGCTTCCAGCGACGTGCGGGCGGTGATGATCTCGACGGCCAGGGTCGGCCGCCGGTAACCGCTGACGGCTTCCCTGATGTCCTGCAGCGTCTGCCGGCTGACCCGGCCGATGTCGCTGATCTCGGTCAGCACCGCATCCAGCTCGGCCGACTCCGGCAGGCGGGACAGCCGCTTGGCGGCCAGCTCGGCTTTCAGCGTGATCAGGGACAGCGACTGACCGGTGAGGTCGTGCATGTCCCGGGCCAGCCGGAGCCGCTCCTCGTTAACGGCCAGCTTAGCCACGGTCTCCCGCGCCTGGCGGAGCTCGAACATGAGGACGAGTTGCTGCCGGAAGCCGACCATGGCCCAGCCGATCAGCACCACCGGTAGCAGCTCCACCACGAGCTGGGTCGCGGACACGTGGTCGATCCAGCAGAGCAGCGCGTAGCAGGCACCGATCACCGCCACGGCGACCAGCGCGCGGCGCCGTCCGGGGAACACGAACCCGGTGGCCGCGGACACGTAGATCCACATCGACGTCCAGTCGCCGCCGTAGGCCAGGCAGGCGATCACGGACAAGACGAAAAGTACGGCCAGCCCGATATGAGCGCGCCGTGGATACGACTCCCAGGTGCCTAGAACGACGATGTAGAGGGCACAGAACACAACGGCCAGCGTCACGCCGCCCGCGATCCACAGCGGGCCGTGCCCCTTGCCGAACAGTCCGGCGACCGGCGCGATCAGGTAGATCAGCCAGATCCCGGAGAAGAACCAGCGGATCCAGCCGCCGTGGCGCTTGAACATCGTGCCGCTGCCGCTCGCAGCGGGGCTGACGGTGGGTCCGCTGGGGGAGGCGCAGCCGTCAGCCGTGTCCCCGGCGGCCCCGAGCCCGCGGAACGCGGTGATCACGAGGTTGAGACGACGCCGCTCCGCCGCCGCGCGAGTCGTCGACTCGTTGTCCGCGGCCATCGCGTCCCACCTCCTCGCCAGCTTTTCCCTGATGCTGTCATGCCCGCCCGGCTGGGACATATCCATGGGGCTACTCCGGGTACGCGGCCTCGGCGGCCGGCTTCGGGCCCGGGGCGGGACGGTGGGGCCCCTGCGCCCGCCGTCCCGCCTCCGGCCGTTGGAGGACACGGCCGGCTCAGACCGTCTCGGCGGTGCGGCGCACCGCCAGCACCGCGAGCACGACGAAGGCCGCGAACCAGGCCAGGATCGTGATGTACGCGGTGACGGGCACCGGACGGCTGCTGATCAGGTCCGTGCCGATCCGGGTGATCTGGTAGGTCGGCAGCACCCGGCCGATCTTCCCCAGGACACCGCTCAGCGCGAACCAGAGGCCGCCGAGGATGGACATCACGAAGTACACGAACATCGCGATCGGCTGCACGCTGTCCGGCATGAACCGGTAGCCGATGGCCACCGCGAGCGCGGTGAAGGTCAGCGACCCGATCCAGATGGCGCCGCCCACGGCGAACCACTTCCACAGCTCCATGTGCACGCCGCCGTAGAAGCGGCCCAGCAGCAGGACGATCACGATCGATGGCACCGTGATCACCATCGACGCGATGATCTTGGCGACGACGTAGGCGTTGGCCGGCAGCGCGGTGAGCCGCAGCTGGCGCACCCAGCCGTCCTTGCGCTCCTGCGAGATGCGCTGCGCGTTACCGGTCAGCGCGCTGCTGAACGCCCCGACCGACGCCATCGCGATCATGTAGTAGGCGGCGTAGGCCACGCCGTACACGTCGTAGTGCTGGACCGACCGCGCGACGACCAGGTAGAGCACGACCGGCAGCCCGACCGAGAAGATGCTGTACCGCTTGTTCCGGCCGAGCCGGCGAATCTCGGCGCGGGCCAGCGCGAGGGTACTGTTCATGTCCGTTGTCTCCTTGGTTCCGTGCGTAGCTGAGGTGCCCGCCTCCGGTGGTCAGCGGCTGTTCGACGCGTAGCCGCCAGCCGGCTGCAGGGTGCTGCCGCTGGTGTCCCGGGTCCTGCTGTGGTCGTCTTCGGCGGTGATGGCGATGAACGCCTGCTCCAGGCCGAGGCTGGACACCTCGATCTCCCGCGGCCGGTAGCCCGCGTCCAGCAGCGCGTACAGCGTCCGGTCGGAGTCGGAGCTCTGGAGCTGTACGAGGTCGTGCCGGATCTCCACGTTGACCAGGGCCGGCAGGCCGAGCAGGAACGGCTCGTCGATCCGGTCCAGCCGGAACGAGATCCGCTTGGCGCCCGCCCGGGCCTTGATCTGGCTCGGGGTCCCGTCGGCGAGCAGCCGCCCCCTGTTGATGACGATGATCCGGTCCGCGGCCTGGTCGGCCTCTTCCAGGTAGTGCGTGGCGAACAGCAGCGTCCTGCCCTCGGCAACCTCGGCCTTCATGTTGGCCCAGAACGACTGACGGGTCTCGACGTCCATCGCCGCGGTCGGCTCGTCCAGCACGATCAGGTCGCAGTCGCCCACAATGGCCAGCGCGAACCGGACCCGCTGGGTCTGGCCGCCGGACAGCTTGTCCACCCGCTGGCCGGCGAACTCAGCGATGCCAGCCCGCTTCAGCGTCTGCTCGACCGGCAGCGGCCGGGGGTGGAAACTCGTCACCAGCGTCACGAGCTCGCGGACCGTCACCTCGGGCATCAGCCCGCCGGACTGCAGCATCGCGCCTACGCGGCCGTTCTTTATCGCGTGGTACGGGTCGGAGCCGAACATCCGGATCCGGCCGCCGGTCGGCTTGCGCAGGTTGAGCAGCATGTCGAGGGAGGTGGACTTGCCCGCCCCGTTCGGGCCCAGGAAGGCGACGGTCTCGCCGGGCCGCAGCTCCATGGTCAGGCCGTCGACCGCCTTGACGTGCCCGTAGTGCTTCCGGACCTTCTCGAAGGAGACCACCGGCGCGCCCGATGCCGCCCCCGTTTCCCTCGTCAGTCCCTGGATCATGGTGTTCCTTCCGTGTGTCACCGCTGGCCCTTATCCGAGCGGGCTACTCCATGACATCAGCGGCGGGCGCTGGGCGGCAGTGTCGTGCATCCTGAGCCCGTCATGACACATGTCATGGCGCAGAGATGACACGGAACGCGGAAAAATCCCAGGTCAGGCAAGGACAGGCAAGGACAGGCAAGGGAAGGCAAGGACAGGCAAGGGAAGGCCCGTTCGTGCCGATCAGTGCCGGTGCCGCGGACCGGGCGGTTGAGATGGCCTCACCGGCCGGCGGCATAGCCCTGCATGCCGCGGGGATTGGCGGCGCCGTACAGCAGGCCGCCGCGGCGGGCCACGGCGCTGACCCGGCCCAGTGACCACGGCGGGTACACCACCACCTCGTGGCCACGCCGGCGCAGTTCGGCGAGCACGCTGCGGGCAACGCGATCCTCGACGTCGAGGGTGCGCGGCGCCGACTCGCGTGGATAAAACGAGGACGGGAAATGCCGGGTGTGGAACTCGGCCGCGTCGATGGCCTGCTGCAGGTTCATGCCGAAGTGCACGTGGTTGAGAAAGAACGCCATCGTCCACTGGTCCTGCTGGTCCCCGCCGGGTGTGCCGAACGCCAGGTAGGGCTCGCCATCCCGCAGCGCCAGGCTCGGCGACAGCGTGGTCCGGGGCCGTTTGCCCGGGGCCAGGGTGGCCGGCAGCCCGGGCTCCAGCGTGAACATCTGCGCCCGCGTCCCCAGGCAGAAACCGAGCGCTGGCACGACCGGCGAGGACTGCAGCCAGCCCCCGCTCGGCGTGGCCGCGACCATGTTGCCGAACCGGTCGGCGGCGTCGACGTGGCAGGTGTCGCCGCGGCCGAATCCGAATGTCCGGCCCGGGTCCGCACCGTCGGCTCGCCAGTGCCAGAATCCAGCCGAGGCGCCAGGGCCGGATCCAGGCCTGGGTCACCGGACCAGCGATGCCGCTCGGGCGGGCCGCCGCCCTGGCCGAACGGGGCCGTCGCGAACGCCGGCAGCCGGGGCGGGGTCCCCCCGGGCGCCCCGGGAATCAGCTCCGCCGAAGCGGTCTCCCCCACCAGGCGGCGCCGCTCGTCGGCGTAGCCGGGCGACAGCAGGGCGGCGAGCGGGACATCGGTGAAGGCCGGGTCGCCGTACCAGGCCTCCCGGTCGGCGAACGCCAGCTTGGCGCACTCGACCACGGTGTGGATGTACTCGGCGGGCTTCATCGCCGCCAGCTCGAAGCCCGCCAGCAGAGCGAGCTGCTGCAGGAAGACCGGGCCCTGGCCCCAGGGCTGCGTCTTGCAGACGGTCAGGCCCGCGTACTCCAGGGTGACCGGCGCCTCGGTCCCCGGCTGCCAGGCGGCGAGGTCGTCGTAGCCGAGCAGGCCGCGGCCCCGCCGCCCGGTCACGTCCATCACCTCGGCGACGTCGAGGTAGCCGGCGAGCGCCTCGGCGACGAACCCCTCGTAGAACACCCGCCGGGCGGCCTCGATCTGCTCGTCCCGGTCAGCCGAGGCGGCTTCGGCCTCGTCGAGGATGCGCTGGTAGGTGGCGGCCAGCCGCGGATTGCTGAACCGGGTCCCCGGCGCGGGCACCTTCCCGCCCGGCAGGTACACCTCCGCGGAGCTGGGCCAGTGGTCGCGGAACATCTCCGCCACGCCGGCGATGGCACCGCTGATCGCCGGGACGAGGGGATAGCCGCCCCCGGCGTACTCGATCGCGTAGCTCAGCACGTCCCGCAGGCGGGTGACGCCGTGATCGCGAAGCAGGAGCATCCAGGCGCCGAACGCCCCGGGCACGCAGGCCGCGAGCAGGCCGTTGCCCGGGATCAGGTCGATGCCGAGCGCGCTGAACGCGCCGGGCGTCGCCGCCCTCGGGGCCGGGCCCTGCCCGCTGATCACGAACGTCCCACCCCGCCGGGCGTCGAAGCCGATGATCGGGACCTCACCGCCCGGACCGGACAGGTGCGGCTCGACGACCTGCAGGACCAGCCCGGAAGCGACCGCCGCGTCGAACGCGTTGCCGCCCTTCTCCAGCACAGCCATCCCGGCGGCCGAGGCGAGCCAGTGGGTCGAGGCGACCATGCCGAATGAGCCGGCCAGCTCAGGCCGGGTGGTGAACTCACTGGCTGCCGGCATGCATACCCTCCGCGTCCGCTGGCGTTACTTCTTTTTCCATCATCGCTACCGGATGACCGCTCGCCACCATCGCTCCCGGCCACGCTGGCCGAAAGAAGGGCCCAACCTGGGGGCGTGCCCGGGCGTCTGAACGGGTGAGAATCCGGGAATGTTCCGCAGATCTGCCCGAGGGACATGCCGTAACGCTTGGTAAGCAACTGGGGGGCCGCGGCGATACATTGAGCAGCGGCCTCGCCGCGGCGGTCGCACAGCACCGGGGTAAGGGCTCCGGGCTCGCCTCGGCGTGTTCTACGCAGAGCCGGCCGGCCCAAAAACGAAAGGTGTGGGGATGATCAGACTTTCTGTCAGCGCGCGGCGCGGCCTGGCCGCGGGCTGGCTGGTCGCCGCGGTGGCCACCGCCGCCGGCTGCGGGTCCTCGGGCAGCGCGACCGCGCCGCACTCGGTCGCCACCACAGCGAGCAGTTCGGCTTCGGCCACCGCGAGCGCGGCACCGGCCACGACCTCACCGGCGGTCGCTCCCACGGCCCGGTCCACCACCGCGTCCGGCCTGGCCGCCTGCGCCACCGCGAACCTCTCGGTAGGCCTGCAGACCAACGTGGGCGGCGGCGCGGCCGGCAGCCAGTACGTACCGATCAGCTTCACCAACACGTCCGGTGCCGCCTGCGCCATGTATGGGTTCCCGGGCGTCTCGTTCGTCACCGGGCCCAACGGCAGCCAGATCGGCGCGCCCGCTTCCCGGCAGACCAGTTTCCCCTCGGTCGCGGTCACGGTCGCGGCGCACGCCACCGCGCACGCCTGGCTGCAGGTGGCGGAGGCCGGCAACTACCCCGCCTCGACCTGCCATCCGGTCACGGCGCACTGGCTGAAGGTGTACCCGCCCGCCAACACGGCCGCCTCCTACCTCGGCCACACGTTCACGGCGTGCTCGTCGGCCAAGGTCACGATCATGATGGTCGACCCGGTCCGGGCCGGCTCAGCGGTGGACGGGCAGGTTCCCTGACCTTCCTGATCCCGGGCCGGCCGGACCGGTAACGTGTGAGGACATGGATGGCACCGAGCTGAGCCCGCGGGTGCGCGCCCTCTGCGACCTCAATGTCGCGGAGGCGCGCGAGGCGAGCGGGCGGCACGAGTACGACGGCAAGGTTCAGGACCTGTCCGCGCAGGGCGTCCGGCACGGGCTGGCCGCGCTGGCCCTGGCCCGCGAGGCCAGTGGCCCCCTCGCGGACCCGCACGACGAGACGCATCTGACCGCGTTCGAGGCCAACGCCCAGGTCGTCTACGCCGAGCTCGAGCTGCACCGCAGCAATCCGATCTGGCATCTCAGCGAGATGGATCTTTCCTGCTACGACCGGGACTACGCGCCGGAGGTCGAGCGGGACGTGGCCCGGACGGAGCATCTGCTGGCGTGGCCGGCCGCGGCGGAGCACGCCATCGAGGCCCTCGACCAGCTCAGCAGGCCAGTGGCCAACTCACTGGTCAGCGCGGTCCGGGGACTGTCGGCGGGAATCCCGCTGGACACGCCGCCCGCCATCCGGGACGCCGCCCTCGCCGCGCACGCGCGGCTCACCGGCCACGTGGAGCATGCCGCCGCCATCGGCCCGCCGGACGTCGCCCTGGGCAGCGCCGGGCTGACCGCCCTGCTCAGCAGCGCGGAGGCGATGCCGGTGGATCTGGGCCGGCTCGCGGAGCAGGCTGACGCCGAACGCGACCGGCTGCTGGGCCGCCTTGCCGAGGACTGTGCCCGGATCGACGCCGGGCCCCCGGCCCTGCAGGTCGCGCGGGAACTGGTCCGTGAACACCCCGATGCCGCGGGCGTGATCGAGGCGGCGCGGATCTCGACCCGCCTGGCCATCGAATTCACCCGCGAGAAGAACCTGGTGCCCTACAACGACGGCGAGTGCCTCGTCGGCCCCGCACCGGAATCCCGGCGCTGGGCCGTCGCCATGATGTCGTGGAACGCCCCGGGTGAGCCGGAGGGGCCGTCGTGGTACTACATCACTCCCCCGGACGAGTCCTGGGCCGAGCGGGAGACCGAGGAATGGCTGGAGATGTTCAGCGGCACCACGCTGCCCGGCATCACCGTGCACGAGGTCGCGCCGGGGCATTTCTCGCACGGCCGCGCGCTGCGGCATGCCCCCGGAGACGTACGGCGCACGCTCCAGTCGTCGGCGTTCATCGAGGGCTGGGCGCATTACGCGGAAGAACTGTGCGTTGAGGAAGGGTTCGGCGGCGATGACCCGCGGTTCGCGATCGGCGTCTGGCTGGAGGCCCTGGTCCGGGTCACCCGGCTGGCCTGCGCGATCGGAGTGCACACGGCGGGGATGACGGTCGAGGAGGCGGCGCGCCGGTTCGAGGCCGACACCCACCTGGCCGGCCCGGCGGCGCTGTCCGAGGCCAGCCGCGCGACGTTCGACCCCACCTACGGCCGCTACACGTGGGGCAAGCTGGAGATCCTCCGGCTCCGTGAGCGGGCCCGCAACGACTGGGGCGCCGGGTTCACGCTGCACCGGTTCCACAGCGCGATGATGAGCCTGGGCGCGCCGCCGCTCGGCCTGCTCGGCACCGCTATCGAGCGGGGCTGACGCCCGGGACTGGCTGGCCCGGACGGCTGGCCCGGACGGCTGGCCCGGACGGCTGGCCTGGGGCTGGGACAGCGCGGCCGGACGGAGGCGCTAACGTGGGGATGTCGGAACGAAAATGACGGCAGGGTAAGGGCAACGACGATGCTGGTTTCAGGCCGGGCCCGCTCATGGGCCTGGCGCGCGGCGGTCGCGCTCGTGTGCGCGCTGGCCGTGGCGCTGTCCGGGTGCGCCGGTGTGTCGAGTATGAAGATCGCGGTCGCCAGCGCTTACATCCCCCAGCCGACCACGCCCGGGACGACCGTCGCCTATCTGGACATCCGCAACAACGCCATCCAGCCTGATCAGCTCGTGTCGGTCAGCACGAGCGTGGGCGGGAAGGTCGGCTTCCTCGCCCCGGACGGCATGAGCAGCAGCGGGACCATGATCATGAAGCTGGTGCAGGACATCTCCGTCCCCCCCAACAGCCTGCTGCGGATGAACCCCAACAGCTACCGGCTGCGCATCACCGGGGCGGGCCCGATGCAGGGCGGCAAGGACGTCATCCTGACGCTGAAGTTCGCCCGCGCTGGCATGGTGAACGTGGTCGCCCTCGTCACCAACCCCGCATCCGGCGGCAGCAGCTACTTTCTCAACTGATACTTCCTCAGCTGGCCAGCGCCAGAAGCTACGCGGGGGCCAGCAGCTACGAGGGGACGGCGCAGATGGCCGCCAGGCGGTCGCGCGTCTTATCGTCCTGCGGCATATACACGATGAGCCGGGTCCCGGGCAGGGCGGAGACCTCCAGCTCGCTCACGGTGAACCGGAGCTCGCCGGCGTCTCGATGCCGGAAGATACGGAGCCTGAGCTGCGACTCGGCGACCTCGTGCCGCGCCCACAGCTCGGCGAACTCCGGGCTCAGCTCGGAACTCCGGGCTCAGCTCGGCCAGCCGGCGGATGCCGGGCTGGAACTTTAAGCCGCTTGAGATTCTCGGGCAGCCACCCGCTGCCGGAAAAGCACCGGCGGTATAGGGCCCGCGGGCACCGGGCGCCCAGGTTTACCGGGGCAGCTCAGCGACACCTTGGGCCACTGCGCACGGCGCGCACAGCGGTACCTCCACGTCACCGTGGGAGCCGGTAGCGAGCCGGCGCGTGATCACCGCGTCTTTGTCGCATATCTCCACATCGTCCGGGTGTGACCGGGCGCAGGAGCATTCGCAGGCCCGCCGGGAGCCGACGAGGGTGGTGCGCCAGCTTTCCAGGACCGCGCGAATGGCCGGGTCGCCGGAGAGCTTGTGCAACGCTTCGCTGGTCACGGCCGCTGTCTGCTCGGCCCACTCGGCCGCGACGGCGACGGTAGCCTCCCAAGCCGCCGCGAGCCGTTGTAGTGGGTTGCTCTCGTTGCTGCTGCTCATCGTCACATCTTCTCACCGTGGGCCGATAGTGGCCAGCGGGCCTGCTAGCGGCGGTGCAGGAGGTGCGGGAGGGACCAGGCACGCTCACCGAGGAGGGCCAGGGCGGCCGGGACCAGGACGCCGCGCACCACGGTGGCGTCGATCAGCACGGCCGCCGCCGTGCCTACCCCGAGGATCTTGAGGTCGATGAGCGGCAGCGTGGCGAAGATCGAGAACACCGCGACCATGATCAGTGCCGCGCTCGTCACGACCCCGGCACTGCTGGCGATGCCGCCGGTCACCGCCTCCCGGGTGCCCGCGCCGCGGGCCCGCAGCTCCCGGATGCGGCTGAGGATGAAGACGTGGTAGTCCATGCTGATCCCGAACAGGAACACGAACATGAACAGCGGGACCCAGGAGATGATCCCGCCGAACGAGGTGAAGCCGAGCAGGCCCTGCAGGTGGCCGTCCTGGAAGATCAGCGTGACCAGCCCGTATGCGGCCCCCACGGACAGCAGGTTCAGCAGGATGGACACCAGCGGGATCGCCAGGGACCGGAACGCTATCAGCAGCAGGACGAACGCGAGCAGCGCGACGAGCCCGAGCACGACCGGCGTGCTGTCATGCAGCTGATGGATGAAGTCGCTGTTCTGGGCGGTGTCGCCGGTCACCGCGAAGCTGATCCCCGGCACCTGGCCCAGTGTCGCGGGCAGGATGCGGGTGCGCAGCGTCTGCAGTGCGTCGTAGGACGCCGTGTCCGACCCGTTTCCGGCCAGCGGGACGCTGACCACCAGCGCCTGGCCGCCCCGGCCGCCGACCGCGGTCGCGGTCACCGGCTCGCGGATGGCCCCGCCCGCCTTCCCTGCCCCCGTCGCGGCCGCCGCGCGCCCCTGCAGCGCGGCGACCGCGGCACGCACCCGCGAGCCGGTGACGTCGGTGCCGGTCACGACCACCTCGGCCGGGGAGGGAGTCTGCGGGAAGGCCCGCTGGATGTCGTTCATGGTCTGCACCACCGGCAGGCTGCGGGGGGCGTCGATGGCCGGTTCGCCCTGTCGCATGCCGAGTGCAGGCGCGGCCAGGGCGAGCAGGGCCACGGTCGCGACGCCGCCCCAGACCACCGGGTGCCTCACCACGCGGCGCACCAGCGCGGCCCAGAGCCGGGACGGGCGAGCCGCGGCCCGGCTGCGGCCGAGGAACGGGATCCTGCCCCGGTCGGCCCGCGGCCCGAGCCAGGACAGCAGGGCGGGAAGTACGGTGAGCGAGCCCGCGACCGCGATACCGACCACGGCGATGGTGCCGACGGCGATGCCCGCGAACTGGTCGATGCCGGTAAGGAAGAGCCCGGCCAGCGCGATCATCACGGTCACGCCGGACGCCAGGATCGCGCGGCCCGAGGTGCCGGCGGCGATCCGCAGCGCCTCGGGGAAGCTCCGTCCCTTCGCGCGTTCCTCCCGTTCGCGGCGCAGGTAGAACAGCGAGTAGTCGACGCCGACCGCCATACCCACGATCAGCACGACCTCGGAGGTGGAGCTCCCGACCGGAAGCCAGTGACTGGAGATCGTGACGAGGCCAAGCGCGGCCGTGACCGCCGAGACCGCGAGCAGGACCGGGATCCCGGCCGCCACCAGGGCACCGAACACCACCAGCAGCAGGATCAGCGTGATGGGAACCGAGGTCGCCTCGGCCTGGCGGAAGTTCAGCGAGTCGTCGATGGCGCGGCCGATGCTGCCGTCACCGGTCTCCGCGATGAGCAGGCCGGGATAGCGGGCCTGCACGGCCGCGACCGCCTGCTGGTCGGCCCCGACCCGCTGGTCGGCGCTGGCGGTGGTGTTCGGCACCTGAAAGGCGACCAGGGCGCTGCGCCCGTCCGTTGACACCAGGGACGCGCCGCCTGGCGCGAGCGGCGATCTGATGCCGCGCGCGTCCTGCGGCCGGGCGCTGAGCGCCGCCACGACCTGGCGCGCGGCCTGCTGCATGCGCCCGCTGCGGGAGAAGGTCTCACCAGGCGCGCGGGCCTGGATCAGGACGGTTTCTGATGCGGCATCGAAGTAATCGGGAGCCACCCGCTGAAGCGCGCGCTCCGCCTGCCCCGCCTGGCCGGGGTCAAAGTCCGGCAGGTTCCGGCTTCCCATGAGCTGCCCGGCGGTGAAGATGACGGCGACCATCAGGAGCCAGCCGAAGATGGCGGCCTTCCGGTGCCGGGCACTCCAGTCGGCGATCCGCTCGACGGCGGGCGCGCGGGACGGAGACCGATCCTGGCCGACGGGACCAGTTTCGGGCAATACTGAGCTGAACGACTGGCGCATCATGGCCTCTTCCGGGTGACTGGTGCCTGCGGTCGTCGCCCCGCCTGTGAGCTAGGCCCTCACGGGCGGGGCATGGTCGTTCAAGGGGCGCGGTGCTGGCCCCGTTCGTGCTGGGCGCTGTGGGATGGCGGACGGGCCGGAGCGGGGCCCTGGCCCGGCGCGGAGTGGGCCATGAGCACCATCGAGACGACCAGGATGACGACGCCGGCTGCGGCCAGCACCCAGGTCGAGCCGAAGTACGACGCGACCTGGGCGAGGACGCCGAGCGGGCCCGGGCGGGCGGCAGGCACAGGCCTGCCCGGGCGCGGCAGTTGGGCAACGGCGCTCATGACGGAATCCCTCGTAACGGACGGCCGGGTGGCCGTGTGCTCTTCACAGTAGGAAGGGGGGCCCGCGAGTTCGATGGGGCTAACCCCCGATTGCGGCGCGGCCGTGCTGAGCGGACGGCACATCGTGGCCTCCCGGGGGTCTCGGCGACTGGCGGGCCTGGGGCCTGGTTGAAGGACCTGCTAAGCGGAGCGGACTCATCGCTTTTTCGTGCACCAGATCCGGGACGCAATCCGGTGGCCTGGACGGTTTCGCACCAGCCCGGCGGCGCGGGATTTCGGTGACAAATGTCAGGTTGCTGGCGCCCTACTCAAGACATATCGTGGCTCTTACCCGGTCGGCTCAACGGAGGCATCATGGCTACGGGATCTAACATTCGCGTGGGGGACGCCGACCGCGACGCCACTGCCACGCAGCTGCGTGAGCACTACGCCGCGGGCAGGCTGACGCTGGATGAACTGAACGAACGGCTGGAGCAGACCTTCACGGCCCGTACCGGCACGGACCTGAACGCGGTCATGCGGGATCTGCCGTCTCTCGACGGCGCCCGGGCCCGCGCGGGCGGGCCGGCGGCGGACAGCCCGCTGGGCGCCCCGCTCTTGCGCAATGACCAGGGGCAGTGGGACCAGGGCCAGTGGGACCAGGGCGGCCGGCGGCGCGGGTACTCCGTGCTGGGCACGCTGGTCCCGGTGATGCTCGCGATCTGGGCGCTGTTGCTGCTCGGCGGCGCCTTCGCGTTCGGGTTCGGGGGCGGCCGCCCGCTGGCGGTCGTGCTGCTGCTCGCCGTGCTGGGCATGATCCGCCGGATGTTCGGCGGGCGCAGGCGCTACGGGCGCCCGTACGGCCGCGGCTGCGGCTGGCGCTCGTAGTGGCGCGGGACGGGCGGGCTCGCCGCATGGGGCGGGCTCGCGGTCCCGCTGGCCGTGGCTTCCCCGAGCGGGACGTTACACACTCTCAGCCGGCGGACTTATCGTAGAAGGGAACAACCCGGTCCTGGCGAGCATGGGAAACCTGTGGCGATTCGAAATGACGTCCGTGCCTCCGACGCGGAACGCGACAAGGCAGCGGATGCGCTGCGTGAACACTTCGTGCAGGGTCGGCTGACGCTGGAGGAGCTACTGGGGCGGCTGGACACCGCCCTGAACGCAAGAATGCGGAGCCAGCTCGACGGTGTGCTGTCCGACCTGCCGTCGCGCCGGGACCGGCCCGGGTCGTCGCGACCGGCGGTGCCGGAGCCGGCGGACGTCTTCCCGGCCCGGTTCGCCGCGGTCGCGATCCTCATCATCGTGATGGCCGTCTGGCTCGTGCTCGCCGCCTGGTTCTCCCAGCGCGGCTACGGCTACGGCTACGGCTACCCGCCGCACTGATACCTGCCGCACTGGGGGGCTACTGGCGGCCGGCTACCCGCAGCGGGACCACCAGGTAGCGGAAGTCCGAGGCCTCTTCGGGCGCCGTCCCGGCCGTTTCCTCCTCGATCTGGCGAGCCCGCACGCCAGTGATGACGGCGGGCCGGGTGGCGGTGCTGAACCCGATGCGGATGCGCGCCCCCACCAGGTCAGCCGCGCTCAGGTCCGGCCCCAGCGCGCCGATTGCGGCTGTCCCACCGGCGGCGGGATCGTCCGGCGCGGGGCGGCCTGCCGTCGCGTCCGGGCGCGCGGCCCGGGCCGGCCCGTCGCTGCCCTCCGCGCGCGGCGCGGCCGCAGCGAGGCCGGCCGCCGCGATCCCGTCGAGCAGGAAATGCGGGCTGAACGCGATTACGGGCTCGGTCCCGGTAAAATCCGCCCGGACGATCTCACGAGCCCGCGCCCGGCCCTGCGTCTCGGCCTCGATCGTGACCTGTCTGGCCCCGAAGGACAGCCGGACCGCGCTGCCCCGCTCGGCGACCAGTGACACCCGGCGGACCGCCTCGGTGAACGGCCCGGCCGGCATGTCCGCCCGGCACGGCAGGTCAGCGGGGAACCGTGAGCGGTACTTGATGTAGTCACCGGCGATGAGCCGCGTGGTCAGCCGCCGGCCCCCAGCCTCAAAGCCGATCATCGCGTCGCCGCCCCGGGGCGCGGGCGGGCCGCCGGCCGCAGGGCGGACTCCCGCACCGGGATCGCTCGGCTGAATCGTGACCGGGCCGGAACTGCCGTCCGACCTCAGCCGGATCGTCACCTGCGCACCAGGCGCCATGGTCCGTGCGGCGTCGGCCAGCGTCCGCGCCGGGACAAGGAACTCCCCGGTGCGGCCGGGCGGCACCGGGTTCCACGGCAGGTCGCGTACGGCCAGCCGGTACCGGTCGGTGGCGACGAGCGTCATGGTCTCGCCTTCGACCTCGATGTTGACGCCGGTGAGCATGGGCAGCGTGTCGTCACGGCTGGCCGCAGGCGCGACCTGGCTGATGGCCGCCGCCAGCATGCCGCCGTCGACGGTCCCCGCGATCTGCGGGAGCTCCGGCAGGTCGGGGTACTCCTCCAGCGGCAGGGTGACCAGCGTGAACGATGCGCTGCCGCAGGTCAGGCCGACCCCTTCCGGGTCGTCGGCGAACTCGACCGGGAGGCTCGGCAGGCTGCGGGTGATCTCCGCCAGCAGCCGGCCCGGCACGAGTACCGTGCCCGGCTCGGCGACCTCGGCGGCGACCTCAACCCGCGCGGAAACTTCGTAGTCAAAGCAGGACAGCGTGAGGCCGTCCGCGGCGGCCTCCAGCAGCAGCCCGGACAGGACCGGGATGACCGGGCGGGACGGCAGGGCCCGGGAGGCCCAGCCGACCGCCTCAGCCAGCACGTCTCGTTCTACCTGGAACTTCATCGCCGGTCCCCGGCGCGCGCCGCGGCTCGTTGCTCCCGACGGCAGCGCCCGTCACCGGAGCGTCGCCGTTCGTTCTTCCTCTCCATGCCCGCATCCTGACACGTGGCCACGACACTTTGGCCGTCTCCGGGCCCAGGAAACCCGGAGAGGGGAGATAAAAGTTTCACTCTTCGCGAAACCGGTCAGAACACCTCATTCGAGCCAGGGCAGGCAGCAGGCGAGGGTCAGAGCAGGTCGGCCGGGGCCGAGGCCAGCGTGGCCTCGATGGCCCTGGCCAGCGCCCGCGCGGATGCCGCGGTGAGCTCCACCGCGACCCGGGCTGACGGGCCCTGGCCCGGGTTGAGGAAATCGATGTTCAGGCTGTGCTCCGCGGACGCGTGCACCGGGTGGTCGAAGTAGACGCTCGCGTCCGTGAGCCCGAACCAGCCGTCGGCGCCCTTCCCGCTCCCGGCCACCTTGATCTGCTCCGTCAGGTACGTGCACATGACAGGTCCCTCCCGATCCTCAGGCTGACAGGTAACGGCCGTAGAAGTCCCAGATGCGGTTCCAGCCGTCGTTGGCCGCCTCGACCCGGTAGCTCGGCCGGTTCACCGCGAAGAACGCGTGCCCGGCGCCCTCGTAGCTGTGGAACTCATACGTCTTGCCCTGGGCCTTGAGCTCCTGCTCCAGCTCCTGCACCTGCTCCGGTGACGGGTGGGAATCCTCCGCGCCGAACAGCCCCAGCAGCGGGCAGGACAGGTTCTTGGTCAGGTGCACGATCGGGCCGACCTTGAGCGGCATGCCTTCGGGCGGCGTGCCGACCACGAACGCGCCGTAGCAGTCCACGGCCGCGTCCAGCGGCAGGCTGACGGCGGCGAGGAACGACTGGCGGCCGCCCGAGCAGTAACCGATCGTGCCCACCTTGCCGTTGGAGTTTTCCAGCGAGCGGAGGAACGTCGCCGCGCCGGCGACGTCGCCCACCAGCCGGTCGTCGGGCACGCCGCCCTGGGCGCGGGCGGCCGCCGCGGCGTCGTCCGGGCTCGCCCCGGGGGCCTCGCGCGTGTAGAGGTTCGGGCAGATCGCGTTGTAGCCGTTGACCGCGAACGTCCGCGCGATCTCCTTGGTCTGCGGGTCGTAGCCGGGCATGTGGTGGATCACCACCACGCCGCCGAACGGGCCGGGGCCGAGCGGCCGGGCGTAGTACGCCTCGATCTGCTCCCCGCCGTGCCCGGCGATGCTGATGGTCTCGGCCATGGTGGCGTCGTACATGCGCGATCCCTCCGCGAGATGAGCGGCCCGTCTTCATCG
>Ga0302226_10000924_pt1 | contig 22726 bp, 20 predicted proteins | sample II_Palsa_E3_3_FD_193524 | JGI IMG/M metagenome (GOLD analysis project Ga0302226, IMG submission 193524) | Peat permafrost microbial communities from Stordalen Mire near Abisko, Sweden - II_Palsa_E3_3 | ecosystem: Environmental > Terrestrial > Soil > Palsa > Peat permafrost | place: Sweden...
AGGCGCTCAAGTTTTTGCGGCGCAACAAGGAAAACGTCTCGCTCAAGCTCAAAGATGTTCGTGACATCCGATTGGTATGGTTTTCTTGTGCCCCAGCATCTTTTATATTTATGTCTTCAATGTAACAATAGATCTCTGTGCCCTCGGCCGGCCCGGGCATTGAAATCGTCTCGGCCACCAAGGAGTCGCTCATTTTTGTCAGCTTTGGCGTGCCCGACCTGGGCGACATTGTCTTCCGCATGAACACCCAGCGGACCTACGCCGTCCAAGTCTCGTCCAAGTCCTCAATCGCAGTTTAGTCACATTTTTCCCTACATGTAACCGGGGTATACACATGCCTATGCCTATGCCGTGGCGGTCTTGGAAACGCCAAGAGCTCACTGTGAAGAAGGTGTGCATGTCTCCAGTATATGTACAGTATTTACAAAAAAAAATGTTTTTATCACTTGCAAGTATTTAAATTTTAACCATCGAGGCCGCGGAGGACCTCGAACCATTGGCGGAGGGCATCGGATAGGACCGCGGGGAGCGTGTTGATGTCACGTAGGACGACGTAGTACTCAAAGGGGAACGTGTCCATGTAGCGCGTCATGCGCATCTGTCCCCCGACGTACTCGACATTCTGCAGGTCCATGATCGACTGTTTGCGTGTGTCAATGGCGATGCACACGAGCAGGACACGCTGCTCGGCGGCCTTGCGAACGAGCTTGGCCACGGCGTTGCGATCTTCGTCCAGGATCGCGCCGTCCGAAACAATGACCTCGAGCTGCCACTGCGATGCTGATGGGCGGCCACCTGCGCCGCTGCCTCCGCGACGCTGGCGCACGTCGGTGAGCAGGCCGAGCGACGTGTCCACGAGCTTGCCAAAGTAGGTCTTGTTCTGCTGGAAACGCAGCTGGCGCACGACATCACTGCCGGCCTCGGACGAGAACGGCTGGTCAAACGGGTGGACCATCTGGACCGCCTCGCCAAAGCCGAGGATGCCGACGTCGCCCACCTCCAGCTGGGTCAGAGCACGTGCGAGCAGCACGACAGTCTCCAGGGCCACGCGGGTGGCACGTGCGTCGGCCATCGAGTGCGAGTCGTCGACGGCGATCAGGACCTGGTACGTGCGCTTCGAGGGCCGTGTGCGGCGCAGCCAGATCTTGTCCTTTTTGAACTGCGAGGCGACATAGGGGATGATCTTCTTCATGTTGAGGCGCTTGCCCGTGCGGTAGTCGCCACGGAGCTTGCTGGCCAGCGTGGGCTCGAGGATGAGACGGAGCGACTCGCAGAGCTCTTGCGAGAGATCGTGCGTGACTCGCTCGAGTTGCTGGTACACGGCGGCGGCTTCCGCCTGCCCGATCTCGCCCTGGGTGCGCCACTGGGCCAGACGCTCCTCCAGTTCTTGTCGCATCTTTTCCGCCTCCAGGGCGGGATCAACGTCCTCGTGTGGCTCGTGTTCCCTGCCCTTGTTGCCTGCGTCCATCTGGTCATCGTCGCCTTGGTCATCGTCCTCGCCGTGGCCCGGGCCGTGCTGCTGCTGAAGGGACGAGATGAGGTTGGTGCCGCGCAGCTCGGTGGGCTTGTCCGTAGCGGTAGAGGCCGCCTGGTCGGCATCGGCATCAATAAGCATGCTCGCTTCGTCCAGCATGTTGTCATCTTCCTTCTTCTTGTTGGCTGAGCCGTCATCTGTCCGATCGACGCCGATGCGGTTGCTAAGACGGTCGTCGAGAAGGGCCTGGCGTTGCTGTGCGACCTGCTCCTCTGTGCCGGCGCCGAGCGTGAGCGTCTCCTTATTGTTGTTGCTGCTGCCGGCAGAGTCGGAGGCAGAGGGGTCAATGTGCTCGTAGGTCTGCATAGGGTCGTCGATCGGCACAGGTTCTGACGGTGGCTGCTGCTGTTGCTGCTGATCGGATGAGGGGGACGCAGACGAGGCTTCTTGCACCTGCTTTTGGCGCTTGAGCCATTGTTCCAAGGTGTTGGCCAGCGAACGATGCGGGTTGGCCTGGTCCTGCTTTGCAGAAGAAGCGTCCTGTTGATCGTTGTCGCTGCCGCCGTTGCGGGTTCCTTCGCGCTCGAGTTCACCGGCCTGCGCGTCTGCTGCAGAGGGCATCTGGGTCATGGACGAGGAAGACGCGTCGTCCGCCGGCTGCTGCTGCTCCCTTTGGGCAGACTGCTGCTGTGGAGTTCCAGAGATGTCTTGAGGGGCGACTTTTTGACGTCTGGGTTGCTGCTGCTGCTGCTGCTGCTGCTTTGCAGAGGAAGAATCGGGCTGCTTGGGTGGCAAAGGCTGCGGCTTGGTCTTGGAGGCCGCGGTGGGATCGGTGGCCACTTGGGGCGCACGCTCGCCTTGGCTCGACAGGGAGTCTTCCGCGCCCTGGGCAATCTCCTTGCTCTCCTCGCCCTGTTCCGGCCTGGGTCCGCCATCCGAGGCCATGTCGTCGGGCCGGTCCATGTCCATGGGCTCAGAACCGTCCTCACCTTCCTCGTCGTCGTCCTCGCCATCGTCACCATCGAGGCCTTCGGCGCCGTTGCGCTTGCCGTCTTCGTCCTCACCGTCGAGTTGCATGTTTTCAGGGAACTCTTGGTTGTTGTCCTCGTCGTCGGCATCCTCTCCGCCGGGCTGATTGTCCAGCTCAGTGTTGCTGGCGGCGTTCTCGTCCACGTCCATCTCGGGAAACTCGTCCGGTGGCTGGTCACCGCCGTCGCCTTCTTCCTCCGCCTCGGCTTGGTCTTCGGGATTCTTGCTCTCTGGACCTTCGTCTTGCTCAGCTTCTTTGTCCTTTTGGTTCCCGTCGTCCTTGGCCTCATCGGCGGCACCCTCTTGCTGCTTGTCCTTATCGTCTTTGTCTCCCTCGTCATCGCCAGCGTCATCACCAGCGTCATCTTGGCGGTCCCTTTTGTCCTTGTCGCCATTGTCCTCGTCGTTGAGGTCGTTGGCAGGCGGCTCGTCCTCATTGACCTGGCCCTCGTCGTCGCCGTCGGCCTCGTTGTCCTCATCGCCTCCCTTGGGCTGCGGCTGCGGCTGCTTCTTGGCGTCCTTCTTCTTCTTCTTTGGGTCAGACTTTTGCTCGTCCGAGGCAGAGTCCTTGGCCTTGATCTCGGTCTCCGACTCTGGTGGGCGATCGGCGGTGGGTGCACGGTTGTCTGTGTCCTTGTCCTTGCCACCGTCCTTGTCCTCGTCCTCATCCTCGTCCTGCTCGTCCTCGGATTCGTCCCAAAGATGCTTGTCCAGCAGATCGGCCGATCGGTTGGTCTCGCCCATCTCCTCGGCCATCTCCTGCTCCTCCTCGTCATCGTCATTGTTGTCCTTGTCGGCTTCGTCTTCCGCAGGAGGCTTGTCGTAGAGCTGGCCGTCAAAGTCGTTGCTCATCTCGAGCCCGTCGTCCTCTTCCTTCTCGAGGTTCTCGCCATTGTTTTGCTGCTCTTCGTCTCGCGTGCCAAGAACCTGCTCCTCGTCCTCGATCTCCTTGCTCACGTCTTTGCGGCCCTCGCCCTCGCCCATGCCGGTCCCCTCGGCGTCCATCGTCAGCTCGCCCTGGCCGTCAGCACTGAGCTCGACGCCTTCGGGGGCGCAAAAGCCGTTCTGTGCAAGCACCTCCATCAGGTTGGTAATGACGTAGGCGAGCTTGGCACAGCTGCGGTGCAGCACCAGGAGCGACAGCAGATGGCGACGGACAGCGAGCTCGTGCGAGGCAAGGACCTGTGCAAGACCGTGGGCGGCAAAGGACACTTGATCGCGGCGGCTGGCAGAGGAAGCGAGACGGTCCACGGCGGTCCACGCAGACTCACACACGCGGGGGATCGCGAGGTCGCTCATGATCGTGACAAAGGCCTTGTGGAGATCCACGAGCAGGTTGGGACGGTTGTAAAACTCGTTGTCCAGATCCTCCTTCTCCACCTCCTGTTCCGTTTGCTTCTCGTCTTCGTTGCCCGTCTCCATTGCGTCAGCAGTGCTTGGTGCCGAGGTGGTAGCAACAACAAACAACGTCGTCGAGTGGTGCACGAGCGCCTGGATCGACAGCAGGACCGTTTCGATGGCCTGATCCACACCGCCGAGGTCAAACGAGGCCGACTGCTCTGATGCCGTTGCAGTTGGGGTTGACAGGCTCACAAGCGAAGAAACATAGTCGATCGCAGGCTGTTGGCGCACAAGGTGGCCTTGAACGAGCGTGTGGATGGCGTGCAGAGAAAGGTCGGTGCGGCTGGCCTGCGGATGAGCCTCAGCCGCCATCATCGCAAAGTGAGACAGGGCCTGATGTGCGGTCCATGCGGCGGTGGCGAGGGAGCCACCGACGTTGGCACGGTCGCTCGAGCCGTCGTACTGCTCCAGCACGAGTCGCAGGGCTGTTTGGCTGGTGGTAAGCGCGGACGAGTGGTGTTCGAGCATAGCTGCGGGCAGGGCAATCTCCACGGTCTGGCACTGCTGGACAATGCGGTCAACGTGCACCAACAGGGCCAGCTGCTCGTTGGCCAGCGGGAGCACCTTGGCGCTGTCGGCAATGAGACCCGTTGTGGCGATGTCGTCTACGGTAAAGCGCAGAGTGTTGATCGCGGCGACACGTGAGCTGATGTCAGCCAGAAGCGAACGCTGCTGCATGACCACGTGTGTGAGGTGCTCGGCAAAGCCCAGGCCACGGTCAATGTCGCGGCGAGAGAGATCGGGGACGGCGCCCTTGGCGGCCACACGCAGCGAGGCAAGACGGGCAAGTGTGCGAAGGTGGTACGACGAGGCATCGGCCCACAGCGGGCTCACCAGGGTCTGCCACTCGGGCTTGGCTGCGATCGGGCGGATGTCGGGGATCTGCTGCGAAAAGATGAAGACCGTGTCATAGTGCTGGGCCGTAAGGGCACCACGATGGTACGAGAGACCCACGAGGGACAGGTGCTTGAGCAGGTCGCCGAGCGAACGGTGCTTCTGTGACTTGAGGGCTTGGAACACAGGTCGCTTCTCCTCGGTATAAGGCAGAGCGGCTGCGTCGCGAGCACGGAACTGCTGCACTTGGTCGATGACGACGCTGGCGAGCGAGTCAACGGCAACGATCGCACCAGAAGGGACAATGGTGGAGGCCGCACCGGAGCTGGACGTGTGCGACTTGAGACGGCGCAGCAGGGTGGGCAGCCGATCGAGCAATGCAGCCGTACCAGATCCAGCGCCAGCAGTGGTGGAAGAAACAGCTGTGACGGTCACGAGCTGCCGATCGACGAGCTCTGCACTCGAATCCAGCAGGGCTTGCAGGCGGTTCTGCGATCGAGTGGCCAGCGAGTCATCGACGTCGTCGCGTTCCGTCTCTGCCGCAGTTGCCTGGTCATTTGAAAGAGCAGCCTTGGCAGAGAGGAGAGCCTCTGGCGCCTGGCGGATCGACGTGAGGACCTGCTGGGCGGGCGTGTTGAGCAGCTCGTCGTACTTGCGCAGGAAGCGACCGAGCGTGCGATGCGACTTGTCGGCCGACTGCTTGAGCGCAAAGTAGTTGAGGTCGTTCCACTTGGACAGCTTGACAACGTCTTTGAGCTCCTTCTCGAGGGGTGCGCGGCGTTGAGCCTGCTCACGGGCAATCCCGGGCCCAAACTGGGCGTAGAACTCTGCCAGGTTGCTGAGGATGTTGTGCAGCTGGGCTGCCTGGGGGACATCGGCCACATCGGCGGCAAAGGCACGCAGCAGCTGCAGACGCGCCATGTACGAGCCTAGTGTTGCGCCCTGCATGAACTCGTCGAGGGCCTTGGTGACGTCGGCCAGTCGCTGGGCGGTCGTGGCAGCGTTGTCCATGTCATTGTCGTCCGAGGCAGCGACGTCGGCTTGGAGGATCGTCGACCAGAGCAGCTTGTGCAAAAAGAACCACGATCGGGCCGTCTTGGCGGCGTAGCGGGCGCCTCGTGTGGCGAGCAGGGTTGGCCACGCCTGCACCTCCAGTTTGCGCCATCGGATGATCAGTTGCGAGCAGGCCTCCAGGTGCATGTTGAGCGACATGGCCTTGGACGCGTACTCTTCCCAGTCCTGCGCACGTTTGAGCTAAAACAAGACGTAGAATATTAAAAACGGAAAGAAGGTCAATAATATAGTTTTTACCAAGAGCTCAAGGCCCGTGACCAGCTGGGCAAGGGGCGACGTGAGAGGGAAGCCCAAGATGCGATCGACAATTGTTAGGATGCTCTGGAGGACAGCGTGCTCGGGCCAGTTGACGAGTTCAGCCCGCAGTTTGGCCCCCAGGTTTTCCAGCACATAAAAAAAAAAAAAAAAAAAAAAAAAATTAGTTAATTAAAAAAAAAATAAAAATTCTTGCTTGAGACTTACGGGGACGATCTGGCGAGCCTCTGCAATATTCGAGTCGTGGTAAAAGCTGTATTTGAGAGAGGCATGCAAAAGGATCGGCAGCTGCTCGGTCTGGGCCTGGAGAGCATCCGTGGGGACATCGTCCGATGCGGTGGTGGCTGCTGTTGCCTTTCTGTGCGAGCGTGTCTTGTGGTCACTGAGGGTCTCGGCCAGGATGTGCGGGGCATCTGACGTCTGGATCTGCTGGATCGCGTACGAGGCAGCGTAGACGTGGGCACCATGTGCCGAGACGTCCAGTGATTTGAGGGCAGAGTGGTTCAAAACCTCGAGGTGTCGTGCGGCAGCGTTGTAGCCGGCCAGGACCATGCGATTCTTCTCTGCGTCGTTGAGGGCACGTCGATCGAGGAAAGAGCGGGCGTGCAGGTCGCACACGAGCTGTTGGTCCTGGTCGGAAAAGGCCAAGGCAAGGACATCGTCCCTCTCGTTGAAGGAGAGAACGGCGTCAGGCGCGGCTGCGTAGGCTGCGACAGGTCCGTCATCGTTCAGCTCGTCGCGAGGTACAAGGTCGGCAAAGATCGTCGTGTGGTCAGGAAAGGCGGCCGCGTACGCTTGCTCGTCCAGCTGGTCGTCCGTGAGGATCTGGATGGTGCGGACCTTGTGGCGGTACATTTCGTTGTCGCGGCGTTCCTTTTCGGCACGGGCGTCTTCACTGCGCTGCCACAGATCGGCAAAGGCGACAAAGATCAGGTGCAGGCTGTGCTTGGACGACGACGACGACGACGACGACGACGACGACGACGACTGGGAGGGCGGCGACAACAGGAGATTGGCGTGGGCGCGCATCAACAAGGCCTCCATGTACTCGATGAAAGAGTGGGGCTGCAGGGTCCAGGGCGACATGGTGGGAGCACCGTCAGAGGTTTCTGCGGCGTTCGCAGCGATCGTGGCTGCAGCCTTGGCGGCCACGAGAGCTGAACGGTACGCGTCACGAACGAGGACAAGCGACGACGAGTCGGTCAACGCAGAGAGGGCCTGGGCCTCGCGATCTACGGATGTGGAGAACTGGGGGTACGTCGATAGGGCTTGCAGTCCGCCGAGGAGGACCGCGCCAGTGGGGGTGGGCGTGTGGTGTGCCAAGCTCACGAACCGCAGGCCAGTTTTCATCGCGTAGAGACCCCAGACGACAGGGGCCGTGAGATCATCGTAGCCATCGTACTGGTTCACGAGGCGCGAGGCCACCGTCTGCAGGAGTTGCTGTTGCATCTGCTCCTGGTGGAAGAGTGGGTCGCCATGGAGTTGGCCAGCGACGATTTGATCAGCAAGACTGCAGGGAAAAAAAATAAGAGATGCAAATACTACTACTTTTTTAATCTGTGTACCTCGTGAGGCGGTCACAAATCGTCCCGATCTGGTTCATCTCCTGGTGCAATTGAACGAGCAGCGAGCGAGCGGGACGGACGACGACGTTGCGCTGGGTCTGTCGAGCTTGGGCCTGGAGGTCCTGCAGACGAGCATAGTGCTTTGCGATCAAAGGGGGGAGCACAGCGACCGTGTCCTGGTCCAAATTAGGCACGGAGATGCCAGCCTCGAGGGCGTGCTGGGCCAGTTCGATCGTGATGGTGCTGCTCACGTGGTGGGCCTCGCGCTGCTCCTGGGCGAGCTTGACGCGCGTGCGCGTGGTGGGATCCACGGGGACAGGTAAGAGGTAGCTGCGCAGCCAGAGCTGGCCCATTGCGAGCCAGGCGAGGCCGAGGTGCTGAACGCGGCCGCTGACGTCGTTGGTCGACTGGAGGAGGTGGACCTGGCCAACGTGGTGCAACACAGCAACGACCTTTCGACGCATCTCAGAGGACATTGGCGTGCCAAACTCGCAGCCGGCAGAGGATACGGCCTGAGCAAGCTGCTCGGGCTCGTTCATGGCGTTCTGGATGAGGGCCAAAGGGAGCGATTGTGGCGATGGCCCATGAGCGAGCACGAGGGCACAGCACGCGGCCACCGCCTCAGAGATCCACACACTCTCGTCTTGAGGATGAAGGGCGACCGGGGTATGCCAAGCGTCGAGGGCGCGAGTGAAGGCATCACGGTGGGGTGCGGCGCTGCCGATCGATCCCACGAGCCACTGCTTTGTCTGGATCAGCTCGGTGAGGGTTGTTGCAGCTGCTCCAAGGGTCACGGCATCGAATGGTCGGTTGAGGCGCAGAACGAGGGCCGTGTTGGCGGCGGTGACTGCGGTGGACGCTGGGTCCTGCCCGTTAAACTCTGTGGATGTCCACAGCGCTGCTTGCCAGGCAGTGGCCAGACCAGTCCACGAGCTAGCGAGGACATCGGCGCTGCCATCGGCCCAGACGATCCGTTGCAGGCCAACAATTAGATTGGACACGTTGACGTTGCTAGAGTTGAGCCGCAGCAAGGCATCGAGCCACGATTGGCACGCAGCCAGGTCAGGTGCGGACAGCTGTTGCCGCTGCTGTTGCTGAGAAAGCGAGGTGGTCAGTCGAGCAACAAGGCCGCGATGGCTGTGGAGGAGACCAGACAAGTCGAGCTGGCTCAGCGCGTTCACCGATGGTGCCAACGTTGTTGGTTGGGCGGCTGTCGCGGCAGACATGAGCTGCTCCACCGTCTTGCGGACAGTGCCAAAGAGCCGGGCTGATGTGGTAGAATCACTGGCACCATCGTCGGTAATGTCGTTGAGGTAGTACAGCGTGCACAGTCCCTCGACCATGAGACGGTGGTCGGCCGGCGAGATCGAGTGGCGCTGTGGCGAGGCCAACAGCTTCTCCAGTGGCTGTGCGACCTGGGCCAGATGCTCGTGGCGCCAGCAAAGAGGGTGGATGCCGCGAGCGTACAGTGCGCCCCACGAGGCGAGGGCATCCAGGGCGAGTTCACGGTGCAGCTTGTCTGCGAGCGACGCCAAGGACGCATCGGTGCTAAAGAGACCCGTGTGCACGGCTTGTTCATTGGCTGCGGGGGGAACGGCGGCGGGCCAGTTCATCGCGGGCAGGGTTTGGGCACCAAAGAGCTCGCGGATGTGGACGGCCACATGCTCGACGTCAAAGACCGAGGTGCCGAGGGCGTACTGCAGTAGGTGCGCAAATACCTTCTCTGCCACGGCCAGTTGGCTCAGCAGCAGCGGATCAAACGGCACACCCGTCGTCCAAAGCTGTGAGAGGAGCGATTCCACAAGGTGCACAAAGGCATCGCGTGTGTGCACGAGGAAAGGGGCCAGCAGAACAAAGGCCGGATGCGGCGTTGACGTGGGATCCCATTGGCGCAAGTGGTAGGCCCGCGACTGGTGAAACAGCGAGGAGGATGAGCCAGTGGTGCTATCCAGCTGGTGAGCACTCAGGGCCGATCGCAGCAGCAGCAGTTTGGACGCGGACGCGGCCGTGGCGGTGAAATCGACACTGAGACGGGCACGAATGAACGCGGGCCATCGGTCCAGGTCCAGTGCGAGTGAGCGCGCGACGGTCTCGGCCAGGACAGCCGGCCATGCAGGAAGCAGCTTGGGCAGGACGGTCTGAGCGAGCCAAGCGGCGAACTGCTGCACGTGAGCGTCGCTGGGCGTGACAGCCGTCGGTTGACTCCTGAAAAACATGGATCCAAAGGTCGTAGAGAGGGCGAGGCGATCGGGAGCAGTCACGTTGGACTGGAAGTGCTGCGAGGCACTGGCCGTGAACGTGTCATCCGCTTGGCGTGAGAGATGCACTAGGGACGCACTGGATCGGGCCACCTGGGCGACCTGCGGGTGCCGTGCGAGGGACCCAATGTCGTTGATCAGCCAGGGCGCGCGGCCAAAGTCGTACGGATTGACATTGCCGCCGCCGTTGCTGCTTTGTTGCTGGACGGCACTAGCACTGGCCACAAGGACGGCGGTGACGGCCTGGATCGATGGCATGGGCGGACAAACCTTTGGTCCGTAGACGAGGTGGACCGCAAAGGTCATCGCCTGCTGGATCGCGACGCCTCGCTGGACCTGCTCCAAAACAAAGTGGGCCGCAGAGACAATATCGCGCGTGTCCCAGTTGATGAGCATAGCCGATGAGGCCGTGGTCGGGTCCTGCGCAAGCGTCTGCTGCAGACGGAAATGGAACAGGACGAGGATGTGGGACACGGTCGAGTACACCAGGCCCTTGCTCGCGAGGAGCTGCAGCGCATCGTGGACGTGGGTCGACAGTAGCGCAGAAGAGGAAGCAGTCGTCGTGGCGCTGCTGAGAACCGGCAGGGTCTTGATCCACGGGGGGTTGAGCAGTCCGATCTGTGTGGCCAAGTCAGTCACGTCGGCGGGGATTGCTGTGGTAGTTGCACTAGGGGCAGCAGTAGCAGCCGCCGCAGCAGCAGCCACGTCCGATGTCAACATGGCAATCTCAAGGGCACGATTACGCATGGCCCTCGAGATCTCTCCGTACTTGGGGTCCATCGTGAGGAACAGGCGAAAGTTGGGATGCGGGTAGACGTGGCGAACCTGGCCGCCCACGAGACCGCGTTCGGACACGGCGAGGAACCCGTTGGGCTCGAGCAGCGGGTTGAGGCGATCGAGCACCGAGGGCGAGCAAAAGTTGACATTGTCCATCAGGACCCACTGGCCCGTCTCGAGGGCGCGGAGCAGCGTGCCGTCGACCCACTCGAAGCGGCCCGACATGGGCACCTCATGCAGATCGCGCAACGAGGCAGACTCGCGACGCAGCTGGGCAACGGCCGTCTTGTACGAATCGGTCGAGGCGATCCCCTGAGGGACATAGGACCCCTCGATGGCATCCAGAAGGTGGCCGAGCGCGTCCAGCTGGCGCACGAGGGCGATCTTACCGCTGAGGTTGTCGTTCTGTTGCTGCACGACGCTCCACAGGTTGAGCAGGTCGGGGACGCGGTGCGGCGGGTTCACAGAGAGGCAGTGGCCAACGATCGAGCTCACAAGCCAGTCGGCACGTTGCAAGAGGGCCTTCTGAGTGCGAGCGAGATCGACCTGCTCAAAGCTGCCCAGCAGTTCAGTCGTGTCGACGCTCGAGTTGACGGCAAACTCCACCAGGGGCTGGTGGGTGAGCTGAGCCAGCAGACGAACGAGGGCGGTCTTGCCACTGCCAGAGGGGCCAGTCAAAAGGGCCATCCACTTATTCTGCACGGCAGATGCGAGCGACTCGAGGGCGCGCGCTTGTGAGCCTAGCAATTGGAAGGACGTGCCCGTTGAGGTCGTGGTCGACGCAAGCGAGTTGGTGTTGCGCGCGACAACAGCATCGCCGATGATGATCGCGTTCTTGTAGACGTGCAGGATTGGTGCAGGAGGGAACAGGGCCAGTTGCTGCTGCTGCTGCTGCTGCTGCCCGAGGACAGTTGTGCAATAGAGCTGCCAGACGGCCTGCTGATCCTTGTCGGTTCGAAGCCGTGAGAGGTAGACCGACGGCAATGTTCGAGTGAAATCGGCCGTGAGGAGCGGCGTGGCAGGATTGACGGGATGGTCACTCGCGACCTCGACCCAGCGAAAGATGTCGCGCAGGTTAAACTCCCAGGGTGCGCCTTTGCGTCCGACGGGGCCGCCGGGGGCCGTGGCCTCAGCGACACGGTCGTTGAACATGAGCAGCCGGCTGAGCAGGGCGCGATCAATGTGCGTGTACTTGGCCAGGACAATCGTCTCGAGATCGGCGTGAGTGAGCGAGCGCACGTGCACGTGAGAGAAGCGGTTGAGGAACGACTTGGGCAGCCCCTTTCGTCCACCGCCCTGTTTGGCCGGGTTCTGGCAGCCAAAGATGCGCGACTTTGCTGTCACCTGGAACGTGAGGTCGATCTCGGGGATGTACACGGACGCGCGGTGGTCCAAGCATGCGTTGAGACCTGGGCGGGAATTATTTTTAAAAAAAGACTTGCTTTATTTTTCCACACCTTCCAGGACCGATTGCGAGGCCAAGTTGAGCTCATCGAGTAGGATCCAGTGGCCAGCGCGCAGGGCCATGAGCAACGGGCCGTCGCGCCACGCAAACTCGCCGCCTTGGCCGCCTTCGACGGGTAGATCCGCGCCAAAAAGATCAGACAGGTCAGTCTGTTCAGAGAGGTTGATGCGCACGAGCTGGTGGCCTGCGACCGCCGCGAGCTGCTGCACGAGCGTGGTCTTGCCGACACCGGGCGGTCCCTCGAGCAGGATGGGCTTGCTGAGCTGGAGAGCTCGCAGGACTCGCATGGCGTTGTTCTTGGTCGTGGGGGCATTAAGTGCAAATGTCTAAACAAAATATTAAATTATATGACCAGAATCTACGAGGGTCTTACCAGAGGGGACTTGAGAGGCGCCGTGCCCAGTTCGATGGCGAATGGTCCGAGGGCAAAGGATGTGGCTGACGATGCGTACTGCCAGGCCTGGATGACTTGCTCCGTTCCAGCAGTCTGGGCATCGAGCTGCTTGCGCAGAAAGGCGAGACACTCGAGCACAAACTCTTCCACGCCGAAATCGTCCATGGCATCGAGAAACACGAGCGATGCGCCCTGGATGTACGACTCTGACACGCCCACGGTCGAGTGGGTGGCGCAGATGAATCGGACCCACGACAGAATATCACGCAGCGAGATAATGTGCTTGACAGCACCCACGCCAAGTCGCTTGGCCGATGTCTCCTTGTACCACTCCAGAAAGTCGATCAGGTGCGAGGAGAGGGCCTGGAGGGGCTGTGGAAGCTGGCCAGAAACTAATAGCAAAAAGAAGAAAATTATTCACTCATTCGTTGACGTGTTTTTTCTCTGTTACCAAGTTGAAGCAGATTGGTGCGATCCGAGATGGTTGGCACCCAGATCTCTGAAAAGCGATTGCGGAGGGCGGGCGAGAGCTCCTTCTTGCCATAGTCGCCTCCTGGGTTCATCGTCGCAAGGACCGCAAAATTCTCATGGCCTCGCAGTTCCTCCACCGTGTCGCCGCCCTTTTCAGCGAGCACGAGCAGGCGACCGGGCTCGAGGACCGAATTGAGGCGCTCCAGGACCGAGTCGTCCGCAAGCGAGATTTCATCGAGGAGGAAGAGATTGCCATCGCGCATCGACTCGATCAGCGGACCGTCCTGCCACTCAAACAGCGTCTTGGCCGCCGTGGCGAGTTCTTGGATGTGGGCAAACTTTGCTCGGAGCTCGGTCTGGAGAAGGTCTGTGACAACGGAGAGTTGTGGGGCCAGTTGGTCGAGGATGTCCGTGATGATCGACACCTTTTTGGCTGGGTCCTCGGTCAGGCCCATGGCGGTTGCAAGCCGTTGTATGCTCTCGGTGACAGGTGGCGAGGAGAGTGTGACCAGTTGCCCAACAAGGACCTGTGACTCGTGGACAAGATCGGCCAGGATCTGGCCGCGGCGACGCATGGGACGCTGGCTGCCGAGGAAGTCTGCCGTCTCCGAGTGCTCGTGGCAGTTGACGATGGTGAGGGTCTGCTGGAGGACCTTGGAGAGGACCTGGCACACAGAGGTCTTGCCGCAGCCCGTCTCGCCGACGAGCAGCACGGGCTCCTTGAACTCGATGCATCGGCTGACGAGGGTGAAGAGGCGGCAGAGGGCAGGGGTCCACACGATGCCGTTGAGCTCGCCTCGCTCCATTGCGGCCACAAGCCGGGGACCAAACGTGCCGTTGGTGGCGGTGATCCGCTCAAAGGTGTAGAGGGAGTCGACGTCGATCCTGACCTTGAAATGCTTTTCGAGCACGTCCTGGACCGTGCGCTTCTCCTCTGGGTTACGCACACGCTCGGCGAGCATCATGTAGCCATCATTGGCAATCTCCTGGTACGACCATGCGGCGTTTGCGGGGTTGCGGCCGGCCCAGCGAAACATGTCGCGCAGGGTGATAAAGCCGTGCTTGCCGGCAAAGAGGCGCGATCCTTGGCGGCGCGACTGCAGATCGGTGTACACGGCAACAAACTTTTCCGCATACGACTTGGCCAGCGTGCAGCGCTCCTCGATGATCGTTGCGAGCTCGTTCTGAGGGATGTCGTCAAAGTGCAGCTCGAGGAAGCGATTGCGGAAGGCCCGAGAGAGTGTCTTGCGGCCACCGTACACGCCGGGAGGGTTCTGCGTCGCAAACAGCATGAACGATGGGTGTGGATGGACCGTTTGCTAATTTATTAAAAAAGAATATTACAACAACAAAATTTCTTTTTATTAATGTACCTGGGTCTCGGGGATAAAGAGCTCGCGGTTGTCATCCAGGAGACGGTTGAGAGCCTCGAGGACCTCGGATGGCGCGAGATTGAGCTCGTCCAACACGATCCAGTAGCCCTTGCGAAGGGCCTCCACTAGGACACCCTCCTGGAAGACGAGGCGGCCAGTGGCATCGGTGACGTAGCTGCCCAGGTACTCTTGCAGGTCCGTGTGCTCGTGGTTGTTGATGCGCACAAAGCGGTGGCCCGTCGCGTTGGCGAGGTACTCGATCATCGAGGTCTTGCCTGCGGATGTGGGGCCCTGGATGAGCACGGGGAATCTGCGCGCAGATGATGGACGGTAAATAATAAAATAATTAAAAAAAGAGGTGTACCTTCGGGCAGCAACGACGCGGGCAAGGGATCTCAGGTTTGCCTTGACGGATTTGGTGAGGCTGTACTTTGGCAGGTAGCCTGCAGCTGCTGAAACCGCTGCGCCTGTTGATGCTGCTGCTGCGGTCGATCGGAGGATCCAAAACTGCTCGATGAGCTCGTGGCCAACGCCCGCTTCATCGGCGGGCCTCTGGGGCACATTGTTGAGGAGGGCCTTGACGTTGTCGCCCTTGAAGACGGACCCGTCGAGCTTTGTGCGGAGGAGCGTCTGGCTGGCCGTGTTGAGCTGCGTTAGGAAGGCCATGCTAAAGCCCTCGTGCAGGGCGCGCCTCCAGCCGTACACGGGTGCGACGATGGCTGTGTACTCGAGGGCACGAGAGAGCGTGCGCAGGGAAAAGTGCGGTCGCACATTGGCACCATCGAGCAGGGTCCCGTCGGCGGCGAGGGCACGTGCGTGGAGGTAGAACGCAACGATCTCGCTCCACGGTGTGGCGCCAGCGGTGACGCGGCCAAGGTACGACCGGACGAGATCCGACAGGTCGTCCGTGTTGCTCATCTCGTCAACGTAGATCTCGGTCATGCGGCTGCGCAGGGCCGGCGGCAGGTCGCGCTTGCCCACGTCGGTGGCAGGGTTCATGCACGCAAAGATGCGGAAGTCTGGGTGGCGTCGCACCACGGCGTCGGCATCGCCCCCGCGCTCGGGCAGCACCAGGGTCCCGTGGGCCGATTCGAGCAGGCCGCTGAGCGACTCGAGCATCTCGGTCGTGGCCAAGTTGACCTCGTCGAGCAGGACCCACTGGCCGCGCTGAACGGCCTTGACGAGCAGTCCCTCGGCAAAGGCAAAGAGAAAGTTGCTCGCAATCTGTTCGCGCTGGGAGGAGAACTGGACGAGCTGCGAGCTAAACGTGGTCCATCGCTGGATGAGCGAGGGCTCGTCGAGACGCAGTCGTTGGACACGACCAGTGGCTGTACCAGCAGCAGCAGCAGCAGCAGCAGATGACGATCCTGTCTCGTCCGCCTGCTCTTCTTCATTTGCTGCGCTACTACTTTTGTTGCTGAGCTTGGTCATGGCCTGCTCGACGGCGTTGTGGAGCATCGTGACCCATCGGACCCATCGTCGCTTGGCAAAGGACGTCTGGATTCCACCAAGGAACTTTTGGTTGGCCTTGCGTGAAAAGGTGCGCGAAAACAGGGTCTCAAACTGCTCCATGATGGGCGTGGCCAGCTGGAGGACGTCGATGGGCTTGAACCCGCCCAGCAGATCTGCCGACTCGGACTGCTGGCTCAGGTTGACAACCGACAGGCGTTGGCCCGTGCGCTCGGCCAGATGCTGCACGAGCGACGTCTTGCCGCCACCTGTCTCGCCCACAAGCAGGACGGCCTCGGCACGCTGCACAGAGGCGGCCACTCGCTCGAGGTTGCGCAGTGTGTGTCCCGTGTAGGCGAACGGGGCTGACGAAGCGGCGATTGCGGGTGAGTCGGTGTCGCCCGTCCGCAGGGCGATCGAGGCACGGCCGATCGAGAGGGCCGTCGGGGTGCGTTGCAGCTGCGGCTTGTGCTGCGACCACAGATGAACGACGTACTCGGCAGAGAGTCCCAGCTCCTGGGCAAACGACTGCAGCATCTGAAGACGCGCGGCCGTGTCGGGTAGGAGGGCGCAGTAGCAGTCGTACGCCTCGATCAGAAAGATCTCGCAGAGGACTTGGGGCACGTGGCTGTTGGTCATGCCCGGGGCGACCTGCGAGGCCACACGGCGGCACCACTTGAAGAGGTCGCGCGCAGAGAGAGGGCGGGTGTGCTTGGACCGCGACTCGATGGCCTTGTTGAACAGTCTCAGCACGGTGTCAACGTAGGCGGCGATCGTGGGGTAGGCCGCTCGGACCACCTCGACGAGCTCCTGCGACTGGAGGGGCGCGATCTTGACGCGGGTCCACAGGCTGTCACCGATGGCGCTGGTTCCGATGTGACGAGCGGCGGTAGTGCGCGTGGCAAAGAGCTGGAAGCCCTGCTGCGCCCGCACCTGCTCGCCACGCGCAGGTATGAAGAGTTGACGTGTCTCGAGGAGCGGAAGGAGGACCGAGAGGACGTCCGCGGGCGCATAGTCAATGTCCTCGATCAGGATCCAGCGGCCCTCGATCACGGCGCGTGTGAGCAGACCGTGTTGCCAGCGGAAGTCGCCGGGCACTTGGCTGCACACGTACGTGCCCAGGAGGGCCTTGCCGTCGGTCTGGTCCCCGAGGTGAATTTTAATGAGATCTATTTTAAACATAAGAATATTAGGATGCATGTTTTTTTTTCTTCTTCTTCTTTGTATAGCTACCGTGACGGCCCATGATGCGGGCTGCCTCTTCGACGAGGGCGGTCTTGCCAGCGCCCGTCACGCCCTCCAGCAAAATGGGCGAGCCCAGGGCAAGTGAGAGTGCGAGCCCGTGGAGGTTTGCTTGCGTTGTCTCTGTGAGAACGAGGCGATCGCTGGGACCATTGGTGGCGGGAGAGCCGTTGACTGCATTGGCGGCACCAGCTCGCGAGAGCAGGACGCCGCACATGTCGACAGTGTGGCTGCTAAGATCGGCGGATGAAAAGACCTTGACGACGATGTCATTTGCGCTTGTGTCTGCTTGAAGGATGCGAAGGCGGTGCTGGTTGAGCTCCTCTTCGTCCTTGAGACTGCATCGCAGAAAGAAAAAAAAGGAAAAGCGATTAAGAGTCTGTGCAGAGAGAACAATGAATGACCGGTACCAAAGGAGGGATGCCTGTGCCCGGACGTGCTCTGGGAGGAGATGAAAGAGCAGCTCGGGCGTAGGGTAGTTTTGCAGCACAGCTACGCATCTTACGGCGTAGATGAGAGCCATGAGCATGTCTGGGTCGTTGCTGTAGTCAACGTCACCGCCGTCCTGCTGCTGGTCGGCTGTGCCCAGCAGTCGGTAAAAGCTGGCCCAGTTCCACAGGCCGCGAAAGTGGTCTGGTGCTGTCGAGAGTAACCTGAAGGCGGCCTTGGCAATGATCAGCCACGCCTGTCGTGTGTTGGCCGTGGCAATGCGCTCATAAAAGGGAGGCGTGTTCTTGAAGAACGCCTGGCTGGGTCTGTGTAGCCGCAAACAAACCGCGCACACAGATGATTTAGGGCACGGTAAACGTATGTATGGCACGAATCAAAACGTACAGGAGGACTTGCGGGTACAGCGGCAGGAGGTGTGCCACGGCGATCGCGCACGTCTCTGCCCAGGTGAGCGCCGCGTAGACCTCGTCGTCGTCTTGCTGCTGCTGTTGCTGCTCGACGTCGCCGTCCAGGGGAACGATGACCATCGACGTCGCACGCGCAACCAGCTCGACAAGGGCGGGGCGCAGCAGCTGGGCCGCGTCCATCTGGCCGCGCGCACTCTTGCGCACTAGCAGCACCGCCAGCTGGTCCAGTGTCGGCCCTGTGGCTGGTGGTGGTGGGCAGCCGAGCGCTCTCAGTGTGGCTTCGGTGAGAGGCCATTGCCACGTGGCGTCGGTAGCCATTAGACGGAAATATGCGCCCATAGATTGGGCGCTTGATTTGTTTGACGCTTGATTTGCGCTTGATTTGTTTGATTCATTATTTACAACAAGGCCTCTCAAGACAGGACAAATGGAAGACAGACGGACATCGTGAACGACAAGGGGTGGAGGGGGGAGAGAAAAAATACTTTTGAAAAAATGTTCAGGACGAGCCGAGGTCGACATCGCGATTGACGAGGTAGAATGACTCTGCCACTTCTACCAAAGGCAAAGCGCAATTAAAAAGACATTTCGCAGGACGGAAAAAAAAAAAAAAAGAGGGGTACCAGCAGCAGAGTCGGGCGACGATGAGCGCGACAGTTGCTCCGAGGTGGATGTAGATGATGTTGTAGTGGTAGCTGTGGGTGATGTGATAGCGCTGGCTGACCTGCTCGCGCTACCTTGGCTAGAAGATGCTGCTGCTGTTGCCACTGTTGCCGGAACAGGGACGTCCGAGACATCAAATAGTTTACTGACAAGGCGGACGATGAATTGGACGACGCCAGAGGCCTTTTGGAGCGTCTAGTTTTTTATTTTTTTTTTTTAAATAGCATGCAGTACTTGACGCGTACCTCCTGTTTCACGCCGGGATATGCAGGCCATGCAGACGTAATATGAGATTCGACTATTTGAACCGAGCGATAGTGCTCGATCGCAGGCAGGAGGACGAGGAGCGCGCCACTCCAAAACACGATGGCATCGTCAGTGACGTTCACGGAGAGAGCGAGCGATGCCACGATCACGGCGATGAGCAGCCCGAAATACTGCATCCGCGTTACAAATACAGGCCAAAATAGACCGTGCGTACAGTGTTTGGACGCTGCAGCCGTAGTTTGTTGACGTAAGCAACTGCGTCCGTTGCGAAGGTCTGCGCCTTGACCAGGAGGGTGCATATTTCAGGAAACGGCATTGATCGCTTGTGCATGGCAGTCCTATCATGCGGAGGGGGGTGTAAAAAAAGGGGTCAGGATGTGCACAACGAAGGAGCACTGTGAATACTCTTGTGCATGGCTTGGGTCTAGCTGATAAAACTACAGCAAACAGACACGATTAATTTATTAACAAGCATGAATTAATTAATGCACACACATCAGCAGGGAGTTCAATGCGCCAGTTCATCGTCTCCACGCCCAGTTGCGCCAGGAACAGCGAGGCGGCTCCCATAGAGACCAGCGTCAGGATAGTCTTGGTCGTGACGGTGACGTACCTGGAAATTAAGGGCGGCAACCTATTTAGTCCGACAAGGCATCGAGGCAGACCCGGAGGAGACGTACCACAGCACGCCAAAGTAGGACACGTAGAAGACAGCGGCATAGGTGGGCTTGTATCCGAGCAGACAATTGACGTACACCTTTGTGTGTACATCATGCCTCGTCAGTACGTGGCATTTCTCACAGTAAAGCCTTTCTCCTACCGCGAGAACCATTGGCTTCCACGGCTCGAGACGGTCCTCGAGCTGTCGTCGTGCCTCTGCGAGGCTGCGCAGCGAGCTGCCTTGTTGCGACGCCATTTGTGTTGTTTGCTGAGTGTTTACGTGGACAAAAATGAGCAGGACAGCAGCGAGGGCGAGCCCAAAATGCACCGAAACCCTTGAGCCCCACGACCAGAAAGATACACGCACGAGAGAGAGAAAGGGCACAAAAAGCCACTCTCGGCAGGCCTGCCGCCGTGGCAGCCTTGCCACGTTTGCGCCTGAGACACTGCGTCATCATGCCATTATTATCAACTGAGCGACCCAAGTTTATTGCGTTCTCGGAAAACGAATGAGCTTGACGGTTCCGGGCCAGTCGCCCTTTGGACAAGGGGACGAGCCGGATGGCTTTGGCGGCGGCAGCAGCAGCGGTGGCAAGAGGGGCGACGGCAGCCTGCGTCTGAAGAAGAACAACTCGATTCGGTATGTGAACAACACCCATGCAACCGCCGCCACGAGCGAGGACGACGTGATGGGTCAGATCGCCGTGCAGCTGGTCGACAAGTCAAAGTTCAAGTTCCAGTTCACCAGCACGACGACCCCACTGGACCTGCTTGACATGGTAGGCTGGCTCGGAGGCAGGCGGTGGTTTTTATTTTAAGTGCCGTTCTTTTTTTTTTTTTTTTTGGTTTTTTGGCAGGTCGCCGCAAAGTTTGGTCTGCAACAGCCAAAGCTCTTTGGCCTCAAGCGTCTGCGTAACGTGCGCACGTCCATTGACGAAGACAGTACTGTGCACCTTATCCGAAACCACCTGAGGGTGCTGACTGCTTTTGTTTTTAGCGGCCAACAAGGTCTGGCTCTCGGAGCACGTGCCTTTGTTTACTCAGGTTTCGTTTGTTTTTCGTTGCATTCCCTTTTTGTTGACGCACAGTTGGGTCTCTTCCAGGGATGCGACTCGTCCACCGTCTTGTTCCTCCGCCACAAGTACTGGTTCTTTGAGGCCTCGGAGATCACAGACCCCGCGAGCTTGCAAGCAATCTTCCACGAGGTGCGATTCATTCTGTTTGCCTTGTGTGGCTTCAACACCCACCACCACCACCACCACAGATTGATAGCCGCCTGATGAAGGACGAGTCGCTGGAGAATACGGACGACGTCAACATCCAGCTGGCCGCTTGCCGTGTCCACATCGCCAAGGGCGACTATAACGTGAACCAGTCGGACATCCGCTATATCAAGTAACGTGGATGGACTCGATAATTTTGCTTGTGTCAACTGATTTTTTTTCTTTTTCTTTGCTGGCTTGTAGCAACGAGTCCATCCAGTACATCCTGCCCGCGCACATCCGCGACCAGCACACACTGGAGGAGTGGGACCGCCTGATTTCGGTCTTCCACCAGCGCCATCTGGGCAAGAGCAAGTCAGAGGTGCAGGTCGAGTACCTGCAGCTGGTCAAGGACCACACGCCCCTCGTCGCTGTCACGTTCTTCCCCGCGCGCTTCTCCGCCGGCAGCTCCATGACTCGCAGCACCGAGGACATCCTCCTGGGTGTTTCTCCCGACGGTATCGGCATGTACAAGTACAACCCCGAGACAAAGAAGAAGACCCTGCAAGTGTTCCAGCGCTTCCACGATATCCTGTCGTGGGAGGTCCTCCGCGAGTGGGACGGCAAGGAGGCACCCGACTATGACAAGCCACACGGCAAGACCGAGCTTCAGATCGAGCTCACCGACTACCTCGTCGGGCCCTTCCGCAGCTCGCTCTTTATCAAAACGAAGACCAAGCGAACCAAGGACGTCGAAATCATCCTGTCGTCTTTTGTTCCGGTTCGTTGCCTTTCAAAAAAAAAAAAAATGAACTGTCATGGCGATTTAACAAACGCTTTTTTTTAGGAGGACGACCAGTACCACAACTACAACACCGTGGGCAACTTTATTACGACCTACAACGAGCGCTTCAAGTCGTTTGCCCAAATCCTGGAGCTTGACGGTATTTGGCCCTTGCAAAACGTTTGTCATCTCAATTCCTACTGCAAGCCCTCCGAGACCACTACCTCACTGTGTCAACACTGACTGGCGTGACAAAGAAGATCCGTGTGCAGACCGACGATACCGCCGAAGACGTCGTCAAGAACTTTGCCGAAAAGATCGGCCTTACGGAATCGATGTTTTTCCAGCTGTCTCACTACGCCGACGGTGCAGACCTGTGGCTACAATTGAAAGACCCGATCCTTTTGCAGGGTTTGACGGATCATTCTACCATCCACGTATGCCGCTTGACCGCCACACAAAACTAATTTTCTGATGCTTGTAGCTGAAAGTGCGCTTCTTTGTCCGCGACCTCAGCCTGATCACCGACCCAGTGGCCATGCAGCTCTACTATGTTCAAATCAGAGACAAGGTTATCAGCGGCGATATCCCCGTTTCGGAGGACGACGCCATTAAGCTCGCCGCCAAGCAGCTCCAGATCCTCCGCGGGAACTATGACAAGAAAGTCCGTTTTGCTGCGTACGACGCCACTTTTTTTCCCCCTCTCTTTCTAACCCTTTGAATTCCAGACAAATCAAGTATTTCATCCCCTTTTACCTCATCGGCTTCCACAGTGAGCAATGGTGGGAAAAGAAGATCTTTTCGGCCCAGTCCAAGATCCAGAACCAGACCAAGGACGCGATCACCGCCGACTACCTCAAGCATGTCGCCCTATTGCCTCACTATGGTCTGACGTACTTTGACGGCAAGGTGGGTCGTGTCAATCTTGCAATAATGCAAAAAACCAACTAATGTCCTCCTCATGTAGGATATCAAAACTGGCAAGTCCTGCATTATCGGTGTTGGCAAGGTGGGCCTGGCGCTCTTCAAGCCCATCAACCTCGTATTGTCCACCACAAAAAGGGTTTTTTTTTCCTTTTCTTTTTCCAACGATCACTGTTTAATAGGAAATTATCGGCTCCTACCGTTTTGGATTCGAATTGCGGTCGTGGTCGAACGAGGGTGAGGCTATCGAGCTTACGGTCAAGAGGGACAAGTTTTCGCAGTCGATGACCGTCGCCATCGTCTCACTG
>Ga0302226_10000926_pt1 | contig 22703 bp, 26 predicted proteins | sample II_Palsa_E3_3_FD_193524 | JGI IMG/M metagenome (GOLD analysis project Ga0302226, IMG submission 193524) | Peat permafrost microbial communities from Stordalen Mire near Abisko, Sweden - II_Palsa_E3_3 | ecosystem: Environmental > Terrestrial > Soil > Palsa > Peat permafrost | place: Sweden...
TTGTCAGGATGAGGCTGAGTTAATGGCGGTGGCCCACACCGTGACGAGTTCGCTGGGTGCAACGCAGTACATCTTCAGCCTAATCGTATTGGACGATAAATCCGGAGACGCAATCGAACATCGCTATTTAGTCGGCTGCGATCCAGCATGGTTAAACAAATATATCGATCGTGTGTGGTACATGAATGACCCGTTGCTTGAATATGCAAAGCGCAACGTGACGCCTGCGCTGTCGTCGCGACTAGATTTGTACAGCGACGATCATTGGCTGCCGACCGAAGCGAAAGCACATGGCTTTCGCAATAATCTCGTCTGTCCTGTGCATGTCCGCGGCAATCATGGTGGCACTAATTCGCTCGTTGCCATGCTTCAGGCCAGCAATGGGGAATCAACAGAAATAGGGGAGGGTGTGCTGTGGCGCAACCGGCCTATGCTGCGAGCGCTGACTTGCGAGCTACTTGACTGGCACCTGGCTGGCCAGCGTCAGCAGGCGACGAGTGAGTTTGGCCTGGATGATCAAGAACTCGATGTGCTGCGAAGACTACGTGGTGGCGGCACGGCGAAGAACGTCGCGGAAGCTATGGGCCTGTCCGTGAAAACCGTTTATGCAACCGTCTATCCCAAGGTCAACAAGAAGATGGGCGCAACGCACATCACAAATGCTGTGGCGATGGCCGTCAACAGCGGTTTGATCGAGTAGGGGGCAGAAAATAACGGCTCGCTATACCAGATACGGGCGCGTTTTGGAATGGTAATTCGGAATTGGAATTACCCTAAATTATTAGGTTATATTTCTCCCGCTAGATTCCGATGCCCCTCTCTGTGAGGCCATTGCTGTAGATATTTTGTGACGGACGGTCTTCTTCGTAATGATTTTCTACAAATTAGGATACCGTACTATACGCACTGCCGCCGCGGTGATGTTGATCTGTTGCGCAACGTTACAAACTGCTCGGGCAGAACAAGTGTGGTCGATTGCAACAGCTTATCCCGCCGACACGGTGGCGGGCCGCGGAATAGAATCGTTTGCAGCAACGCTGTCTAAGCAGACGGGCGGGGCCGTGACCGGTGAAACTCAATTTAAGACGAAGCGTGGGCCAACCGAGCTCGTATCGGCAGTTCTAGATAACCACGTGCAGGTGGCCGACGTGTTCACCGGAGCGCTAGCCCATCTCGATCCGATCTTCGAGTTGTCGACGTTGCCGTTTGAGGTCACTTCGGTTGAGGCATCCCGGCGTCTTACATGCACAGCTGAACCGGCTTATAGAAGCGCATTGTTGCGCGCCGGTCTTCACATGCTTTTTATCTCGCCTTGGCCACCGACGGGTTTGTGGTCGCGCCAGCCGGTGACAACGGTTGCCGATTTGGTGAATCAGCGGATACGTACCTACGACGATGCCTCGGCCAAAGTGCTGGTGAAACTCGGCGCTCAAGCAGCTGAACTACCCGTTCAGGACATCAAATCGCTGCTGCATAGCGGTCAGATTGACGCCGTTTTGTCATCGGGTGATGGGGCGGTGGGTCAATCTCTTGAAGCCTATCTGCCAAATTTTAGTGCGATCCAGTACGCGTTCCCGTTGTCATTTGTCGTTATGAGTCAATCGCGCTATGAAGCTTTACCTGCAAAACTGCAGACCCAGTTGGATGAGGCTGCAACTGAGACGCAGCGACAGCAATGGACCTCTTTGCCAATCCGTATTCGAGAGAACGACGCGGCAATGCGGCATGCCGGCGTGGTCCTCAATATGCCCCTCGACAATGTGTTGAAAACGCGTTTTCGCGAAGCTGGACGGAGCCGCATGCAGGACTGGTTGTCGCGTGTTTCGCCCGAGTATGTCGACATCATCAAAGCGTTCAAGAACGACGACGTACCTGTGGCACAAAGCGCATGTTCTTTCGGTTTGCTTTTAGCCAAACACAGTCCGCACGGGTAGCGGTTATCGACTTAACAATGGATGAGGTGAAGTTTGCGCAAGAAAGAAATTGACCTGAATGTCGATATCGGCGAGGGATTCGAGCACGACGTCGAGCTATTGGAATATGCCACGTCAGCCAATATTGCATGTGGCTGGCATGCGGGAGATGCCACGACGATGCGCCGAGCTGCACAAGCGGCCATCCGCCTCGGGGTTGCGGTTGGTGCACATCCTAGCTTTCCCGACCGAGAGAACTTTGGCCGGGTGGTGATGGATCTTCCAACTGAGGAAATTTATGTCGGAATTCAGTATCAGATCGGCGCGCTAACTGGCATCGTTAAAGGCTTGGGTGGGCACCTGAGCCATGTGAAGCCGCATGGCGCTCTGTACAACGAAGCAGAGCGGCATAAGCATCTCGCCCACGCGATTGTGCAAGCAGTCTTGGACTTTAACTCTGAGCTTGCGATTTTCGGACTTGCGGGTGGGCAACTGGTTCGTATTGCTCGCGAGGCCGGACTGTCAGCGGTTGACGAAGTGTTTGCTGATCGGGGCTACATGCCGGATGGCCAACTTGTGCCGCGCCCGGAGCCTGGCGCATTGCTCGAAAGTGACGCAGCTGCATGCGAACAGACGCTGGGAATGGTTCGCCGTGAGCGCGTACGTGCTCGTGATGGCAGTTGGATACAGGTGCGCCCCGATACAGTCTGCCTGCACGGAGACGGGCCACACGCGGTGATGTTTGCCAAAAAGATTCGTGCCGTGCTGACCGGAGCCAACATAGGGGTTAGGTCATCGAATAGCCAATCAAAATTCGATGTTGTTAATCAAAATTAAAATTTGATTAACAAAAATGATTTATGAGTGTATTATTCAATAAAATTTCCTCCGAAACCTCCTCCGATCCTGCTGGTACGTGGAAAATACGCGCTGGATACGGTCGGGGAGTGTTATGTACTTTACACAAAGGGAGTTGGCGGCCGTGGCACTTACCGGGGGGGATAACTATTCTGTTTATCTCCACAGGGAAGCGGGCAAGTGGTCGATGGACGTGTCGGTTCTTGATTCAGGAAAAGACGTGAAGCAAAAATACTCAGTTCAAACAAATCGCGGGGGGCCAAAGACATGGAGGCATCTAGACCAAGCTTTGAGTTTTGCCTACGAGCATTGCTCGAATTGTCAAAATATGAGGGTTGCTGTTGACGGAAAGATTTTGATATTGCGCCCGGAGGAAGGCTAATCAGGCACAAATAGTAAGGAAGCGGTTGATACCCGTGCTAGTAACACTGATATCAACCTGACCATAACAAAAAAACCGTTCGAGGTTCTATATGGCTGGCCCCATTATACGCGGGAAACCGCGTGCCGTCTGCGCGCGCGCATTTTGCCGCGCCAAAGCTTTTTCTCTCGTTCTAGTAGCGGGTCTGTTCGCTTTTCAGCCCGTGCCCGTTCGTGCCGACGACTGGGGCTGCCAGGTACTCCTGTGCCTAGCCGATCCACGCGGCCCGACCGCCGAAGGGGCGTGCGTCCCTCCGATCGAAAAGCTGTGGAATGCGCTCTCCCATGGCCACCCGTTCCCGACCTGCGATCTCAACAGCAGTTCGTCGGATCTTCCGCCTGATGAACAAAACCTCCTGCCGCCCAGCGCGCTGAACGCCGGCCAAGGCACTGGCGCGACCAACGTCGCAGCCGGTCCCGGCTATTGCCGCACCGATCTACTGTATTGGGGCCCGCCCGAGCAAAGCACTCTGTCGTGCCGCGCACAGGGCGCAATCAACGTCACCATCAATAACGCGCTCTATACGCGGGTCTGGTGGGGTACCGACATCAACTCGATCACCGAGTACTACGGCCAGGGCTCGACCGCTGTGCCGTACGACCCGACAACCGCCGCACAGCAATTCCTCAATCCGCAATTCACGGTCACGCCGGGCACCTCGTCCGGGATGAACGCCGCCGGTGGCGGGGGCGGCAACTAATTCACCTCAAGAAAGCCGTCTTGCTGCTACCGATCCATCAGCGATAAGTACTCCTAATTGGAAGACAAAGATGAATGCCACGAGCGAAACCCTCGATGATCGAGATGCTTTAGGGCTGCACTGCACGCACTGCAACGACGAGATTCTGGGCACCATGACGGCCGTCAGCGTTGTCACCGAGCGTTGGATCAACGAAGGCGAGACGCAGCCTAGCGGTTCGTTCGCTGACCATCACTTTTGCGACGACTGCACCGCGCTGTTCAACTTTCCCGCGCTGCAGGTGCCGCTGACCGAGGCGGCGACATCGCCGGAGTCCGAGTATGGAGACGTGACGCGCGCAGCGCCACCTGTCAATGCAGGCGAGGCCATGGCGCACTGCATCCAGTGCAACGACGCGGTCTACGTGGGTGACACGATGACCTCGGTGAGCGTCGAGGACTGGTCTGACCCGTACATCACGGGCCCCATTGAAGTGTATTCGACGCATCAGTTCTGCATGGGCTGCACGCCGCGTTTTAACTTCGCCGCATTGCGCGTGCCGCCCGTCAGCGTTTTGACGGCGCAGGCCTAAGCCAAGGAACACCCATGCGTCTATTCATTTCCGAAAAACCCAGTCTGGCCGCAGCCGTGGCCAAGGTGCTGCCGGGTGCGGTGCGCAAGGACGGTGCCGTCACCTATGTCGGTGATGATGCGTTCGTGGCGCTGGTCGGTCACGCGCTGGCGCAAGCCATGCCCGATGCCTATACACCTGACGATGTGCCGCTGAACAAGAACGGCAACAAAATCTGGCGTGAGCAGGATCTGCCGATCGTACCCGTGACGTGGATCATGGAGCCGGAAGTTCGGCTGCAGCGCAATCTTGCCGCAATCGAGACTTTGCTCAAAACCGCCGATGAAGTGGTCCACTTGGGCGACCCGGAGCCGGAAGGCCAGTTGATCGTCGACGAAGTGCTGAATTATTTCGGCAATGACAAGCCGGTGCTTCGCCTGCTCGTGAACGACTACAACGAAACGAAGGTACGCCAGGCACTGGCCGGCATGAGGACCAATGACGCGCCTGAGTTCCGTGCTTGGTATCGCTGGGCTTACGCGCAATCTCACTATAACTGGTTGTTCGGTCTCAACCTGACACGTGCTGCGACCTTGCGCGCCCGCGTGCTCGGTTTCGACGGAGCGCTGACTGTGGGCAGCGTGCAAACGCCGGCACTCAAGATTGTCTGTGACCGGGATCGCGCCATCGAGACGTTTAAACCGGCGCCGTACTTCACTGTCTCTGCGCGCATCGAGCATCCGAACGGCGCGTTTGGTGGGACTTGGAAGCCCAGTGAGACCCAGCCCGGACTCGATGATGCCAATCGGCTGGTGGATGCGTCCGTCGCAAACGCGCTGAAGACGCGTCTGAATGGCCAGCCCGCGACCATTAGCCACTACGAGAAGGCCGAGCGTAAAGAAGGCGCGCCGCTACCGATGTCGCTCAACGAGCTGACAGTCGCCGCCTGTACCCAATGGGGCTGCACCGGCGCGGAGGTGTTAGCCGCTGCACAAACCCTGTACGACCGGCCCTTGCAGCTGACGACCTATCCGCGCACGGAAGTCCGCTATCTGTCCGAAGTCCAGCATGCGGACGCGCCCGAGATCCTGGCCGCGCTGCGACAGAATCTACCGGCCCTGCACGACGTGATCGATCACGCGGATCCGTCGATCAAGTCCGCCGCCTTCAATGACAAAAAGGTCGATGGCACGAGCCATCACGGCATTGTGCCGACGGTCTCGACCGCCGACCTCTCGGGCCTCACGCCGTTTGAGCGCCAGGTCTACGACATGATCGTGCGCAGCTATCTGGCGCAATTCTATCCGGCAGCAATATTCCTGCAGACCAAGATTGAAGTCGCGGTCGCGGGCGAGCGGTTTCTGGCCAGCGGCAAGACGCCGGTGTCGCCCGGCTGGCGCGTAGTCTATGCGCCGGTCGAAGACGACGCGGTGGCCATGACGGAAGGCGAGGGCAGCGAGGGTCGGCAGTCGTTACCCGCGATGGCCCAAGGCGACACCGCCACCTGCGCGTCCTCCGAGTTGCACAGCCGCGAGACCAAGGCGCCCGAACGCTTTGACGAGGCGTCGATGCTCAAGGCGATGATCGATTTGCACAAGTTCACCACCGATCCGGCCGCCAAAGCGCGCTTGAAAGCCGGGAAGGGCATCGGTACCAGCGCCACACGGGCCAACATCATTTCGGAATTGCGCGAACGGGGCTTTCTGGAACCCGTCAAGGGCTCCAAAACCAAGTTCATGACCAGCAAGAGCGGCCGAGGTCTGCTCGATGCGCTGCCCGGACCGGTCAAGGATCCGACCATGGCCGGCATGTTCAAGATCGCGCTGGATGCGGTCGCCTCGGGCGAGATCACCTACGACCAGTTCATGGAAAAAAATGTCGCGTTCATTACGAAAGTGGTGACCGGTCTGCGCACCGCGTCGATGAATTTACCGGTGGTGCCCGGTGTGCCGTGCCCGAAATGCAAGATCGGCCTATTGCGCCCACGCCAAGGTCATCAGAGTGGATGCGGACCGTTCTGGGGCTGCTCGAATTTTACGGCGGAGGTGAAGTGTGCCGCGTCTTATCCCGACCAGGACGGCAAACCCAATTTCCAGATGAAAGCGAAGTCGGCGGGCAAGGGCTTCGGTTTCAAGAAGCTAGGAGCGATCTGATGACGCAACCAGCAAAACTTACGACAGACACGACCACCGCGACGACGCCTGAGCTGTGGGTGGATGGGTCTATGGACGCTAGGCACACGGTGATCCTGGGCTCGACAGCTACTCGCATGGACTACGACGGGATTGTGCAGCACTTCCTGCTGCTTAAAGTCGCGCACGCTGCCGGCGCCGTCTATGGTCGGCTCGTCGCAGATGAAGTTGCAAGCGCGGAGAGGTCATGGGCACAGCACTTCTTTCAGACCGAGGACGATGCCAATGGGGTGCAACCCCGCATCAGGAGCCTGTGATGGCAAGACAAGCGGAAGACACGATGACGCGTGACCTGTGCTTTTTCAGCACCCACCGCAGCGAAGATGGGGCGCTCACCGAGGTCGGACAGACGCTGAGCGTCGGCGCGATGCGCTCGGGCATGGGGGCGCTGTCGATGGAAGCCCTGCACACCCTGTTGGGCACGACACGGGCACCCGCGTCTCGACTCGACGCGGATGAAAACACAGCCGGAGAAGGGTCATGATGCCGATCGATTTCAATACCCTGGCGCAGCAGTGCGCACCGGGCGTCCATCCGGCCACCTTGCAAGCCCTCGTGCGTACGGAATCGGGCTTCAACCCATTCGCTATCGGGATCGTGGGCGGCCGTCTTGCCCGCCAACCGAAAAACCGCGACGAAGCGGTCGCGACCGTCAAGGCCCTGGACGCGGCGGGCTGGAATTACAGCATGGGCTTAAGTCAGGTGAACCGCGCCAACTTGGTCCACTACGGCTTGGCGGGTCAAGACGCCGCCGCCGCATTTGATCCGTGTGCGAACCTGCGCGCCGGCTCCGCGATCCTCGCCGACTGTTATCGCCGTGCCTCGGCACAGATGGGCGCGGGGCAGCCCGCATTGCGCGCCGCGCTCAGCTGTTATTACAGCGGCAACTTCGAGCGCGGCTTGATCGCCGACTCGGGTAGCCAGTCTGCGCCGTCCAGCTACGTGCAGCGGGTCGTGGCCAACGCGACGCCTGTGCCGACTGATTCGACTGCACCGGCCCGCGCGCTAGCGATTCCGGTCGTGCCGGCTGTCACCCCCGAGCAGTTTGGCGGGCCAGGGCGATCAGGGACATCCGGACTATCGGCACGCACGGTCCGGCCCGCTCGGTCTACCCCACGGGGCGAGCCGCACGCGCCCGGTGCGCAAGAACCCGCGCATGCGGCGTGGGACACGTTTGGCGATTTTTGAGTTGATCTAGCCACAGGAGCGGTCATGAGGGTTTCGAAAGCATTGCATCGGGCAGCACACAAGAGTCTGGATGGACACATCCGGTTTGTGGTGTGCCGGGGTCATCAGGCGTACGTATTGGCACTGCGTGACTTTGCGAGCGGCGTGCAGGGCATGCAGATCGAGGTGGCGTTTTCTTGCGGCCGCCGGGTCACGCGTTGCAAAGCGTGTTGATGGCGTGACGACGCAGTTACCACGACACATTGGCGCATTTGATTTTTAACCTGACCTAAAAGGAGGCACGTCATGACAGGTACCACGGCAGTCACCCATTTCGAAGTCTGGCTTTACGCGTCGGGCGGGATTTTCGCGATCTGCTACTTGCTGTGGGTGCGCCTGCAATCGGACAGGGCCCGCGCTTCAAACTCTATTGATTGAGTTAGTAACAACAACGCATTGACGACGATGCAGTTGATTTTTGACCTGACCTAAAAGAGGAATTTTATGACATTCAGTATCAAAGCCGCCACGCGTTTATCCGCTCGACCCGCCACGCAACCCTGCACGCTCTTATCGGCGCGAGGGTCCGGCATGGTGGGGTCGGGTCTGGTGGGTAGCCTGCTTGCGATTACCTCGGTCGCCGCCCGTGCTGGCGGGTTGGACTCCGGCACCACGGCAGTCACCACTTTTGAAGTCTGGTTTTACGCCTTGGCCGGGATTCTCGCGATTTGCTACCTGCTGTGGGTCGGCCTGCAATGCTGGTCCAACAAGGCTGACTGGGTGCACGATTTTGGCGGTGCCATTGCCAAGGTCGCGGCGGTGGGCAGTGTCTCGGTGCTGGCACCCTGGGCTTGGACCCTTATGACCTCATGAGCGACAAGACTCTGTATCCGTCGTATGCAGGTCTGGGTCGCACCGCGATGATCTGGGGCGTGCCGCTGATTCCGACGCTGTTTGTGTTTGCTGCGGCGGTGCTCAGTGCACTGGTGGGCGCGGCGACCCTGGGTCCGGGCGGTCTGCTGTTTGCCGTGCCGAGTTTTCCGGTGTTCCTGTTCTTCAAGCGCATCTGCGTGACTGACGACCAGGCGCTGCGCATCTTGTTGCTTGAAGCGTGGTGTGTCTTCGACCGTGCCCTCGCACGCTGCTTTGGCAACACCTACACGCTCGCGCCGATGCAATACGGTCGCCAGTTGGCGAACTACACCCGGCCGTTTGATACATCGCGCCAATCGAAATTCGTCTTGGACTTTTATACCCGCTCAGCCGCTCAAAAAAGAGACTCATACAAGAGAGGCAATCCATGAAATACAGCAGTGATTTGTTAAAGAAACTGCCGGCCGTACAAGATAAATTGCCACGGGTCGGGCGACCGGTCTCCGAGTTTGTCACGGACTTTGAGGACGGCCGCGTTGCGGTGGTCATCGGGATGCCCGGCATGCCGTTTGAAACGGTCAGCACTCGTGTGATCGAAAACCATTTCGACGGACTGAATCGTTTCTTCGCGGCCCTGGCCATGGACAAGGGCAACCGGCTCTCCCTCCACCTGACCTTCAAGCGTCGGCGGATCTCGTTTGCGCAGGACTACACGTCCAACTACGCTTTCGTGCAAGGCCTGATCGACAAGTATATGGGGCGTTTCCGAAAGGGGAGTTTTTTCGAGAATACGTTTTTCATGTCGCTGGTCCTTAAAGTGGACGATCTGGAAGAGGGCATCGCCGAGCTTAAAGACCTGGGCGATACCGTCATCAAGCAGTTGGTGGCCTACGACGCAGAATACCTGACGACTTTCGAGCGTAACGGCATCCTATTTTCTCAGCCATACCGCTTTATGGGTGAATTGCTCAACGGCGTGGAAGAGGACATCCCGGTGACCGACGCGCCGGGGTACGAGCTGATTCCGAACGCCTGGTTGCATTTTGGCTATGACGTCCTGGAAATCCGCGGCGAAGCCCAGTCTAAATTTGCGACCTGTTATGACCTGAAGGACTTTCCCAACTGCGGCTGGGGGCAGTTGAATCCGCTGTTGACGTTACCCGTTGAGTTCACGGTGACGCAATCGTTTGGTTGCATGGGCACCTACGAAGCACAAAAGGCGCTGGAATCGCAGGCGAATAAGCTCAAGTCGGCGGGGGACAAAGCGACGCACCAGATCGAGGAGCTGCAGACCGCGCAGGGTTATATCAGTTCGCGCGAGCTGGCCTTTGGCGACTATCACGGGGCCCTTGTGGTGTACGGCGACACCGCGCAAAAGGCGATCGACAACGGCACCTTCGTCTCGGCCCGCTCGCTGGGTGAGTGTGGGGTGCGCTGGATCAAGGCCACGCTGGCGGCACCGACCACGTATTTCAGTCAGATTCCGGGTGCTACGCGCAAACCCCGCCCGATGCCGAAGTCGACCCGCAACCTGGCCGCCGCATTCTCGATGCATAACTACTCGTCCGGTAAGCGCATCGGTAATCCGCTGGGCGATGGCTCGGCGGTGATGCCGCTGCACACGGTGGCGAAGGGGATGTTCAATTTCAACTTCCACGCCTCGCGCATCGACCAAGACAACACCGGCGAGAAGGTTGCCGGTCACGCGTTGATCCTGGGCGCAACGGGCGTGGGCAAGACGACCGCTCAGCTCGCGATGATGGCGTTTTTGGAGCGATTCGACCCCAAGATCTTCGCGATGGACCTGGATCGGGGCATGGAGATGTTCATCCATATGGTCGGCGGTGTGTATTACCCGTTGCGCGCGGGCGAGCCGACTGGGCTTGCGCCCTTTGGTCTGCCCGACACGCCGAAGAACCGCGAGCACTGCTACGACCTGGTGCGCGCCTGTGGGCGCAACACCGACGGCACCATCACGGCCGATGACGAGAAATTTATCAAACTCGCGGTCGATACCGTCTACAAGCTCGCTGATGTTCAGCAGCGGACCTTTAGTCGTCTGCTTGAAACCATCCCGAATACGGGTGGCAACTGCCTCGCGGTGCGTCTGCATAAATGGTGCCATGCGGAGGAGGGGCGCTTCGCGTGGGCGCTCGACAACCCGCCGAACTCGATGATCGACGTGGCCGCGCAACGCCGCATCGGCTTCGACGTGACCGACTTTCTGAAAGACGACTTCGAGCCGACGGAGCCCGTGCTCGCGCATCTATTCCATCTGAAGGACCTGATGCAGGAGAAGGGCGGTCTGCTGGTCACGATAGTCGAGGAGTTCTGGTTGCCGGCGAAATATCCGACCACGCAGGCGATGATCCTCAAGGTGCTGAAGACCGGGCGTAAGGCCGAGGAGTTCATGGTGCTGGTCTCGCAGTCTCCGGAAGACGCGATCAACTCGCCGATCTTTGCGGCCATCCAGCAGCAGACCGCCACCAAGATCTATCTGCCGAATCCGGACGCGGAGTTCGAAAGTTACAAGCGCTGCAACCTGAACCAACGGGAATTCGACGAATTGAAGAGGCTGTCCAAGGAATCGCGCACCTTCCTGATCAAGCAGAGCAATCAATCCGTGTTCGCGATGATGGACTTGTACGGCTTCGACGACGAACTGGCCATCCTGTCGGGCTCGCTCGATAACGTGGCGATTTGGGAGGAGATCTGGGCCGAGCATGGACCGGACCGCGAACTGTGCTACGCGATTTTCCAAGAACGCCGCAAGGGCAAGCGTGGCCGGGACGCGGCATGACACCGTCGCACGGTGAATCAACCCGAATCCCAGCTACACACAACCAGAAGGAAAAGCCATGCCGCATATAACCCCGCAACACCGTTCCAGCCTGATCCCCCATGTCCGCTTGATTGCGTCCTCGGTTGTCGCGCTGTTGATCGCGATGCCAGCCGCCAACACCTACGCTCAAGGGATTCCGACGGTCAGCGTGGCCGAGCTCGCGCAGGACGTGATCATGGCGCAGAACCTGGAACAGCAGGTCACGACGATGGAGCAGCAGTACTCGACCATGACCAAGCAGCTCAGCGCGCTCACCGGCAATAGCGGTACCGGCCAGATTCTCAACAGCCCGTCATTGCGCAACTATCTGCCGGACCAATGGCAGTCAGTCTATCAGCAGGTGCAAAGCGGCCAGCTGTCGGGAATCAGTAGTGCTGCGACCCAGATCGAGTCCGCGGAGGGTATGACGACGACCAATCCAGGTCAGCAACGCTACAACGACACGCTCGCGGCCAACAAAGCCATGTCCATGCAGGCCTACCAGGCCAATCTTGCGCGCTTGCAAAACATCGAAGGCCTGATGCAGCAGTCCGACACGACCCAAGACCCCGCGGCCAAGGCGGACTTGCAAAACCGCTTGCAGGCTGAGAACGCAATGATTCAAAACGAGCAGACGCGATTGAATCTGATGGGGCAATTACAGCAGTCCGAAGTGACGCTTGCAGAAACACAGCGCAATCAACAGTACAAAAACATGATCACAGGAGTATCGCAATGAGAAAACGCCTTCTTTGTCTCATGGTCATCGCCGCAGCATTGGCAGGCTGCCATCAGAAACCTAGTGCGCCCGCTGCCGATGATCTGGTCGGCGTCTACAACGCGGACGAGGATGGCTTCGGAGAGATGACGCCGTTCGCAAAAATCGAAAAAGACGGCACCGGCTACATCCTCTACGAATATGCCAAGGGCCAATGGCGGCGTCCCAAGAAGCAATGGACTGACGTTGCCTCATTTGAGCCGGTCAGACTCATGACACAAGCCGATCTCGCGAAAGAAATCAGGCATCCGGTCGCGGTCGATGTAGACGGCGTTCAAACCAAAGCCTTCGCCGTGGTTCATGTGCCGGCGGGTTGGTCAGACGAGGGTAACACCAAGCCGTTCACGACCAAGACGGGTTATTTCGCGTTGACCGAGTTGGGCCCGATTGATCTTCAGAAACAATAATCGCTAGGAGGCAACCGTGCAGGTAACCGTTTTCACGCAGCTCATGAGTGCGTTCGACAACAATGTGTTGAATCTGATCAACACGGGTTCGCAGAACATCATCACCCTGATTACGCCGTTGATGGCCGCGTGTTTCGGTGTCTACGTGACCCTCGTCATGATGTCGTATTGGCGCGGTAACACCGACATGCCCATTCAGGACTTCATGATGAAGATGGTCGCCTGGGTGGTGATCCTGACCCTGGGCATGAACATTACTTATTACACGCAATACGTGGTGCCATTTTTTAACGGCTTGGGTGACGATCTGGCGACGGCGCTAAGTGGGAATGCCTCAACCGGGTCAGCCCTCGACACGATTTGTAACGCGTATGTGCAGGCGATGACGACGCTTTACGACAACTCCTGGGGGATCGAGAGCACGCTTAACACGATCTGCTTCATCGGCATCACCCTGATCTTCGCCATGCCCTTCATTGCGATCGCAGCGGCATTCATCATTTTGGCGAAGTTTGCCTTGGGTTTGTTGCTGGCGTTGGGTCCCCTCTTTATCACGCTGGCCTTGTTTCCGGCGACACGAAAATTCTTCGAAGCATGGATTGCCCAGTGTCTGAACTACGCCTTTCTCGTGGCGCTGTTTGCCGCCGCCGGCATGATCGAAATCGACTTCGCCTCGTCGATGATCCCGGACACCATCACTGTCTACAACTTGGTTGAGTTGGTCATGATGGGCATCGGTTTCATCGTCATATCGGTCAATCTACCTGCGCTTGCCTCTCAACTTGCAGGCGGTGTCGGTATCTCTGGGCTGGTGGGCACGATGTCGGGTGCGAAAGCGCTGGGGAAGGCATTGAAAGGAAACCCCAAACCCGAACCCAAGCCGAAACCGGACGGCGGCGAAATAAAGAAGGCGTAGTCGAAATTCAGTCCGAGTCCACGGTGTCGTGGCTCGCCATGTCTACCAGTGAGAAAAGACCATGAAGAATCTAATCGCGGCCGGCGCGCTAATGCTGCTCGCCGCTTGTTCCGCACCGAAGCCGCCGCAACCGAGTGGCGCGTGGGGTCCCGTCAATCATCCTATTGCCATATCGCCCCAGGGAGCACAACCATGATATTCAAACGCAACGCGGCGAGCGCCGGGGATCTTGGCGCGCCTGTTGAAGCGGCCGCCACCAAGGAGCCGACTGCACTTGAAATGGGCAAGTGGTATCTGAAGCAAGCCCTGCAGTTCGAGAAATCCAAGCAGGATGCGCAGAAACGACTCACCCAGTTGGCCGTACGTGGCGCGATTGGCGCTCTGCTTGTCGCGGCAGTTTCTATTGTTGGAGCCTCAGCCTTAGTACTCCTAAAGCGTCCCAATCCTCCCGCTGTGCTGCGCGTCAACACGGTGACGGGCGTGACAGACGTTTTGGAGGTGGCGGGGGATACGCATATGAGCTACAGCGAGAAACAGGATCGCGCGGACCTGCACCGTTATGTCGAGATGAGAGAGAGCTATGACTGGGAAACGATTCAAGACCTGTACGACAGCGTTAAATTGCTGAGCGCCGAACAGGAGCGGGAGGTCTACATGAAACTCTTTGCACTGCCGAATGCGCCACAAAAGGTGTTGGCCGACAAATACCGGATTGTGGCAAAGGTGGGCGCGATCACCTTCGTCGGGTCGACGGCCCAAGTGTTTTTCTCGAAGAAGCTGATCCCGCTCAATTCGAGTCAGGAACCCAAGACGGAGTATTGGGTTGCGACCATCAGTTACCGCCACGAGCAACTGGCCGTAAAACGTAGTGAGCTCGATGTCAATCCGAATGGCTTCCGAGTCACCAGCTACACCGTTGATCGCGACTGGACCCGCGTGCCGGATCAAGCCGCGCCCGCAACAGCCGTGCCGGGAGGTGCGTCATGACGCGTCTTAATACACTTCAACGCACCCTTCAACGCATGATGCTACCGGCACTCGTGTTCGCAGGCTTAGGCGTGCCGATGACTACCGTCTATGCCTTGACGACACCCGGTGCCTGTGGCGACGACGACCATATACGCTGCGCCGTGTTTGATCCGAATGAGGCTTATCGCGTGCCGTTTCGCGCAGGCGAAGCATTGGTCATCCAGCTGGAGCCCGGTGAAATGATCGACGGTCCGGCATCCGGTGTGGGCATGGGTGATGGCAAGGCGTGGACCGTCGGTGCTAAGAGCAATTGGATGCTGGTGAAGCCTAAGGAAATCCACGCTGACACCAACCTATTGATCGTGACCGACCGGCGGCGCTATGTGATCCGGCTGGTGACCGCTGATCGGGATGAGGAAGCCGCCTGGACGCTCACATTCGCCTATCCCGATACCCTTGCGCGCCTCGCCGAAGCCGCTGCAAAAAAACGCGCCCTGGCCGACGCGATGGGCCGCAGCAGCGCCAGCGCGTCGGTGCATCAAAACGAAAACTACGACATGCACGGCGATAAGGTGCTGGCCCCCACGTCGATGTGGGACGACGGGCGCTTTACCTATTTTAGGTTTGCGACGAGTCGCGATGCGCCGGTGATCTTCCGTGTGCTGCCGGATGGCTCGGAGGCATTGGTGAATTCGCACACCGAGGGTGACACGGTGGTGGTCCATGAAACCGGCGCGGCCTTTGTGCTGCGCTTGGGCCAATCGGTCCTCGGTGTGCGCAACAACCGGTATTCGCCCGATGGTCAATTCAACGCTGCGGGCACGACCGTCGATCACACCGTACGGTTGATCAAAGGAGCGGACCAATGAACAGTCTGAATAATCCAGGCGCTCACGATGAGCCGAACGGTGGGTCGATTGGGCCGACTGATGGGTCGAATGGACCCACCCATGGGCCGGTGATCGGCGGCACCAGCGGCGAGCGCGGGCTGCCAAGTCTGAAGCTCATGCGCAAGAAGTCGAATGTCAGCAAGTTATGGTTGGTGCTCGCGGTGATTGCCGCGCTGGCGGTCGCTGCCGCTGGTACTGCACTCTTTGTGAAACGCCTGGGCGAGCAACATTTGCAGGCACGGGACGATGCGCGCACGCGGGCCTTGCAGCAAACCAAAGACGATGGCGGCGGACATGACTTCGGGGCCGACAAGGCGCGGCTCGCCAAAGAGCGCGCCGATCAGGAAAAACGCGCCGCACTGCTGGCGGCGGCCCAGCCGAGCGGCGCGTCGGCTGTGCCTGGCGTACCGGTGCCGTCGGGCGCGATTGCCGTGACCCCCGTGGGCGGGCAGGGCGCCCCGAGTAGTGGCGCCCATGCGGGCAGTGCGCCGGTTCCTATTGAAACGGCCGCAGAACGCCGTCTGGGAGGGGACGTGCTGGTGAATTTGGGCAAAGAGGACAGCCCGGCGGCCAGCCAACCCGCGGCGCCGACTGCGGCGGTGGCTTCACCGGGCAGTCTCGATGGACGTCTGAAGCCATCGACACTGGCCAGCGTGACGGCGAGCCGGTTTGCGGATCTGACGTACCTGCTCAAGCGTGGCGTGAACATCCCTTGCGTCACCAAGACCAAAATTGTCACGACCTATGTGGGCATGACCTCGTGCACCGTCACGAAGGATGTGTATTCCGCCAATGGCCGGACCTTGTTGATCGAAAAGAACAGCGAGGCGACCGGCGAGCAGGGCTCGGCCCTGCTGCAAGGGCAGGCCCGCGTGTTCGTCTTGTGGTCACGCATCGATACCCCCAGCGGCATCACGCTCAATGTCGATTCGCCGGGTGCGGATGCCTTGGGCGCATCGGGTCATGAAGCGTTTGTCGATAACCATCTTGGCGAACGCTTTGGCGGGGCAATGATGCTGAGCATGATCGGCACCGCGAGCCAAGCGCTCAGTTCCCGCCAAGTGGGCGGGGGCAACAGCCAGGTGAATTTGTCGACCACCTCGTCGAACACGGACGATCTGGCCAGCGAAACGCTGAAAAACACCATCAATATCCCGCCGACGGGTTACGTGAACCAAGGTTCCGCCATCAACATTTTTGTGGCGCGTGATGTCGACTTCCGCAGTGTGTATGAACTCGTTAGCCAATAACGGCGCGTGAACTCATCAATCAACCAAGGAAATTTATGAATGCGTCAACCCATCAAGTCGCCCATCAGCCGAAACCCGTGGATAACACCCTGCCGTACGACAAGAGCGTGACGGTGCGCAGTCTGCTTGACTCCACCGGGATTTCGGCGCTGCTGGCGCAAGACGGCACCACCGAGCTGGCCATCAATCGCGCGGGCGAGATCTGGACGGAGGGCCGGGAGGGCTGGATCTATCATGCCGCCCCGCACGCCTCGCTCGATGCCCTCAAAAAGCTCGCCAACGCACTGGTGGTGTTCAAGGGAGACCACTTGAGTGCGGCAAATCCGATTCACCCAGTGTGCCTGCCGGATGGTCAGCGCGGCCAGGTCCTGATCGCCCCGGCGATTGAGGCGGACACGGTGTCGATCACGATGCGCGTGCCAAGCGCCCTGCGGTTATCGATGGCCGATTACACCCGCAGCGGTTCCTTGAAAGGTTTTGCGGATGCGTCGCCGGCATTGAATTTATCCGTGTTACCTGAGGAGATGACGGCGGGCGGCTTGGTCGACGCGTCGCCGTCCGGCCGGGTTCCGGCGATGGTGACGCTGGCACCGTTCGAGCTCGCGATGCTTGAGGCGAAAGCGAGCGGCGATATCGCCACGTTCCTGACGCTCGCGGTCAAGAACAAGGTGAACATCGTCACCGTGGGCGGAACGGGTTCGGGCAAGACCACGCTGATGAAGATGCTGGCCGACCTGGTGCCCCCGCACACCCGGATAGGCACGATTGAAGACACCCATGAGCTGTTGCTGCCGCACCATCCGAATCGGGTCCATATGTTCTACAGCGATGACCTCCCGGCCAAGGAGATCGTGCGCTCGACCCTGCGCATGAAGTTCGGCCAGGTGTTTCTCGCCGAGCTGCGCGGCGACGAAACATGGGATTACCTGACCTTATTGAACACTGGCACGCGGGGTGGCATGACCTCGGTGCACGCCAATGATTGCATCTCGGCGTTCTCGCGCATCACGACGCTGATCAAAGCCAGCGCCGTGGGCCAGACCCTCGATCTGAGCTACATCACGCGCGAGGTCAAAATGACAATCGACGTGGTGCTGTTTATGGAAAACAAGCGCCTCAAAGAGTTGTTCTTCGATCCGGTCGGCAAGTGGAAGCTACTGCGGGGGTTGGCATGAGCGAGACCTGCCTCAGTCCTGACGTGAGCGGCAATGTGAACCGCAACATGCCCCCCCGCAAGGGCGTCTTCGTGCTGAAAGCGGACGGTGGCTTTGAGGCGCATGCCGCGTGGCGCGATCGGATTGACGCGTTATGCCAAGCCGTCGCCCGAGCAGTGGGCGGGCACGGCGAAATAGCGGGCCGCGCCAATCCCATCGGGGGCGGAACGTGCGTGACGCTCAATGTGTCCGGTCCAGCGGGCATCGTCACCCTGAGCTTATCGCTCACCGAGGCTGTCGAGACGGATTGGGCCACGGATCAGATCGACATACCTGCTGCCGGGGCGGTTGATGTTGGTGCTGAACTCGAATTCAGGCTGGTGGATGCGGTGGATGCCGTGTGCTTTGTTGCCAGAATTCGCCGCGAACTGACTCAAAAATCGTGCGTCGTGCTGGAATCGGCCGGCGGTCCGAGTGACAAGCCGCCGCCGCGGGGGCGCGCATGAATCTCCAACCCACAAATCGGGACGCTGGCCGTCCCCTATCAGCGCGTCACTTTCGTGGCATGCCGCGGCCATACAGCGAAGCGACACAGTTGGGCGTCATCGATCAACGCGTGCGAACGCTTGTCGCGGCGTTCAACGTAGATGGCGTCGACGGCGCAAATGCTGTCATCGCCAGTGTGGCGAGCTGCGAAGGCCACGGCTTTCTCGGGCGCTATTCGAGTCCCTACGTGTCCTTCAAAAGCCCGATGACGGTTGCAGCAGCGTTGCATGCGCGGCTGGAGCAGGACGCAGTTGCTGTGCAGCCCAGACTGCGGCATTACTGGACGCTTGAGGGCCATTTCAATCCGGCGAACGAGCTGGTGTTCCGACTCGCCATTCCCGGCATCCATCATTACCGACACGCGACGCGCCGCAGCTTCGACTACGACTTTGTCGTGCTGGCCTCAATGGTCAAAGAGGCTGTGGAAGCTGTGCTCGATCAGGTCGGGCGTCAGCACGCCGAGCTTAATGGCACCGAAAAACAGAACCATTACAAATACGGTAAAGCCAAGAAAAATTATGTTTCGTTTTTCAGCGGCACGTTCAGCCTTGCGCGTAATACCAAAAGGGTCAGTCGAGTTGCACCTACGGCACTGGGTTGCGATGGGGCTGATCGGTTGGGTGCAATCGACGCATGTATGCAGCGGCAAGGGCTTTTCTCCTTAGTGGCGTGGCGCAAAGGGGCGGGGCGGATCCGCCTCCTCATTCAAACCTGGGTGTGGGGTGAGCTCAAGCAGGGCACCTCAATGTTGGCACGCCGGTTTTCTAGGGCTGCGGCTCAAAAAAGCAAGCCGCAGAGGAGGTTAGTATGAAGGCCCGCACAAAAGTTCTCGTCGGGGCGCTGGCGACAGCCGGTGTCGCCGGTCTCGCGGTCGCGGGCCAGTACGCCGGCGGCGCTTTGTTCGCGCACATCGAGCATTTGCCGCAATCGGTGGTCGGCATTTTTACGTTGCGCGACTATTGGCATGCCTACGGCGATGTCAAAGCGGTCAAGAAAGTGCTCGCCGGCTGTACCTTCGCCTCCGTGGCGATACCGATCGCACCGATTGCACTCGCCTGCGTGGCAGTTTTCTCAAAACCCAAGCGCGAATTACACGGTAGCGCTCGCTGGGCGCGTGACTTCGAGATTCGAAAGACGGGCCTGCTGGATGACGACAGTGGCCGGCCAGGGATTATTCTCGGTAAGCACCGGGGCCGTTACCTGACGTTCCTCGGTCAGCAGTTCGTGATGATTGCCGCGCCCACGCGCTCGGGTAAAGGCGTGTCGATCGTGATCCCGAACCTGTTGACCTATCCAGACTCGATGGTAGTGCTGGACTTGAAGTTCGAGAACTACCGACTCACTTCCGGCTATCGCGCCAAATACGGCCAGAAGGTGTTCTTGTGGGCGCCGTTCGCTGAAGACGGCAAGACCCACGGCTGGAATGTATTCGACACGATCGCGAAACGCCCCCTGCACCTGCGTATCGGCGACGTGCAGGCCATTGGCCAAAAGTTCTATTCCAGCAACGTCGAAGCGAAGACCAAATTCTGGAATGACCTGGCGCGCAATCTGTTCGTGGGCCTGGTCTTGTACCTGATGGAAACGGCGACGCCTGAGCGGCCCTGCACCTTGGGCGAAGTGTTCCGCCAGTCGTCAGGCATGGGCCGGCCGGTAAAAGAACATATCGCGGCGCTGAAAGCCACGCCGGGCCTGTCGATGGCCTGCACGAACGCGCTGAACCGCTTTCTCTCGTCGAGCGACGAGGTGCTGAATTCGATTCTTTCGACCTTCAATGCGCCGCTGTTGATTTTTGATAATCCGGTGGTGGATGCGGCAACCAGTCATTCATCGTTCGATATCAACGACGTGCGCCGACAGCGCATGACGATCTACCTCGGTATCCAGCCGAACCGGTTGGAGGATGCCGCACTCCTGGTCAATCTCTTCTTTTCGCAGTTGATCGACCTGAATACCTCGGTGTTGCCGGAACATGATCCGTCCCTGAAGTATCAATGCACCTTGGTGATGGACGAGTTTACCGCCATCGGCCGGGTCAACATCATCGACCGGGCGAGCGGCTTCATTGCGGGCTACAACCTACGTTTGTTGATCATCATCCAGTCGATTTCGCAGATGGAGCCGCCCCTGATGTACGGCAAAGAGGGCACCCGCACGCTGATGAACAACACGGCGGCCAAGATCATCTTTCCGCCCAAGGATCACGAAGAGTCGAAAGTCATCTCCGACACGCTGGGCTATCTGACCGAAGGCTCGATCTCAACGGGCAAGACGCGCGGCAAGAACCTGTCGCGTAGCGAAAACACCGCGCCACAACGCCGGGCCTTGCTGCTGCCGCAGGAACTCACGGCCATGCCGCAAACGCAAGAAATCCTGCTTGGTTTCGACAAGCCGATCCTCTGCGACAAAGCCTATTACTACAGCGACCCGATCTTCATCGATCGACTCAAGGAGATCAGCCCGTCACTGCGTGCGCTCGGAAAGGAGATGCCGAGCGAGCAGCAGTTGAAGGACGCCGCAGGCCTGGAGACGGAGCGGGGCAACGGGGTCTATGAGCTGTCGAGCTGCGATGTGCCGTCTGTGGATATTGCCGCGTGGATGGCTAAGCGTGACGCGAGCATGGCGGCGAAGGGCCTGAATGGCGAGCGCGTCGTGCGGGCCAGCGATCTCGCTGAGATGGACCCGGCGAGCGCCTCCCTCACGCTGATTCAAAAGGCGGCAGCACGCGTCGACGAGGCTGTATTTGCCCTCACGGGTACGCGAATCAAATTTTCCGAACAGGTGGCGCAGCGCTTTGCGACGCAGAGCGTGACGCATGGTGTGACATATCAAGCGGCAGCTACCCCCTCACTGTCTTAAGGAGACAAATTCATGGCTGATCAAATGGCACAAACTCATGCAACGGCGAACGTACCTACGGCGGATGCCGCAGCAATCCAGGCTATCGCGTCTCGCCACGCGGCCCAAGGTAACGTTGAAGGGTTCGCCTTCCTCGCGACGGATAAAGCCCACCGCAGTTGGGTCGAGCAGGACGTGGCCGAAATCAAGACGATTGTGGCGCCAGAAGCCCGGGCCGAGGCATTTGCGCACCTCGTGTCCAACGCGGCCGCGCCGGATTATGCCTGGGCGTTGCGCGGGGTGAACCTGGATCTGGCGAAAGAGGTCGACCAAGCGCGTGCATTACAGATCGTGCCCCCAGCGCTTCCAGTAGCAGCCAATGGGGCACCGATCGAGCCTGTTGCAATCACTGCAGCGCCTCTTCCGCCCCTCCCGGACAACGCGATTCCTGGGAGTCTGAATTTACCGACGACGCAGGATGATGCGGCAGTCGCGTCGCTGCCGGCCGCAAACGCAATTGCATCGCCTGTGCAACTGGTGCAATCATCGCCGCCGGTACCGATCCAAGCCGAGGCCGTGGCTGAAAAATCGACGGCGAGCGTTGACGGCCCATCGGCTTCAGCCGCGATTCCGGCTCAGGCCGCTGACACGTCGCCACCGTCCGCCGTGGTCAGCACACCGGCCGCCAGCGACGCTACAGCGCAACCGGGCAACGAAACGCCGGCCGCCGTGCCGCGTGCAAGGCCGGAGGGCGAGCGCGAGGCGGAAAACAGCATCGCGGGGCTCGGCGGCGTCCGCCTTGCACCCGCGGAGCTCGAATGGCAAAAACAGGCCCCAGGCGTGACCGCGCGCCTACTGGAAGCCCTGTCCCGGCCATTCACGGGCGCGCGTCCAGAGAGCGAGGCGCAGTCACAGTCGCAGCCACCCGGTGAGATGCGGGCGCCGGCAGTGATGACCAAGACCGGCTATGCGATTCCCGAGGACATTGCCGCCCGGTATGTGGTGCGCGATGGGCGCTTCTGGAAGTTTGACAGTAAAGATCCGGGTCAGTCGGGCGATCACGACCCGCACTTTGAGGATCACGGCGCGCGCCTGGCGACCCCGGCCAACGACCGCACAACCGCGGCGGACATGATCGCGGTGGCCCAGGCGAAGGGATGGGGCGAGATTCAGTTAAAGGGCAGCGACGAGTTCAAGCGCAATGCCTGGATCGAGGCGAGCCTGTCGGGCATCGCCACCAAGGGATTCAAACCTGAGGAGCAGGACCTCGCGATGCTCGATGCCGCCAGGCGTGAACGCGAGGCGCTGACCATCTCTGCCGGCGCGCGCGCCAAACCAATGGGTCCGGCAGCAGTGGCAAGTCCCGCCGTCGCGTCACCCGTCATGCCGATCGCACCAGCAGCGCAAGCACCAGCAGCGCAAGCACCAGCAGCGCAAGCACCAGCAGCGCAAGCACCAGC